>ENA-ORCM01002482-ORCM01002482.1-human-gut-metagenome-genome-assembly--contig:-NODE-2482-length-13257-cov-298.855311_pt1 | contig 13257 bp, 16 predicted proteins | sample MGYA00242906_ERZ507928 | MGnify/ENA primary metagenome ERZ507928 (study PRJEB26167, sample SAMN06115497) | human gut metagenome | host: Homo sapiens | place: China:Shanxi | collected 2015-05-07...
ACCACCCAGTCTGTCCGCGGCGAACGCACACGAAACACAAACATATGTTCGAAATGGCTTCGCTCCCTCCGGTCGCTCCGCCCATGAGTTAGTAGCATTTAACTCTGACGGGAACAAAGTTAGTTCCAACTAACTCACTCGCGAAAAAAGAGGGCAACCGAAGTCACCCTCTCACAGAAAATCACTTTTCAATTTCTTTTCTAAGTTCTATATCATATCTAAGAAGTTCTGCACAAACACTCACAAGAAGTTTGTCTAACTCTTCATTAGTTTTTACATATGTCATAGCGTCAATAGTTTCTTTCAATTTATCCCTAGCGTTGTAAACTTTCAAGTTCATATCTTTTTAACCTCTCATTCTCTAAAAATTCATTCCAATTTCCAACAGATGCCAGAATATACATATATTCAGCCGATAAACCGATCTCATATGTTGATTCTCGTAGCACAACATTTGAACGAATTTCAATTCTATGTTCTGGTGAATCATCCGTATAGTAAGTTCCATAATCACAGTCATTGTAGACTGATTCCAACTTACCCGTATCACGGAATATGAAGCCAACATTGAAGTTCTCGATTTTTCCCATTTCTCTTGCTCCTGATTTCTTCGGTACTCCCGCAATTGTAATTTTAAATTGTCCATCTTCATCAACATATGCATACTTTTTCGCTCCTAACGTTTTAAATTGTTTATATGTTTCTTCATATTCATACACACCTAAGTAGTGTGTAACGCCTTTCTTATCATCGGCATATCCCTTATTTGAAATACTGAGTTCTTTAAGTTCTTGATTATATTCTTCTATTTTCTGAATAATTCTTTCATAATCATCACGAACAAGGAACTTGACAGAATCAGTGTCGCAATATACAAAATTATCTCCAACAATGTTTATCATCTCTTTCAGCTTTAATCTCGCCCAGGCAGTCACCCAGCAACCCCATGCATAAAGAAGAAATGCTTTTTTGTTGTATTTCTCAAGTTTTTCACCTATGTCCGCGATTTCTTCAAGTTTAAATGCTTGTTCTGGTTCGTCCATGTATATTATATCTGGCTTGACAGGGTTCTGAGCGCACATTCCATACAGTGAGTTGATTAATTCCTTACTCCGCATATAGTTTAGTTCTTGCCCCTCGACATTCTTGAGTGATGTTTTCTTGTGAAACAAGTCAATGACCAGATCCCTAAATGCCCGCGGTAAATACTCGTATTTTGCAATATACACTTGACTAATCTCGACTTCACCAACATATTCACTCTTGACTATCTTCCAATCAATATCATTAAACACATACACAGCCTTATCAGCACTCAGTACCCTACCATTATCAACAACTTGACCACTTATCTCAACAGCCTTGTCAAGACTGAGGTATGGTGCACCATAGTATATATCCCTCTGTTGTAGATGTGTGATAGTGAACACAGCAATGAAACAACAATCTCTGACTTTGCATTTCCGTTCGAGTTCTTCTATGTCAGTTATCATTCTCGGTGTGAATGCACTCATAGGGAATCTATAATTAAGCATAACATCTGGATAGCTACTTGCCCTATCAAAACTTGCCACGTTTTCAAGTATCTGATTAACATGATACCTATTAGCGTGTGTATCACCACCACGAAATTCGAGTCTTAACAGTCTATACACATCTTCATTGCACATCATGGCGTGAAGCTGATTATAGTTGTATGACCTCATTGCATTCTTAGCAAGCCGTCTGACATATCCCGTAGAGGTAAGTGGTAACGAATAGAGTGTGTCATTTTCCATTTTCATTCGTACCCTCATAGCTTCAAGTAGACCAACAACGTCATTACAGCAATAGTGCAATTCCTCTTGTGTCATTTCAGTCCATGGGAAACGTTTCTTAGAGTAGTCAAAAATAACCCCACTGAGCTTCTGATGCGCAACACCCATGTCTTTTGTAAATGCGTCAAGGCTTTTGTTAGTCTGTATATAAGAACAGCGGAACTGTATTCCGTCAATGTCTGCTCTCACAACCTTTCGTGACTTGAGTGAGAATACCTTGTCTTTCATAAAGGGAAGCCAATGTCTCAAGAACTGAAATTCATAACTCAAGTTATGCACCCATATCATTATGGTGATACCGTCATGGTAGAAGCTGTTTAGCAACTCAATAAACTCATCCCATGTCCTACCAAAACAATACCAGATATTATCTGTTCTCAAGTCCATTACAGCGAATTGCCATATATACATTATACTCTGTTCGATTTCGTCCAGATATGTAGTCTCAATGTCAAAAGCACACATACAGTTACGAAATAATGTCTTGTCAACTTTCTTCCGTCTGTTGTAGTTTCTGGCAATCGGGATACCTCTGATAATATCAGAAAGATACTCTCTTTGGACTTCTTTTACGAAATTCTGATTCAAAATCTCTATACCTCTCAATAATCTTTTCTGGTTTCTCATCCGAGTGTTCTAAAAATATGTCTACTGCCTTGTCGCTGTCATAGATAATATCTTGTGAATGTTCTCTTACTTTTTCCATGAACTCATAGAATTTTGATGCCTGTCGATAGTTCTTAAAGTAGTTAGTACCAAAAGTTTCATTAAGACGTTTTACAGCTTTTTTTCTTGCGCGTTTTCTCTCAGCAATAACGAAAGTCTTATTTTTCAGTGCCGCTTCTGCTTCACGGATTGCCAATTCCAGATTTCTTTTAGAACCAACCTTAGACACACTAGGTATTCTAGGCTCTATATATGCTTTAGCTTTCTCTACATCTCTAGCGTAAGCACTTTTAGATACTTTCTCAATCTGTCCTACCAGTTTCTTTCTCAACTCTCTATACTTGACTTCAAGCTGTATTCTACTTGCAGATTTCTTTGCCATATTTTCCACACTCCTTATTTAAGAGGGAGAGTATAACGTTCTCCCTCAATACAATCATTAACGTGTTACTTCTTGACGTTCCCAACTTTTCAGCTAGTGAATCAAGGTTACTTAATATTCTTTCGTCGAAGTTAATGCTCACTGTTTTCATGTTCATACTCCTTTGTATCAATAACAAGTTCGCAATCTGATGTTAAATTATCAATAAATGGTTCATCCCATTCATCTTCTCCTTGTATTTCGTCAAATGGCATTAACATATCATCTTCTATGAGTTCAGCGAAAATTTTACGAAACTGTTCAACAACATTTCCTATATATAAATCCAGATTATTAAATGACCTGTAAAATGCTTTTACTGTGATACCATCGGTGGCGAACAAAATATTGTTTCCGTTAGTTTCTTTAAAATATATCTTCATTTCTTTCTCCTCTCGTCCAGACCAAATATAACCATACCTAACATATAACCTATTGTGATACCTAAAATTAAAAGACTCATTTTATAATCACCTTAAAATCAATATTTGTAATATCATCCTCCCACATACTAGCTGATAACATACCCTCATTATCCTTGATGTAAATGGTGTAGCCCGTGTTATCCTTTTTAAATTCCAGACTGCTGTAGTCAACGTAGAAACGAAGATAATTAACTCTTAATGCTAATGTGTGATAATCCTTAGTGTTTTCAAGTTCCTCTAATTTTTTTCTTATTTCCTGTTTACTCATTTTTAATCTCCTTATTATTTAGCTAGTTTCCTGTTACAAGTATATAATACCACGCTTATTGCTGAATGTCAACAACCAATTCGAAAAAAATTGCTGACAAACCAAAAATATTATGCTATTATAATAATGTACTCAAGAAGTACACAGAAACGACACTATAATAAGAAAAAGGAGTGAAAACAAAATGGTTAGAACTATTACAACCACAGTGATGAATCTGTACTATAAAGAACAGGATTCAGACGAGATCAAAGTAGCAACACGTGAGTTTGTTGGAACGGCATGGACTCAGACAAAAATGTATAATGATATGAAAAAAGATGAACTTGTTCCGGCAGGTGCGACTGTAGAAAACATCACGACAGAAACAAAATTCTGCACATATCATCTGACAGATGAAAACTTCATCAAGGCGGCGATCAAGGAACTCGAAGACAGCAGAGTACCATCAGAACCGACAGAAGAAGCAGATATGAAACCCGTAGTGGATTAACATTGCGCACAGCTTTTCGATCACTATTATAATCACTAATAACGTTCACGTGAAACATCACATATATGTTTATCAAGTTAATGTTTCATGTGAAACATGAACAAAGAAAAAAGGAGAAATAACATGAACATTATTAAAACAAATATTGCAGATGATGATTGGACTATGGATTTATCGTATGATATGTTTGAATCACCTGACCGGCTTCGTGGCTTAGATCTCAAGGGAGAGCAGGTACACATTGACAAGTATTGTCTCTATGAAGAAGACAACATGAATGGTGATACAGTGAGGGTTCTCACAGTTTCAACCACTGAGGGACATGTATTCGCTACTACATCAGCGGCGTTTGTACGCACATTCGACAGAATCATGGAACTTGCGAAAAAATGTGGTGTCACAAATGTTTGTGTTGAAATTGTAGCAGAACGTAGCAAGAACAACCGTGAATACATTACTGCAAAATATGTCAAGTAAGAAGAAATCCAACCTGTACACAGCACAGGGATACCTAAATATTAGAGGGATAGTTGAAAATGGCTATCCCTTTAATTTTATTTGGGGAGGCAGAGGTACAGGAAAGACATATGGTGGTCTGAAATATGCCTTAGAAGAACACAAGACCTTTATGTATTCTAGAACAAAACAGACTCAACTTGACAAAATCAAAAACAAAGAACTATCTCCACTTAAACCTCTTAATGATGATCTAGGTTACAACATACAGCCTTACGCCATTAATAACATTGCGGGATATTATCATACATCAGAAGATGAAGATGGTAAAACAACACCAGTGGGAAAACCTGTAGGCTATGGATCGGCTATCACCACACTGTCAAACTTACGTGGTTTTTCAGCAGAGGACGTTTCTCTATGGATATGGGACGAATTCATTCCACAGAAAGGTGATAGAGTTCCTAGAGGAATAGCAGAATCATTCCTGCATGGTTATGAAACCATGAACCGAAACAGGGAGTTGAAAGGACTACCGCCGCTACAGGTGCTATGCTTCTCGAACTCAGACAATGTAGGCTGTGAACTGTTCGCCAGTCTAGGACTTATCCGCAAAGTCGCGGATATGTCACGGAAAAGACAGGAAACAGCTTTCCTCAAGTCAAGAGGCATCGCTTTATATAACTTATGTAATAGTCCTATCTCACAGGCGAAAAAAGAAACAGCACTCTATAAGATGGTAGGCGAACACAGCGGCTTTTCTCAAATGGCTTTAGGAAATGAATTCTATGATACTGACTATTCGGATGTAAGATCGCAAAACCTATCAGAATATCTTCCGTTAGTATTTTTCGAAGAAATCGCAATCTATGAACACAAGTCCTCAGATATGCTCTATGTGTGCAAGCATAAACAGGGTACGCCAATTCGAACATTTACAGGAATAAACGAAAAGAACATCAAAGCCTTTAAACGGTACTATTCATGGATATGGAATGTAAATTATCTCGAAGACAAAATCTTTTTCGAGGACATAGAATCTAAATTTCTACTTGACAGCTATTTTCATATGTAGTACAATGTTTGTATAGGGAAAACAAAAGTCCGTGGCACAAGGACATACAGCGGAACTGTAGTGCGAGGATTCGTCCAATCCATGATACGGACTTTCCCTATATTTAACAGTTCCAAAAAAGAAAGCGGGTGAATAAAATGGACATTAATTCATTAAGTACAATTTTTGCAAATTTGGGCGTGCCTGTGGCATGTCTCACTGTAACATTCTATCTGTGGTATCAGGAGATGCAGTCGCACAAAGAAGAAGTGAGTAAGTTGCAGGATGCTCTCAACAACAACACGCTTGTCTTACAGAAACTTCTTGACAGACTGGGAGAGGGTGATTCACATTGAACATATCAGCAGAAATCATTGCAAAAACATCTGAAAGCGTAAAGGGATATATGCTTCATCCGCACACGGATGTATACGGCGAATTAAAAGTTGATACCAAAAACCTTGACTTGATGTTACGCGATGCACCGACTTATGACAGCAATGTGATCGCTTCTATGCCAAAAGGCAGTACATTTTTTGGATATGGATTTACCGATTCCACCCTTAAATGGGTACTCGGACAGTATACCATGCCGAACGGAAAAATGATTGCAGGATTCGCCCACATTGACTATCTAATCAGAATCAGAAAGGAGAATAAAAGACATGACAATGGATGATATTATCGCACTCGCGGGTGCGGGATTTACAAAAAATGACATTATTTCATTAATTAATACCACACCAGCACCAGCACCAGCACCAGCACCAGCACCAGCACCAGCACCAGCACCAGCACCAGCACCAGCACCAGCACCACAGTTAGGAATTCCACCAGTACCAGTAGGAGTTATAGCACAGCAGGTAGTCACACCACCGGAGTTATTACAGGATCAGCTTACAAGTCCGTCAACAGCAGGACAGGCTCAGAGTCAGTTAGTTGATTATGCTTTTCAGCAGGGGAATTATGCAGGGAGTCCGACACAGAATGTAGTAGGGCGGCAGTTTCCGAATAATGACCAGTTAACGAATTCTATCAATGCACTGACCAGAGCGGTGCAGGCTAATGGGATCACACAGAATCTTGCAGGAGTTAATCATGTTCCGACTGTCGATGAAATGACAGCGGCTATTATTAATCCACCGGAAATTATGCAGAGGGGGTAAAGTATGGCTAGTTCGACTTTTATATCGGTTGATAAACCATCAATCGGAAATTTCAATGCAGTTGCTACGTTAAATGCTATTATTTCACAAGCTACTGGCAAAACTGCTGTGAGTGCTGTTAATAATAATTTTGTGTCAGTTGCTACCACAGCAATAGGAATTGCACCAGACGCATTACTTAATGCTATTTCACAGGTTATTTCAAGGACTATTTTTTCCATACGTCCATACAATAGAAAGTTTGCAGGACTTTTTGTGGATAGCATGAAATGGGGCAACCACGTTCGTAAAATTAACATCGGAGACAAAGACTGGGAAGCAAATGTTTCTTACGACTTAACAGATGGACAGAGCATAGATGCTGACATTGTAAGCAAACCAGATATTTTACAGACCAATTTTTATGGACAGTGTGTATACAGTAAGCACTATACCATTTTCCGTGACCAGTTGAACATTGCTTTGCAGAATGAAGAGGAGTTTGAGAGATTCTATACCATGCTTGTTCAGAATACCATGGATATGATTGAACAGTGCCATGAAAACACAGCAAGGGCAACTATCGCAAACTTAATCGGCGGCAAGGTTAAAGGTGATACCACAAATGTTATTCACCTTGTCACAGAATATAATGATGTGACAGGTCTTGAACTTGACAGTGATACTGTGAAAAAACCAGAAAATTTTGTTCCATTTTACAAATGGGCATTTTCTAGAATCAAAACAATCTCCGGTTTTATGACGGAAAGAAGTTTGCAGTATCACATCAATGTTACTGGTCACAATATTATGAGACATACACCTGTGCAGAATCAAAGACTGTATCTCTACACGCCAGAAATGAACAACGTGGAAAGTTCTGTATTTTCAAGTGTGTTCAACGAACAGTACTTGAAGATGATGGACTATGAGGGAGTTAATTTTTGGCAATCAATTAAAACTCCTATGGGTATTAATGTACAGGCAAGATATATGTTACCTAATGGTTCTATAACACCAGACAGTACAGGTACAGCAACTTCAAACATTTTCGGTATTCTCATGGATGAAGAAGCGGCAGGAATCACTACCTACGGTGCAAGAACTGCTGTCACACCATATAATGCAAGAGGTGAGTACACTAATGTTTGGTGGCACTTCAACGATCGGTATTGGAATGATTTTACTGAGAACGCTGTTGTGTTTTTACTTGACTAAGTTCTCTTTCTCCTATGGGCGGGTGTTATGCCCGCTCTTTTAATTAATGTTTCACGTGAACATGCGAGGTGATAATATGAGTTTTAATGTTGAGTTTTTCCGGGTGGCAAAAAGAAAAAATTCTACTTTTGTTCCTGAGACTAAAGACGTTGTAAGAACAGAGATGTGTACCATCAAAGAGGGTACAGGGGTGTTAAATCCTGTTATTACTATCGCAAATTCTTCTGCATCTTTCAATCCGTCAAGATGGAACTATTGTCATATTAGTACATTTTCACGATATTACTGGATTAGTGACTGGAAAAATGAGGATAATTTGTGGACGGCTCAATTAAAAGTTGATGTTCTTGCGTCTTATAGAGAAACCATTAAAGACTATAACTACTATGTGGTAAGGTCTTCTACTTCCTTTGACGGCGGTATTGCTGACGCTCTTTATCCGAAAAAGCCACAGGTCAACAGGCAAACTGTGACTGGCAATCCTCTATGGCAGATTGAACAGGGGTTTGATATTGCAGGTTCTTATGTAGTAGGTATTGTGAACAAACAAGGTCTTTGCAACTACTATGCCATGAATCCTGCAAACTTTAAAAAACTCGCCAATTCAATATTCAGCAATATTAAGTGGATGGTAGGAGATGGAATCTCGGGAGTATCTGACAATCTGATACAGATAGCTGTTAATCCCGCTCAGTACATTACGTCAGTGACATGGTTTCCATTCACACTTGGCGGTACACAAATGTCTGGCATTTCTATCGGTTGGTGGGATGTTACAGGATTAACATTATACAAGTTGGATGATGACTTGTGGAAAACAAAAGAAACTTCTGTCACTCCTACATCACATCCACAGTTAGAACGTGGCAATTATCTTAATTGTCAGCCATACAGATATATCAGAGTATATATTCCACCTTTCGGTTGTCTCACTGTTGACAGTGGCAAAATAAGAGATGGTGAAAGTATTAAGATAAGTGCAGACGTAGACCCACGTACAGGTCATGCATTATGTCGCATATCAGTTGATAATACTGGTGGTGGAAATGAGTTACTCGGAATCATGTACTCCAATATTGGCGTTTCTATTTCAACCAGTGATATCAAAACCAATTACTCAAACGTAGCATCAGGTGTAAGCAACGCATTAGGTTCATTATTTAAGCTTGATGTTGGCGGCTTCGCAAAAGGAGTTGTGAACAGTGCTATGGCTGTAGGTTCGGCAGAAGTTTCCACAAAAGGCGGTCAGGGGTCAACTATTGGATTGACTTCTTATGTGTATTGCTATATTGACTGTATGCTATTAGTTGATGAAGACAGAGCGGATAATGGTAGACCTTACTGTAAAAACAGTAAATTCTCAACACTTGGGGACGGTTATTATGAGGTTGAAAATGGTAGTACTCCCATATCAGGAGCATATCAGAGTGAAATTGACGAGGTTAAAAACTTCTTGGAAAGCGGGGTATATTATGCGTAGTTACTACAATGAGGGCAAAGGAACGGCTCTTATCTTCTATCTGTTAGGAAAACAGCAAGGCGGGGGCACAGTACCACCAATTACACCGGCAGGTGAATGGAAAACCATTGTTACTGACACAACATCAGGTTATCTTTCGCAGTCAGACATGGAAAGTAATGCCACTATTATTTGGGACTATTTCTATCAGAAACTTGGATGGAATGTTAACAGTGTGGCGGCATTACTTGGAAACATGCAAGGCGAAAGTACTTTGAATCCGGGTCTTATTGAGGTTGGCGGTGGTACTACATCAGCAGGAGCAGGACACGGACTTGTACAGTGGACACCCGCCAGCGATTTATATGCTGTTCTCGATGTTCTGTACGGTGATCACACTGACTGGTATGATGGAAATAAACAGCTTGGTGTAATCTATGCTGAGTATCAGGAAAGCGTTGGCGAAGCGCATAGAGGTATTGAACCACAGTGGTATAAGACTACTAAATATCCATGCGATTTCAGACAGTGGGCGTTTAATCAGCTTAACTACGACTTGGAAAAATTAACCTATGCTTTTGCGGCAAATTACTTGCGTCCGGCTGTAGTAGAACAACCACAAAGAGTCACATATACGCGTCAGTGGCTTGATTATTTTTTAAAGGGGTGAGAAAATGATTAATTATTTGAATAATTGTGGTGTACCGGTTAATTATGACATGATTAATTTATACACCTCTAGTTATTCGCCATCTACATTGCATTGCAAAAACACTCAGTTATATTCCTATTTTTTGAGATATCTTCTACAGAAATGCATGTCAGTGTTTAAGTGGGAGTTGCCAGAAGAATGGGATAAGAATTACTTCTTATATACGTTATACTGCTGGGGGTTTTTATGTGTGTTTTACACCGACAAGTACGGTGTGATTCCGCAGGCGTGTGGTATTCAAGGTTATAATATCTTTTATCAACCGACTCAAGTTAATATTGCTAATCCATTATTAGTAGGTATTAACACAAGGACTATCAACAAGGATTGCATAATTATAAGATTACAACCAGACTGGCGTGGTGTAATAGACATATGTTCTTACTACGCAGACAATATGGCATTAACTGCTGAAACTTGTGAAATTAACATCGCTAACAGTAAGTTAACATATATGTTTGGCGTTGATGGAAAAGCACAAGCAGAGTCCTTGAAAGAAACGTTTGATCAGATTATGAAAGGAAATACCTCGGTATATTATGGAAATAATCTCAGACGAAGAGATTCTATGGGAAATACTACTGAACCATGGTCAACGTTCGCAAATAAATTGCGGGATAATTTCATAGCACCAGATTTACAGGACACTCTAAGGAGATGGGAAGAAATGTTCTGTAATGACGTTGGAATTCCTAACGTACGGTCTGACAAAAAAGAAAGGTTGATAACTGCTGAAGCTGAGAGTAATAATTTCGAGACACAGAGCAAGTGTGATTTATGGCTCGAAGAATTACAGAAAAGTTGCGATAAAATTAATAAAATGTTTGGTGATAAACTTAGCAGTAGAGTGTGGGTTAATTGGCGAAAGGGTGAGAAAAATGTGTAAATAACTATTATAGTGTATACAAATTTGACAAAAATAAAGTAGGTGAGTGTATGAGTTCTTATATTTCAATTATAGGATTACTAAACTGGGACGAGAATATAATCGACAGTACATTTCTTGATGTATTTGTCTCATTGTTCGAGACTGAAACAATTGCTATGAATATGTTGGAACGCTTAGAAGATTTGATTGTGTACGAGTGTGGTGAGTTAGAGGTTACTTTGCCTAACCCGACATTTTTCAAAAGAATCGTAAAAAGTTGGGCTGATAACCAGACAGAAGTATGGAAAGCGTACTATTCCGCACAAAAAGCTGTAGACGTTGACTCAAATAATATATTGTTAGGTGGCACACAGGAAGTGTTGACAGGAAAAGACGGAGCTTCAAGTACTAGAGCATTAGAGCGTGGTGGTAATACTTCAATACAGCATACCGGCAATAACGTTGTTGACACCTCAGTATTTGGATTCAATGAGAGTGCCGCAAAACCGAAAGATAATACCGTGTCAACAGATAATTTTACAGATACTAATAATGTTAATCTATCTGATAATGAAACATTCAAAAATGATGTGATTAGGAATCAGACAAAAACATTTACGGATTATGGAAAATTTTTTGACATGGCTAGTAAATTTGATACACTGTCGGGAATGAATGTAATCAATAAAATTGTATATGATTTTAGAGATAGATTCTGTCTTAGTGTTTATTAACAGGAGGTATAAATATGGCATTCTGGAATAAATTTCCTTTTACAAATTTTCACGAAATGAATCTGGATTGGTTAATTGCTACCATGAAAGAATTAACGGACGGTTTTAATGTTCTTGACAATAGTGTTAAACAGCAGTTAAAAGACTTTAACACCACAATGACTAACACGCTCACTTCTCAGAATACGAAGATTAACGACTTTGTTAATAATTATGAAGCGAAAGTTAATGATATTCCGAATCAGGTGTTGAAAGACGTTAGAACTGTTATGCATGATTATGAAACCGCTGGCGTTTTTGAAGAAATTATTGAAGAAACATATGGAGCAGTAAGTTATTTAAATGACATGCAGAACAAAAAAATTGTACTTCTCGGAGACAGTTTAACAGATGAAACTAGGTCTGTAAGTTGGGTTAAAAGCTTTAAGAACATGCTGACGAATACAGGCTGTACCGTATTAAGTTATGCTAAGTCTGGAGAAAAAATGGCAGAACAGGCTACGAGATTCGAAGCATGTACCGTAAAACCAGATATTCTGTGGATATGGTGTGGTATTAATGATGTGAGAGATCAGACAAGTTTATCTGCATTAGATACCGCTTTGGATAAGATAAGAACAAAAGTACAGAAACTTAATCCAAAATGTCAGGTGTATCTAATGAGTACATACAAAAATAATAGAGGTATGCAGTCAGGATGGATTATTCCGCAAACAGCATATTGGCGTTATATGAGTCAGTACGCTATAATCAACGGATGGACTTTTATTGATGGATTTTCAAGTGCGCCTGTTATTACACCAGAGACATCAATTATGCAGAGTACTTTTTATTCTGAAACCGACGGACATTATTTACATTACACAGCCGCTTACACCGATATTTTAGCAAGATGGATTTTAAATTGCATGATTAATCAGTCACCCGTTCCATTAGGAGACTATAAAGAACTTGTTCCAGCGGCTAACTTTTCAGCAAAAATCAATGCAACCTCTAAGTTTGTACCTAACAGTGGTGGTACATTCTGTGAATTCGGAACACATATGGTTCATGTAAGATTAGTGGGTGCTTTCACGCCAGGCTCTAATAGTCCGCAATACACTAAAATTTGTACGTTGCCAGAATTTTGTAGACCAAAACAGACTTTAGGACATGAACTTGCTTTTCGTGGTGGTGGTATTGGTTCTGATGGTGGTCAGTATGTAGTTCCTGTTTATCTTGATTCTGATGGTAGTGTTTATTTTTATAACAGGTCATTGACATTAGAAAGTTTCACCTCAGCCACATTGTCGTGTGATATTTATATTCACGACCTTAAAACTGATTGGGAGAGAACAGCTTCCTAAACGTTAGGGTGACTTCGGTTGCCCTCTCTTTTCGCGAGTGAGTTAGTTGAAACTAACTTTGTTCCCGTCTAAGTTAAATGCTACTAACTCATGGGCGAAGCGACCGGAGGGAGCGAAGCCATTTCGAACATATGTTTGTGTTTCGTGTGCGTTCGCCGCGGACAGACTGGGTGGT
>ENA-ORCM01002498-ORCM01002498.1-human-gut-metagenome-genome-assembly--contig:-NODE-2498-length-13179-cov-17.708594_pt1 | contig 13179 bp, 9 predicted proteins | sample MGYA00242906_ERZ507928 | MGnify/ENA primary metagenome ERZ507928 (study PRJEB26167, sample SAMN06115497) | human gut metagenome | host: Homo sapiens | place: China:Shanxi | collected 2015-05-07...
GGCAGCAGACGGTTGTTGTCGATTACTACAGTCGTACAAAAAATGAGGAACTTGAATATACGCGCATGGATTATGAGCAGGCAGTATTCGACTTTATATAGGCGCTATAGGCAAAAAACGCCTCAACGTTGGCATTTCTTTTTAAAAGAGTTTACAAGAATACTGCGCTGTGATAAACTTGAATAGAATATGTTTAAATCATTTATTTGATATATACAGTAAAGGTGGCGTTTGTTTTGGATAAGTATGAATTTAATATAAAAGTAGATCAAATTAAAAAGCTTGCTGCCAAGAAGTCATTTCAGGAGGCGGCAGCGATTGCCAAGGAAATGAACTGGCAGAAGGTGAAGGACTGGTCCACGCTGGCAACTGTTATTAACGTACAGGAAGCGGCAGGGGATTATCTGGAAGCAAGAGATATGGCAATTCTTGCATACAACAGAAATTTAGGCGGCAGAAAGCTGGTTTATAAGCTGGCGGAGCTGCTCATTAAGCTGGAAGATTTTGAAACGGCAGAGGAACTTTATGAAGAATATGAAAAGATGTCACCGCATGATGTCAATCGTTTTCTTTTGTATTTTGATTTAAGAAAGGCACAGAATGCCTCGGATAATGAACTTGTAGAAATCTTAGAGGACTACAAAGAGCATGAAATTGATGAAAAGTATATGTTTGAACTGGCAAAGTTATATGCCAAAACAGGCAGAAAAGAAGAATGTATCAAGACCTGTGATGATATTGTACTGTGGTTTCAGGACGGACAGTATGTGGAGAAGGCGATTCAGTTAAAGCAGGAATTTGGCGTTGAACTGACCAATACACAGAAAAAAATCTTAAAGGATATTAAGAATCAGAAGCAGGATATAGAAGCAACCAGAGAAATCATGTTTGAGGAACAAAAGCAGCTTGCGGCAATCCAGAGCGATGAAATGGCAGAAGCGGAGGAAGAAGCAGAAAGTGATGCGGACGATGATATTATTCTGCCGGAAGACGATGAAAGTACCCGTGGCATTAAATCTTTCTTTAAGAAGGCATTTCATTCGCGGGCGCAGTCAGAAGAAGATATGCGCGAAATAGGCTATGAAGATGATGACGAATCCGATGATTCCGATACATATGAGAACACCGGTGCGCAGGATACAGAAAAAACACCGGAAGAACCGGTATTTTCAGCGGAAGAATTTGTAAAAGAAAAGACAGTGACGGATACCGCACCAAAAGCAGAAAAAAAGGAAGCTGATACAACGGAGGATTTGTCTGAAAGTATTGACAAGGCATCCTCATCTTTACGTGAACTGATAGAAGATGCAAAGAAGAAACTGGAAGACAGCTGCGGCGATTTATCAGGTAAAGAGGATTCATTCCGGCAGAAGGCTGTAAATACGGTCAAAGAACCGGCAGATGAAGTAGAGATTAAAGTGGACATTCCGGCATATAACAATCCGTATGATACACAAAATTTACAGGCGGCACTCGCTAAAAATTTAAGTGAATTCATGGAGGAAGAAAAAGCAGAGGCAGAGGCACTGCGTCCTCAGCCGGCGAAGCAGGAAGAAACGGCCGGTGAAAGTCAGGAAGATGAACAGATTGAAGGTCAGTTAAGCCTTGCAGACTGGTTAGAAGCGGTCCGTGAAGAAAAATACGGAAAGCAGAATACAAGGGAATTCTCAAAGACAGAGCTGGAAAAGATGTTAGATGAGAAGGACGAAAAGAGTGCGGCATACGAGCGCATTATGGTTGAGCAGAAAGCAGCGGCACAGGCAGCAGGCAAAGCCTTTGATGAAAAAGAAGCAAGCCGCCATGCACACGCACAGGTGATGTTACAGGCAGCAAAGACCGATCTTGCAATCCGTACCGGAAAAGCAACCGTACACTTAGAAGAAGCAGCAGCACAGGATGTCCGTCGTCAGCAGGCAGAGGAAGAAGCAAGAAGAAAAGCGGAGGCCGAAGAACAGATTCAGAGGCGCATGGAAGAAGCCCAGAAAGCAAGAGCCGAGGCAGAAGCCAGACGGTTAGCCGAAGCACAGCGTGCAGCTGAAGAAGCCAAGCGGGAAGCTGCAAAGAAAGCCGAAGCACAGCGTATAGCCGAACAGGAAGCAGCGAAGCAGGCAGAAGCCCAGCGGTTGGCAGAAGAAGCAGCACAGAGAGAACAGGCACAGCGCATAGCGGAAGAAGCAGCACAAAGAGAACAGGCACAGCGTGCGGCAGAGCAGGAAGCGGCGCAAAGACAGCGGGCGGCTGTCAGTGAGGAAGTTTCATTAAATACACAGCAGCTTCCGCCGATGGAAGACCATCTTTCCGATATGAATCCGCTGGAAGCAATCAGCAGTGCAAAGCTTGCCAGTGCCGTACAGCAGGAGAAAGTTTACACCGGCATGGGCGAAGGCACGGAAATTGATGAAGAAAAGAAGTTAAGCGGAGAACTTGCAAAGATTTTCAGAAAATACCGTGAAATGCCGGGACTGGAAAGCCAGCTGGCAGCATATTTTGAAAGCCTTGAACAGGAAATGGCGATTTCAACGTCGCAGGTCGGCAATATTATCATTTCCGGTAATTCAAGCTCAGATAAGTCTGATCTTGCAAGAGCCATTGTGCGTGCGGTGAATTACCTGTATCCGGAACACACACGTAAGATTGCAAAGACGACCGGTGACAGTATCAATAACCGTGGACTGGCAAAGGCGATGAATAAGTTAAAAGGCACCGCACTGATTGTTGAAGGTGCGGGGGCAATCCAGCCGAAGCGTATGAGTGAAATGCTGGAATGTCTGGAACAGGATACGGAACGTATGATTGTTATTCTGGAGGATTCGGATGCAGAAATGAATGTACTGCTCAATTTCAATCCGGAAATGACACAGAAGTTTAATCATCGCATCGTGTTAAAACAGTACACGGTCAATGAACTGGTTGAAATGGCAAGAAAATTTGCAAGAAAACGCCAGTATGAAGTCAGTGATGATGCGCTGCTGGAAAAGCTTATTGAGCAGTTCAGCCAGTTCCCGGGCATCGGCCGCAAGGGCGCGACCCGGATGGCCTATCAGGTGCTGAGTATGTCGGACGCGGACGCCGCGGCACTGGCCGAGGCCATCCAGAACGCCCACACCCGGCTCCACCGCTGCCGCGTCTGCCAGAACTACACCGAGGCCGAGCTCTGCCCCATCTGTTCCAGCGCCAAGCGGGACCGCTCCACCATCTGCGTGGTCGAGACGCCCCGCGATGTGCAGGCCTTTGAGCGCACCCGGGAGTACCACGGCCTGTATCATGTCCTCCACGGCCTCATCAGCCCCATGGACGGCATCGGTGCCGAACAGCTCTCGGTGAAGGAGCTGTTGGCCCGGCTGGGCAGCGGCGAGGTGAAAGAGGTCATCATGGCCATGAACCCCACCGTCGAGGGCGAGGCCACGGCCATGTATCTGGCAAAGCTCATCAAGCCCCTGGGCATCAAGACCACTCGTCTGGCCTACGGCCTGCCCGTGGGCGGCAGCCTCGAGTACACCGATGAGACGACGCTTTATCGCGCGCTCTCCGGCCGCGACGAGCTGTAAAGAGCAGATTTTATAGAACCTTAACGATTCTTTCAAAAATCGCTCTTGAAAATCCAGCAAAATGTGATATAATGACAAGACAAAGAAGCTGCTTTTATAAGCAGAGTGCGCCGAACGACGAGAATTTTTGCCCATATACAGGACGGTGTGCAATGCTTATGAAAACGGCTTCTAGAGGAAAGGAAAGGAGGCGCGCTTCATGGCACCTGCCAAGGAACGTCCGGCGACAAAGACCATCGCCACAAACCGCGAGGCGCGTCACGAGTATTTCGTGCTCGAAGCGCTGGAAACGGGCGTCGAGCTGAAAGGTACCGAGGTCAAGAGCCTGCGTGCCGGCGGCGTCAACCTGAAAGACAGCTGGGTCGATATTGAGGACGGCGAGCTGCTGGTCAAGGGAATGCACATCACTCCCTACGACCACGGCAACATCTTCAATCAGGATCCTCTGCGGGTGCGGCGTCTGCTGGCCCACAAGACCGAGATACGGCGTCTGCACCAGCAGTGCAAGCTGCAGGGCTATACTCTCGTTCCCCTTTCTCTCTACTTCAAGCATGGCCGCGTCAAGATGGAAGTCGGCCTGTGCAAGGGCAAAAAGCTCTACGACAAGCGTGCCGACGCCGCCAAGCGCGACGCCAAGCGCTCCATCGACCGGGCTGTGAAGTCCAACGGCAAAATCTACTAGATCTCTTTCAGGCAGCATTCCTGCCCTGAGAACACCAAGCTTTCTGCGCATGGCAACATGCGCTTTATGGGGGCGTAAAGGTTTCGACGGGGGGAGCGAGGCCTGGGCAGCGGGTAGCAGTGGGGGAACTGCTCTAAACTCCTCCAAAAAATTAACTGACAACAATAATTATCAGTTGCTCGCAGCCTGAGTGCTGCGCGTTCCGCCCACTCTTGTGTCGTGTGGGGCCGGGGCGTCCTTTAGACACAGCACCTGAACGGACCTAAGCTTTGCGGACCGGCAGGAACTCATGAAGCTACTGAAGCGTTAGCCTGACGACCGGCGTGACGCGGAGGGAATGTTGTAGATCGCCTGCACCCGGAGACACCTACGCTGAACTCTTTTCGGACATGGGTTCGACTCCCATCGCCTCCACCACACGTGAGCCAGACGAACCCTCTGTGCTCCACCAAAGGGAAGAGCCTCACCGCTTTGCAGTGAGGCTCTTCCCTTTTCATCTTATAGCATCCTTATCCCATGAAATCAAGCAGCACGTCGATGTCCTGACTGATGGCACGGAGATAGTCAGCTCCGCCGCGCCGGCCGTCATAGTTCCGGACGCGGCTGCTCATCTCCGTCAGGAGCTCTTCCTTCCTCACCAGAACGGGGTCTCCGATCCATTCGTCTTTCTCTATAAAGGCTTCCAGCTGCTCATATTCTTTTATGATACGGACGTTGGACAGGTTCTCCGGGAGGGTACGGGCATCGAACCAGTCCGGCTGCGCGTGAAAGTCCAAAGGCGGCAGCGGGTCCAGCGGCTCATCGGCGTCCCACACATAGGGATGCCGGTCATCTTCTTCCGGCGTCTTCTTGAAGCGCCCTACCCGGCCCTCGGCCTTGCCGACCGTCTCATAGTGGTTGAACAGCGCCTCAGCATCGTAACCATAGAGCTCGTAGGCGTCCGAATAGCGGTCTGCATAGTCCTTGTACTGGAACGTCTCGACGCTTTCCGTCCCCGGGGTAAGGTCAAGCCAGATGCTCACCGCCTCCGCATGGGTGGGCAGAGCTGCCATGACCGTCAGGGCCAGAACGCCCGATGTGACCGCCGCAATAAATTTTCTTCGCATGATAAAACCTCCTTTTTATGAGCGGTTCATCCCAGAATCGAGAATCTCCGCACTTCTACGTTGTTATTCTCCACACCGGAGCAGTCCTGAAAGACTTTATGCCGTATCCGGCCCCGGATGGTGTTGCCGCTGACTTCCTTCGTGCTGGCGATGCCGTAGCCGAGGGAGACGTCCAGCGTATTTCCTTTCAAGGCGCTGAGCTGATAGCAGATGCGCCGCCCGTTGTCTCCGCTCAGGGTGATGCGGCTGTTCTGGATGACCGTGCTGCCGTCGGCACGGTCATTGCCCCGGGCCAGCATGGGGTTCGCGCCCTTTTTCATATCGTGCTTTGCCATGCTGTCCGGCTGTTTCATGGTGATGTCGCAGTTGTCCACGACGGCGCGGGTCTTCTCGCCTACCATACGGAAAATGGTCTCGCAATACTCCGCACGGATGGTGCAATCCTCCATCCGGACGTCTGTGGTGCCGCTCTGCCCCAGCGTGATGAACCACACCGGGCGATGATCAGCATCCAGCGCCTCCTGCGTCTGTGTCTCATAGAAGCTGCAGCCCGAGAGGACGACATCCCGCACCGCGCCGCCCCATCCCCAGACCGCCAGCAGCTCGTCGGCACCGGACTTGTAAAATTCACAGTTCTGGAAGCGGATATTCCGGCTCTCCACCCTGTCCGTCCAGTTGCGCACCCAGATGCCGCCGGACGCGCCGGAGGTCATCTGGCGGAATACACAGCCCTCAAAACGGATATTCTCGTTGCCGCCATACAGGTCGGCGGCGCAGCGCCCCCACTCGTTGGGCTCACAGTCGAAGGTGCAGCCCACAAATTCCACATTGCGGGCGAGCATCACCCGGAGCATATAGTTGGCCTGACAGCTGTCCGCTGCCCGGAAGGTCACATTTTCCAGCCGGACGTCGTGGGCGCGGTCATCATCAGAGTCTTTCATAAGCTCCACCGCCACACGGTCCTCTTTCAGGTCAGGGTACTGAATATCACTGAGCAGGACAGCGCCGTTTCCCCGGATGGTCAGCCCGCTGGGCAGCTCGAGGCAGGAGGAAAAGCGGTAGACCACCCCCGCCGTCAGCTCAAGAGGCCGACCGGACGCGCTGGCCTGCTGCATCGCGGCCTGCAGAGCCTGCAGGTCGTCCGCGATACCGTCGCCCTTCGCCCCGAACTGTTCCGGCGTAACGCCGGTACTCACCGGACGAGCCGTACTGCTCTGGGCAGCAGCCGCTGTGACCGCCTGAGCCGGGGTCGCAGCCGCCGTTTCGCTCTTCTGCCCACAGCCGCACAAAAGCAGCACCGCCATGAAGACAAAGGACAAAGCTTTTATTTTCACGTTCGAATGTTCTCCTTCTCTGCCGGGGCTTCTTATGCTTATCATACCATAAACCGCAGTCGATGTACAGCCAAAAGAGCCGCTGCCCGCAAAATGCGGCAGCGGCTCTTTTCAGCTTTTCAGTTCAGCCGGGTGTCAGCTCAGGACTGGCAGGCGGTGATGAGGCTCATCTTGTAGACCTCGTCGGCGTTGCAGCCACGGGACAGGTCGTTGATGGGAGCGTTCAGGCCCTGCAGGATGGGGCCGTAGGCAGCGTAGCCGCCCAGACGCTGTGCGATCTTATAGCCGATGTTGCCGGCCTCGATGCAGGGGAAGATGAAGGTGTTGGCCTGACCAGCCACCTTGCTGCCCTTGCACTTGACCTGTGCCACCTCGGGAGCAACGGCTGCGTCAAACTGCAGCTCGCCGTCCACTGCCAGCTCGGGATCCATCTCCTGAGCCTTGATGGTAGCGTCGTGGCTCAGTGCCACGGTGCCGCCCTTGCCGGAGCCCTTGGTGGAGAAGCTCAGCACAGCCACCTTCGGGTCGATGCCGAACAGCTTTGCGGTGCGGGCAGTCTCCACAGCCACCTCTGCCAGCTTGGAAGCGGCAGAAATCTTGACCTCGCCGGTAGCCTTATCGACGGTATCGGTGTAATCAATGTTGACAGCGCAGTCGCCCATGGCAATGCGCTTCAGACCCTCTTCGCCGCAGTCGCGGTCCAGAATAAAGCAGGAGCTCACCAGATGTGCGCCCTTCTTGGTCTTGACCAGCTGCAGAGCGGGACGGATGGTGTCGGCGGTGGAGTAGGTAGCGCCGCCCAGCAGGCAGTCTGCCTTGCCCATCTTCACCAGCATGGTGCCGAAGTAGTTGGACTTCTTCAGCAGGGCTGTGCACTCCTCAGCGGACTGCTTGCCCTTGCGCAGCTCCACCATGGTGCTGACCATCTCATCAAAACCGGCGTAGTTCTCCGGGTCGATGATCTCGGCAGCGGAAATATCAAAGTTACCGGCGGCGGCAGCAGCCTTGCACTCTGCCTCGTTGCCCACCATAACGACCTTCAGCACGCCCTCGGCCAGCAGCTTGCTTGCGGCCTCCAGAATGCGGGGGTCATTGCCCTCGGTGAACACGATCGTCTTGGGATTTGCCTTCAGCTGTGCTACCAGCGGTGCAAACATATCAGCCATTGTGATTACCTCCGAAAATGCTTTCCAAAATTTGCTTCCCGCGTCTGTTGGACACAAGGATGCCTTTCTTCTTTATTCTAGCACAGACGGCAAAAAGTTCAAGACAAAATTGTGTTTTTGTGCTATATTTTAAGGGAGAAACCTTTGTTTTATTTGTGAATAAAATATCATACCAGTTTTAAAGGAGATGTTCTCCATGGATATGGATACTTTAAAGGCCGAATGCCTTGCCTGCACCCGGTGCGAGCTGTGCGCCACCCGGACGAACGTAGTGTTCGGGCAGGGCGTGCCGGACGCCGAGGTGTTGTTTGTGGGCGAAGGCCCCGGCCAGAGCGAGGACGAGCAGGGTCTGCCTTTTGTGGGGCGCAGCGGCCAGCTGCTGGACAAATACCTGTTTGCCATCGACCTTGACCGCAATAAAAACTGCTATATTGCCAACATCGTCAAGTGCCGCCCGCCCCAGAACCGCGACCCGCTGCCCGCCGAGAGCGAAGCCTGTATGCCGTGGCTGCGGGAGCAGTTCCGGCTGCTGCAGCCCAAGATCGTGGTCTGCCTTGGGCGCGTTGCCGCCCAGCGGATGATTCGGCAGGATTTTTCCGTCACCCGGGAGCACGGGCAGATCATCAATAAAAGCGGCATCCTGTTTATGGGTACCTTCCACCCCGCCGCCCTGCTGCGCCAGCCTCAGAACAAGCCCGAAGCTTTTGCAGACTTTACCGTGCTGCGGGACACTATTGCTGCTGTGTGCGAGCATACCTATCATAAATAAGGACAGGAACCAACCGCACCGCTTTTGCATACTGTAAAGCAAAAGCGAGGTGTTTTTGTATGGAAAGTTCCGTGCATCCTTCTGTGGATTTCTTTCTGGGCGCTACTACGCCCGCCGGGTTCAAGGGCTACTTTGCGCCGCTGCGCCGGGAGCCCGGGATGCAGCTTGTGCTGCTCAAAAGCGGGCCGGGCTGCGGAAAATCTACCCTGATGAAGCGGCTGGCGCGCGCCGCACAGGATAAGGGCGAGCCCATCCAGCGCATCCACTGCGCCAGCGACCCCGACAGTCTGGATGGGGTGGTGTTCCTGCGGCAGAAACGCGCCATCATCGACGCCACCGCGCCCCATGTGGTGGAGCCGGAAGCCCCCGGCGCAGACGAGCGGGTGCTGAGTTTGTACCACACCATTGACGCCGATACCCTGCACCCCCACAAGGACGAGGTGACCGCCCTGTTTGCCCGCAACCAGCTGCTGCGCAGCCGGGCGGCGCGGTATGTGGCCTCGGCGGGCAGCCTGCTGCTGGACAGCCGCCGCGCCGAAGCGTGCAGCGCCAACTTTGAAAAAGTGCGCCGCTACGTCAAGCGGCTGTGCACTCGCCTGTTGCCCCGCACTGAGGAGATGGGCTCTGAAGAGCTGCGGCTGCTCTCGGCCATCACGCCCAAGGGCGAGGTGTTCTATCAGGGCACGGTGCAGGCACTGGCAGACAAATGCATCCTCTTCCGGGACGACTACGGGGCAGTCTCCCGCCTGCTGCTGGAGCTCATCCGCGCCGAGGCGCTGGCGCGGGGCTACCACATCATCACCTGCCCCTGCGCCATGCACCCGGAGGATAAGATCGACCACATTATCATCCCCTCCCTGCGGCTGGCGTTCCTGACCGACAACCGCTGGCATCCGGTGCGGCTGTCTGCGGCGCAGACCGTGCGGTGCAGCCGTTTTGTGGATAGGGAGAACCTTTCTGCCTGCCGGGCACGGCTGCGCTTCAACGAGCGCGCCGCCGCCGAACTGTTGGAACAGGCCTGTGCCCTGATGGCGCAGGCAAAAAGCTGCCATGATGAACTGGAGACCTACTACCGCACCGCCGTAGACTTTGCACAGGTGGATGCCGCAGCCGCCCAGTGCATGGAGCTGTTCGGGGTAGGATAAAGTAAACCACAACGGAGGTGAAACGCCTTGGCAAGCATCCATCTGCCCATCCGGCAGCTGGTGGAGTTTTTGCTGCGCACCGGCAGCATCGACAGCCGCTTTTCCGGCTTTGACCGCGCCAACGAGGGCGCACGCATCCACCGCAAGCTGCAAAAAGCCGCCGGGGAGGGCTATCAGGCCGAGGTGTTCCTCAGCGCGGAGCGGGAAGCCTGCGGCATCGCCTTTACGCTGGAGGGCCGGGCAGACGGTATTTTCACCGACGAAAACGACACTGTGACCATTGACGAGATCAAGACCACCACTGTTCCCTACGAGGAGATCACCGAGGAGCTGAACCCCTGCCACTGGGCGCAGGGCATGGTATATGCCGCCATTTTCAGCAGCCAGCAGGGGCTGGAAGCGTCGGCCGTGCGGCTGACCTATTACCAAGTTGATACTGACCAAATTTTGCGTTTTACGCGGCAGTTCACCCGGCAGCAGCTGGAGCAGTTTTTGCAGCAGCTTTTAGCGCAGTACGCCCCGTGGGCGCAGCGGCAACTGGACTGGGATACCCTGCGCGGCCAAAGCCTTGCGGCGCTGCAATTTCCCTTTGCGGAGTACCGCCCCGGGCAGCGGGCGCTGGCGGGTGAAATGTACCGCGCCTGCCGCGCCGGAAAAAGCGCCGACCGCAAGGGCGGTACCCGCGTTTTTTGTCAGGCACCTACCGGCATCGGCAAGACCATGAGCGCCCTCTTCCCTGCCCTGAAAGCCATGGGCGAGGGCTGCGGCGCAAAGCTGTTCTATCTGACCGCCCGCAACACCACCCAAGCCGCCGCCGAGGACGCGGTAGCGCGGCTGCGTACCGCCCAGCCCGGTCTCGCCTTGCGCAGCGTGACCCTGACCGCCAAGGAAAAGGCCTGTCTGCACCCGGACGCCGAAGGGCACCCCACCTGTCTGCCGGAAGTATGCCCCTTTGCCAACGGCTACTACGACCGCCGCAAGGATGCGCTGGCAGCTCTGCTGGACGGCAGCGGCAGTTTCAGCCGCGCCGCGCTGGCGGACACCGCCCGGCAGTTCTCGGTGTGCCCCTTTGAGCTGGGGCTTGATCTGAGCGAGTGGTGTGATGTGGTCATCGGGGACTACAACTATCTGTTTGACCCGGTGGTGCACCTCAAGCGCTTTTTCGATGCCGCCGGGGACTGGCTGTTCCTCATTGACGAGGCGCACAACCTGCCGGACAGAGCCCGCGCCATGTACTCGGCGCAGTTTGCCAAAAGCAGCCTGACCGAGGCAAAGCGGGCGCTGGGCAAGGGCAAAAGCAGCCTGAAAACCGCACTGACCAAAGCAGACAAAGTCTTTCTGGCGGCGCGCAAGGCCTGTGCACAGGCTGCGCCGCCCCGCACAGGCGCCGAACTTGCCGGGGAGACAGAGCCCGCACAGGTAAGCCTTTTACCCGCCGAAGCTGCCCCGGATTTTGCCCTGCCGCAGCCGCTGTACGCCCGGGACGGCACCGTGTTTTTGCAGCAGCTGCCCGCCGCTTTGCCCTCTGCCCTGCGGGCGGTGCACACCCCGTTACAAGACTGGCTGGAACAGAACCCCGAGGACCCCGCCCACGCCCAGCTGCTGGAGCTTTACTTCGCCTTGCAGGACATCGCCCGCGCCGCCGACCGGTACGACAGCCATTTTGTCACCCAGCTTACCGCCCGGGGCAGCGAGCTGGAGTTGCATCTGCTCTGCTTAGACCCCGCGCCCTTTGTGGACGCCAGTCTGGCGGCAGGGCGCAGCGCGGCGCTGTTCAGTGCCACATTGACCCCGCCCGCTTTCTACCGCAATGTGCTGGGCTGCGCCGATGCCCGGGCGGTGGCGCTGCCCAGCCCCTTCCCGCCGGAAAATCTGGGGCTGTTCTGTCTGCCGGACATCTCCACCCGCTACCGCCAGCGAGAAGCCAGTGTGCCCGCCGTAGCCGATGCGCTGGCGGCGCTGACAAAGGGCAAAACCGGCAACTATCTGGCGTTTTTCCCCAGCTACGCCTATTTGCAGCAGGTGTACGAAGCCTTTTCCGCCCGCTGGCCGGACATTCCCACTCTTGTGCAGCAGCGTAGTCTGGACGATGCCGGACGCGCGGAGTTTCTGGCGCAGTTCGTGCCCCACCCTGCCAACACGCTGCTGGGCTTTGCCGTGATGGGCGGCATCTTCGGCGAAGGGGTGGATTTAGTGGGCGACCGGCTCATCGGCTGCGCCATCGTGGGGGTAGGTCTGCCGCAGGTGAACCCCCGGCAGGAGATGCTGCGCCGGTATTACGAGGAGCAGTCCGGCTGCGGCTTCGACTATGCCTACCGCTACCCGGGCATGAACAAGGTACTGCAAGCCGCCGGGCGGGTGGTGCGCACCCCACAGGATAAGGGCGTGGTGCTGCTTTTGGACGATCGCTTTGCGCAGCCCGACACCGCCCGCCTGTTCCCGCCGCACTGGCAGCACATCCGGTATCTGCCCGGCACCGCCGCGTTGGAAACGGCGCTGAAAGGGTTCTGGGATGTATAAAACTGCAAAAGGAGTTGTTGCATCATGCGCAACAACTCCTTTTGCTATAACCTTAATACTCCACGCCTTTCCGTGCGGCGATGCCCTTCTGGTAGGGGTGGCGGCGGCAGCACATCTCGGTAAGGTAATCTGCGGCGTCCAGCATCCACCCGGGGGCTGCGTGGGCGGTCAGGACGCATTCCTGCCCGGCGGGGCGGTGCAGCACCGCCTGCTGCAACAGGGCTTTGTCCACCATGTCCAGCTCCCACGCGCTGCCGGCTTCGTCCAGCACCAGCATATCACAGGGCTGCGCCAGCGCCGCCGCAAGATTTTTGTTCTGTAAAGCGCGGGTAGCGGCCTTTTCGGCTTCGTTCATCTGAAAAACGAATTTCTGCCCGGCCTTGCCCCGGTAAACGGTGGCGCCCAGCTGTTCCAGCAGCGGGATCTCCCCGCTCTGCCCGCCCTTTAAAAACTGCACGATGACCACACGTTTTCCGCTGCCCAGCGCCCGCAGGGCAAGCCCCATGGCGGCTGTGGTCTTGCCCTTACCATCGCCGTAATACAGATGCAAAAGGCCCAAGCTTTCCATCGTTTTTCTCCTTTTTCCGGCTCTTCCGGTTTTGTAGCAAAAGGCACCCGCAGCAGAACGGCTGCGGATGCCTTGTTATTTACACGTTGCTTTTACTGGTACAGCGGGAACTCCCGGGTCAGGCGCAGGACGCGCTCGCTGATCTCGTCCTTCTTTTCCTCATAGTGCCAGATGCAGTCTGCAATGCAGTCCGCGATCACCTGCATCTCGGCTGCACCCATGCCGCGGGTGGTGACAGCCGGGGTGCCCAGACGCACGCCGGAAGTCACAAAGGGGCTGCGGGTCTCGCCGGGGACGGTGTTCTTGTTGGCGGTGATGTGCACGCTGTCCAGACGCTGCTC
>ENA-ORCM01002501-ORCM01002501.1-human-gut-metagenome-genome-assembly--contig:-NODE-2501-length-13162-cov-3.042721_pt1 | contig 13162 bp, 10 predicted proteins | sample MGYA00242906_ERZ507928 | MGnify/ENA primary metagenome ERZ507928 (study PRJEB26167, sample SAMN06115497) | human gut metagenome | host: Homo sapiens | place: China:Shanxi | collected 2015-05-07...
GAAGAGATCTGGTATTTACGTTTGCCGCGAAACAAAATCAGACATGTGCTGTGCTGCTTTATGACAGGGAGAGCGGCAAAAAACAGTTTAGGATCGAGCTGCCCGTGGAGTTTCAGGCAGGTTTCCTTCGTTCTGTCTGCATACGGAATATAGATTACCATAAATTTGATTATAACTATGAGATCGATGGAGAAGTCGTGACAGATCCCTATGCCAGAAAGATCGTGGGCAGGGAGCACTGGTGCGACAAGGCGCGGCAGGGGAAAAATGTGCTGCGTGGAGGATTTGATTTTTCCGTCTTTCACTGGAAGGAACAGCGGCCAAAGGTCAAAAAAGAGGACATGTTCCTCTATAAGCTGCATGTGCGTGGATTTACGATGGACACGTCGGCGGCAAACCGGGGAACCTTTGCGGCACTGCAAAAGAAGATCCCGTACCTGCGTGATCTGGGAGTGACATCGGTCGAACTGATGCCGGTCTATGAATTTGAGGAGATCGAGCAGAAAACGAAGGACAAGCTGCCGGATTATGTGACATGGAAGAAAAAAGCAAAAGAAAAGAAGGCGGAAACGCGGGTGAATTTCTGGGGCTATACCAGAGGAAACTATTTTGCGCCCAAAGCATCGTTTGCGGCTTCGGATCATGCGGCTGTGGAGTTGAAAAGACTGATCCAGGCGCTTCATAACCAGGGGATGGAGTGCATTCTTGAGATGTTTTTCCCGGCGGGAGTTCCGGCGGCTGAGATCATCGACGCATTGCATTACTGGGTACTTGAGTACCATGTGGACGGATTTCATTTGCAGGGAGAAAATCTGCCGGTACAGGTGATCGCGGAGGATCTGCTGCTTCATGCGACCAAGATCTTTTATGTGTGGTTTGAAGAGGCGGTTGTCGCAAAAGAGGACGCGGACAGCCATTTGTACTTTTACAATGATGAGTTTGAATATCCGATCCGCCGCATGCTCTGCGGCAGGGATGCCAGCCTGTATGAGTTTGTCAATCAGATGCGCAAACAGCAGGAGCGCGCTTCGTATGTGAATTATATCTGTGACAATAATGGATTTACGCTGGCAGATCTTTTTTCATACAGTGAAAAGCACAATGAGAAAAACGGAGAGAAAAACACGGACGGAAGCAGCTGGAATTACAGCTGTAATTGCGGCGCGGAAGGGGAGACGAACCGGAAATACATTAAAAACCAGCGCAAACGGCTGGCAAAGAACGCCATAGCGGCTGTCTTTCTTGCGCAGGGAATCCCGCTTCTGTTTTCCGGGGATGAATTTGGAAATTCACAGGAAGGCAACAATAACGCGTACTGCCAAGATAATGCGATCGGGTGGATCAACTGGAAAGAAAAAGGAAGAAACAGGGCGCTTTTGGAGTTTACCAGAGCGGTGATCCGTTTCCGGAAGGAGCATCCGGTGTTTAGGAGCCCGGAACCGATGCAGATGTGCGATTATAAGGGGATCGGACTGCCGGATCTTTCCTATCACGGCGAAGAAGCATGGATGGCGGGCTTTGATCCGGGCAGACAGGTGGTAGGCCTGCTCTACGGCGGTGGCTACGCGCTGCGGGACGATGCCACGGAGGATGACGATATCTATATCGCGTTTAATTTTCATGTGACGGAGAAAAAACTGGCGCTCCCGAAGACGGAGAAGACGAAGGGCTGGTATCGCGTGATCGATACCGCAAGAGAAAAGGACGCGGTTTTGGATAACGGCGTGGAAATAGAGCAGAAACAGGCTGTGATCGCGCCGCAGTCTGTTGCGGTCTTTGTTGGAAAGAGGTAGGCAATGAAAGCGTGGAAACATTTTTGTACGATTACACATCATAAATATCTGGTCATGAAGGGATGCTTTCGTGTCGGGTTATACCGGCAGGGGCTTTTGCATGATCTTTCCAAATACTCGCCGACGGAATTTCTGGTCGGCTGCAGATACTATCAGGGAAACCGGAGCCCGAATAACGCGGAACGCGAGGTGAAGGGCTATTCCTCGGCGTGGCTTCACCACAAGGGAAGAAACAAGCACCATATGGAGTACTGGATCGACTATGGGGTGCCGGATAAAGAGGGACCGCATAAAGGCGAAAATAAAGGGCTTGAGGGGATGAAGATGCCGATCAATTATGTGGTGGAGATGTTTATCGACCGAGTTGCGGCGTCCAAAAATTATCAGAAAGAGAAATATATAGACCGCAGTGCCCTGGAATACTATGAACAGGGCAAAAAATGCCACATTCTGCATCCTGACACGCAGAGGCTTTTGGAACTGCTGCTTCATATGCTGGCAGAAGAGGGCGAGGAAAAGACGTTCGCTTATGTTCGCAGGATTTTGAAAAAAGGCCGTCGGGCAGACAGACATAGTTCCTGATGTACAGCCGGGCGGACAGACACAGAACCAGAAAGGTTTGCATACAGTGATATCAGATCTGCTTGAAACAGGGGAAAACGATGAACGGTTTTTACTTGCTGGTATTGCTGATGTGCTGCAGCTGTCAGAATCGGACGGACTGCGCAAACTGGAATGAAAGAAGAGACGCAGGAGATAACCGGCAGCAGGATATGCGTATGCGGGATACGGACTGTGGCTGCAGAAACGGCGACCGGGCGCAGTACGGTTGCAGCTGCGAAAATGATGGCTGGGCTGGACAGTCAGGCTGCAACTGCCAGCGGGAGAACGCAGCAGGGATGCAGCGGCGAAGCGGCGAAACTGCCGGACCTATGTCGGAACAGCAGGACTGCAGCTGCCGGCAGCAGATGTCGCGGCAGGGCGGCATGCAGCGTTACGACCGGGATCTAAAGGAATCTGCGGCGTTTGACAGCGTACCCGGAATGGAAATGACAGACGGACACCCGTATCCGGTGTACCGGGAAACGGATGAAGTTCGATAGAAAGAAGATCAGGGGATTCATTCTCAAAGGCTGGGGATGAATCCTTTTTTCCTGTTTATTTTTCAATCTTTCATTGACAAAACCGCTATAAGGCGCGTAAACTCAGAAGAGTTTTGTAGTGATAGAGATTAAAGGAGATTAAATGGGAGAATTATTAGTACTTAACGAAGAAGACAGGATTACGGAGCGGAAGGTAAAATCGTTAAAGGTAAGTCCGTCAAAAGAAGAACAGCTTAGTATCTTTGATCTGGAAAGATAACAGAAAAAAATGCCCCGGGCAGATGAAAAATCAGCCTCCTGGGGCACATTTTATTTCTCACTTGCTAGTTTCCGGTATTCCACCGGAAGGATCCCGGTGCTTTTGCGAAACAGTTCCGCAAAGCGGCTCGAGGTGGAGTAGCCGATCATCTCCGCAATCTGTCCCATGGAAAAATCTGTGTTGATCAACAGATGCTCCGCCTGGCTCATCCGGCGCTGCTGGATATATTCCGTGATCGTACAGCCGGTCAGCTGCTTAAAGGACGATTTCAGCTTGGTCGTGCCCATGCAGGCGATCCTGGCGAGCCGGTCCAATGGAATCTCAAACGCATAATGGTCATTCAGATATGCGATGACATTTTCAAGCTGTGCCGTATCCTGTGCGGTCAGCTTTTTTTCTTTTCGGTGGGCGAGCTTCTTTTGTTCTTCGACCACAAGAGAAACCGCTTCCGCAACTTTTGCCTCATAGTAGAGACCGGCGGCGATCCCGCTGCCCCTGTAATTTTTCACTTCATAGAGTAACTTTGCCATGGCAGGGAAATCCATGGTCTGGTCAATTTCCTTAAAAGCGGTAAACGGGTTTACATAATCTCCCGGGTACTGCTTTTTCATATAATCCTCATAGTAGGCGGGCATGATCTCGATCCCGATGGAACGGATGGGGATCCGCTTGTGGATCAGTGCTTTGTATGGTTCATAGCCGCCGATAAAAGTCTTGATGCAGCCGGCGGAAAGCCGCCGGTACGGAGAGAGCTCTTCTCCGGAGATCGATTCATACTGCGTGATGCTTAAGCATTCCGGCATCGGAAATTCCAAAAAACAGTCTTCATAAAAAAGAAAATCATGGATCTTAATATCATAAAGATCTTTTTTGGCATAGATCCAGTAGGAACCCTCACCGACTTCCGGGGAAAGCGTCCAGCACTGCCCGACGGAGCGGACATTGTCGGATTCATCTGCCGGAAGAAAATGATGGTCTGCCATAAGCGGCTCATAGCAGTCACTTAATATCTTGCTTTTCAAAAAGTAACCTCCTTGCAACGATGAGACGAACCTTTGCAACGAAAAGACGAAACTGCCAGTTTCGTATTGCGGTCCGCCTTTGAAATCAGTATCGTATAAGTGCGGTTAGCAGGAACTAATCACATATTAACAGAATGTGGGCAGATGGTCAATCGCCTGCGACAAGAGGAGGATATCTGATATGAGTAATCAAACAGCAAAGAGGGGACTTTCGGTCAAAGACCTGGTCACAATCGGTATTTTCACAGCGCTTATGCTGGTTTTTAGCATGGTGGGCGGGATCTTTTTCGCACCAAATCCGGTGCTCACCTTTTATATGCCGGTGGGGAGCGCAATACTGTGCGGACCGATCTATCTGTTACTGATCGCAAAAGTGAAAAAGCGTTTTGCGATAACGATTGTTGGCGCGCTGATCGGCATCATCTGGTTTGTGACCGGTATGCACTGGGCATTTGCGCTTGGAACGATCCTTATGGGGATCGTGGCGGATCTGGTTGCGGGGATCGGAGGATATGCCAGCCGGAAGATCAATGCGATCTCCTATATGCTCTACAGTCTCGGTGGAACCGGCTCCTATCTCGTCTTTTTTGCAGACCCGGACGGATGGGCAAAGACGATGCTTGGAAACGGAACGGAGCAGGGCTATATCGATACGATGCAGGCGACCGGAAACAGTGCCATTCTCGCAGTCATGCTGATCGGAACGCTGGCGGCGGCACTGATCAGCGCGGCAGTTGGCAGCAAAATGTTAAAAAAACAGTTTGAAAAAGCGGGTATCACGGCATGATCTGCAAAAACGGGAAAAAGAAGTTCCGGCTGGATCCAAGAACCAAGCTTTTTCTGATCCTGCTTTGTGTGCTGTCTTCCATGTCGGCACCGTCGCTTGCGTATCAGTTTGGGCTTGTGGTGCTTATCGCGCTGCTTGCGGCAGGCTTCGGCAAATGGGGCTATGCGGTGAAAGGTGTCATCGCCTATGCGCTGATCTGTTTTTTTACTGCGTGGATCATGCAGGAAATGACCGGGACGCTTCGGACAATGTTTGTGGCATTCCTTGGACTTTTACATAAGGTCTATGCCTGCGGTATGCTGGCAGGCGTGGTGCTTACCACGACAAAGGTCAGTGAATTTCTGTCGGCAATGAACCGGCTGCATGCGCCGAAAAAACTGGTGATCCCGCTGGCGGTCATGCTGCGCTATCTGCCGACGGTCGGGGAGGACTGGCGGTATATTAAGGACGCCATGCGGATGCGGGACGTATTTCCGTCGGTCAGAGGATTTCTTACGGCTCCGGGCATGACGGTGGAATGCATTTATGTGCCGTTTATGATGGCGGCGTCGAAGGCGGCGGATGAACTCTCGATCGCAGCAGTCACACGGGGCATTGAAAATCCAAAGCCGCGCACCTGTCTGGTGCAGATCAGACCGGGGATCACGGATGCCGCTGCAGTGCTCTTATTTTTGGGCTATTTTGCGGCGGGACTGTATCTGGGGAGGAGTATATGATGATAGAGATAAAATCCGTGTCACTGGATTATGGAGTGAAAGATCTGGATCTGACAATAAAAAAGGGAGAGTTTCTGCTGTTGTGCGGACGCAGCGGCTGTGGAAAAACAACAGTCACGCGTCTGATCAACGGTCTGATCCCGGAATTTTATCCGGCAGAGATGACAGGGAATGTATTTGTGGACGGAGAGCGTGTGCGGGATATGCCGATGTATCGGATCGCAGAGCGGGTCGGCTCGGTTTTTCAGAACCCGCGCACACAGTTTTTTAACGTGGACACAGACAGCGAGATTGCGTTTGGCATTGAAAACGAGGCGAGACCGCCGGAAGAATTGCGCGCGCGTGTGGAGCAGACGGGGAGAGAATTACAGATAGAAAAACTGCGCGGAAGAAATATTTTTGAACTTTCGGGCGGAGAAAAGCAAAAGATCGCGTTCGCGTCGGTGTATGCGATGAATCCGGAAATTTATCTGCTCGATGAGCCGTCCTCCAATCTGGATGTGGATACGATCGCGGAATTAAAACAGCATTTGCGCCTGATCAAGGCGCAGGGGAAGACTGTGATCGTGGCGGAACACAGGCTTTATTACCTGATGGATCTGGCAGACCGCATCGTATATCTGGAAAAAGGGCGGATCACCGGGATCTACACACCGGATGAGTTCCGGCAGATCCCGGACGAAACGAGAAAACGGATGGGGCTGCGCGCACTTGATCTCACAAAGGAAGTTCCTGTGTGTCCGCAAGATACGGACAGCGCAAAAAAAGAAAAGCTGGTGCTTGAGCTTCGGGAGGTATCCATCTTTCGGAAAAAACAGCCGGTGCTTTCCGAAATCAGTTTTGCCGCAGCACGGGGAGAGGTCATAGCGGTCGTTGGCCACAATGGAGCCGGCAAGACGACATTTTCCCGGGCACTGTGCGGACTGCACAGGGAATGCGGCGGGACATTTTTCTGGGATGGCGAGCCGCAGAATGCAAAAAAGAGACTTTCACTTTCCTATATGGTCATGCAGGATGTCAACTACGAACTGTTTGCGGAGAGCGTGGAGGCGGAGTGCTCGTTTGGTATTAAAAATCCCGATCCGGCGCTGGTGGAACAGACGATGCAGGAGCTTGGTATCGCTCCGTTAAAAAAGCGGCATCCCAATACACTTTCCGGTGGTCAGAAACAGCGTGTGGCGGTCGTGGTCAGCATGATCTGCAAAAAAGAACTCCTGGTGTTCGATGAACCGACCAGCGGACTGGATTATGACAGCATGGTACAGGTCGCGGGGCTTTTCGGCGCACTTCGGGCGGCGGGAAAGCTCGTGTTTGTCGTGACGCATGATTATGAATTTGCCTGCCGCATCTGTACGCGGGTGCTGCATCTGGATCAGGGAAAACTTTTGGATGATCTTGCGGTAGAACCGGGAAATCTGGAAAAAATAAAGGAAATATTTTCCGTTACCAAAAAGAAAAAGAGAGGGGAGTAAAAATGAAACCGGAAAAGAAAAACAGAGTGGCATTGCTCTTACACTGGGCGGGAAAAAACAGGATCTGGCTGTTTTTAGCCGTGTTTTTATCGTTTATCAGCGGACTTTGTACGATGGTGCCATACCTTGGGATTTATCGGCTGATGGATGCGGTATTTTCGCACAGCTGTACAAAAGAACTCATCGTGCGCGAGGCGGTCATGATCGCGGTGGCAGTGATCCTCCGTTTTGCGCTCTTTGGGCTTTCGGGCGTTGCCTCACACAAAGGCGCTTACGGCGCACTGTATAAGGTGCGGTGCATGGTTGCCGATCATATGGCAAAGGTTCCGCTCGGGGCATTAAACGAGCGGAGTACCGGAGACATCAAGACCGTATTAAACGAGGACATAGAGAAGCTGGAGTTATTTTTGGCGCACAGTCTGCCGGATCTGGTCTGCTATCTCGTAGGACCGGTCGTGATCTTTCTGTATCTGATGCGTGTCAATGTGCCGCTCGCATTTATTTCGCTGATCCCGCTTGTGGTGGCGGTGGCTGTCATGGGGATCATGTTTCGCAACACCGATGAATTGATGGAGCGCGCCAACCATTCGATCACCTCGTTAAATTCGGTGATGATCGAATATATGAACGGCATGAAACTGATTAAAGCCTACGATATGGGCAGTGCGTCCTTCCGCAAATTTTCGGGTGCGGTGAATGAAGAAAATGCGGTCTGGAATGAGACTTCAAAGCGTATGGGGCCGCCGTTTGCGGCGTTTCTTGTGATCATCGAATGCGGTATGCTTTTTATGGTGCCGTTTGGCGGTATATTTTTCGAGAAAGGCAGGGTCACGGCGGGTGCGTTTTTGCTGTTTGTCTATGTCGGCTCGATGTATCTGACCGAGATCCGGCCGCTGCAGGAGCTTGGCACAAATTTTGCGAATGTTTTAAATGCGGTGACAAAAACAGCGGAGATCTTAAATATTCCGGTCTATGAGGGCGGACTGGATTTCCCGAAAGAGCATGACATTGAGTTAAAGGATGTGTGCTTTTCCTATGAACCGGAGAGTGGAAAGCCGGAGGTACTAAGCCATTGCAACCTGAAGATCAAAGACGGGGAATGTGTGGCGCTTGTCGGGCGCTCCGGAGCCGGAAAAAGTACGGTCGTGGAGCTGATCTCCCGCTTTTATGATGTGCAGGGCGGAGCAGTTTTGATCGGCGGAAAAAATGTGAAAGAATTAAACTATGAACAGATCTTGCAAAATGTGGCGGTCGTCTTTCAGAAGACGTTTTTAACCAGGGAGAGCGTACTGGAAAATATCCGTATGGGCAGTGACGCGAGCCTGGCCGAGGTACGCGCGGCGGCAAAGGAAGCCCAGATCGATGACTTTATCATGTCGCTTCCGGATGGCTATGATACGAAGGTGGGAAGCTTTGGTTCCCGGTTTTCGGGCGGAGAAAAGCAGCGCATCGCGATCGCGCGTGCCATCTTAAAAAACGCGCCGATTCTGATCTTGGATGAGGCGACCAGTGCGTCAGATCCGGAAAATCAGATGGAGATCGACCGGGCGATCCGAAATCTCTGCCGGGGAAAGACGGTCATTGTGGTCGCGCACCGGTTGAGCGCACTGAAAATGTGTGACCGCGTGGCGGTCGTCGAAGACCACACGATAAACTGTGTCGGCACACATGACGAGGTAAGGGCGAACAATGCCTATTACCGCAAAGCGTGGGAAGATTATGAGACGGCGCGTAATATCACTTATCAGCAAAAAGGAGGAGACCGGGATGACAGATAAGGATGTGTTTAAAAAAAACAGAAATTTTTATATCGGGATCGCGGGAACTGTGGTCGAAGGACTGCTTTCCGGCAGCCTGTTCCTGCTGCTTTATACAGTCATGCGGCTTTTGTGGAGCGGAACATTTGATCTTTCCCGGGCACTTAAAGTCACGGGACTTATCGCAGTGATCTTTTTCTTCCGCATCGTGATCTACAGCTTTGGCTATACCAGGGCGCAGATCGGAGGGGCGGCGGTCAGCAGGCAGATCCGTCTGTTTCTCGGAGACAAGATTAAGCGGATCCCGCTCTCCCGTTTTTCCAAAGGGCAGACCGGGGAGTATATCTCGGTGCTCACCAGCGATGTCAACAATTATGAAAAGATACTGACGCACAAGATTGGTGATCTGGCAAAGAACATTTCGCTCTCGCTCATGCTGATCGGTTTCGTGATGACGCTCTATGTTCCTGCGGGGCTTATCCTGCTTGCGGCGGATCTGCTGCTGATCCCGGCACTTTATCTGTCCTTTTACATGGTGCGCAAATATGGAAATGAGAAAAATGACATCTGTGCGGAAAATGTCAGCAGTATTGTGGAATATGTTTCCGGGATCCAGACTTTTCGTGCATACGGGATCGGTGGAACCAAAAATAAAACGGTGACAAAGGCGATGAAGGATTTCTGTGATATCAGCTTTATATACGAGGCAAAGGTGCTGCCGATCGGAGCTGTCTGCGGGATCCTGATCTGGCTTGCCTGCCCGCTTATCATCCGGCTCGCATACACACCGTGGGCGGCGGGAACGTTAGATACGATATCCTATCTTCTGATCTGTATGCTCCCAATCTTCTGCGCCAAGATGGCAAACGCGATCTTTGTGGATCTGACCGGATATAAGAATCTGATGATCTCAAAGGGAAAGATAAAGAATGTGGCGGAAGAATCGGAGGAGACCGGCAGCAGGAAGCCGTTCCAGCCGGGGACGCATGAGATCACGTTCGATCATGTGGCATTTTCCTATGTGCCGGGAGAGCCGGTGCTTACGGATGTTTCCTTTACCGCGCCGGATCAGAAGCTTACGGCGATCGTCGGGGATTCCGGTTCCGGCAAATCCACGATCTTAAATCTGATCGCAAAATTCTACGAGGCAGGAGGCGGCACGATCCGGATCGGAGGCGAGTCCATTCTGTCTGCCGCGGCGGAGCAGGTGCTCACCGGGATCTCAATGGTCGATCAGGAAGTCTTTCTGTTTGATGATACGGTGCGGGAAAATATCCGGCATGCCAGACCGGAGGCGACGGACGCGGAGATCGAGGCTGCGTGCAGGGCGGCAAATTGTGACGGTTTTATCCGTAAGATGGAAAAGGGCTATGATACGCCGGTCGGGGAAAACGGAAATCTGCTCTCCGGCGGGGAAAGACAGAGGCTTTCCATTGCGCGGGCGATCTTAAAGGACAGTCCGATCCTGCTTTTGGATGAGGCAACAGCCTCCCTTGACATTGAAAATGAGCTTGCGGTAAAACAGGCGATCGCAAATCTCTTAGCGCAGAAAAAGACCGTGGTCATGATCGCGCATACGCTGTCGATCGTAAAAAACGCGGATCAGATTCTGGTCGTATCGGACGGCAGGATCGCGGAAGCCGGTACACATGAGGAACTGCTAGAAAAGAACGGCAAGTATGCGGCGATGTGGAACGCAGAGCAGAAGGCGCTCGGCTAAACAGTTTTTCATGCAGAAAGAGGCTGATATACGTCTTTTGGGGGACGTGTTCGTGTATTTGCTGCAGGACAATAAAAACGGGAATGTGAAATCTTTCACATTCCCGTTTGCTTTCGTATTCGCTTACTGTATTGCCGGTGCTGCCGCATCCGGGGTAACATCCGGTGTGGTGCTGTCTGAAGTCGCAGCGTCCGATGCTGTACCGTCCGGGGTCGCAACATCCGGTGTGGTACCGTCTGTGGTTTCGGCATCCGGTGTCATGCCATCGGTGTTATCTGCAGAGGAAGTATCCTCCGTTTCCGTCTCGGTCGTCTCCTCGGTATCTTCCGCGTTTGGATCGACATAAGTGATCTCATTGGAGCTGCGGAACACGGTATTGCTCGAGCCCATCTGATTTACCTGGATCGTGTCACCGTCAGAAATACTGTCGGCGGAGATGCGCAGCAGAGAACTTGAGATAAATGCCGTACTTACCTTTTCTCCGTTAATAAATACCTTACTCCACGGTGTGAAGTTGGAACCGCTGATGCAGATATCACCGGAGCTGTTGATCCAGGTGCGGTTTACTGAAACATCATCAATTCCCATCACAAGGTCTGTGGCAGGATATTTATCCTCGCCACCGTAGCAGTAGCGGTCTCCATAAAGGATATCGTACTGCAGGTTCTCAAGACCGTCGCGGTAAGTGTCTGTTCCGGTAAGTCCCTGATCTAACTGGCTCTGTGTATAGGTAAACATGGTTCCTTCATGAATGCCCGCCTGGTTGGTGATGCTTGCGAGAAGCTGATAAGCAGTGATATCAGCGTCCTGCTTTGGCATACCGAAGTTATTCCAGGTCGCGTATTTGGTCTTGAAGATATCGCCGGACTTCATATCGGAATCCTCTAAGCCCATGGTCGGCAGATGATCGCCGAACAGCACGAGGATCGTTTTCTCATCGCGTTTGGAGAGCATGTCGGTCAGGTTTCCGATGAATTTATCTACTTCATGGATTTCGTTTACATAATATTCCCACTGATTGTTTGCTTCCTGTGTGTCAGCACCGGAAACGGTGATCTCAGGATCTGCAATGATCTTTTCGGTCGGGTAGTCACCATGTCCCTGTACGGTGATCGTATAGACGAGATCCGCCTGATCCGGGGTGGCATCCATGGCCTTTTTGGTTTCGTTGATCAGGATATTGTCGGTCGGCCAGTCACCGAGCGGTGTGTACTCCTGAATGTTCATCATTTCCTTGCTGGTAAAAGTATCAAAGCCCATCATGGAAAAGGCGTTGGCACGGCTGTAAAAGTTACCGCCGTTGTTGTGGACAACGTGTGTGCCGTAGCCGATGGAAGAAAGATCGGATGCGATGCTTTCGCAGTCAGTCTCTTTTAAAATCGTTTTATAAGGATATTCTCCGGTTCCAAAATACTGCATGCTCATACCGCTCAGAACTTCAAACTCGGTGTTTGCGGTTCCGGCACCGACGACAGGAACGGTCAGATAACCGGAAGAATAGTTCTCATACAGATTCCGGAAATTCGGGATTGGATCTTCGGACAGCTGTAAGAAATTGACTTCCGTCGGATCGCAGAAAGACTCAAGCAGTACCACAACGATATTCGGCTGGTCATCGGAAGCAACGGTCGTCTCTCCCACGTTTGCGGAAGAAGCGGTCAGTGTGTCAATGGTCTCTTCTTTGTAATCGTCCGGTTTTGTCATACCACGGCCGACAACGCTTGAAGAAAATCCGTATACAAAACCGTAGTTTTCATAGCCCTGCGCGATATTGGAAAAATAGGAAGCAAGGATGTTGGAATCCTGTGCAGCCTTGGTTGTGACCGGAAGCATAAATAAAAGTCCGACTACAAAAAGCGGGGCGAAAATACGGTGGTTATTGCCCTGGAACTTCGGACCGTGTACGCCAAGCCAGATGCAAATGGCAAGGAAAATCGCAACGATCGTCACAACGGTGATCGCCTCTGCCGCGGTAAAGTAGTTGGTGTTCTGCATGGCGAACAGATCGGAAAGGCATTTCAAATCCGTGTAACCAAACGGTGTAACACGTTTGGAAAGAATGCATCCGTTGATCGTACCGAGGAACAGCCAGAAACCGCTGATCAGTACACGGAACAGTGCTCTGTGCTTGAACAGGTAGACAAGCGACAGCGAAACAAAGATGATGAATGCATTGTAGAAATAAGCCAGTGTGTGTCCGCCTACAAAGCTGCATGCAGAGAAAAAGGAACGTCTGGAAATGCATTCGATCACGAAGCACAGCAGACAGGATAAAATCCCATGAAAAAGAATCGAATAGCGGTTCATGAAAGCAACTGCCTTCACGACACGAGCGTTAGGTTCTCTCTTTGCACGCTTTTCCTGCAGAGTTTGTCTGAAATTCTGTAATTTAGAAAAAAAAGCCTTCAGTGTGCGCATATGAAACAATCCTCCCTTAGTGTTTGTATATGCAAAAATTAAAATTACGTATTGAAAAAGTGCGAGCCATCAAACTCGCATATGAAAGAATAAAACTTCTTGTGGTAAAAATCAA
>ENA-ORCM01002503-ORCM01002503.1-human-gut-metagenome-genome-assembly--contig:-NODE-2503-length-13145-cov-5.001760_pt1 | contig 13145 bp, 8 predicted proteins | sample MGYA00242906_ERZ507928 | MGnify/ENA primary metagenome ERZ507928 (study PRJEB26167, sample SAMN06115497) | human gut metagenome | host: Homo sapiens | place: China:Shanxi | collected 2015-05-07...
CTTGTCTGTCTTCTTCAAGTAGGCTTCCCATCCCGCTGCTTCACTCTCCAATTCCTTTTTTCTATACTCATAGTATTTCTTCAATGCCAGTATTTCTGCCTGATTTCTTTCGGTTTTCGGAAGATAGCGTATTCCATTTTCCTCTTTTACTTTCCATTTGTAGCGGTTTTCATTTTTGAAGCATTGCAATTCTCCTTGCGGAAATTTTTTGTCCAATTTTGTTATCTTTTCTAATTCCTTATTAATTTCTTCTATTCTGTTTTTTATATTTTCGCGTGTAGTTTTCACTTTTCCTCCTTCTGCACACTGGCTTCTTGACTTCTCCGGGGCTTATTCTTACTTTTCTTTCTCCTACGCCCCGGCTTCTTGATTTCCCCGGGGCTTATTTCTACTTTTCTTTTTCCTACGCCCCAGCTTCTTGACTTCCCCGGGGCTTATTCTTACTTTTCTTCCTCTCACGCCCCAACTACCTAGAACCCCAACGGCTTATTTTCTTCTCAGATACCCTTGCAGCCGGTTTCCGTGACTGTCGACGGTTACTGTCAGGGCTCCATAGTCGGTGGTGAGGTACCAGGGGACCTTAGCATCTTCCAGGCGCTGTAGCGTCGCAGCATGGGGATGGCCATAGGAATTGTTACGACCACAGGAGATAATGGCGGCAGCGGGGCCGGCGGCGGCAAGGAACTCAGAACTGGTGGAATAGCCTGAGCCGTGATGCGCTACCTTCAGGATGTCTACCTTGAAGCCCCCTTGTCTCCGTGATTCCCACAACTCCTGCTGTTCTCGCGGTTCCTGCGATTCCTGCAATTTCTGCGCATTCTGCAAAGCCTGTGATTCCTGCGCTACCCGTAACGTCTTCGCTTCCTGTAACGTCTTCAACGTCTGCAATTCCTGTGTCAGCTGCTGCTCCCCTTCGCCTTCCACATCCCCTGTCAGGAGAATGCTTAGCTTCCCGGCACCCACGCCGAAGTTTTTCCTTTCACCGGTATCGCCATGACCGGTTTTCTCACCAGTAACTCCGACAGCAAAGCTGCCGTTCTCACCGTAAACTTCGCTAGCAGCTCTTCCGCCCTCTCCACTTGCTTCCATCCCCTCTGCCGCGCCCCACTTCACTGCTTTCGCAAATACCTCCACGTAGAAGCATTCCGAATAGGCATTGGCATCCGCAAGGGTCGTATTCTCCTCCGGGTGCAGACACCGCAGCCGGAGTCGACTATCCCTGATCTCATCGCCACATTTTATGTAACTTACCGGTACTCCGGCATATTCCGCGGCAACAAGCAATTTTTCAAAAGCCTCCCTGCGCTCCGCTTCCGTAATCGCAGGCAGAAACATCTGCTCCACGGTAATTCCCCATTCTCCACCGTTCTCCAGCAGTTCCAATATGCCATTCATATGGTCTTCATCTGGGTGCGATACAAACACACCGCGTAGAGACTGGATTCCCCGGCTCTTGAGATAAGGCTTCAACACATATTCACCGATTTTCCTCCGACTGGTACTGCCGCAGTCAAAAAGATATGCCCCCTGCCCGGTCTCCACCACGATACCGTCTCCCTGTCCCACGTCCAGAAAAGTCACACGGCTTCCCCGATCAAAATTGCCGGTCAGTAAACCAACTATTAATACCAAAATCATTGCGGCTACAATTCGGCACATAACTCCGCTCCTATATGTCATCACTCCCTGCCATGTATACCAAAAATTTGCTAAAACATGCCGCCATCTGGTGGTACATATTTCAGAGTACCTGTCAGAGTGCTGCATCTTTTTTCTGTTACTCTCTCTTTTTCTACCCCTACCGCTATCATCCACTCCGCGTGTTTCCCGACGCTGCCTTTCTCTTTCAGCGCGGTGTCCGTCTCCATGATTATTTTCCGCCACATAAGCTGCATAAAGTCTTTGTCGCTTCCATTTTTCCGCATAATTCCTGCCAATGATCAACACAAATAGCCCACTATAATAAACGATCATCTGCCACTTTGCCGGGCGGCCCACGCACCATACCGCTCCCGGCAGTTCTCCGAACCGTTCGCAGATCCATTCATACCACCACAGGATCAGACAATCCACCGTCCCTGCAATTCCCAGTCCCGGGATCAATGACAGGATTCCCCCTGCCATCACCACGCTCATAAAGGGCAACACCAGCAGGTTCAATAATACCGAGTAGACAGGGATCTCATAAAAGAACCAGAGCTGTATGGGCAGCGTAAAAAGAATAACTCCGGCACTGGCGGCAAAACCGCTTTTAAGTGCTGACACCATGTGCCAAAGCCTTTCATACACCACCTTCCGCCAGCCTTCCCGGTACTTGTTCCTCTCGTAAGCGGAATCACCCAGAATATCTGTCACGGTCAGAAGCCCTGCCACCACGCCACTGGCCGTTTCCACACCGGCATTATCTTCCCTACCATCCCCGGCAAACACCGGTGTCAACAAGCAGATCCCCAGCACCGCCCCAAAAGACATCAAAAAGCTCACATCCCCAAGCCGCTCCGGTTGCTGCAACACCAGCAATGCCGCCAACAGCCCCACACCTGTCAGCATATCGTAAGTCCTTCCCACGAATATCCCCAACATCTGCAGCAGATACATTCCTATGGCACGGCTGGCGGATACACTCATGCCCACCATCATACCGTACAGAAGCAGTGTCATGGCACCTCCCGCTGCTGCCACTCTGACCGGAGCCCCCAGTCTCTTAAGCAGCCGGTAGCATCCCATCCCAAGCAAAGTAATATGTAGCCCCGAAATGCTTAAGATATGGGCGATCCCATTCCTCTGGTACAGCGCCTTTACCTCCGCATCCAGTTCTTCCTTCTCCCCCAGCAGTAATGTCTGCATAACGGAAGCCTCTTTCTCCGGGAATACCTTTGCCAGTCTGTCGTGTAATCTCCTTCGAAAGGCAAACAACTTTTCTCTCAAAAAGCTATAATCCTCCTCCGCTGCCAGAACCTGTGCTTTCCGCACTCTGCCACCGATGCCCTTTCCCGCAGAATAGGCCCGCACGTCAAATTCCCCGTGATTGGTCGCAGCATCGAAGTGCGAAAAAACGCCTTCCAGAACAATATGCTGGCCCAGTCTCAGGCTCTGTACCTCCTGCGTGTTTGTCAACTCACATTGTAATTTTCCAGAATAGGAATATTTTAGATCGTTTTGAATAATAGAAATTGATTTCAGAATAATCGTTTCAGAAGTTCTTGTGTCTATCCGTCCCGTGATCCTCACCGGACTTCCGTCAGGCGGCAGTACGCCGGCATCCCCGGTGTCTGCCCCCGTCAGTATTCTTCCTATGGCGAGCACTATCACGAGACACAGACACGCCATAAAAAGCGGTCGTCTCATTAAGCTCCCTTCCGCAGGCAATCCCGCCTGCCCACAGTCAGGACTGTTCCGACAGTCCAACGCAAAAACAGTCCTGTCCCGCATAAATTCAAAATTTACTGTTCCAAAGTCGTTACATAATCCAGATTCCGTTCAAAAGTGGAATTGCTGAAGGTAGATGGCACTTCGCCGTTGACCAGAATCTGTACTTTATTGATATTATCCAGTTCCACCAGGGAATTCACGATGGAGTAAACTGCTACCTCCGTGGAAACATTGTTCACCACGGTCAGGAAGCTGGAATCCAGATTCACATAGCAGATTCCATCTTTGGTCAGGATATTGATGATCTTGGTCTCCGGATTGATCACCGGGTACAGACCCTCAATCTGTCCGCTGGGTCCCGCGATCAGTTCCTCCACCACGAATCGCTCCAACGGAGTATTGGTGGAATAATGCTTTTCTCTGTAGGCCGCGATCAGCTTATCACCGTCTGCATTGGCAAAATACAGCTTTACCTTCACCAGTTCATAGGTGTTGATCTCGTTACCGTCATTATTGATGAACTGCTCGGCATTCATCCAGCCTACCAATTCCCCTGCATTGTCATATAACTGACTGCCTTCCACGGTAATCGTCACATATTTCACATTGGACAGCTGCGTCAGTGTCCTTACAACGGCCGCCCGCACCAGTACTTCTGTGGTGACCGAAAGTTCGGAATATGCCTTATCCACATTGATCACAAGTTTTCCGTCTTCCACTTCATAATCCAGAACCTGAAATCCCATGTCAAAAGGCGCCTTATATTCCAGCTTTTCCGGGGTGGTGGAGAGAAATGTCATGGTCTCTTCCAACTGTTCCTCCGGTGTCTTGGTGTTCAGATACTGGTCATGAACCTCAACCTTCGTCTCTGCGGTATTTACATAATACACCGATATCTTTTTGCCGGTCTCCGGCTCTCTCGTGCCACAGCCGGTCAGGACTGCCAGTAACATCAGAAACATACCGGTCAAAACATATTTTTTAACTCTCTTCATAACTACACAATCTTTCTTACAACAGCTCCGTCTAAGAGGCGATATATGTCAGCGGGATCTTCACCAGGAAACAGGAGCCCTGCCCCTCGGTACTCGTCACCGTAAGGGATCCCTTGTGCATCAGGACGGCGCTCTTGGTGATCGCCAGTCCCAGTCCCGTTCCGCCGATCTCTCTGGAATGAGACTTGTCCACACGATAGAATCTCTCGCAGATATGTGCCAGATCCTCCTCCGGGATACCGATTCCGGAATCACTGACTTCAAAGGTAAAATACTGATGATCCGCATCCAGTATCACCTTCACCCAGCCATGATCCTTATTGTATTTGATGGCATTCTCCACCAGATTCGTCATGATCAGGGTCATCTTGACTTCATCCACCTCTGCCACCACAGGACGGACGCTTTCAAATACTACTTCCACATCCTTCTTCCGGGCGATGGGCCGCAGTCTCTTTAAGATCAGTTCCGTCAGATCATTGATGTTCAACGATACAATATTCAGATCCTGTACCTTTTTATCCATTTTTACCAGTGCCAACAGATCCGTAATGATCTGGTTCTCTCTGTCAATCTCGGAAGCAATGTCTTCCATGAATTCTCGATACAGCTCCGCCGGTACATTTTCCTGTGCTAGCAGGGAATCCGACAATACCTTGATGGATGTCATGGGTGTTTTCAACTCGTGGGACACATTTGCCACAAATTCCTGTCGGGAATCGTCCAATGCCTTCATCCGCTTCAACAACTGGTTGAACGCATCTACGATATGTACGGTCTCCACATAATCTGGCACAGAGATCGTCTCATCACTGAAGCCTTCCTTTACCGCATTGATGGCCTGTGTGACTCTGTTGAAAGGTCTCGTCAAAGCTCTGGACAGTATGATAGCCAGTGCCAGGATTGCCACCATCATGATCACTTCCAGAATGTACGCCTTACGATTCAGCACTTCCTTGGCATTTACGATACTGTCATTGGAAATGCTGGTCAGCATAACGCCCCGGATGGCATCCGGATTCCTTTTTCCGTTTTCGTCCGTAGTGTTTGCCGTGGTATCCATGATGGGAGTGGTCATTTCTATGTAACCGTGCTCCGGGTCATAATGGGAAATGTTTTCCCCCTGAAAACATTTGATGACCTCCTCGGAAATGATGGTCTTTCCTTCACTGATGCCGTAGGTATCTTTTTCCACCTTGAAATTCTTGTTGATGATCATAACGCGGCCTTCATACAGATTGGACAGCATCTCCAGTTCCGCATTGATGACTTCTCTGGAATTGCCGGTGTCCTCTCTGACACCATGGCTGCTTAAATAATTGTTGCTGATCAGATGATTGGCCAGGATCATCAACTGGTTCTGTACCACTGTGGTCCGCTGTTCCACCGCCAGATCCTCGTAATTGCTCACGATACCGTGGCGCATGGCAATACAAGGCACCAGGCCGATCACCAGCGTCAGCAGGAAGATCCTCGCCCGCAGACTTCGAAGCGCGATCATGCTCTCCAGCTTTTCCCATATAGTTGCAAAACGTTCTTTATTCCATTTTTTCACAGTATAAAAACCTCAGTTCCGAACCTCTCCACGCCATTCACAAAACCGCACGATAAATCGTGCTCTCCGCTGCTTCGCAGCTACTTTTGTTCATTTGCGTGGCGGTGGCTCTATTCGAGCCACCTTCAAAGATAAGAGAAATTGATTCTTACATGCAAGCATGGCGAATCATTTCCTCTTATCTTTGCCGGTTCTCATAGTCTCACTTATTATTAAAGTAGTACCCGACGCCCCATTTAGTATGCACGTATCTGGGCTCGCTGGGATTGGACTCGATCTTCTCACGCAGTCTCCGGATATGTACATCCACTGTACGCACATCACCGGGATAATCCGTACCCCATACCAGCTTCAACAAATTCTCCCTGCTGTATACCTTGTCGGGATTCAGCATCAGAAGTTCCAGCACTTCGAACTCCTTGGCCGTCAGTCCGATCTCCCTGCCCTGGATGTAGGCTCTTTTGCCGTCACGATCCAGCTTCATATCGCCGCTTTCCAGAATACCGGTGTTCTCTGTGGTTCCTTTTTTCGGCTCCATTCTGCGGAAGATAGCTTTGATCCGGGCTTTCACTTCCAGAATGTTAAAAGGCTTGGTTATGTAATCGTCCGCGCCGTATTCCAGTCCCAGGATCTTATCCATGTCATCACCTTTGGCGGTCAACATGATCACCGGTACATTGGAAAATTCGCGGATCTGCTGGCAGACCTCAAAGCCGGTCAGCTTCGGCAGCATGACGTCCAGTAATATGATGTCATATTCCTTGTTATGCGCCATCTGCAATGCTTCCTCACCGTCATAAGCACAATCCACTTCCATGTTGTCCTGTTCCAGACTGAAACGGATTCCCTTCACGATCAGCTTCTCATCATCCACTACCAGCACTTTCTTGCCTGCCATCTTTCCTTAACCTCTCTATCCCTTACTTTTCTCTTCACGGTCCCGGCATAAGCCCTCATTGTACCGTGATCTTATCACACAATTTGTCATACGCGTTCTGTTTGATCCCGGATACCTTCATAATGTCTTCCTTCGTCTGAAAGGCTCCGTTTTGCTCCCGGTAGCGCACAATATCTGCCGCCCGGGAAGCTCCGATCCCCGGCAGCGCACACAATTCCTCCGCAGATGCCGTGTTGATATTCACAAGTCCCTCCGCCGTCGCTTTTACCTCGGCTTCCAGAGTCTCCGCTTCCTCCAACGTTGGAAAATACAGCTTCTGACCATCCGTCACCGTTTCTGCCAGATTCACATAAAAAGGATCCGCCTCCGCTGTCATACCTCCGACCAGTCGCAGGGCTTCCTCCGCTCTGCTGCCCTCCGGCACTTCCACGACTCCGGGATCCCGCACTGCGCCGCAGACATAGACATATATCATCTGCGGTTCAGCCTTTGCCGGTTCCTGCACTGTCACGCTGCTGCCTGCAGGCTCCGCTGCCTGTTCCACCGCTTCCAGTGAGGGAAATTCCGCCACATCTTCTCCGGATGGAATCAGCACAATGGCCTCATCCTTCCTCTGACAGCCGGTCATGAACATCACCAGACTGAAAAACATTCCGATCAAACCTGCATATTTTGTTTTAAAAAACCTTATCGAAAACATCATAGTCCCCTTTCCATTTTCCTGATTTCTTCACAAAATTTCAGGGGATTGCCTCTCTATGCTGTTAACTTTCATTGTACTGGAATCGCACGGAATTTACAAGCCGTTTTCGCATTTGTGGTAACGATTCAGAACCCCTTCGTAAAATTGCCGCTACGAGGATAGCTCTGGATCATTTCCACTTGAAAATCACAATACCCACAATCGCCACGGCCATGCCGATGGCTTTCCGCCACTCCCAGGGCTGCTTCTCCACACCGAACCATCCGAACAGTTCGATAATATATGCTACAGCAAGCTGAGCGACCACAATAAGCATTACCGCTTTGGCCGGTCCCAGGGCATCCATACTGCGGATCACAGTGTAGGTGATAAAGGCTCCGATGGCCCCTCCCAAAAGCATATATCTGGGCTCCACCTGCGCTATCTTCAAGAATGAAGTCCGCTCCGTACACAGCCATGCCCCCAGACATACCAGCAATGCTGTAAACTGCACAAATGCACTGGCGGTCCAGATGCCGGTGGATTTCGTCACCTGGGTGTTGAACACTCCCTGGATGCTCATCAGCGCACCGGAAACTAAAGCAATCAAAAAACCGATCATAGGATTCTACCACCTTTTCTTTTTAGTAGTAGTCTATCCTGTGACCGGTTCATTCATTCATATTTTATTGTAACGGTTTTAGTTCTCTGTACCACCTACCTGTCTGGCTATGGTCTCGTCCAGCTGCTGTACCAGAGTAGTCACGTCGTCACCGTTCCATACCTTGGAAAACAGTACTTCCAGCTGCATCCAGAAATTTCCCGTCTCCAGCATCTTCGGCAATGACACACTGTCCGCATACTCATCGGCAAAGATCATAAGCGCACCGTTGTCTGCATTCTCTGCTGCCTGAAGACTTGCCGGCATTTTGCCGGAGCGTTCATACAGGCCGTCCGCATATCCTTCTGCCAGATACGCTGCGAAGCAGTCCGCCAGTTCCTTGTGTTCCGAATAGCCGTTGATGACTGCCGCTCCCGTAACAGACAAAGATCTGCTCTGCAGTTCGGCGCTGACATCCGGCATACGGGCAATTCCGTAATTAAATGCAAGGCTGCCGTCCGCTTTTGCCTCTTCCAGCCGTTTGACCACATCCGTGGTTCCGATGGTGAACATGGTCTTGCCATCGATAAAGTCCTGGATCACAGAATCATAAGTCACCGTATCGGATTCAATAAAGAAGAACTGGTTCAGTGCCTTGTACACTTCCAGACACTGAATGGTCTCCGGATTATTGATATCAATATCATTTCTGTCATCCCCGGGATCACCGCCCACGATCATGTAGTTGCCTACGATCCAGTAGTTGTAGAAAATATTGTTCACGTCCCATTTCATGACACCTTCCACACCTTCCGGTGCATCAAAGGTATCTGCAATATTCAGCAGATCATCCACTGTGGAGGGAAGTGCTTCCGCGAAATACTGCTCTGCCAGCGCATTTACCGCTGCCTCATCCGCTGTCACCTGTTCCGTGGTCTGGTCTTCCGGAAGAGAATCTTCCTCGATGATCTCTTCTCCTTCCCCTATGGGTTCATCATTCTCACTGTTTCCCGCCAGTTCCTTCTCCGCCTGCTGGGTTGCCCAGGTTCGAAGATAATCTTCATTATATACCAACGCACTGGTATCAAAATAAACCGGATAACCGATCAGCTTCTGATCATAGGTTACCGCAGACAGAGCCGCCTGGGAAAAATGGTCTGTATTGCAGATTCCCACAGTGTCAGGCACTTTCGATGCCAGTCCTGCCAGATAAGCCTTTTCCAGAGAGTCACTGCTCAAGAGGTAGATATCCGGTATCTGATCGGAATGCAGGGTCTCCTGATTGATAGCTTCCAGATATTCACTGTCAGAAGTAAGTACGGGAATCACACGGACTCCACTGTTCTGTTCTCCGAAGGATACTGCTGCCGCATTGATATAACCGGACAATGTCTCATCGGAATACCAGCAATAGATTGTCTCCTTTCCTCGAAACAGCTGCAGTCCGCTTCCGCTCTCCTGTGTCTGGCTCATCTCCTGCGTACTTCCGTAAACAGCTGCAGCAGCCATGGCGATCACAGCTGCTGTAGCGATAATTCTTTTTTTCAAAAACATAAATTCACCTAAACCTCTTATTCGATACAGGTGTCCAAAATAGTAATCATTTCGTCCACATTTTCCCGGGTAATCACGAGAGGCGGTACGAAGCGGATAATGTCCGCACCGGCATTGATCAGAATTAATCCCTTCTCCAATGCTCTGTTAATAATGTCTCCCACCGGATGGTCAAATACCAGTCCCTGCATCAGTCCCACACCACGGCGTTCTTTGATACAGTCATACTTGTCTGCCAGTTCGTTCAGACGCTGTTCCAGATAGGGAGCCACCTCTCTCACATGTTCTATTATATGGTCCTCTTCGAATAAATCAAGCACTTTTTCCACTGCTGCGCAGGCTAAGGGGTTACCGCCGTAGGTGGTTCCGTGATCTCCCGCTGTCAAAGAATGCTGTGCTACTTTCTCCGTCATCATAAATGCACCCACCGGTACACCGCAGCCCAGTGCCTTGGCAGAAGTCATGATGTCCGGCTTCACGCCGAAACGCTGCCATGCATACATGTAACCGGTACGTCCCATGCCGCACTGGATCTCATCCAGAATCAGCAGGATATCCCGCTCATCGCACAGATCACGAACCTGTTTTAAGAATTCTTCATTAGCGGGACGCAGTCCGCCCTCGCCCTGTACAGTCTCCATAATGATGGCACAGGTCTTGTCTGTCACCTGATCCAGCACACTCTGGAAATCATTCAGTTCTGCAAATTTGATATGTCCGATCATGGGCTGGAACGCCTCACGATACTTGGGGTTGCCCGTTACTGACAAAGCTCCCATGGTTCTGCCGTGGAAGGAGTGATTCATGGCAATGATCTCATGGTCGGTACAGCCATCCTTCAGATACGCATATTTTCTGGCAGCCTTAATGGCACCTTCCACTGCTTCCGCACCGGAATTGGTGAAAAAGACACGATCCATGCCGGATACTTTTTTGATCTTACGAGCCGCCTCGATGGCAGGCACGTTGTAATAATAATTGGAGGTGTGGATCACCTTGTCGATCTGTGCTTTCAGCGCATCGTTGTATGCCTTGTTCTGATAGCCCAGGGCAAATACAGCGATTCCCGCTACAAAATCCAGATATTTTTTACCGTCGGTATCATACAGATGTACACCTTCGCCCTTGTCCAGAACAATCTGATACCGGTTATAAGTATGCAACAGGTCTTTTTCCGCCTCTGCAATATATTCTTTCATGGTGTCGCTCATTTTTCCTCTCCATTCCGCAGACGTTCTTTTCGTCAAGGAAACGCAAACCAAATTTCTAATTTGGTTTTGCGATAATGGCTACTTTGTGACGCCTGCGGCACAAATAGCCGGGTGCGGAATAAGCTGCCAGGCTTATTCTGCACACTTTTTTCACTCCTCATCGGATACGATCGCAGTTCCGATACCCTGATTGGTGAAGATCTCCAGCAACAGGCAGTGTGCCAGACGTCCATCCAGAATATGCACACGGTTTACACCGTTGCGGATCGCAGAAGTACAGTTGTTCAGCTTCGGCAGCATACCACCGCCGATGTAACCGTCGTGGATCAGCCCCTCTGCCTCGGAAGCTGTCAATCTGGAAATAAATGTGGACTTGTCATTGATGTCCTTGTACAATCCCTCGATATCCGTCAGAAATGCCAGTTTCTCCGCATGTACTGCTTTTGCGATAGCGCAGGCCGCATCATCCGCATTGATATTGTAGGTGTGATAATCCTTGTCCAGTCCAATGGGAGCGATGATGGGCAGGTAATCCTTCTCCAGCATGTCAAAGAGAATATCCGGATTCACGCCGGTGATCTCACCCACATAACCGATGTCCTGACCGTCGGAATATTTTTTCTCTACCTGAAGCAGGCCGCCGTCTTTACCGCTGACACCTACTGCTTTCACGCCCAGCTCTTCCACCATGGTCACAAGGCTCTTATTTACCTTGTTCAGTACCATTTCCGCGATCTCCATCGTCTCCTCATCGGTGACACGCAGACCGTTGACGAACTTTGCCTCTTTTCCGACCTTGCCGACCCAGCGGCTGATCTCCTTACCGCCGCCGTGAACGATGATGGGCTTGAAACCTACCAGTTTCAACAACGTTACGTCCTTGATGACGTTTTTCTGCAGTTCCTCATTGCTCATGGCGCTGCCGCCGTATTTTACCACGATGATCTTACGGTTGAATTTCTGTATGTAAGGAAGCGCCTCGATCAGCACCTCTGCTTTTTTCATTACCTGTTCCATATCTTTTTCCATTTTTATCCTCATTTCCGCAGATACCGTGATCCGCCTGTCATTTATCTTTCCGGTCGTTCTTTTTTAGGAACGATAGTCCGCATTGATCTTCACATAATCATAGCTTAAATCACAGCCCCATGCGGTAGCTTCTGCCTCACCCATATGCATATCCACCAGGGCGGTGACTTCCGGATCGGAGAGGATCTTCGTGGCCTCTTCCTCGCTGTAATCACATGCCACACCATTACCGAAGATATGAATCTTGCCGCTCTTACTCTCAAAATACAGATCCACATTTTCCGGGTCGAATTTGGCTCCGGAATAACCCAGTGCACAGAGGATACGTCCCCAGTTGGCATCATGTCCGAAGATAGCTGCCTTGGTCAAAGAAGAACAGATCACGGATTTTGCCAGAGTTCTGGCATCTTCCTTGCTGACTGCGTTTATTACTTTGGTCTCGAACAGTGCTGTGGCGCCTTCGCCATCTCCTGCCATTTTCTTTGCCAGGAATGTGGTGATCTCATGCAGTGCCTTGCAGAAGTTGTCGTAATCCTCGCCCTCTGCGGTAATCTCCTCGTTGCCAGCCATGCCGTTGGCCAGCACCAGCAGTGTATCATTGGTGGAAGTATCTCCATCCACGGAGATCATGTTGAAGGAATCCACTACATCTGCGCTGACGCACTTCTGCAGCATCTCCTTGGAAATTTTCACATCTGTGGTTACAAAACCTAACATCGTGCACATATTCGGATGGATCATACCGGAACCCTTGCACATACCGCCCAGAGTCACAGTCTTGCCACCGATCTGTGTCTCGATGGCGATCTCCTTGGAAATGGTATCGGTGGTCATAATGGCATGGGCTGCATCGGAGCCAGCCTCCAGAGTATCTGCCTTGGCTGCCACCAGTTTCTCGATGCCAGCGGTGATCTTGTCTACGGGAATCTGCATACCGATGACACCGGTGGATGCAACCAGTACGGCATCGGTGGGCACGCCCAACAGTTCTCCGGCACATTTTGCTTCTGCTTCACAGCAGTCCAGTCCCTGTTTGCCGGTGCAGGCATTGGCGATTCCCGAATTGACTACCACTGCCTGTGCAAATGCAGAATGTTCCACGATCTGCTTATCCCACAGTACAGGAGCCGCCTTTACCACATTGGAGGTAAAAGTACCGGCTACGGTACAAGGTGCCTTACTTACGATCAGTGCCATATCCTTACGATTCTGATATTTAATGGCAGCCTCCACACCTGCTGCCTCAAA
>ENA-ORCM01002516-ORCM01002516.1-human-gut-metagenome-genome-assembly--contig:-NODE-2516-length-13100-cov-15.126929_pt1 | contig 13100 bp, 9 predicted proteins | sample MGYA00242906_ERZ507928 | MGnify/ENA primary metagenome ERZ507928 (study PRJEB26167, sample SAMN06115497) | human gut metagenome | host: Homo sapiens | place: China:Shanxi | collected 2015-05-07...
TGGCAGACGAGGTTATTGTGATGGAGAACGGAGAAGTGATAGAAGAAAAGGGGTGGAAGAATGCAGATGTGGAAAATGTACAAGCATGATCTGACAGAGGGGATTGGCAGGCGGTCTGTTTATCTGGTGCTTCCTGTTATGATTTCTTTGTTTTCCTGCATTGGTATGCATTACAAGCTTGTACAGTTTCAGCGTATCAATGAAAAGCTGGGAAACGGAACCTGGATGGATTACTGGATGTATTTTATCCAGGGAGGAAAGCAGTATAAGTTTTCTATTTTTAATTTTTTTGAAATGCCGGTTCGGTGGATCTGCTTTTATGTACTCTTTTTGGTCTGTTTAAATAATTATCCCATGAATGATCTGAAAAAAATGGGCACACAGATCATTATCCGGTCAGGCAGCAGGCTTCGCTGGTGGATTTCGAAGTTTTTGTGGCTGGTGACCTATGCAGTGGTATATACCGGAATATGTATGCTGGTTGTTACTTTGTATACGCTGGCGAATGGTGCAGGTCTGGATCTGCATTTGACAATGTCTGTGGCGATGGTCTTTACCAAAAAAAGTTTTTTAACGTGCAGTCTGTTGAGGTTGTTATGTATTGCGGTAGTGCAGCCGGTTTTGCTTTTAGTTCTGTTGGGGACGATTCAGATGGCATTATCAATGAAAATTTCAGAAATCAGCGCATTTATAATCCTGTTTGCGGGTATGGTGATCTCAACATATAAAAGAAACCTTGTGCTTTTCGGAAACTGGGGAATGCCGTATCGCATGTTTCCGGCAGCCAAACAGGGATTGGACCCAAAGCTTTGCCTGGTCTTGTTGTGTGGTTTCATAGTTATTTTGTTTGTTGCCGGTTATTTACTATGTAATAAGAGAGATATCCTAGAGGAGAGGCGCGATATCTGAAGATAAATATAAATTTGGATAACAGATAAAAAGTTATCCGGTCCAATACTAAAACAGGGTCTGCATTTCCGGTGTTACACCGGAAATGCAGACCCTGTTTTGTATGTATTTAATCTGCTTTTACTGCTCAAATAATGCGGCAATATCATTGACAGACTTTGTAACCTCGGCAACAGATTTTTCGATATCACCGTAAATGGTAGCTGACTGGGAAGAAAGCTCGCCCATGCTCTTTGCAACAACGGCAAATCCGACGCCTGCCTCGCCGCTTCTGGCTGCCTCGATGGAAGCGTTCAGAGAAAGCATTTTCTGCTTGTTGGCAATGGATTTCAGAGAGTGTGTATTGGCATTAATATCCTGAATGATATCAATAGTGAGCATTACTTCATTATGAAGCTGAGTAAAGCGATCGCCGTTCGTGTAACGGAAATACTCCAGATTTACTAACTGGTTGACGATCTCTCCTAAGAGTTCGGCAGATGCCCGGATTCGTTTTTCGGTGCTTACCGGTACCTGGTGAACTGCCTGCACATAGGCATCCTCATTTATGCCAAGCTCACGGGCAGTCTGACGGAATTTTTCGTCCTCCGGTTCCTGTGGCAGAACCTGTCCTCCGATAATAGCTCCGACCTTTTCATCGTTCAGCATAATGTCAATGGCAAAGTCCATCAGCCCGGCATGACAATAATAAGTGCCGGTACATTCATTGTCACATTTTACACAGCGGCGGTTTCCCTCTACGGAATTACGTGTATATTTCATACAGAAATCTGTGAAATTGCTGCCTTCTGTGATGTACTCGCCGTTTTTTCCAACCGCAATTGCAGCAAGTCCTGTCGCATCGGAAAAAGCATCTTGAATTTTCTGCAATTTGCTTAAGTCCATAAAATCTTTTAACTCCATATGTATTCTCCTTTTCTCATTTATTCGTCCTGAAAGGCGTTCGCTGATAATTTAGATCATTAACTGTATTTTACTACAAAGGGAGTATAATTGCAATTATTTCAAGGGAATGATCTGCTGTTTTTCTTGACGTTATGATGGTGGTATGTTTTAATGATTAGAAGAAGATGCGGAGGTGTTTGGCATATGAGTACGAGAGTTTCTTTGTCTATGGACAAGGATTGGAGTTTCCATCCGGGAGACGTAAAAGAGCCGCTTCAGATGACTCATAGTTATATATATAATACTTCAAAAGCCGGAGCCTGTCCCGGAGTACCACAGGAGGACTTTGACGCAAGAGAATGGGAGACGGTCAACCTGCCTCATGACTGGGCTGTCAGACAGCCTTTTTCAGAGGCTTCGGCGGCAAACTGGGGATATAAATCCGGTGGAAAAGCATGGTACCGGAAGGTGTTTGCAATTCCGGAAAAGTACCGGGATAAGGAGCTTACCATAGAGTTTGAGGGGGTTGCTACCCACGCCGTTGTATATTTTAACGGTTCCGTGATCCATCGGAATTTTTCTGCTTATACACCATTTCAGATCGATATTTCAGACCGGGCACATTTTGGCTCCAGACCCAATGTGCTGGCAGTGTTTGTGGATGCAGATGTCTGGGAGGGATGGTGGTATGAAGGAGCAGGCATATACCGCCATGTCTGGCTCAACATCAAGAATCCCATCCATATTCCGCAGTATGGACTTTCCATACGGATGGAGGAGACTTCGGAGAATACATGGAAAGTAAATTTATTTACCAATGTGTGTAACCAGACGGACAAGGACACAGAGGTAAGGATCTCCACCACGTTAGTTGACCCGGATCAGGAGCTGGAGGTCAATATCAATAATGAAGGCGTGATCTGTGAGGCCGGGGAGGAGTCCCAGGTGGAGACAGAGTTTACCATAGAGGATCCCAAGGTGTGGGATATAGAGGAACCTAATATATATGAGGTGATCACCAAGGTTTTTGTGGAGGACGAGCTGGTGGATTCGGACAGGACCGTTTGTGGTTTTCGTACGATTGCTATGGATCCGGAGAAGGGATTTCTTCTCAACGGTCGTCCGGTGAAGTTATTTGGAACCTGCAATCATCAGGACTTTGGAGGGATAGGAGTAGCGGTGCCGGATTCGTTACACGAGTACCGGATCGAGCGGTTAAAGGCAATGGGCTCTAATGCTTACCGATGTGCTCATGGACTGCCGCATAAGGAGCTTCTGGACGCCTGTGATAAAATGGGTATGCTTGTGATTGATGAGAATCGCAATTTTGAAACCTCGGAAGAAGGATTGGAGCAGCTTCGGACCATGGTGCTTCGTGACAGAAATCATCCATCGGTCATTATGTATTCGATCTTTAATGAGGAGCCTTTGCAGGGAACGGAGGAAGGCAGGCGTATGGCGCATACCATGCGGGAGGAGATCCGTGCGCTGGATGATACAAGATTTGTGACGGGAGCGATGCATGGAGGCATTGATCTGGAGGAAAGTGCTGTGGATTCTCTGGATGTATGTGGTATTAATTATCAGACAGAGCAGTACGACAGCTTCCATAAGAAGCATCCGGATATGCCGGTGTTTGCCAGTGAATCCACATCCTCGTTTTCTGTAAGAAGCTGTTACGAGGACAATGAGGAAACGCATATGATCAGCAGCTATGATGAGCATGCAGCAGACTGGGGCAGAACGGTCCGGCAGACCTGGAAGGACATTATGGCGAGGGATTTTATGGCGGGAGCTTTTATGTGGACCGGTTTTGATTATCTTGGAGAACCGACACCGTATACATGGCCGTCTGTTTCTTCTTATTTTGGAATGATGGACACCTGCGGTTACGCAAAGGATGCCTTTTATATGGCAAAGGCAATCTTTTCCGGAAAGCCGGTGTGTCATGTGCTGCCACACTGGAATCATCGCGGAAAAGAAGGACAGATCATCCGGGTGATGTCCCACACCAACTGCGAAGAAGCAGAGCTTATAGTGAACCGCAAATCCTACGGAAGAAAGAAAATTGATCTTTTTGAGCAGGCAGAATGGCAGGTGCCATATCAGCCGGGATATATTGAACTGATCGGATACCGGGACGGGATCAAGGCAGCCCATGATGTGAAAATCACCACGGGAGAGCCGGTGCGGTTAAAGATTGTGCCATGGCACCGTGGAATGTATAATGATGGCAGGGATGCGATGCCGGTGAATATTTATGCCGTGGATGAAAAGGGACGTGGAGTACCGGATGCTTCCTTTGAAATCGACATTAATGTAGAGGGTGGTGTGATCCTTGGAACCTGCAATGGTGATCCTACCTGTCATGAGGATTTCGGATCAGGTCACAGGAGTCTGTTTAACGGCAGATGCCAGGCAGTTGTTCAGGCGGAGGAGGGTGCCAGTCAGATGGTGATCTCTGCAGTAGCTCCGGAGGTGGAGTTTGGCAGCCTGATGATTCCTCTTTCTACGAGAAAGACGGAGCCTTTTGTGGAAAGCATCCGCCAGCAGTATCTGACCGGTTGGAAGATGACAGCGGAGCTTTACGAGGAGAAGCCGGACGTCAATATGCATGTGGACGAGTTTGACATGAATACGTGGATGGATGTGCAGGTAGATGAAAAGGCGGGAACCCCGGCGATTTTTGAAGATCAGGAAGGAAAGTATGGTATATATCGTATCAGAACCCATATTCCGGATAGGATCAACGGCAGGCTGCCGGTGCTTCATTTTGAAAGTGTCTGGGGACAGTGCAGCGTTTATGTAAATGGTGAGCTGCGGGCGGAAACCTCCAATGAATGGCCGGGGCCGCTTGATGTGGACATGCAGGAAAAGGATACCGGCACGGCGGAGATCCGTGTATTGGTAAAAAGCCTGAATTTTCATGCCGGGCTTCACTCTATGGTGGTTTTTCGATAAAGATGTATGAATTAATTTAAAATAAAATCAGAAATGAGGATTATTATGAACAGACAGACAGATGTTGTGATCGTAGGTACAGGGGCAGCAGGACTTTTTTGTGCTCTGAAGCTTCCGACACAATATAAGGTACTGATGCTCACAAAGGACGAGGTGGATCAGAGTGACTCCTTTCTGGCACAGGGCGGAATGTGTATGCTGCGAGGCGAGGAGGATTATGACAGTTATTTTGAGGATACAATGAAAGCAGGTCATTATGAAAACAATAAAGCATCCGTTGATGTTATGATCCGTTCTTCCAATCAGATTGCACAGGATCTGATCGGTTATGGTGTGGATTTTGAGAGAGATGGAGATGAACTGGCGTTTACCAGAGAGGGAGGCCATTCCAGACCCAGGATTCTTTTTCATGAGGACATTACCGGAAAGGAGATCACCAGCAAGCTTCTGGCAAGAGCACAGGAGAGAGAAAATATCACGATTCTGGACCATACCATGATGTTGGATATTATCTGTGGAGAGGATGGCTGCGAAGGACTGGTGATCCGGGAGGCAGATGGAACGCTTGGAACTGTACAGGCAGGATATACGGTATTTGCCTGTGGTGGACTGGGAGGGCTTTATAAGCATTCTACCAATTTCCGTCACATTACCGGAGATGCGTTGGCAATCGCACTGCGTCATGGAATCGAAATGGAGCATATTGATTATATCCAGATCCATCCGACGACTCTTTATTCGGAGAAGCCGGGACGTCGTTTCCTGATTTCTGAGTCTGTCCGGGGAGAGGGAGCAATCCTTCTCAATAAAAAAGGAGAGCGTTTTGTGGATGAACTTTTGCCGAGGGATGTGGTGACGGCAGCGATCCATAAGCAGATGGCAGAGGATGATATGCCATATGTGCGCCTTTCACTGGAGAGGATTCCTGAGGAGGAGATCCGCAGTCATTTTCCAAACATCTGTCAGCGGTGTCTGGAGGAAGGATATGATGTAACAAAGGAGCCGGTACCGGTGGTGCCTGCACAGCATTATTTTATGGGCGGTATCAAGGTGAATCTGTCCAGTATGACTTCCATGGAACGTCTTTATGCGGTAGGTGAGACTTCCTGTAACGGAGTTCATGGTGCAAATCGTCTGGCAAGTAATTCTCTTCTGGAATCTATGGTGTTTGCGGATCGTTCCGCAAAGGAAATTACAGAGAAAAAACTGCCGGAGCCAAAGGATATTGCAGGAATGACAGATCTGTCAGCCTATGGGGATCTGGAGAAACTGAAGGCAGATTATAAGCAGTTAGTTTTAAATGAAATTGAAAAGGAGAAAAAGAGACATGAGTGATACAACATTTATGAAGATGAATGCGGACCGTTATATCCGTCTGGCGTTGGAGGAGGACATTACAAGTGAGGATATTTCTACCAATTGTGTAATGCCGGAGTACCAGAAGGGACAGGTGGATCTGATCTGTAAGCAGGATGGAGTGATCTGTGGTCTGTGGGTTTTCCAGAGAGTATTTGAGCTGCTGGATGATACGGTTGCTTTTGATATGAAGGTGAAAGAGGGAGACTTCGTTCATGCGGGAGATCTTATGGCTGTTGTTACAGGAGATATCCGTGCGCTTTTGTCAGGAGAGAGAACAGCGTTAAATTATCTTCAGAGAATGAGTGGAATTGCCACATATACTCATGAGATCGCTAAGCTTTTGGAGGGCAGCAGCACGACACTTCTGGATACACGAAAGACCACGCCGAATATGCGTCTGTTTGAAAAATATGCCGTAAAGGCAGGCGGTGGCAGCAATCATCGTTATAATCTGTCGGACGGCGTAATGCTCAAGGACAATCATATTGGTGCGGCTGGAAGTATTACAAAGGCAGTCCGGATGGCAAAGGCATACGCATCCTTTGTGCACAAGATCGAGGTTGAGGTGGAGACACTGGATCAGGTAAAGGAAGCGGTAGAGGCAGGTGCCGATATTATCATGCTGGATAATATGACACCGGACAAAATGAAAGAAGCTGTAAAGCTCATTGACGGCCGGGCTTTGACAGAGTGCTCCGGTAATGTTACAAGAGAGAACATTCAGAATATGATCGACGTGGGTGTAGATTATGTGTCCAGTGGTGCATTGACACACTCTGCTCCGATCATGGATATTTCACTGAAAAATCTTCACGCAATATAAGGATGCAACGGATACGGATTTCGTCAGAAAAGAGGAGAAAAATGCAGGAGACAAATATAGAACAGTTAAAAAAGGAGATACTGGAGTTAAAGGAAAAGCAGGATGCAGTTATTCTTGCGCATTATTATGTAGATGGTGAGGTACAGGCGATTGCGGATTATGTAGGTGATTCTTATTTCCTGAGCAAGCTTGCCATAGAATTGAAGGAGCAGACAATTATATTCTGTGGTGTATCCTTTATGGGAGAGAGTGCCAAGGTGCTTAATCCCGGCAAGAAGGTCGTGATGGCGGATGAATTTGCAGACTGCCCGATGGCACATATGGCAGAGGTGGCAAAGATTGAGGAAGTGCGTAAAGAGTGGGATGACATTGCCGTTGTCTGCTATGTGAATTCCACCTCTGAGCTGAAAGCACATTCGGATGTCTGCGTGACATCTTCCAATGCCATTAAGGTGGTGCGTAATCTCAAAGAAAAAAATATTTATTTTATTCCGGATGAAAATCTGGGCCGTTATGTAGCGGAGCAGCTCCCGGAGAAGCATTTCATTTTCAATGACGGTTTCTGCCATGTACATAAAAGCATTCATGCGGATGAGTTATTAAAGGCAAAGGAGGCACATCCGGAGGCAGAAGTGCTGACCCATCCGGAATGTACCGGAGATGTGCTGGAGCTTTCGGATTTCATTGGAAGTACCTCACAGATCATAGACTATGCGACAGAGAGTACTGCAAAGGAGTTTATTATTTGTACGGAGATGGGTGTCTTTTATGAACTGGCACAGAAGAATCCGGACAAGAAGTTCTATTCAGTAGGACATCGTCAGTTTTGTCCAAACATGAAAAAGATTACATTAGAAAAGGTAAAAAATGCTTTGGAAACACTGCAGCCGGAAATGATCGTGGATCCGGAAATTGCAGAAAAATCCTGCAAGCCATTGGAGAAAATGTTGGAGCTGGCAGCAAAGTAAAAGGTCAACGGAGGGTATCCAATATGTTTGGTTTGATTGATAAGCTGGAGAAAGAGGAATGTCTGGAGCGTGAGGAGTGGATCACGCTCCTTTCTGCGTGCGGAGATGAAAAGCTGCGGGACTATGCGGCACAGAAGGCAAGAACCGTGGCACAGGGGGTTTTTGGAACGGATATCTATGTCCGCGGCCTGATCGAGTTCAGTAACTACTGCAAAAACGATTGTTATTACTGTGGAATCCGCCGTAGTAATCCGGGGGCAGACCGTTACCGGTTGTCGATGGAGGACATTCTGGCCTGCTGTGAGGAAGGCTGGATACTGGGATTTCGCACCTTTGTCCTGCAGGGGGGAGAGGATGGCTTCTACCGGGATGAATGGTATGAGGAGCTGATCCGCGAGATCAAACGGAAATATCCGGCATGTGCCATTACGTTATCTGTGGGAGAGAGAACAAAAGAGACATATCGCAGATGGTATGAGGCGGGAGCAGATCGTTATCTTCTGCGTCATGAGACAGCAGATGATGCCCATTACCGCACGATGCACCCGGAGGAAATGTCTCCGGTCCACAGGAAGGAATGTCTTTATGCCCTGAAAGAGATCGGTTATCAGGTGGGCTGTGGTTTTATGGTGGGATCTCCGGGACAGGGACCGGAGCAGCTTGCACAGGATATGGAATTTATTCACGAACTGAAGCCTCATATGGTAGGGATCGGACCTTTTGTACCGGCAGCGGGGACTCCCTTTGCGAAGGAGACGCAGGGAAGTCTTGAGCTGACTCTTTTTATGTTGAGCTTATTGCGTCTTCAGGAAAAAAGAGTGCTGCTTCCGGCGACCACGGCACTGGGAACCATTCATCCTCTGGGACGGGAAATGGGGATACAGGCGGGGGCTAATGTCGTGATGCCTAATCTGTCACCGGTGGCCGTGAGAAAGAAATATGCCCTGTATGATCACAAGATCTGTACCGGGGAGGAGGCGGCAGAATGCCGTGGTTGTCTGAATCGCCGTATGGAATCCATCGGATACCGGATCGTTACGGACCGTGGGGATTCTCCGTATTGCTGCGAAAGGCCGGAAACAGAAATATTTTAATGATTGGGAGTTTCTGTCAGAAATGGTAAAATCGAACATATGTACTTGAAAAACGAAATAAATCATGCTATGATAACGTATCAGAAACAGACGGTTATCATGTAGAAAGGCATGGTTTATTATGGCAAAGCATAAAGAATTACAAAAATATATAAAGATCCGCAAGGCAGCAGAGCACAATCTCAAGGAGATCGATCTGGACGTGCCGAGAGATGAGTTTGTCGTGTTTACAGGACTTAGCGGTTCTGGAAAGTCCTCTTTGGCATTTGATACGATCTATGCAGAGGGGCAGCGTCGTTATATGGAGTCGTTGTCTTCGTATGCACGTCAGTTTCTGGGGCAGATGGAGAAGCCGAATGTTGATTCTATTGAGGGGCTTCCGCCGGCGATTTCCATCGATCAGAAGTCCACAAACCGGAATCCGAGGTCTACGGTGGGTACGGTGACAGAGATTTATGATTATTATCGTTTGCTGTATGCCCGGATCGGAATTCCCCATTGTCCAAAGTGTGGCAAGGAGATTTATGCACAGACGGTAGATCAGATGGCAGATGAGATCATGGAGCTTCCGGAGGGAACCAGGATCCAGCTTCTTGCGCCTGTTGTGAGGGGGCGTAAAGGCCAGCATGTCAAGGTGTTTGAATCTGCCCGTAAAAGCGGTTATGTGCGTGTTGTTGTGGATGGTCACTTATATGAATTGTCTGAGGAGATCTCCCTGGAGAAAAATAAAAAGCATAATATAGAGGTTATGGTGGATCGTCTCGTGGTGAGAGAGGGGATCCGGAAGCGTCTTGTGGATTCCATCGAAAATGTACTCAAACTGTCTGACGGATTGATGATCGTTGACATTCCGGGAGGCGAACAGATGAGCTTCAGTCAGAGCTTTTCATGTCCGGACTGCGGGATCAGTATTGACGAGCTGGAGCCTAGAACCTTCTCCTTCAATAATCCGTTTGGAGCGTGTCCGGTCTGTCATGGTATCGGTGTCAAAATGGAGTTTGATGAGGCGCTGATGATCCCGGATCCGTCCCTGAGTCTGGCAGAGGGGGCACTGGTGGTCAATGGCTGGCAGTCAGCAAAGGACACCAGCAGCTACAGCAGGTGTATACTGGATGCGTTGGCGGATTCTTATGGATTTGATATCAATACTCCATATGAGGAGCTTCCGGAGGAGATCCGTCATATGCTGATGCACGGTACCGATGGCAGAGTGGTCAAGGTGAAGTACCGTGGACAGAGAGGTGTCGGAGTATATGATGTTGCATTTGAGGGGGTCATCAAAAATGTCCAGAGACGTTACCGGGAATGTGGATCTGAGCGCATGAAAAAAGAATATGAGAGTTTTATGCGGATCACGCCATGTGCAGAGTGTGGAGGCAAACGTCTGAAGTCTGAGGCTCTGGCCGTAACTGTCGGGGACAAAAATATCGCTGAGGTGACAGAACTTTCTATCAGCAAGCTGATGGATTTTATGCAGGGTCTGGAGCTGACACCACATCAGCTTGCCATTGGAAAGCTGGTGCTGCGGGAGATTAAAGCACGCCTGCAGTTTTTGCTGGATGTGGGGCTGGAGTATCTGACTCTGGCGAGAGCCACAGGATCACTGTCCGGAGGTGAGGCACAGAGAATTCGTCTTGCAACACAGATCGGTTCTGGTCTGGTAGGTGTGGCATATATATTGGATGAGCCAAGTATTGGTCTCCATCAGAGGGACAATGACAAGCTGATCCAGACGTTGAAGAAACTCAAGGATCTGGGCAATACGCTGATCGTGGTGGAGCATGATGAGGATACTATGTATGCGGCAGATTATATTGTGGATATCGGTCCGGGAGCAGGAACTCATGGAGGTGAGGTGGTTGCTGCCGGCAGCGTAAAAGATATCATGAAGTGTAAGGAATCTGTGACCGGAGCATATTTAAGCGGCCGGATCCGGATTCCGGTACCGTCAGAGCGGCGGGAGCCGACGGGGTGGATCACGGTCCGGGGAGCCAGAGAAAATAACCTCAAAAATATTGATGTTTCGTTTCCGTTGGGTGTTATGACATGTGTAACCGGCGTATCCGGATCAGGAAAGAGCTCTCTGGTCAATGAGATATTGTATAAGGAGCTTGCAAGAAAGCTGAACCGTGCCCGTTTTATTCCGGGGAAGCATGACTGCGTTGAGGGGCTGGAGCAGCTGGATAAGGTGATCAATATTGATCAGTCGCCGATCGGCAGGACGCCGAGATCAAATCCGGCCACATACACCGGAGTATTTGATATGATCCGTGACCTTTTTGCTTCCACTCAGGAGGCAAAGGCAAGAGGCTACAAAAAGGGGCGTTTCAGCTTCAATGTCAAGGGAGGACGATGCGAGGCATGCCAGGGTGACGGTATCATCAAGATTGAGATGAATTTCCTGCCGGATATCTATGTGCCATGTGAAGTCTGCGATGGCAAGAGATATAACCGGGAAACTTTGGATGTAAAGTATAAAGGGAAGAATATATTCGAAGTGCTTGATATGACAGTAGAGGAGGCGATGAGCTTTTTTGAGCCGATTCCGTCAATCTACCGCAAGATCAAGACATTATATGACGTGGGACTTTCTTATGTGAAGCTGGGACAGCCGTCTACGACGCTGTCCGGAGGTGAGGCACAGCGTATCAAACTTGCTACGGAACTCAGCCGCAGAAGCACCGGAAAGACAGTTTATGTGCTGGACGAGCCGACGACCGGTCTTCATTTTGCAGATGTCCACAAGCTGATCGATATCCTGCATCGTCTGGCAGAGGGGGGCAATACTGTTATTGTTATTGAACACAATCTGGATGTGATCAAGTGTGCCGATTATCTGATCGATATCGGTCCGGAGGGCGGAGATCGCGGAGGTACGGTGATCGCCCAGGGAACTCCGGAGGAGGTTGCAGAGAATCCAGATTCTTATACCGGACAGTATGTGGCTAAATATCTTAAGTAAATACAGGTTACTGTTCACAGGTAGAACAAGGGCTTTTCATTTTGATGAAAGTTGTTTATAATAATTTCTGATATAAGAATTGGAATTGTTACGGAAGGGGATTTTTATGCCTGCAAACGATATAGGAATAGATCTTGGAAGGACGAACTGTCTTGTATATTCTACAGGCAAAGGTCTTGTACTGCAGGAACCGTCTGTCGTTGTATATGATAAAGATACTGAGAAGATCCGTGCGATCGGAGAAGAAGCAAAGCAGATGAGTAATCATGTGAACTCCAACATGGAAGTGATTCGACCAATCCGCCAGGGAGTGATCGTGGACTTTGTGGTGCTGGAAAAAATGCTGAAATATTTTATCACAAAGGCAATGGGACGCCGGGCGTTTCGTAAGCCGCGAATCAGTGTCTGCGTACCGAGCGGAATCACGGAGATCGAGCGCAAAGCCGTAGAAGAAGCAACATATCAGGCGGGAGCGCGTGAAGTTTATCTCGTAGAAGAACCGATCGCGGCAGCAATCGGAGCCGGAGTGGATATTACAAAACCGTTTGGAAATCTGATCGTAGACATTGGCGGAGGCACGACAGATATTGCCGTGATCTCAGTCGGTGGAGTTGTAGTTTCTTCGACAATCAAGGTGGCAGGGGATTCTTTTGATCAGGCAATCATCAGCTATATCCGTAAGACGCATGGGCTGTTTATCAGTGAAGATGCCGCGGAGACGATCAAAGTCAGAATCGGAACTGCAATCGAGGAAGTAAACCCTCAGGTCATGGAAGTAAAAGGAAGAAACGTACTTACTGGTCTTCCGAAAAAAATAAAACTTACATCAGAAGAAATCCGTGAGGCTCTTAAGGATGCTACAGGACAGATCGTAGAAGCTGTCCATGGCATTCTTGAAAAAACACCGCCGGAACTGGTCGCAGATATTGTCGATCGGGGAATCGTTCTGGCAGGTGGTGGCGCACTTCTTAAAGGCATGGACACACTGATCGAACAGAGGACAGGAGTCAATACACTGACTGTTCAGGATTCGATGCATGTTGTGGCTGTGGGTACAGGGATGTATGCGGAAATAATGAACAGAATGGATGCCTGACCGGCATTAGATAAAAGCCATGAGTATTTGTGAAGTGTATCAT
>ENA-ORCM01002520-ORCM01002520.1-human-gut-metagenome-genome-assembly--contig:-NODE-2520-length-13090-cov-4.406517_pt1 | contig 13090 bp, 13 predicted proteins | sample MGYA00242906_ERZ507928 | MGnify/ENA primary metagenome ERZ507928 (study PRJEB26167, sample SAMN06115497) | human gut metagenome | host: Homo sapiens | place: China:Shanxi | collected 2015-05-07...
AAATATCCTTCAATAACAGCCTCTCTGTAAGTATATTTAAATACCGGTTGCCCAAATATCTCTGTTGTCTGCAATGCAGGCGTTGCTGTTAGTGCAATTTTCACAGCGTTAAAGTATTCTATAACGGACCTGTATTTACTCTGATAATCTCTCTGATCTCTATAGAGAACTTCATCCTCACACATTTCTTTATCAAGTATATATCCTCTGTGTGCTTCATCAATAATAAGCAAATCATAATCAGATACAGCAGGCATAGTTTCACCGGTATTGTACATAATACGCTTAACCATTCCCTGTACTGTTGATATATGAATTCTGGTCTCTTTATCGATAGTCTTATCCTCTAGGCCCTTAATGTTATATATATCATCAAGCGTTAAAAGATCTTCCATTTTCACTTCTTCAAATACATCCTGCGCCTGTTCGCCTAAAGCGGTACGGTCAACAAGGAACAAAATGCGACGGAAACGTTCTGTTTTTAAGAAACGATAAATCATACCCAGTACCGTTCTTGTTTTGCCCGTACCTGTTGCCATTGCCAGCAATGCAGTCTGTTTTCCATTAATTACAGCTTCCTCTGCCGCCTTAATTGCATTTAACTGATATGGTCTTAAATTTAACCCATCTTTATCTGTAAGCAAATCATACGGCATTTCTTTCAGTTCTTTATTTCTACTGTCAATGTCAGCCGCAAGAAGCTCTTCCATTCCATCAGGGCTCATCCAACCATGTAATGCCATCGGAGAATTATCCGGCTTTCTCAAATCCAAAAACCAAATACCTGATTTTGTCTTGTACTGTTCTAAGTACGGTCTGCCATTCGTAGCAAATGTAAACGGAACCTTAAAATCTCCCCATTTTCCAATAACATACCTTTCATCCTCTTCTCGGATGCATCTTGGATAATCTTTTCCCTGATAATCAATAACAGAAGGTATATCCTTATGAATTGCTTTTGCTTCTATAATGCCTATTAACTTAGTGTCAACAAATAATGCATAATCTACACGTCCACTCCGTCCTGCCGCAGAATTTGTCGGCCATTCAGCGATAGCCATATTATGTCCTTTTGTTGGACGAGTTCCTTTAGAATAACGCAGATTTTCTGTATCTGCTTCCCAACCTACTTGACGCAATTGCTCATCAATAATATATCTGGTTTCCGCTTCTGATTTAGGTCGCTGACTTGCCATTTTACCAGCCTGCTTCTGACGCTCTGATTTAGAAATAACTTGCGCTGTGCTTGCTTTTTGTTCTGCCTGTTTTGTAAGTTCTTCTGCCTGTCTCTGTTCTACAGCTTTTTCTTCTTTTGTAACCGAAACTTTTTTATTTTCTAATTCAGGCATAACAAAATCATGATGCTGATAATTCCAATCCCCATATGTCTGCATAAACCATTCGCAAAGACTATGAGCCATTTCAAGCAGAATTTTACATTCTGATTCAGAATCATAATTCTCATGCACAGCTTTATTTCTGGCTTTTCTAAGGGCATGTAAAATATCCGTTAAATCTCTTGTTAACAACCCCTCTCTTTGAAGAGTATCTATTCTTGTAACTGCTGTATTATCATATGGCAATTGGATCCTGTCATAAGTAAACATTAAATTAACAATGCTTTCCCCTATCATTCCCAATTTCATAAGACATGAATTAGGATCAGAAAAACAATACTTTTCAGCCTGACAACCAAATGTTGATAAAATCGGAAACTCTGATTGTAAAAAGTCAAAGTTAGATTTCATAAGAGTTACCTCCCCGTTCTATTTCTACATCCATAGAACAATCAATAATATCATCTATCTGCACCGGAGAATATTACATATCCTAATTAGCACTTCCAATCTGACAAACTGATTTTTTATCTATTAACAGCTTCCACAGCTTATCATAACTTACTGTCAATGTAATATTCTCCTATCCATCACAATATTCATTTAACTTCTCATAATATAGTATTATATCATGCATACTGATGCTTTTTCAATCTCAACTTGAGTTTTTCAAGCACTCCTGAATATTATATTGTATCGCCTTTTTCTGATCACATCTTCTTTGTCTTTATTTCTGCTTGATGAGAAATATGCCCGGCACAGCCTTCATTTTCTTTGCATAGCAAACAACTCGGATACCCCGATTTTTTTGCTTTTCCTGCCTTTGCAATATCACGAGGAGTAATTCTATAGCGTTCCTTAAACACTCTATTAAATGTTCTCTGGCTGTCAAAACCACTATCCAAACAGATGTCAAGGATTGTATCGCTGGAATTCACTAACCTTGTACATGCATAGCCCAATCTGGCATCATTAAGATACTGATTGAAATTGCGATGAAATGTTTTAGAAAATACTCGTGACAAGACATACTTACTTACTCCAAGATCACGCGCCATCTCCTCTAGAGAAAATTTTTTTCTAAAATTCCCTGATATATATGATACCGTTCGGTATATCAAATCATCGCTTCCGTAATTGTTTCTTCCTCCAGCATCCCCTGCCGACATGCATATTCCAACATATCATTTAAAATCTGTGACAATTCTCTTTCTGATCTAACCTCTTTCGCTGTTCCTTCATGCTCTGTCAATTGAAATAATTCCAGAAGGCGATTCGTCACATATACTTCATCTTCCGGATCAACCAATCCCTGGTTCAATCCATACGCCACAAGTTCATTGATATACTCATTAATCATGACACTTCCCCCCTTCACACATTCTGATATCCATTTGGATGACTTTTATGCCATTTCCATCCACATAAATATCTTTCAATGTTTCATCATACATTCCATTTTTTATTTTTTTTATCAAATCATGTGTTACCACAAACCCATCTCCTTTTCTTTACGGAACAAAAAGCATTGCCTGTAATTGTTTATTCAATTAAGACAATGCTTTCCTGTTACCAGTTTCTGCTCATTACTACTGAGCGGTTTCTACTGTAATTCCCTTTTCTTTTTTGAGCTTTACATTTGTCTCCTCCACATTCATTCTGGAAAGGATAAACATTATAAGTACATCAAAGATCAGTGGCAGCCAAAGATACATAAACTGCATCATATTCAACGCAGACTGTGGCTGAACAGCATGTGTTCCCACATAGCCACTAAGTTCTAAGAGCCATCCTACGACCGCCGTTCCAATACCTCCGCCAATCTTAACGCCAAGTGAAGTACAGGAATACATCGTACCATCCACACGCTTTCCCTGTGTCAGGTATGTATACTCGGAACAAGATGCGATCACTGCATTCATGTCTCCCTGCCAAGGTCCCTGTCCTAATGCTGCTAATGCTGTAAATGCCATCATCAAAGGAATACTTCCCATATATCCGGCAACAACAACAAGAGCTCTGCCAATCACAGCAAGGATGTAACCTCTCAAGTTCAGCTTATACATACCATTCCACTTTCCAACCAGTGTTGGTGTAAAGATTAATGCAATGATAAGAGGAATGTTTACCGCCCAGGCAAATTGTCCAAACAGATTTTTGTTTTTCAAAACCCAGGTCATATAATAAATACCGGCACCGATCATTGCACTGTATAACTGTTGCAAAATATAAGTACCACAAATCATCAGATAAAATTTATTCTTTACCAGCAGCTTGAATGCCTGAACCAGCCCATATTTTTCCTCTTCACCTGTTGTGGCTCCTTCATTTAATTCCTCTTCCGGAAGTTCTTTAACAGATAATGCGGAAATAGTATTCACAACTAATCCGATCACTGCATAAATAATTGCAACCATACGCCATGCGGCTGCATCTCCACCACATTTTGCAACAAATCCAACCGTAACTGCTTGAATCAGAAGACTGGTTGAAAAAGCAAAAATAAAACGGTAAGAACCCATCTGCACACGCTCTTTACTGTTCTTGGTAACAAGTGATGTCAGAGCAGAATAAGCAATGTTATTTGCCGTATAAAACACTCCATTCAACAGCGTATACGCAATAAAGAACCACGCATACTGTGCCGTCCTGCCAAGACTTGTTGGAACTGCAAAGCAGGCTACCAATGTAATTGCACAACCAATGTAACCATACAGCATCCATGGTCTTGCCTTTCCCATCTTACTATGCGTCTTATCAATCATTGATCCAAAAAAGATGTCTGTAAATCCATCGAGTAATTTGGAAACGGCAATCAGTGTTCCCACTATACCGGATGCCAATCCAATCGTATCTGTCAGTTATACCATCACAAATGATGTCAGGAATGCATACACTACATTTCCCGCAATATCACCAGATCCGTATCCTATCTTGTTGTACCATTTTAAGTATTTCTTTTCCTCCATAAGAATCACTCCTTCACTATTTGTTATTTAGAAACAATTTGCTTTGGTTATCAAGTGTCTTGTATTATCCTTTTACAAACGGAATGAATTCAAAGCTTCCAACTTATCGTCCCAAAGGAAGACTTGACTTTCAAATCATCTATATAGCAGCCGGACGGGCTCATTTTCATTTTGACAACACAGATGACGATACTGTCGTTACAGCAGGAAACATAGTACTTTACCGCCCAAAAGAATTTCAGAAATATGAATACTATGGCATTGATAAAACAGAAGTTTACTGGGTACATTTTACCGGAAGCGATGTAAAGAACATTTTAAGAAACTACGGTTTTTCCGATGACCAGCGTATCTTCCATGTGGGAACTTCTTTGGAATATGAACGTATTTTTAAACGAATTATTTTAGAATTACAAAGATGCCAGGAGGACTACGAAGAAATGCTGACACTACTATTGCGTCATTTACTGATTATTTTTCACCGGGAGCTTACTCGCAAACGTGTACTAAAAAACGAATACCTCGATCATGAAATGGACACTGCAGCGTCCTATTTTAACGAAAACTATAACCGTGATATCAACATTGAAGAATATGCTGCTTCCAGAGGAATGAGTGTCAGTTGGTTTATTCGGAATTTCAAAAAATTCACCGGTACAACACCTATGCAATTCATCACCTCCATCCGGATCACTAATGCTCAGATGTTATTAGAAACCACAAATTACGCCGTAAATGAAATTGCACGCATTGTCGGTTACGATAACCCACTGTATTTCAGCCGGCTGTTTCATAAACAAAAAGGCTGTTCGCCATCCGGATATCGGAAACTTTTAAAATAAAGAAAGCTATTGCTTGCTATGTGATTCAAATTAGCGTATATTTTTTCAAACAAAGAAAGGAGATGCTTAAAATGAAAACCATCAGCATCAGATTAGAGGATTCAATTTACGAAGAACTAACAAAGAACTATCTTACTAAACAGGAGGTAAATTTCTAAATAATTCCTAAACGCTTTTTAAATAATCGCCAGTAAAACCGTTCCAGCTGTAATAAGCAAAACGCCAACTGCCGCTTTCTTTGTCAGCCTCTCGTGAAATACAATCCATGAAAAGGCAATCGTCACCAGCATACTGAGCTTATCAATCGGGACTACCACGCTTGCCGGTCCCTCTTGTAATGCCCGATAATAACAGAGCCATGACGTTCCCGTTGCCAGTCCCGACAGGCAAATAAAACATAATTCCTTCTTCTCTATCGCCTTTATCTCTTTCTGTTTTCCGGTAACAAATACCATGAACCATGCCATAAGTAACACTACTGTGGTACGTATTGCCGTACCGAGGTTGGAATCAATTTCTTCGATTCCAAGCTTCCCCAAAATAGAAGTCAGACTGGCAAATACCGCTGACAACACCGCATAGATCAGCCATCCGCCGCTCTTTTTCCCGGAATCTGTTTCTATGTCCTTTTTCGTTATCATCATCATGGTTCCGATTCCAATCAACAATACAGATACTATTTTTGCTCCTGTAATCCCTTCGCAAAGGAAAATGAGCGCCAAAAGAATAGAAAGTACGGTACTGGATTTATCAATGGGTACAACCTTATTGATGTCCCCTTTCTGAAGGGCATGGAAATAGCACAGCCACGATGCGCCTGTCGCCAATCCTGACAAAACAAGAAACAAAAGCGTCCGACCATGAATCTGAGTCATACCGCCCCATGTTCCGGTAATCAGTACCATGAGCCAGGAAAACAACAATACCACCACGGTTCGGATGGCTGTTGCCACATCCGAATCCGTTTTCTTAATTCCGCATTTTGCCAGAATCGCTGTGATTCCCGCAAAAAAAGAAGAACCTATCGCATAAAATATCCACATACTGTACATCTCCCTACTTATTCAGGCGGTATCCCGCTCCCCACACCGATTCCAGAATCTTAAGCGGATACAATACGTTCCAATGAACGCATTTCCTTCTCTGAAAGATAATTCTTCGCAATGCTGACATCACTTTTTACAATCTTGCCTTCAGGAGCTGCTGCCCATGTAGTTAATCCCATATGTGGCTTATCTGCATCGGCTCGCTCATAAATCAACTCCGCTGCTGTATGTCCGTGAACTGCATAATGCATCTTGTTCTGCACCTTTGCAAAGAACTGCTTGGTTGTTTTTGCTGCACGCTCATTATTTACCTTGAATTCGACCGCGATAATCATTTGAAGGTTATAATGCTTGGTATCGCGTGTAACCTGACGTGAACCTTCGGTTTGAACTATTCGGAAATTCCGAATAGTTGAATCTTCCTCAGGTTCCGAGTCGGAATAAATCTTCTTAATATGCTCATTGATCGTACGAACATCCACATCATATAATGTGGTCATCATCTTCTGTGTAAGCCATATATTCTCATCCTCATAGCGCATTTCAAAGCTGTCCTGCTGGTCACCGACAGAAGCAACCTAAGTCAGATATTCTGCTGCGCTGGAACGGATTGTCACTTCATCTTTTTCTGTTTCAAATAGGATTCTCCTTGGCATATCATTTATGAAACACTCATTTATTAAGCTCGTGATAAGCCTTTTTCACAATCTGAGCCATCAATAATCTTCTTTGACTCAAGAATTCTGGATAAGATAACTGTTCGAAGTTCTCCGGTAAAGCATTCTGAGCACAAGCAAGCTTATATCCATCTTCACCCAACTTTTCTCTATATCTAGCAACATACTCTGATGGTGGTGCATCAGAAATGTCAACGTTTGTTGTGTAATCCAGATATGTAAAGTTTGCAATCTGATTTCTATCACGATCATTATCATATCCAATTTTCTCAAGATAGTGCTTAGGGAAGATATGATGCTTATCTACAGAATTCTTATCGCCACTTGTTCCTAATACAAAATACTGTGACAACGGCGCTGTACTAAACAACATAGGTGTTCCAAGTACATTGATAGCTGCAATATATCCATACCATGCTGGTGATGTTGCAGAAGAACTATTTAGTTCAGCCGGTAATGAATAATCGAAGTAGTCATCTGTAAATCTGTTGGCAATCGCTGTATCAAGATATGCTACAAACTCATCAGCATTATGTACATCCCTTAAATCAGCAAACTGCTTTTCAACTTCTGACTCTGTAGAACCAGTATAGAAACCTGTAATTGTAGACATAAAAATCCACTTTCGCATAATCTTCTGAAGTTCTACAGCAGATACCTTATAGTCATATTTTCCGATAAGATACAAAACATAACTAAATACTACCGCATTTGAGGAAGCAACTAAACTACCTTTTAAATAACCAGCAGATGCAAACAAATTCATAAATGCGTGCCAGTTATTAAGATTAGTCACAACAGCTAAAGATTCTTTGAATGTTTTCAAATTCTCTTCACGAACATTCTGTGTGATTTCACCGGTCTTAAGATTTTTACCACGAAGCAACATATACGCATAGCGCAAACGGGCTCTTCTAAATCCTACACCTACTGACATTCTGATAAGATGTGATGGGTCAACCTGTAAAATCTGATTAAATGCTGTTCCATTTGCAGGAATTCTCGACTCTGCACAGAATTTGTTAATCTTATCGTGAATCTCGTTATCATAAACAGCAATAAGAGTCTCAATAAAGTTCTTTTCGGTAAGATTCTGTCCGCCGGAGTTTACACGAACGAAGATGTCTGCAACGTCCTCCTCATCAGCCTTCGAATTGATCTTCAATGTGGGTAATGAGTAGATGCCAAGATTAAGCAAATCATTAATATTCTCTTCGATGATATCTTCTTCATCTTCTGTCAACTCAGGTTCGTTGTTCTTCGCACGCCCTTCATTAGCAGTCCTAATAAAAGCTTTTCTGAACTTGGAAATGTTATGTTCTTGGTCTGCTGCAAATACACTGCTAATTTCACTAATCCATTCTGGATTTCTTTCATAGGCCTGTGTCCACACTGCAAACTCACGTGTTAATGGGTTGAAAGAAATACGAATCTTTCTTTCCTTATAGTTTTTGTCTTTGATGGTTACACCATACATAGCTGCAAGCAATGCTGTCAAACGCTGCTGACCATCAATAACAAGGTCATCTGGCCGCTTATACATTTTATCGTTTTTACCAATATAACCTGTATTTTCATAATCGTCCGGAGATGCCCAAAGCATAATATAGCCGATTGGATAACCTTTCATCATTGAATCTAGCAACTCACGAACCTTGTTGTCTTTCCAAACAAAAGGACGCTGAAGGTCAGGTAAACCGATACGTCCATTCTTTACATCAGACAATAGGTCTGCGACTTTGCTCGGTATATTGTCGAATAATTCTTTTCCCATATTTTCACGCTCCTTTTTTCCAAACACACCGTCTCATTTTGTGTATCATTGTCCAAACATAGTGTAAACTCTTTTTCCATAATCGGCAACTTAAATTCTATGGATTTCAGCCACTGACCATTCTCTTTGCGTTATTCGTAAATCTGTACATTATCCACTAACTGCGACAGGAACTCCCGTTTCTCTGCTTCGTTCATTTGAGCATACAATTTATCAAAAAAAATGAGTACCTTGTAATGTATCCCCTGTAATCTTATCTGCCAGCAGAGAGCGTTTCTTAGCCTTTGCAGATACCAGCAATTCCTCTGCTTCATCTATTTTATCATAAGTCTTGTGCAAATGGTTCTCTAAATCTGTTTTTCTTCGCTGATAATGCTTATCCTCATAATCAAGAGAATAAATATCTGATAAAATAGTATCTTTATTATAATATAGTTTTCTTTATTGTATTTTATAATTTTCTATTTCCTAATCTAATGCACCAGTATCTACTTCCATATTTATTTTGCTGCGGATTAAATCCGAAAATTTAGGATTACTAACCAGTTTACTATCACCTCTGTAACAGAAACATCCAGCATTTCTTCATGCACCTGCTTTTTGTAATCACATTTACGACCTCTGCTCATGTTTCTGTGCTTGCAGCCATAATAATAAAAGTCCTTATAGTTACTTCCGTCCTCCACACAAATCAGATTCACTCCAAAATCCTGCATTACTTGTAATGTTGCAAGTACATCTGCCGCATTTCTTCCAAATCTGGAAAGTTTAAATACAAGAACATAAGATATGTGATTTCTGTTCGTCGGACCAGAGATTTGCTTACAGCTTCCTTCAGGTTCTACCTCACAATAGACACCCTGGCTGTTCGGCTATACACTTCCCGCTATCTGGGCGTATTCGGGACTTGCACCCGTTAGAGCGCGCCCATGGCGCGCAAACATAAAAAAGCAACCGATATTACTCGATTGCCACGTAGTTACTCCTGCGAAACTATTCCTTTTTCAAAAAATTTGTAAATATTGCCTAAATGCTTTTGTGAACTTTTTCCTTCAAAAAACATTACAAATTGATAATTGACTTTTTGAAAATTATTGTTCTCAAGTTTCTATTAAAATTAGAAAAAGCCCAAACCACAAGGGTTTGAACTTCATTTGTGCATTCACATTTTCTGTTTTTGGTATAGAATCTCTGTTGTCAAATATAGAATATTTGTTCGCTTTGTCAAGTCTTACTTGCAACAAAGCAGTCACCTATCTATTAGATTTGTCAGCACATCAGGTGACATTTTCTCATTAAGCAACCCTATATTTCATTTAACACAGTCTCATTTTTTCAACAGAAGATGATGAAAGAATGCAATATTTTTGTATTCCTGCATCTGTGATACTCTCAACTCAAGCTGCAACATTTTCTCCTGCCACGCTTCATCTCCATGCTTTTGCTGATTCTGTTGCAAATCCCAAAAAGTTCTTATTCCCAAAATATCTGAGACGGTTATTTGTGGCTCCCATTTAGTAATATCATTATCTTCATAATATCTGATAGTTCCAAACTTAGAAGCCGTGCTGTCTTTTCCATCAAGAATCTCATTTGCCTTTTCAAAATCATCAAGAAGAACTGCCATCTGCATTACTCGGCCGGCTCTGTTATGCTTTACAATGGATATAATGCCATCCTTCTTTAAAACTCTTGCTAAAGCTTTTACCACAGCCGCTTTATCATCAATATATTCCAGCACATTGTGACAAATAATCATGTCAAAAGTCTCATTCTTAAATGCAGACAAAGCATTAACATCACCGACAATCTGAGTGTACTCATAATCTTTCCATGCATTAGAAAGCATTTCCTTGGATGGCTCTATAGCAGTAACATCATTTTTTTCAGCGAAATGATTCGCCGTAATCCCTTCCCCACTACCAAAATCAAGAATCTTCTTTCCTTCCATGTCTCCAAGTTGCTTCCATACAATTTTCTTAAATAGTCTCTCCCATGCGGGAAGATCTGTAATATCATGCATCTTTCTCTATCCTTTTTCTCTTCATTTTACCAAAACTCCACTGAAGAACTGCTCCTGAAATGCAATCTGCGCATAAATTTCATTATCCGTAGGAATCTCTACATCTTCAAGAACTATGCCTTCATCATCACATGGAACTACAATCCATTTTGTTTCATTATCATCGTATCGATGATAAACAGCAATAACTTTACCCGTAAATTCCTGTTCCGCAGATTTTACCCCCAAAAGATAAATGTCCTGTTCAGCCCCATCTCCTCCTAATAATCCGGAAACATACCCATAATTGACCGGATAATACAAATCCTTATGGCGTGGATGGAAACTACCCATAGGGCGGTCAATTTTTCCTTTTACAACCTGACCAATAATACTCCTATATCTATCAGCAGGTATAGGATTTGCTTCAAATCCAAACAAATCTCCCATATTTAGGCAACAATCGCCTTTATCATACATTTCCTTAATCTCATCAATAGTAAGCCACTTTGTCTGTACAACTTCCTTGGTTGTTGCTCTTATTAAATCTGGTTCTTCAATTGTTTCAAAGTAAAAGGAATCTCTTATCCAATTATGACGCTTACCATCATAAGCAGTCGCAACCTTCGTAGCTAATATACAGGCATCCTGCGCTTTTAAGGAAATGCCTACTTCTTCATAAACTTCTCTAAGTGCAGCATCTAAGCTTGTGTCACCGGATATCGCATGTCCTGCCACAGTTTCCCATTTTAAAGGATCCGTGTCTTTGTCAGCCGAACGCTGCGATACCAAGTATTTTCCAGTCCTGGCATTCTTAATCCAGACCATGACCCACATGTGAAATTCATCTTCCTCCAGGGTTCCCTGTTCTCCTCGAAGGCAAGTTTTCCCAGTCCGTCTTCTATCTTTTGTGTATACATCCCATACTTCTCTCATACGTCACACCGCTCCCCATCTATCATTTATAATAGTTAAATCATCCTAAATGCTTTTAACACCTCTACAATCGCATCCTCTTTTTCCTTTGGACACTGTGGTTGTCTGGAATCCTCCGACTTAGGTAGATTAAAGGTCTCTCCAACTTCAATTCCACACTTTCTCTTCACCTGCGCAATGTATAAATTACTTACTTTCATTCCATCATTATGTTCAGCAACATATTTCTTTATCTCCTCATAAGTCGCCTGTCTACGCTCCGCTTCGGTCCGCGCTGGGCAAAGGTCCCCCGGACCTTTAGCGCCTCTCCGCAGCTGTCAAATCCATCTCATCCATATCAAGTGTCACATTCACATGATGCTTCGCTTCATGGAGTTTGGACAAAAGGCATACCGTCTCACAATGCGGTGAAAGTTACTTCTTATACTAAATAGCGAAACCGTCACCTTTTGCGAAAAGGATTGACTGTTCTAACTGGAGTAGTTTTTACCCCAGTCTTTATGTTGTATACCACTTTTTATTTTATATATTGCAAAATCGTCTTTACTAATTCTCCATAAGAGGAACATATACAATCTGCCGATAATTCTATCATCAAATTTCTAAGACACGAACTTTCTCCTTCTAAAATATCACATGTAGAACTATAATATAAAATTATAGTTTTATCCATCTTTTTTGCCATTCCTATAAGAGCCGATGCACCTGCATCTGATTCAGTTCCATCAACACAAACAGCAACTATATCACTTGCTAATAGTTTCTTTATATCATTCTCACCACGAACCAACATATCATCTTCACAGCAAAAAAATCTGTTACCACAATAGTAAGTAACATTATTTTTTTCAAGTTCATTCACTATTTTCTCTTGTATCATTCGTGACCATTCATATTTTCCTCCAACCATATCAATAAAAACTTTTTTATTTGGTATATCTACTTTTATTGGGGTTGGTATATATTTTTCATAGCTGAAATATAGCCCTTCAACAACTTGTTCCATTCGTTTCAAAATTTTCTCTTCTGCATCTAATAAACGCCCATCATACTCCTTAGCTATCATTTCCATTCTATCACATTGAGAAGTGACTTCATATATTGATGGAGGAATTTCAGGCATATAAATATATTCTGCTGCCATTTTATGGATTATTGGATCTGAATGATACGAAATGCTCCTGTTTATTCTATAATACTGAACATCAGAAGATAGTAAAACTATAGGAACTTTATTAGCATATGCATACCCTATTTCCATACATATTCCATCATCTTTTGTCGGATCGTCTAAATATGTTATCAATGCATACAATCGTTCCAATCTCTGTATATCTGCTTCATAAATTATTTTAAAAGCATCATCACATCCCAAGAGTTGATCTTCATTTGTATCTCTAAAAGGTAAATATAGCGGATATATGTTCATACTCTCTCCACTGCGACTTACACAATTTTTAAGAGCACTATACACCTTTTGCTCAAGTTTATTTCCAGCCATCTTATC
>ENA-ORCM01002531-ORCM01002531.1-human-gut-metagenome-genome-assembly--contig:-NODE-2531-length-13061-cov-23.218038_pt1 | contig 13061 bp, 10 predicted proteins | sample MGYA00242906_ERZ507928 | MGnify/ENA primary metagenome ERZ507928 (study PRJEB26167, sample SAMN06115497) | human gut metagenome | host: Homo sapiens | place: China:Shanxi | collected 2015-05-07...
GATATGCGAAGATTGGGTAGGATTGTGGGAGTGCGTAGCACGGAGCAATCCGTAGGCATCAAAGTCGGGGGCTTTTGACCCTGACATCTTTATATATGAGGTGACAAATTATTATGAATAAAAAATCTGTATTGGTAACTGGTTCTTCCCGCGGTATCGGAAGAGCCTGTGCGATTGCTTTTGCAAAAGCCGGATATCATGTATTTATCAACTGCCGTCAAAATATCGCCCTTCTTCATTCTTTACAGGATGAGATTCTTTCCTGTGGCGGTACCTGTACCCTTCTTCCCGGAGATGTCGGTGATCCGTCCCAGGTAAAATCTATGTTCTGTCAGATTGAAAAAGAAACCGGCGGTATCGACATTCTGGTCAATAACGCCGGCATTGCCTGGTTTGGTCTGCTTACCGATATGACAGACGAAGACTGGTCTTCTCTTCTTCAGACGAATCTTTCTTCCGTCTTCTATTGCTGCCGTGCCGCCATTCCACATATGGTCTCTGTGAAATGTGGACGGATCATCAACATTTCTTCCATGTGGGGAACTGCCGGTGCTTCCTGCGAAGCTGCCTATTCCGCAACCAAATCCGGCATTCATGGTCTGACAAAGGCTCTTGCCAAAGAACTTGCTCCCAGTAATATCCAGGTCAATGCCATCGCCTGCGGTGTCATTGATACGGAAATGAATGCACGGCTGAACGAAGAAGAACGTGCCGCCCTTGCAGAGGAAATCCCTTCCGGCAGATTTTCATCCCCGGAAGAAGTCGCTGAACTGGTTCTGCTCCTTTGCAGTTCCCCGTCCTATATGACCGGGCAGATCATCGGAATGGATGGCGGCTTTATCTGATAAAGCTGTCATTCATTTTCACCGCTCCGGTCATTTTTACAAAATGTATTTCATTTAAAGTTTCCCGTAAACATCCTGCGGAACATACGCTTTGATCTGAATCCCTTCCGGCAGATACTCTTCTGACAGAAGCTGTCCTTTGCTCCGGATCATCTGTATCTTACCGGCATCTGCAAAAGGATACAGACGTTCCACATAGATCTGATCCCGTCGGATGATCTCCAGCAATGCTGCCTTCAGTTTGTCCAGCCCCTGTCCGGTCTTAGCCGATGTGGCAATCGAGTAATCTGCCTGAAAATCTTTATGACTTTCTTCTTTTTCCAGCCGATCCTGCTTATTGAACAGTGTGATCACCGGTTTTCCTTCCGCTCCCATCTGACGTAATGTATCATAGACCACATACATCTGCTCGTCCATCCTCGGATTCGATACATCTACAACGTGGATAATGATATCGGCATATTTTGCCTCTTCCAGTGTACTTTTAAAAGCTTCTATAAGATGATGTGGGAGCTTTCTGATAAATCCGACCGTGTCCGTCAGAAGAATCTCCTGCGTACCGTCAAGCTGCAAAGCTCTTGTCGTTGTATCCAGCGTAGAAAAAAGCATGGCATCTTCTAAAATCCCTGCATTTGTCAACGCATTTTCAATACTGCTTTTTCCTGCTGACGTATATCCTACCAGTGCTGCCACTTTCATTCCTGACTGATTCCGCTGACTGCGGAGCAATTCTCTGTGCCGCTCCACATCTGCCAGTTCTTTTTTCAGACGACTGATCCGCTCCCGGATAAGACGGCGATCCATTTCCAGCTTTTTTTCTCCCGGACCTCTTGTACCGATTCCGCCGCCCAGTCTTGACAGTGATCTTCCCAGTCCCGACAGACGGGATGCCCGGTATCTGAGCTGAGCCAGTTCTACCTGGATCTTTCCCTCTCCCGATACAGCTCTTGCGGCAAAAATATCCAGGATCAGAAGCGTTCTGTCCAGTACTTTGCAATCCAGTTCTTCTTCCAGATTGCCAAGCTGGGTACTGCTCAGTTCATCATCACAGATGATCCCTGTTGCCTCAGTTTCCCACAACAGTTCTTTTAATTCGATCAGTTTTCCACGCCCGATATAGGTTGCCGGGTGTACGCACTCCCTGGTCTGGATCAGTCTGCCAGTCACCTCAGCCCCTGCTGTAGCCGCAAGCTCTGCCAGTTCATCCAATGACCGTTCTGCAGTCTCACCGCCTTCTGTATCCACGCCCACCAGGATGACGCGTTCTCTGATATCATCCATATTATACATCTGCATTTTACCTCGTCTGCAAAAATTCTGCTTCTTTCGCTACTGATTCATCCTCTGGATAAGCCGCCTGATATTCTGACATTTTTTCTTTTGCCATTTCCCAGTCTGCGGTCTTTTCCAGACAGATGATCTCATTATATTTCATCTCCTGAAGCAACGTCTCCTGCTTCTTATCTTCCTGCTTCTTATTTCCCTGCTTTTCTTCTGCCAGTGCGATTCCCTCCTGGATATACTCCAGGGCTTTTGCATAATCCTCCTTGCAAAGAGCTGACGTTCCGGCAAGATTACACAGCTCTGCCGTCTTTACTGTCCCATTATCAAAAGCCTTTTCCAGCATCTCCAGTGCCTGATCATACTGCTTCTGCTCATAGTATGTCATTCCAAGTCCACAATATCCTTCTGCTGCTTCTTCTTTATCATCACTTCCTGCTGCCTCTTCAAAAGAAGCGATCGCAGTATCATAATCTCCCTGCTCCAATGCCTCTGTTCCATCTTTTACTGTATTTCCGCATCCTGCCATCATGCACATTGCACTGACAGCCATCACTAATACCATTCTCTTCTTTTTCATTTTCTGCTCTCCCGTTAAAATTAAACAAAAAACCGGATACAGGAAATGTACCTGAGCAAATCATCTTCCCCTATCCGGTTTCTCTCCTTATTCAGTTTTTATTTCGGCTTTTATAAAGCACTAATCTTTTCTGCTGACTTTTTCAGCCTTTTTGATCTTCTTTTTTAGGGTCTTCTGCTGCAGACTCCGCTGACATCAGCTTCTGTTCTTCTCTGCTTCCGATTACATCCCGGCAGACTCCTTCCAGCCGTTCCCGATCTGATTCTTTTAAAATGCACTCCTGGATTGCTTCATTCAACTGAAGCATCTTCTCATCCAGCTCTGAAACCATCTTCGCACACTCTCTTAAATCACGGCTTATGTAATCCGGTGCATTTCCCTCGAACTTATAATAAATCTTATGCTCCAGGCTTGCCCAGAAATCCATGGCGATCGTACGGATCTGAATCTCGACCTTCATCGGACGTTTTTCATTTTCAAGGAAAATCGGCACTTCAATGATCAGATGCAGACTGCGGTATCCACCCGGCTTCGGGTTTTTAATATAATCTTTTCGCTCGATCAGTCTGACATCGTCCTGCTGCAGCAGACAATCCGCCAGCATATAAATATCTTCCTGAAACGAACAGATCACACGCACTCCCGCGATATCATTAATATTTTCCTCAATAGATTCCAGTGAAAACGGAATCTGTTTCCGTTTCACTTTCTTTAAAATACTGTCAAACGATTTCACTCTCGTCTTAATAGACTCAATCGGATTTCTGTCATATTGCAGGGAAAACTGCTCATTCAAAACATTGAACTTTGTCTCTACTTCCATAATTGCACACCGATAGTATGCCATCAAACTCTCGATCGGTGCAAAATTGTCCTGCACTTTATCCATAAACTCATCGGATAACACGGTATCCATGATAATCTCTTCTTTTGCCTGTTTTAAAAATTTCTCGATCAGCATATGTAAAACCTTCTTCTCTCACGTATTCCGTGGATATACCACAGCCTACTTATTATAGATGGTTTTCTCCATTTTTACAAGCCATTGGGAAGCTAGATAATAAACCGTAATTAATAAAGAGAATTATCAGATATAAATGAACAAAAAAATTGCATAGACAGATGTGATTTCCTTCGCGAGCTTTGCGAGCAGGAACATCATATCTGACTATGCGATTTTTTTGTTCTATCAAACAATTTACTTTTTTGTTATCTACGCTTCTTCTTTGGCTTCTTCCTTCACATCTTTCCTGACACGTCCGTACATTTGCATGTATTTATAAAGGCGTTTTGCAAGTTTGTTGTCAATCTGGTCTGCGGTTGCTCTCCACTCCCAGTTGCCGCCTAAGGTGGATGGCGTATTCATACGTCCCTCAGAGCCGACACCAATGATATCCTGCATTGGAACGATTGCGAGATCACCGACGGAAGCCCATGCACCGCGCATCATGCCCCAGTTATACCCCTCCTCTTTTGTGAGGTTTAAGTACTCTTTCGCAAATTTTACACTTGCCTTCGGTGCTGTTTTCATCCAGCCAAGGATCGTATCATTGTCGTGTGTTCCTGTGTATACAACACAATGTGTCGGGTAGTTATGTGGCAAATAATCGCTTCCCTCCCTGGAATCAAATGCAAACTGTACCACTTTCATACCAGGGAAGCCGGAATCTTTTACAAGCTTCAATACAGAAGGTGTCAGGAATCCAAGATCCTCCACAATGATATTTAACTTGCCAAGTTTCTTCTCCAATGTATGAAACAGATCCATTCCAGGACCCTCTCTCCACTCACCATTACGTGCAGTGTCGTCTGTTCCAGGGATCGCATAGTAAGAATCAAATCCACGGAAATGATCGATACGTACAATATCATATAATTTTGACATTGCTTTGATCCGTTTTGTCCACCAGCTATAACCGTCTTTTTTCATCTCATCCCAGCGGAACAGTGGATTTCCCCAAAGCTGTCCATCTGCGGAGAATGCATCCGGCGGACATCCTGCAACATCGATCGGATCTAAGTTCTCATCCAAGTAGAACTGAGCCGGATTAGCCCATACATCCGCAGAATCTCCTGCAACATAAATTGGAACATCTCCGATGATCTCAATGCCTTTTTCATTTACATATTCCTTCAATGCCCACCACTGTTTGAAGAACAGATACTGGAGCATTTTGTAAAACAGAATGTCATCTGCATAAGTTTCTTTTGCTTCTGACAATGCTTTCTGTTCTCTTGTCTTTAATTCTTTTTCCCATTCAAACCATGCAATTCCGCCATGGGCATCTTTTAATGCCATAAACAGTGCATAATCCTCGAGCCATTCTGCTTCTTTCTCACAAAAAGATGCAAAATCCTCCGGCTGTTTTTTCATGAAACGTGCATAGGCTTTTTTCAGTAATGCATAGCGGGAATTGTACATAACCCCATAGTCTACATAATGAGGATTGCTGCCCCATGGAAAAGATTCGCACTCTGCTTTTTTTAACAGTTTTTCCCTGCATAAAATCTCAAGATCGATAAAATAAGGATTTCCTGCAAAACTGGAAAATGACTGATATGGTGAATCACCATAGCTGGTCGGACAGATTGGAAGGATCTGCCAGTATTTCTGACCTGATTTATCAAGAAAATCTACGAACTTTCTTGCCTCTTTTCCCATTGTACCAATTCCATAAGGGGATGGCAGGGATGAAATGTGCATTAAAACACCGCTGCTTCTCATAACAATAATTCCTCCTATTTGAGTTCAAAAACTCCTATTTCAAATTCTTTATACTCTCCCCACTTGCGAACTCAAACGGAACCACCTCATAAATCGGCTCTTTCTTCAGTTCGATCTGCCCAAACAGTATCTCCACACTTCTCACTGCAAGTGTCTGATACTGCTGTCTGATTGTGGCGAGTTTCGGATTATAATATTCTGCTAATACGGTGCCATCAAAACCAATCACAGAAATATCTTCCGGTACACGATAATCCATATCGCGCAGCGCACGGATCGCGCCGATAGCCATCACATCTGACATTGCAAATACTGCTGTCAGATCAGGATACTTTTCCACCAGACGTTTCATCGCCCGGTAAGCACTGTCAAATGAGAATCTTGCTTTCTCATAGCAGACTTCAAGATCCATCTCCTTATTATGTTCTGCAAAGCTTTCCTTACATCCTAAATATCTCTGGTGGCTGGTGTATGATTTTACCGGATCACCACCGATAATACCAATCTTGTCATGTCCTGCTTCAAACAAAGCATCCACAGCACACTTTCCTGCGGCAATATCATCTGTCGCAACACTGGAAAGGTTCTCAAATGAAAGATCATTTGCCCGGTTTGTCACAAGCACACTCGGCACACCCACCTTTGCAAATCCCTGTTTAAAAAATTCCGGGTTACCACCTAAAAACAGAAGTCCTAACGGCTTTCGCTCCCTGCAGAGCTGTAATGCCTGTTCCACCTCATTGTCGTCCTCGTCAATGTAGGAAACAACCAGTGTATAGTCGGTTCTTCCGATCATCTGCTGGATCTCCTCCACAATGTTGGAGAACAGCATATTGGAAATACCTTTGACTAATACACCAATTGTTTTCGTATTGCTCTGCTTCAAATGCTTCGCATTGTTATTCGGAACAAAATGAAATTTTTCAACTACTTCTTCGATTTTTTTCTTTGCATCGGGACTGACATCATTTCTATGATTCAGGACTCTGGAAACCGTGCTGATGGAATATCCTGATTCCCTGGCTATATCCTTTATCGTAACCATATTTTTCTTTCCTGTCTACTGTTTTTTCGTTTTTTTTCGTAAAATATGTATTTTTTTACAATCTTCTACTGTAATATCAGCCTTTGACCGCTCCTGCAACTACTCCTTCAATAATATATTTCTGACAAGCCACATAGAAAACTACAATTGGAACAATTGCAAGTACAAGCATTGCCATCATCGTACCCCAGTCTACTGCTCCATAACCACCTTTTAAGTACTGAATGACGATTGGAATCGTCTTGTATTTTTTGATATCCAATACCAGATAAGGAAGTAAATAATCGTTCCAGATCCACATTGCCTGTAAAATTGCTACGGTGATCGCCGTTGGTTTCATAATTGGAAATACCACCTGAAAAAATGTCTGGATCGGAGTACATCCATCGATCATCGCCGCCTCTTCTATCTCGATCGGAATACTTTTTACAAAGCCGCAGAACATAAACACCGCAAGTCCTGCACCGAATCCAAGGTATACTAAAATGATACCGACCGGGTTGCTCAGATGCATCATATTTGCCAGTTTTGACAAGGTGAACATTACCATCTGGAATGGTACGATCATGGAAAACAGACATAACATATAAATGGTTGCATTCACTTTATTATGTACTCTTGTAATATACCATGCACACATAGAGGTGCATAAGATGATCACTGCAACAGAGCCAACGGTGATGAGCACCGAGTAGCCAAACGCCTGAAAAAAGTTTGTTTTTTCAATACCCCGGATGAAATTTGACAATCCGGTAAAGGATCTCTCATCCGGCAGTGCAAATGCATTTTTTGTGATAAATCCTTTTTTCTTGAAGGAATTGATCAGCACCAGAAAAATCGGATACAGATAAAAAACGGTCAGCAGACTGAAAAATACGGTCAGCACTCCTCCGTGTTTTGATCTTCTTACAGCACTTACCTCATTATTTTCTTTTACTTTCTTTGCCATTACTGCTGTACCTCCTTTGTTCTGGTCAGTCTGTTCTGTGCCAGTGCGATAACTGCTACTATAATAAAGAAGATAACTGCTTTCGCCTGACCGACACCTTCCCAACCGGTTCTTCCATAGAATGTCTCAAAGATGTTAAGCGCAAGCATCTGCGAATTATTGGACGGCTCTCCTGCTGTCAATGCCAGGTTCTGATCGAACAGTTTGAAAGAGTTCGTCAGTGTTAAGAATGTACAGATCGTGATGGATGGCATTACCATTGGAATTGTAACACTCTTCAATAACTGCCAGTTGGACGCCCCGTCCATTTTTGCCGCCTCGATCAGCTCACCCGGAATATTCTGGATACCGGCGATATAAATGATCATCATATAACCGACCTGCTGCCAGTTCATTAAAATGATCAATCCCCAGAATCCATAGGAAGAAGAATAAGTAAGTGTTCTTCCAAAATGACCTAAGATTCCATTCAGCAGGATCTGCCAGATATAACCTAAAACGATACCACCAATAAGGTTTGGCATAAAAAATACTGTACGGAAGAAATTCGTACCTTTAATTCCCTTTGTTAAAAGCATCGCGATTACAAATGCAAAAACATTGATCGTCAGCACTGATACAATGGTGAATAATGCAGTGAACCATAATGCATGCATAAATGTCGGATCACTGAACACGCGCAGATAATTTTTTAATCCTACAAATTTTGCATCTGTAACGGTTGTAAATTCACAGAATGATAAGTAGATACCCATAATAAAAGGAACTATAAAACCTATTGTAAATGCCACTAATGTAGGGAGTGCAAAAACAGGAAAATATTTTTTGATTGCTTTCTCCATAATTTCCATCCTCTCATAAAACCTTAATAATCTGAAAGGGTGAGTGGCAGGCCACACACCCTTTCCATGTTACTTCATCATTACTTTTTATTTGTTTGCAGCTGCTGCATACTCAGTAGCCCATCCGTCAACGAATGCACTGACAACGCCGTCCCAGTCACCTGTTCCCTGTGCGTACTCTAATAATGCAGAACCTACACCGTCTTTCCATGTCTCAGATGGAATAGTAGAGAAGTTCCATGTTACAGAGTATTTTCCATCAGCGATGTACTGGTTAGAAGCCTGGATAAATACATTGTCTGCTTCATATTCGCCTGTGAATGTATCAAATGGTGTTGTAAATCCCATTTCATGAGCCATGGATTCACGTCCTGCGTCAGATGTGATAACCCAGTTCAGGAAATCAAGTGTTGCCTGCTGATCTTCTGCAGAAGCTTTGCTGTTTACACACCAGTAGTTCTCAGAACCTGTGCAGAGTCCCTGATTCTCTTCTCCCTCAACACCAATATAGATTGGCATCATGCTCATGTCATCAGCGGTTACAAGATAACCATTCTCTTCATTTGTGAGGTTACCATACTCCCATGTACCATTCTGGTAGAATACTGCCTCTTCCATACCGAATTCAGATTCTGCTTCATCACCTGTCTTAGATGAGAGCATTCCCGGATCACAGGTGGAATCTGTAATGTATAAATCCCAGATCTGTTTGTAATTGTCAAGGTATGTTCCTTCTATTGCATCTGTAGAATCAATTCCTTTGTCTTTGTATTCATAGTAAATTGGAAGATTTGCCAAATGAGTTTTGAATCTCCAGTCAGATGATCCATCCATACCTGCGGAAGTAAATGCTCCCTGAAGATCGTATCCAAACTTATCATTAATCTCATCTAATCTGGACTGGATATCATCTGCAACTGCTTTTAATGTCGCAAAGTTGTTGATCTCATCAACAGAAGAAATCACTGCGTTGTCCATTGTGCAGTAGTCATTTAAGATTGTCTTATTGTAAATGATACCGTAAGTCTCGATAACATAAGCGATACCCTGTACTGCGTTTCCATCTTTTAATACAAAATCATCACTTGTCAGATGTGAATATAACTCACTGCCTGAAAGATCCATGCAATAATCTTTCCAGTTTGCAAGTCCTACAGGTCCGTTTACCTGGAATAAGGTTGGTGCTTCTGATTTTGCCATCTCTGATTTTAATGTCTGCTCATATGTACCATCTGCAGCCGTGATAACTGTAACCTCTGTTCCAGTCTCTGCTGTGTATTTTGCTGCCAGATCCTGCCACTGCTGATCCTGTTCCGGTTTAAAGTTCAGATAATAAACGGAACCACTTCCTGATGCTGCTGCATCTGTTTTCACATCTCCTGCTTCTGTTGTACTTGCTGTTGCATCTCCACTGTTTGCATTGGAAGCATCACTGCCGCATCCTGCAAATAAAGTTGCTGTCATTGCTGTAGCAAGCATTACTGATAAAACTTTTCTCTTCATGTCGTTTCCTCCCGTATACTTTCTGCACATCTGTATTGTGCAATGATTGTTCTGGCACTCTGCCACTTCGCTGAAATGTTCCCGGTAACATTTTCGGTATTGTTTTCGGTAACGTTTTCAGTTGATAATTGAATTATATTCTTTTTTGATAAAAAAGCAATACTGTATCGTTATCTTCTCTATATTTCATAATTTTTGTTTTTGTTTTTTGTGCAAATTGTATATCAGCAAGATACTTTTTTCTTATTTTTCTTTTTTCTGGTGGAAATTTGCTCAAAGTATTACTTTCTGCCCTGCCGCTTTTATTTCATGAAATTAGAATGCAATGATGTTTTACATTGAAAAAGATTTTTTGAAATGCTACTATAATATTATAGAAATGAAATCCGGGCACTGCCGTTTCATTCTGATCAAAAGGGAAAGTGGAAAGAACATATGAAAGAACTGATCCGTCATAAATTACAACATGATTTCAAACGAATAAAAACCTCTGCCAAATGGGTGCTTTTCTCCATCGTCTCCGGACTGCTTGTCGGGGGTGTTGGCACACTCTTCTATTTCGGCATGTATGTGGTCACACTGACCAGAACCAAAAACCCGTGGCTTATTTTTCTGCTCCCGGTGAGCGGTATCCTGATCGTCGGATGTTACCGCCTGCTTCATGATGAAAAAGATACCGGAACCAACCTTGTATTATCTGCGATACATTCCGATGAAAATCTGCCGCTGCGCATGGCTCCGCTGATTTTTATCTCCACACTCATCACCCACCTGTTTGGTGGTTCTGCCGGACGTGAAGGTGCTGCGTTACAGCTCGGTGGAAGTATCGGAAACGGTCTTGGAAAACTGTTCCGCTTTGATGAAAAAGACAAACACATTATGATCATGTGCGGTATGAGCGCCGCATTCTCTGCATTGTTTGGCACACCGATGGCTGCGGCTGTCTTTTCCATGGAAGTTGTCAGTGTCGGCGTTATGTATTATGCGGCGTTAGTCCCGTGCGTGATCTCCTCACTGGTCGCACATGCTGTTGCAGAATTCTTTGGTGTCTCACAGGAAATGTTCCTGATCGGACAGATTCCTGCTTTTAAGATCACAAGTGCTGTAAAAATCTCTGTCCTTGCGATTTTATGTGCCGGTGTCAGCATTATTTTCTGTGTCATGCTGCATCAGTCAGAACACCTTTATAAAAAGTTTTTTAAAAATGCTTATGTGCGCATTTTCGCCGGTGGATGTTTCGTGCTCATTTTAACGCTGCTTGTGGGCAACCAGAATTATAACGGTACGGGAATCAATATCATTGAACAGTGTATCGATGGCACGGTTCGCCCGGAAGCCTTTTTTATGAAAATGCTCTTTACTGCATTAACACTTGGTGCCGGATTTAAAGGCGGTGAGATCGTACCGTCCTTCTTTACCGGTGCTGCTTTTGGATGCCTGTTTGGAAATCTGTTTGGCATCTCCCCGACACTGTGTACGGCTGTCGGAATGGCGGCTGTGTTCTGTGGTGTGACAAACTGCCCGATCACTGCCCTGCTCATCAGCTTTGAGTTGTTCGGCTATGACGGCATGCCTTACTTTTTGCTTGCCGTTGCTTTCAGCTACATGCTTTCCGGATACTATGGCCTATACAGCAGCCAGAAAATTATTTACTCCAAATATAAGACCAATTATATCAACCGCAAAACACATTAAAAAACTTCCCACATATCCGGTTTTCCTGCGATATGTGGGAAGTTTTTTAATGTTCTTCCCTGGCGGCTTTCAGAAGATCAAGCAGCCCTTTTTCCTTGATCAGCGCAATGCCCTGCCCCTCATCACCGAGCACAATAAGATTGTCACCTGGCCTGATGTCAAATATTTTTCTGGCTTTTGCCGGGATCACGATCTGACCTTTCTCACCTACTTTTACCATGCCGAAAATGTGTTTTCCCTTCGGTGGAACTTCTAAGCCAAGAGAATCCTTTTTTTCATAATTGATCAGGTCATCCACCGTCACGCCAAAGATATCTGCGAGCCTTTTGCACCTTTCGATATCCGGCAAGGATTCCCCTGTCTCATATTTCGAGAGTGTCTGTCTCGACACACCGATCTGATCTGCCAGTTCATCCTGCGACATTTGATTTAGTTTTCGAAGCTGAATGAGATTTTCTGCAAACATTATTTTTTCTTTCCTCCCATTCCACAGACGATCCACCGGAGCACCGGAATACGGCGGATGATCTCATAAGCCAGATATGCACCGGCAAATCCCCACTGTACTGCTTCTGCCGCACACGCAATCCGCGCCTGCATATCCGGCGTAAAATGTTCATATGCCGCAATGACCGGCTGAGGCGACATGGTAAATGCAAATATTACCCGCTCTGTGACTGCCTGCTGTTTAAAATAATGCACATTGGCGCTTTTTGTCCGCACTTCAATTGTAAGATTTTCATGTTCCGTCGTAAACCGCATCCACTCTGCCGTATAACCGATGACCGGTTCGACCGCAAGCAAATCCGTATCATACGACACACACAGGTAAACGCTGTGCTGTTCTAACAAACGCTCCACTTCTGCAAAAATGTCTTCTAAATTTACAAATAGCACTACATTTGCAGAAGGATACATGCCTTTCAGATAGCAGTATTCGCAATCGTAAATGCAGTTCATCATGCAGGACGTATAATAAAACCAGTGATTACCAAAGCTTTGGCAGACCGGCGCGCCCTGATAAATGAGATTGTTTTTCTTTTCTGCCAGAATGAGATTCTGCGTTTTATGCTGTCTGACCACGCTCTGTCCCCTGCGGCAGAAGACATCTTTATAATGATGTACCGGTATCACCTGTGCCTGCGGAAAGCGGGACAGAATTTTTTGTGTTCTCGGATGATTCCAAACCGCTTCTTCCACATAAATATGCGAAAACCGTCCGTTATAACAATTCTTTTCTAAGCTGTTCAAGACACCGCTTCCCTTCTTTTTTATCCTTGCACGGCAGACTTCCTGCCGCATAACCGTCCCGGATTATGTCTTCATAATCTATACCCGATAACCGGCAGTACTTTAACAGCTGGAACAGTTCTGCTTCCATGACGGCGGAACAGTGCATATCATGACTAAGACGTTCTGCCTGCCGCTGTTCCTCTTGTGATAACACCTGCTGTTCCCGCGCATAATCTCTTTCTGCCGCTGCAAACCGTTCCACGGCTTGCGCAATCTGTCCAATCTGTGCCTGCACCAGTTCACGCACGGTATCTGCGGACATTTTTTCCTGTACACCGTTATCGGATATGATTTTTATAAAAA
>ENA-ORCM01002538-ORCM01002538.1-human-gut-metagenome-genome-assembly--contig:-NODE-2538-length-13021-cov-8.473192_pt1 | contig 13021 bp, 6 predicted proteins | sample MGYA00242906_ERZ507928 | MGnify/ENA primary metagenome ERZ507928 (study PRJEB26167, sample SAMN06115497) | human gut metagenome | host: Homo sapiens | place: China:Shanxi | collected 2015-05-07...
CCGTTCTTGGCACCGGCCTCGATGGCCATGTTGCAGACGCACAGGCGGTCGTCCATGGTCAGGGAAGCCACGCCGGGGCCGGTGAACTCCATGGACTTGTACAGCGCACCGTCCACGCCGATCTGACCGATGATGTGGAGGATGAGGTCTTTGCCGGAGACGCGGGGGCCGAACTTGCCCTTGAGCACGAACCGGATGGCGGCAGGCACCTTGAACCATGCCATGCCGGTGGCCATGCCCGCAGCCATGTCGGTGGAGCCAACGCCGGTGGAGAAGGCACCCAGCGCACCGTAGGTGCAGGTGTGGCTGTCGGCACCGATGACGCAGTCACCGGCGGTCACGATGCCTTTTTCGGGCAGGAGGGCGTGTTCAATGCCCATCTGACCGACATCGTAGAAATTGAGGATGTCGTATTTGTTGGCGAACTCACGGCACTGCTTGGACTGGGTGGCGCTCTTGATATCCTTGTTGGGGACGAAGTGGTCCAGCACGATGGCAATGTGCTCTTTGTCGAATACGCCGTCAAAGCCTGCCTTCTCGAACTCGTTGATGGCAACGGGGGTGGTGATGTCGTTGCCCAGCACGAGATCCAGCTTTGCGTTGATGAGCTGGCCTGCCTTGACCTCGGCCAGACCGGCATGTGCGGCTAAAATCTTCTGCGTCAGGGTCATTCCCATGGTGGTACTCTCCTTTTATATGATATCTGCTGTTTGCCCTCTCAGTCTGCTTCGCAGACAGCTCCCCCAGAGTGGGAGCCACTGGCGAGTCGGGCAGGTCTGCGCGTTGTTCTTCTACAGCCGGGCCTTGTTCTCGTTGGCAGCGGCAGCTGGCCTTTGCTGCGGAGTCTGGATGGCTCCGGTGCAGCAAAACGTTGCTTGGTCAGTAGTTTCAAAACCGGTCTGCCAAAGGCTCCCCCTTTGGGGGAGCTGGCGCAAAGCGCCTGAGAGGGCAAGGCCTTTTATTTACTGTTGATCGCACTCACCAGCGCCTTGATGCCGGCGACGATGATGTCGGTGTCAGTGCCGGCACCCCAGGTCATGCTGCCATCGCCCCAGGCCAGGCCGACATAGGAGGCGGCACGGGAGGTGGAGCCTTCGTCCAGGCTGTGTTCGGAGTAGGCTTCGAGGTGGAAGTCCATCCCGGTCGCGCTCTGGATGGCGTTGGCCACGGCGTCCAGGCGGCCGTTGCCCACCGAGGTGACGACCTTGCGCTGGCCGTTCCGCTCCAGCGTGACGGTCGCGGTGATGCCGTCCACCTGAGCGAAGTGTGCCTCGATGACCGAGAGCGGCTTGTTTTTATTGAGGAAGCTCTCCTCGAAGATGCGGAGCACTTCGGAAGCGCTCAGCTCCTTGTGGCTGTGGTCGGAGACATTCTTGACCTTGTAGCCCAGGTCTTCGCGCATCTTGGGGGGCAGGTTGTAGCCGTAGTTCTGCTCCAGCACAAAGCCGATGCCGCCCTTGCCGCTCTGGCTGTTGATCCGGATGACGTCGGCGTCATAGGTACGGCCGATATCGTGGGGGTCGATGGGGATATAGGGGCAGGTCCAGCGGTGCTCGCCGCGCTCTTTGCGGTAAGCCATGCCCTTGGCGATGGCGTCCTGGTGGCTGCCGGAAAACGCCGCAAACACCAGCTGACCGGCGTAGGGGGTGCGCTCATAAATATGCATCCGGGTCATGCGCTCATAAGTGTCGCAGATCTCCGGCATGTTGGAGAAGTCCAGCTTGGGGTCCACGCCATGGCTGTACAGGTTCATGGCCAGGGTCACGGCATCCACGTTGCCGGTGCGCTCGCCATTGCCGAACAGGCAGCACTCCACGCGCTGGGCACCTGCCAGCACCGCCAGCTCGGCGCAGGCCACGCCGGTGCCGCGGTCGTTGTGGGGGTGAGTGGAGATGATGACGCTGTCGCGGTGAGAGAGGTGTTTATCGCAATACTCGATCTGATTTGCGTAAACATGGGGCATGCTCATTTCCACCGTGACGGGCAGGTTGATGATCATGGGGCGATCGGGCGTGGGCTCCATGATGTCCAGCACGGCGTTGCAGACCTCCACAGCGTAATCCACCTCGGTGCCGGTGAAGCTCTCAGGGCTGTACTCGAAGAGGAAGTTGCCCTCGTACTCCTGGCTGAGCTGCTTGACCAGCTTGGCACCGTCGGTGGCGATCTTCTTGATCTCCTCCTTGCTCTTGTGGAACACCTGCTCCCGCTGCGCCACGGAGGTGGAATTATAGAAGTGGATGACGGCCCGGGGGGCACCCTTGACAGCCTCAAAGGTCTTGCGGATGATGTGGTCGCGGCACTGGGTCAGCACCTGCACCGTGACATCCTCGGGGATCATGTTCTTCTCGATCAGGGTCCGCAGGAACTCATACTCCGTATCGCTGGCGGCGGGGAAACCGACTTCGATCTCTTTAAAACCGATCTTGACCAGCATCTGGAAAAACTCCAGCTTTTCCTCCAGGCTCATGGGCACGATCAACGCCTGGTTGCCGTCGCGCAGGTCCACGCTGCACCAGGCCGGTGCCTTTTCAATGTGGTCTTTCTTGACCCAGCTGTCATACCCGGCAGGGACCGGGTAATAACCCGGTGCGTACTTGGTAGCGTCCATCATGTTTTTGTCCTCCTGATCCTCTTACACTTTTATTCTGTCTGCACTCTTTACACATTCCTGCCCGCCGGGCAGAGATACGAAAAAAGGCCCCCGCCTCTCAAAGGACGAAGCCCTTGAGAGACGAGAGCCTGTAAATTCTGTTACAGGGCACCCGTGGTACCACTCTCTTTGCCGTGTTGCACAACACAGCCACTCGACACGATCGGCTTTTGGGGGCGAATCGCTGCCCGCGTAACGGTGGGCATCCGTCAGGGCCTACTGTCTGTTTCAGCCCTGCCGCTCAGGGGCCAGTAACCGAAACCCTCCGCACTGCCTTGCACCGCCCGGCAGCTCTCTGCACGCAGAAGAAAATCGTTTTTTCCCCGTCAACGCATTTGCGCTTGATTCAAAGTGAGCTTAGTTTAACATCCTTTCCGGGGTCTGTCAAGCAGTTTTCTTCATGGTCAAGATGAAACAAATTCACAAATCATGCGGCACAATTTTGCAGAATTGATTTATGAAGTTTCTGCTAAGTTTTTGGAAACATGCCCTCAAACCCCTGTCACCTTTATTTGGGCTGTGCTATGATATTTACAGATCCAAACCGAGGGAGGAATCAAGATGAAAGAAGTCAAGACACCCAAAAAACCATTGGCCATCTACTACGCCATCGTGCTGGTGATCCTGCTGGTCCTTAACTTTGTCATCATGCCGTGGGCAAGTGAGCGGCAGATCAAAGAAGTGGACTACGGCACTTTCATGTCCATGACAGAAGAAAAAAACATCGGCCGGGTGGACATTGAATCCAACCAGATCTTATTTACCGATAAAGAGAACACGCAGGTGTATAAGACCGGCCTTATGAATGACCCCAGCCTCACCGAGCGCCTGTACGACGCCGGGGCGGAGTTTTCCAGTGAGATCGTGGAGCAGGCCTCTCCCCTGCTGAGCTTCCTCGCCAGCTTCGTGCTGCCCATCGTCCTCTTTGTGGCACTGGGCAACTACATGAACAAAAAGCTGATGGATAAGGCGGGCGGCGGCGCGGGCTCCATGATGTTTGGCGGCGTGGGCAAATCCAACGCCAAGGTCTACGTCCAATCCACCCACGGCATCCGCTTTGCCGATGTGGCTGGCGAGGACGAAGCCAAGGAGAACCTGCAGGAGATCGTGGATTACCTGCACGACCCCAGCAAGTATAAGGAGATCGGCGCTTCCATGCCCAAGGGCATCCTGCTGGTGGGCCCTCCGGGCACCGGCAAGACCATGCTGGCCAAGGCTGTGGCTGGTGAATCCAACGTGCCGTTCTTCTCCATGTCCGGCTCCGAGTTCGTGGAAATGTTCGTGGGCATGGGCGCTTCCAAAGTCCGTGACCTGTTCAAGCAGGCCAAGGAGAAAGCCCCCTGCATCGTCTTCATCGACGAGATCGACGCCATTGGCCAGAAGCGCAACAGCGGCCAGTACGGCGGCAACGACGAGCGGGAGCAGACCCTGAACCAGCTGCTGACCGAGATGGATGGCTTTGAGAACAACAACGGCGTCATCATTCTGGCCGCCACCAACCGCCCGGAGTCTCTGGACCCGGCCCTCACCCGCCCCGGCCGCTTTGACCGCCGGGTACCCGTGGAGCTGCCTGACCTCAAGGGCCGCGAGGAGATCCTGAAAGTCCACGCCAAAAAGATCGCACTGGCCCCGGGCGTGGATTTCAATACCGTGGCCCGGATGGCCTCCGGCGCTTCCGGCGCAGAGCTGGCCAATATCGTCAACGAGGCAGCCCTGCGGGCGGTCCGCGCGGGCCGCAAGAGCGTGACCGAGGCCGACCTGGAAGAGAGCATCGAGGTGGTCATTGCCGGCTACCAGAAGAAGAATTCCATCCTCACCGACCACGAAAAGTGCATCGTGGCTTACCACGAGATCGGCCATGCCCTGGTGGCAGCCCTGCAGAACCACTCCGCCCCGGTGCAGAAGATCACCATTATCCCCCGCACCTCGGGTGCCCTGGGCTACACCATGCAGGTGGACGAGGGCAACCACTACCTCATGAGCAAAGAGGAGCTGGAGAACAAGATCGCCACCCTCACCGGCGGCCGCGCTGCCGAGGAAGTGGTCTTCGGCTCCGTCACCACCGGTGCTTCCAACGATATCGAGCAGGCCACCAAGCTGGCCCGTGCCATGATCACCCGCTACGGCATGAGCAAGGACTTTGACATGGTGGCTCTGGAAACCGTTACCAATCAGTATCTGGGCGGCGATTCCTCGCTGGCCTGCTCTGCCCAGACCCAGCGGGAGATCGACCAGAAAGTGGTGGAGCTGGTCAAGGCCGAGCACGCCAAGGCGATCCGGATCCTGACCGAGAACCGCGCAAAGCTGGACGAGCTGGCAAAGTACCTCTACGAAAAAGAGACCATCACCGGCGAGGAGTTCATGAACATCCTCAACCGGGAGGACGAATCCGCTGCTCCCGCCGAAGAAAAAATAAAAGAATAATTTTCCGCAATAATCTCACCGCCTTATTCGTATTCAGTACAGACGGGGCGATTTTGGGATGCCTTTGTAGCACCAAAAAGCGCAGTCCCCCAACTCCGCTTTCAACGCCCCACTCACTGCTACTTGAAACAAAAACAGGAGGAAATTCCTATGAGACTGCTGAACAAGAAGTTTGCCCGCAAGACCGCTGCCGCCGCCCTGGTGCTGGCCACCGCCGCCACCCTGGCTACCGGTGCTTTCGCTGCTGAGGACGATGGTGTCGTCGCCGGTACCATGCCCCCGCAGGAAGTCATGGTACAGGGCGATATTGCCCTCCACAGCGCGGATGTCGCTGTGGGCGAGGTGGATCCCAACTACGGCGGCTATGCCGCCCCGGAGGGCAACCCCATTCAGGGCAACATTATGCTGATCTCTGCCGGTGACCTGGACACTCCCCTGCCCTCGGACACGCAGGTGGAAAAGGCGCAGGCCCACTACACCGTCAAGGGCCTGCTGGGCAAGCAGGTGCTCTACACCGCCCGGCAGGAGGGCAGCGTGCTGACGCTGGACTTTCCCGAGAATGTGGCCACGTTCCGCACCACCATCCTGGACATGCAGACCCTGATGAACAATGGTGTGAGCACCGTGGTGCTGCAGACCAACAAGACCTCCACCACCCTCAACCTGACCCTGCTGTGCGATGGCTACAGCGCCAATGACAAGGTGGTGCTCCGCCACATCGGTTCCCGCGCCTGTCTCACCGTCAAGGGCCGCAGCCGCCGTGACCTCCTCATCGGCCGCTGAGATCTCCGTTTTTCAAATCTTTCCTCTCTTTCCAGTTTCCTGAATCCGACCAAAAAGCAGCGCCCCCGCAGGGATCTTCCTGCAGGGGCGCTGTTCTGTTTCAATTGGTTTTCTGAGGTGAAAACTCCTGTTCTTGGCTCTCCTTTTCAGGAGAGCTGGCACGCGAAGCGTGACTGAGAGGTTCTGTCAGGCCACGGAGTACATCAAGCTTCACACGTTTTCCTTTTCGGATAACGGCTTCAGCGCCCTCTTGCGGTGCCCTGCGTCTGCTTCGGCCCTTGGGCGGGCCTCGCATCCTGCAGACCGCGGCGCCTAAAGCTGCTCCCTGTACTCCCCTTTTTGTCACTTGCGTGACATCTTCCCCCGGAGCGGGGGAAGTCTTTGCTCGCAGGCGGCGGTCGCAGCTTTAGCCTTTCACTCCTCCCAAAGCCACACCGCGGACGATGAACTTGGAGAGCAGCAGGTAGACGATGATGACAGGCAGGATGGCGATGGCCACCATCATATACACCTTGCCCATATCAAACTTGAGGAAATCAGCACTGCGGAGCTGTGCAATGAGGATGGGCAGGGTCTTTTTATCGGCGCTGTCCAGCACCAGAGCGGGGATGAAGTAGTTGTTCCAGCTGGCCACGAACGAGAAGATGGCCTGCACTGCCAGAGCGGGCTTCATGATGGGGAGCACGATCTTGTTAAAAGTGTAGAACTCGCCCGCGCCGTCCATGCGGGCGGCTTCCACGATCTCCATGGGGAGACTGGCGTCCAGATACTGCTTCATGAAGAAGAAGACTGCCGGGGCCGCAATGCTGGGCACGATCAGCGGAATGAAGCTGTTCTTCAACCCCATCTTGGTGATGAGCTGGAGGAAGCCCAGCGCCGACACCTGCGTCGGCATGGTCATGATGAGCAGGATGATGGCGAACGCCGCTTTCTTGAATTTGAAGTTGTAGGCGTAGATGCCGTAGGCCGTCAGGGCCGAAAAGTAGACGCTGAGGGCCGCCGAGCAGGCCGAAACGATGAGGCTGTTGCGGATACCCGTCAACACCGGGATGTTGGCATCGGCCAGCACGTTTTTAAAGTTCGTCACCAGCGATTTGCCCGGCAGCAGGGAGAAGCCTTTCTGGATCTCGAAGTGGGTACGGGTGGAGTTGATGACCAGAATGTAGAAGAAGAACAGGCACAGGAAGCTGAAGAAGACTAATACCAGGTAGCACCACGCGCGGCGTGCCGCAAGGGTGGCTTTTTCGGATTCATTCCGTGGAGTGTGTGCCATATTCACTTTCCTCCTTTCGCTGCCTTTTGGGCTTGCTTGAGCTGTTTGCGCTGGGCTTTGGTCAGACCGTCATCCTCCTTGGTGAGGGAGAAGTAGACCACCACGCAGAGCACCGCGCAGACGAGGAACAGCACCACCGAGACGGCACCGGCCATGCCATAGTTCTTGCTGAACAGATGGTTGTTCAGGTACATGATCATGGTGGTGGAGGTGCGGTCCGGGCCGCCCTTGCCGTTGGTCAAAATCTGCGGCACGTCAAACATCTGCAGACCGCCGATCATCGAGGTGATCATCACATACACGAGGATGGGCCGGATGAGGGGAATCGTGATCTTCCAGAACATCTGGTTCGGGGTGCAGCCATCCAGCTCGGCTGCCTCATACAGGGTGGGGTCCACACCCATGATGGCGGCCATCAGCATGATGGTGGTGTTGCCGAACCACATCAGGAAGTTCATCAGGCCGATGAGCGCCCGGTTGCCCCAGACGGTGTTCAGGAAACTGACGGGCTCCGAGATGGTGCCCATGCTCATCAGCACCGCGTTGACCGGGCCGTTGTCCGAGAACAGCGCGAAGAACAGCATGGCGAATGCCGAAGCCATGATCAGGTTGGGCATGTAGATGACCGTCTTGAAGAACGTCTGGCCTTTCAGCTTGAGGCGCAGGTCGGTGAACCAGGCTGCCAGCAGCAGCGAGACGGCGATCTGCGGGATAAAGCCGATGATCCACAGCAGGATGGTGTTGCCAAAGTACTTGGGAAGATCGGTGGTAAACAGGGTGATGTAGTTTTTCAGGCCCACAAAGCTGGGGCCGATGATCTTCAGGCCGCTGCGGTAATACTCAAAAAAGCTGTAATAAATGGTGGAGACCAGGGGGATCAGCTGAAAGACCGCGAAGATGATGAAAAACGGTGCAATGAAGATGTAGCCCCACTTCGCGTAGCTGATCGACCCTTTCTTTTTTGTCTTTTCTCCCATGAGACTGCCCTCCTGACGATGGTTCCAGGCAAAAAGGGGCGGGCGCTCTGCCCGCCCCCTCGATTCAGTTTTGCCTGCCGAAGTCGTGCGTTGGTTATGCCGGCCAGACCACATCGGTCAACTCGGGGTACTTCTCCTTGATGGCGGTCTCGAAGTTTGTCTTTGCGGTGTCCTCATCCACGTTGCCGGTGAAGTAATCCTTGAATGCAGTCTGGAAGCTCTCGTTCAGGCCCTGGTCATACGGGCCGGCGTTGGACATATCGATCTTCTTGGCTGCCTCAGCAAACAGGGCAATATGGTTCTGGCCGCCCAGGAACGCGGAGCTGTAATCGCTGGCCGCGATCTCTTCCATGGCCTTTTCGTTGTTGGTGTAGTCCTGGGTATCCATGGTGATCTGCTTCATGATGGCTTCGTCGCAGGTCAGCTTCTGCATGACGTCCTTGATGGTCTCAATGTTATCGCTGCCGGCCGCGCCGCAGATCCAGGTGCCGCCCCAGTAGTAGGGCTGAGGGCCTTCGCACACAGCGTAATCACCGTAGATGCCGTTGCCCACTTCTTCCTTGCCGCCCTCGGCCACAGGGGTCTCCAGAGAGTTGCCCAGCAGGGTGAAGTTGATGCCCCAGGTGGAATAGAAGAAGCCGAAGACCTTACCGGTGGGGCCCTGGTCGGCTGCCCACTGGCTGTCCCACAGGCTGGACTTGTTGTTGTAGCCCTTATCGGTGTACTCCTTGGTCTGGTCCACCCACTTCATGATGTTGGGGTCTACCTTGACGGTGGTGCCGTCCACCCAGGGAGCTGCCACGTTGTTGGAGAACGTACGGTAAGCATCGTCAAAACCGGAGAGCATCTTGTAGCCCTTGGCAGCAGCCTGTGCGGCCACATCGTTGAACTTATCCCAGTCGGACAGATAGGTCTGCACTTCGGTGGGGTCATCGGTGCCCAGCACATCCTTGGCAATGCTGCGGCGGTATGCAAACAGGCCCGGGGTCGCCTGCCAGGTGGTGCCGCGCTGGCTGCCATCGACGGTGACGATGTCCTTGGTGTACTGGTACTGGCCGGCCAGGTCAGAGTCGGTCAGGCCGATGTCTGCCTTGACGTCCAGAACATAATCGGAATCCACATACTTCAGGGCGTAGTCAGCCTCGATCAGGAAGATGTCGATCTTGTCGTCATCGGCAGCAGAATCCTGGCTCAGCAGACCTTCGTCCAGCTTGTTCTGGTAGTTGTTGTTCTCGTTGGCGTTGATGGTCCACTTGACGACGGTGCCGTCGTTCAGGGTGGTGGTGGACTTATCGGCCGCGATCTCCTTGACCTCGGGGTAATAATCGTTGAAACGGCTCTGGAACTCATCGTTCCAGCACCAGATGTTCAGAACCTTGCCGCCGGCGGCAGGAGCCTCGGAAGCGGCTGCGGAAGAAGCGGGAGCAGCACTGGAAGCGGGAGCCGTGCTGGAAGAAGAACCGCCACATGCAGTCAGGGCAGCCGAAATGGTAACAGCGCCGGAAGCGAGCAGGAAATTACGACGAGAGATCTTTTTCATAAGGGTAAACCTCCTTCAACGGTTTCTTATGGTTTGGATTCCATTTTCTAAGATTTTTTCAAAGCTTCGGAACGCCCAAAGCTTACAGGAACAACGTTAAATGTGTTTGACGGAGCGGCCTGCCAGCAGTTTTCCGGTCACCAGCACCTGTTCCGCCAGGGTGATGCGGGGATGCTCGACCATCTGGATCAGCTTGTCGGCTGCCGTCCGGCCCAGCATGGTGGTGTCCTGCTGGTAGGTCACCAGCTCGGGCTTGACCACCCGGGAAAGGTAGATGCCGTCATATCCCATCACGGAGATGTCCTCCGGGATGCTCAGGCCCGCCTCGGCAATGGCATTGTAGCCGCCCAGCGCGGAGAAGTCGTCCGGGAAGAGGATGCAGGTGGGGCGCTGGGGCAGAGACAGCAGGAATTTTGTCTCCTCCGCACAGCGGTCCGCGTCGTGGTAAACGCCCTCCCGCACATAAGCATCCGGGATCTCGAGCCCCAGCTCGGCACAGGTCTTGTAAAAACCGGCCAGGCGGTTCTCGGTCACGGCGGTCCGTTCGCCGTGGATGAACGCGATCCTCCGGTGGCCATTGGCGTAAGCGCAGCGCACCAACGCCTGTAAACCGTTTACGTTATCGGAAAGGATCGCCATCCGGTTGTTGAACACATGATCGATGGTGACCACAGGGACATCGCTGTTGACCAGCTCCACCACCTGGGGGTCGTAGAAGTCCACACAGGCGATCACCACGCCGTCCACACCGCGGTAATGGCAGTGCTCCAGGTAGGTCATCGTTTTGCCGCCCAGGTTGCGGTTGATAAAGGTGATATCGTAGCCCAGCCGCTCCACCCGGACTTTGAAACTGTCCAGCACGGCGGAGAAATATTCGTGGCTCAGGCCGCTCTGGCGTTCGTCCACAAACAGAACGCCGAGGTTATAAGTACGGTTGGTCTTCATGGAGCGGGCCGCCATGTTGGGTACATAGCCCAGCCGCTCGGCTGCTTCACGGACGCGGGCCCGGGTGGCATCGGAGATATCGTGCTGGCCGTTGAGCGCCTTGCTCACGGTGGCTACCGAGACTCCGCACTCCCGTGCCAGATCTTTCAGGGATGACATTTGGGTCGTCCTCCTCCCGAGGAACTTTTCGATTTTGGCTTCGCAGGAAGTCTAAATCGTTTTCGCAACTTCATGATAGCGCAATTCACACGAAAAATCAAGAATCAAATAAAAAGTTTTGGTCTTATTGACCTCTTTTCAGCACTTTGCGTCATTTCAATTGTTCAAAACTGTGCACTCCGCGCCATTTTCGCTCTGTTTCGTTCATTACCGAATTCTTTTTCGTTCTCATTTTCGTTTCTCCGGCCCGGTCTTATAATTACTTTAAGAATGGGTTTCGGCTCTTTCCCTTTTGCCCCCGTCAGGGCATCCCGCTGCCGGACATTTTCTCAAATTTTCCGGTCAGCGGCCCTCCATTTGTCAAAAAACATACAAACTTCGTTAATTATTACAAAATCGTTACAGTTGCTTTTTCGCATTTTGCCTGGCCGGGATGTGTTGTATATTTCACAAAAGGTCTTGCATTTTGGGTCTGTTTCGACTATGCTTAGGGCGAAGAGAACGTTTCTCCCGGCGTTCTAAATCGTTTTCGCAAATGTGAGCCTTTCACCCCTTGTTCTATTTATGGACTGCCTTTCAAAAGGAGGAATCGTCTATGAAGTTTGGTCACTTTGATGATGAACGCCGGGAGTATGTCATTGATACCCCAAAGACCCCGCTGCCCTGGATCAACTACCTGGGCAGTGAGGATTTTTTCAGCCTGATCTCCAACACGGCGGGCGGCTACAGCTTTTACCGGGATGCCCGGCTCCGCCGCATCACCCGCTACCGCTACAACAACTCCCCGCTGGATATGGACGGCCACCGCATCTATATCAACGATGGCGGCACTGTCTGGAACCCCGGCTGGCAGCCCGCCAAGACGGCGCTGGATCACTACACCTGCCGCCACGGCCTGGGCTACTCCATTTTTGAGGGCGAAAAGAACGGCATTGCTGCCACACAGGAAGTCTTCGTCCCCCGGGGCGACGCCTGTGAGATCGACCGCCTGACTCTGGAAAATAAGACGGCCGCCCCCCGCACGCTGGATGTGTTCAGCTATGTGGAGTTTTGCCTGTGGGATGCCATGGACGACAGCTCCAACTTCCAGCGCAACTTCTCCACCGGTGAAGTAGAGGTAGAGGGCAGCGCCATTTATCATAAGACCGAGTACCGGGAGCGCCGCGACCACTATGCCGTGTTCTGGGCCAACACCCCCGTCACCAGCTTTGACACCAGCCGGGACGCGTTCTGCGGTGTCTACGGCGGCCCCGCCGCCCCGGAGGCCGTGCTGGCCGGGCATTGCTCCAACAGCATGGCCCACGGCTGGGCCCCGGTGGGTGCCCACCATTTCCACATCACCCTGGCTGCCGGTGAAAAAAAGAGCATCATCTTCGGCCTGGGCTACATCGAAAACCCGCAGGAGGAAAAATTTGTTGCTCCCGGCATCATCAACAAGACCCGCGCCCAGGCCATGATGGCCCGCTACGCCACCGATGCCCAGGTGGATACCGCCCGCCGGGTGCTGACCGATTACTGGACCGACCTGCTCTCCGGCTGGCAGCTGGACTCCGGCGAGGAGAAGCTGGACCGGATGGTCAGCATCTGGAACCAGTACCAGTGCATGGTCACGTTCAACATGAGCCGCAGCGCCAGCTATTACGAGAGCGGCATTGGCCGCGGCATGGGCTTCCGGGACAGCTGCCAGGACCTGCTGGGCTTTGTGCACATGATCCCCACCCGTGCCCGGGGCCGTATCCTGGACATTGCCGCCACCCAGTTTGAGGACGGCAGCGCCTACCACCAGTACCAGCCCCTGACCAAAAAGGGCAACCGGGACGTGGGCTCCGGCTTCAACGATGACCCGCTCTGGCTCATTGCCGGCACCGCCGCTTATCTGCGTGAGACGGGCGACTGGAGCATTCTGGACGAGTCCGTGGCCTTTGACAATGACGAAAGCAAGGCGCAGCCCCTGATGGAGCACCTGCGCCGCAGTTTCCAGTACACCTGCACCCATCTTGGCCCCCACGGCCTGCCCCTCATCGGCCGGGCCGACTGGAACGACTGCCTCAACCTGAACTGCTTCTCGGAGCACCCGGGCGAGAGCTTCCAGATCACCGGCCCCAGCGAGGGCCCCGTGGCCGAGAGCGTCTTCATCGCCGGTATGTTCGTCAAGTACGGCAAAGAGTATGCCGACCTGTGCGGCCACCGCGGCCTTGCCGACGAGGCCGCCGCTGCACGGGAGTCCATCGCGCAGGTGGAGCAGGCTGCCCTGACCGCCGGCTGGGACG
>ENA-ORCM01002549-ORCM01002549.1-human-gut-metagenome-genome-assembly--contig:-NODE-2549-length-12994-cov-3.519006_pt1 | contig 12994 bp, 10 predicted proteins | sample MGYA00242906_ERZ507928 | MGnify/ENA primary metagenome ERZ507928 (study PRJEB26167, sample SAMN06115497) | human gut metagenome | host: Homo sapiens | place: China:Shanxi | collected 2015-05-07...
CGGATTATGGAACTGGACCAGGATGATCCGCAGATTCCCATGCTTTATGCACAGTATCTATTGTCGAAGAATATGGATCCGGAAGCAGTGCTTTTAAGAACTGGATTGGTACGATCTCCCTGCCCTCATACTCGATCGGTGATGTTGAGAGCATTCCGACATTTTCTAAACATTTCATATGTGTCAGATAGCTCTGTCCAAAGGTCATAAAGAAACGGATCCGCTTTACTCCAGGTACATTTTTTGCAAGGGACTCAATTTCCTCATGATGCAGCAGATACATATCTTTCTCGCCAACCTGTGGGAAATTATATTCTCTTTTAATTTCCATTGGTTTTGTTTCTACCCAGTGACCATTCTCCCAGTAAGAACCGTTTGCGGAAACCTCACGCAGGTTGATCTCCGGGTTAAAATTGGTTGCAAACGGATAGCCGTGGTCGCCGCCGTTACAGTCTAAGATATCAATCGTCTCGATCTCATCGAAATAATGTTTCAGGGCATAAGCGGTAAATACACTGGTCACTCCCGGATCAAACCCGCTTCCAAGCAATGCCGTAATTCCTGCCTCTTTGAATTTTTCACGGTATGCCCACTGCCAGGAATAGTCAAAATATGCTGTAAATCCCTCTTCTTTACAGCGTTTTTCATAGATGGCACGCCATTCTTTGTCATCCGTATCCTCCGGCTCATAATTTGCGGTATCGATATAGTCTACTTTGCATGCAAGGCAGGCATCCATAATTGTTAAATCCTGATATGGCAAAGCAACATTTAACACAGCATCCGGCTGATATTTTTTGATCAGGGCGATCAGTTCCTCCGTATTGTCCGCATCCACCTGTGCTGTTGTGATGACAGTGTCCGTTGTTTTTTCCAGTTTCTCTTTTAAGGCGTCACATTTCGATTTTGTTCTGCTCGCAATGCAGATCTCCGTAAAAGTTTTGCTGTTCTGGCAGCATTTGTGAATCGCAACTCCTGCAACTCCGCCACATCCGATAATTAATAATCTTCCCATTTTAATCTCCTTTCCTGCGCTGTCTTTTTGCGCATCTCAAGTTTGTGCCGGGGCACAAATCTTGCATGTGAAAAAAATAAATTTTAATTTAATTTTTATTATTTCTTACGTCCTTCTTCTTCCTCTAACATATCCTCCACATATCGCGGCAGCATAAATGCTCCCTTGTGCAGATTGGTGGTATAATACCAGGTTTTTATCTTCCGCTCTTTCCAGCGCTTTGCATCCAGATCATCGAGCGGATGATATTTCTTTGACGCAAACCCGAACAGCCAGTAGCCGGAAGAACACGTCGGTATATGTGCCTGATACACGCGGCTGATTGGAAAGCTATGACTCGCTTTCCGGTGCATACCGCGGCAGGATTCCTCATCTTCATCGTAAAACGGACTTCCATGCTGATATACCATGATTCCGTCATCTTTTAAGGCACGGAAGCAGTTTCCGTAAAATTCCTTGGTAAACAGTCCTGCAGTATGTCCAAGCGGATCAATCGCATCGTTGATGATCAGATCATACTCGTCATGTTTCATCCGCAAAAATTTCAATCCATCCTCATAGTACACCGTCACGCGTTCATCCGATAACCCGCATGCATTGTCCGGAAAAAATTCCTTGCAGACCTCGACAAATACACGGTCCGGCTCCACGACATCGATCTGCTCTATCTCATCGTAATAGCCAAGCTCTCGTGCCACGCCGCCGTCACCGCCGCCGATGACTAACACCTTTTTCACATGCGGATGCACCGCCATCGGAACATGCACGATCATCTCATCATAGACAAACTCATCTTTTTCCGAAAAAACAATACTGCCGTCGGAACTTAAAAAACGCCCAAACTCATCCGAATCAAACACATCGATCCGCTGAAACTCGGTCTGTAAACCAAATAACTGTTTCTGCACCTTGACCGACACCTTGACTTTTTCCGTGTGATAATCCGAAAACCAAAGTTCCATGATCTTCTCCCTTCTTTTGAAAAAATCTTCTTTTCACAGGAATCTTTATTTTTGCTGATCTATGCTGTTATTTCTTTGCAAGCACATTCAGATTTTCAACTTCCGGATCCTCCGTTCCCTGCATGGAGCACCCTTTTTCTTTTGCATAAACAATGTACTCAATGATCTCCGGCGTGATCATCTCACCCGGCGCTAAAATCGGAATTCCAGGCGGATAGCACATGACAAATTCACCGCAGATCCTTCCCGCTGTCTGACGAACCGGCATGGATTCCTTTTGCGAATAAAATGCCACCTGCGGCGACACTAAAACCTTCGGATTAATATATTCCGTATTCAGCATTTTTGCCGGATCTTTCGAATACAGCCGTTTGATATCTGCAAGTGCACCCACAAGCCGCTCAATGTCCTGTATCCGGTCACCGATGGAAATATAGGCAAGAATATTTGCGATATCTCCAAGCTCGATCTGAATATCATATTCATCCCGCAGCAGATCATAGACCTCAATGCCTGCAAGCCCGATATCTCTCGTATATACAGACAGTTTTGTCACATCAAAATCATAGACACTGCCACCGTTTACCATATCTTTGCCATACGCATAAAATCCACCGATAGAATTGATCTCATCCCTCGCGTACTCCGCCATCTGTGCCACTTTCGCAAAAGATTCCTTCCCTCGCAGGGCAAGGTTTCTCCGCGAAATATCAAGGCTCGACATCAGAAGATAAGATGCACTCGTCGTCTGCGTCAGATTGATGATCTGACTGACATATTCCCAGTTCACACCCTTTCCGGTCAGAAGAAGAGAGCTCTGCGTCAGGCTTCCCCCCGACTTGTGCATGGAGACAGACGCCATATCCGCCCCGGCATCCATGGCACATACCGGAAGATTTTCCCCAAAATACAGATGCGTTCCGTGTGCCTCATCCACCAGCACCAGCATATGATGTTCATGCGCCACTCTCACGATAGACCGCAGATCCGAACAGATTCCATAGTAAGTCGGATTGTTGACTAAAACTGCTACTGCATCCGGGTTCTCTAAAATCGCACGTTCCACCTCTGACACCTGCATTCCCAGTGAAATGCCAAGTTTCACATCGACCTCCGGATTGACGTAAACCGGAATCGCTCCACAGAGCACCAGTGCATTAATCACACTCTTGTGCACATTTCGCGGCAAAATGATCTTATCCCCTGCCTTACAGCAGGAAAGCACCATTCCCTGAACGGAGGAAGTGGTTCCGCCAACCATAAAAAATGCATGTTCCGCGCGAAATGCCTCCGCGGCAAGCTCCTCCGCTTCCTTGATCACCGAAACCGGATGACAGAGATTGTCAAGGGGCTTCATGGAATTGACATCCAGACTCACACATTTTTCTCCCAACAGCTCTACCAGCTCCGGATTTCCCCTTCCTCTCTTATGTCCCGGCACATCAAACGGCACCACTCTTCGTTTTTTTAACTTTTCCAGTGCCTCATAAACCGGCGCACGCATCTGCTGCTCTTTGTCCATGACTAAAAAAATCCCCCTTGGCTTCCATAAAAATCTGCATGCTCTGCTTTTCATCAAATGTTTTTCCCTGACATTACCGTCAGGCTGAAAAACGCAAAAAAAGAACAGGCATCCATCACCTGTTCTTCTATCGTCGTTATCATCATAGTCATACTTTATGTAATCTATCTACATTCTGCAAAAACTATTTTCTCCAGAGTCCGCGTTGGCATCTTTGCCAGCAAATATTTGCGTATACTACTCTTATTGACCGTTTCACAAGTGATATTGGATTCCGGGTATCATCCCCGTAATCAACTTATAAAATTTGAGCTTCTAACTCAATCAATAACGCGGCTTACACCGCAATCGGCAGTTGCCCCGCCTGTCCGTATGGGCTTAACCAATCTCTTGGTGGGCAAACAATAGATCCTTTTCCATCTATTGTAACGAATATTTGCATGAAAACAATTTTCGCATTCATGTGATTTGAAGTATAGCATACACACATGGCAAATGCAATAACGTATTCTGTAAAATTCTGGTATTTTCTTTTTTATTTCGTTTTAGGATATTTTTATTTTCTATTCAGGTTTGCAGCGATCTTACCGCGTCCACTCCCGGACCATCTGTATCTCCCGTCTGTACCCCTCATCATCGTTCGGTGTCTCTAAGATAAACGGTCTTCCTTCTAAAAGCGGGTGCAATGCAACGCGCCGCATCGCCTCTGCACCGATCTTTCCCTCACCGATCTTCGCATGACGGTCCTTGTGGGAGCCACAGTCGTTCATGCTGTCATTAAAGTGAACTGCCTTCAGCCGGTCGAGCCCGATCACACGGTCAAACTCATTTAACACACCGTCAAGGTCGTTTACAATGTCATAACCGCCATCCCACACATGGCAGGTATCGAGGCAGACTCCCATTTTATCGTTTAATTCCACACGGTCTAAGATTTCTCTTAACTCCTCAAACGTTCTTCCAACCTCAGTTCCTTTTCCCGCCATCGTCTCAAGTAAAACGGTCGTTGTCTGCTCCGGTTTCAATGCTTCATTTAATGCTTCCGCAATCAATACAATCCCTTTTTCCGCCCCTTGTCCCACATGGGAACCCGGATGAAAATTATAATAATTGTACGGTGTATACTCCATGCGTTTTAAGTCATCAAGCAGCATTTCCTTTGAAAAAGAACGGACATCCTCTTTTGCAGCGCAGAGGTTCATCGTATATGGCGCATGCGCAACAATCTTTCCAAATTCGTGCTCCTTCGCAAAATTTAAAAACTTTTCCACATCTTTTTCATCGATTTCTTTTGCCTTACCGCCACGCGGATTTCTTGTAAAAAAAGCAAAGGTATTGGCATCTAACGCCAGCGCTGCCTTTCCCATCGCCGCATATCCTTTGGATGCGGATAAATGATTTCCTATTAACATATCAATCCTCATTTCTGCATTGCGCTTCGCGCACCTTAATTTTGTGCACAATAATACTCCTGTCTGTATACGCGAATGCTCTTTTATTCTGCCCGGTTCTTCTCCACGATCGTGCCCGCTCTGTATGCCGCGAGCAGCTCCTCAAGATCATGGATCGACTCTTTTAAACTTTTTCCGATATCTGTATCGGCAACTGTTTTTCTCCGCACGACCTGCTGCACCAGAACCGTATGGGATACGATATCGCTTCCGTCCTGCACCGCTTTTTCTACCGATTCAAACGGTTCATGCGCCGCAAGCACCAGACCATAAGAATTATAAATCAGCGTATATCCGGCAATCCCCGTCTTTGGCTGATATGCCTTGGAAAAACCGCCATCAATGATCAGAAGCTTTCCGTTACATTTGACCGGAGACTCTCCTTTTTTTGCCTCCACCGGAATATGACCGTTAATGATGTGCGCCTCCGCACCTTCAAGCCCGAATTCCTCTAAAATCCGGTTGACCACTTCCTCTTTTTCAAGCAACCTGTAATAAGGATTTTTCGGCTCCTGATGCGTTTTTTTATCTGCAATAAAATAACGCTCAAACGTCGTCATCTTTGCCTTTCCAAACACCGGGGAATTCTGGTTTTCCCAGATAAACCATAAAATGTCCTGTCCCTTTTTCTTCTCCTTCGGGTCGATCGCATAATAGCCTTTTCGCGCGTAGCCCTCAAGCACATCATAAAGCTCTTTTCCGGCATATTCTTTTCCAAAAACGTTAACTCTGGTAAACGTGCCATCCTCATTCAGCGGCACGCAGCCATGGTAGAGAAGGTTTCCATTATATACTTTGTAAAGACTTCCCTGTGTATACAAAAAACGCACATGACGCTGCAGTTTTTCACAGTTCACAAATGCAGTCACAAGACGCTCCATCACATCCGCCTCATCTTCTGAGAGACGATATGGATCTTCCCAGTCGATTGTCGGAAAACTGACATCCTTGAGCGGATACTCGGTTTCCTCCACACACACGGTCCCCTTTTCGATGTTGATCTTATCGAGAAGAAGTCTTTTCTCCATCTCAAATTCCGGGTTTTCTTTGATCAGCTGACCTTCCAGTTTAAACTGCATGATCGTGATCGCCTTATGCATTTTTTCATCTAAAAATGCGTCGTGCACATCATATTCATCTTCCCGGTAATCCAGCTTAAAACAGTCACAGGAATCCTTATCATACCACTTCATCGCAAATCTTGCCAGCGGCACCAGATTAATCCCGTAACCGTCCTCTAACAGATCAAGGTTTCCATATTTTGCAGAAATGCGGATCACATTACAGATGCATGCCGCACTGCCCGACGCTGCTCCCATCCAGTACACATCGTGATTGCCCCACTGGATGTCCACAGAGTGATGCTCCATCAGTGTGTCCATGATCAGATTCGGATATGGTCCCCTGTCAAAAATATCCCCGACCACATGCAGATGATCCACAACAAGCCGGCGGATCAGATTACAGAACGCGATCACAAGCTCCGCCGCCCTTCCGGTGCGGATGACCGACCGGATAATTTCATTATAATATGCCTCCTGATCGGATATCTCCTGTCTGCCGGTCAAAAGTTCCTCAATCACATAGGCAAAGTCTTTTGGAAGTGCTTTCCGCACTTTTGACCTTGTATACTTGGAAGATGCATTTTTACAGATGCGGATCAGGCGGTATAAGGTGACTTTGTACCAGTCCTCCAAATTATCTTCCGTCTTTAACACCTGTTCCAACTTCTGTTCCGGGTAATAGATCAGCGTGGCGATCGCTTTTTTCTCCGCCGCGCTGATTGCATTGCCAAATTCATCCTCTATTTTCCGCTTGATGGCACCGGATCCATTTTTTAGCACATGTAAAAACTGGTCGTACTCCCCGTGCACATCTGTGATAAAATGTTCTGTTGCTTTTGGCAGGCTAAGAATCGCCTGTAAATTGATAATCTCTGTCGCCGCTGTGGCAATGGTCGGATACTGATTTGATAAACTTTTTAAATAACGCAGGTCGGTCTGCCCCATAGTATTCCTCATTTCTTTTTCACGTTCATTTGCTGCTTTTTTATCTTATCATAGGAAATGAGCGGGGGCAACCAACGTTAATTTATTGTCAATGCTCTACGCGATCGTAGCCTTGATCACATCCCCCATATCATAGAATCCCGCCGGTTTTCCGGACAGGAATTTTGCCGCCTGCACAGCGCCCTTTGCAAATACACTTCTGGAATATGCAGTATGCTTAAACTCGATCACCTCATCAAGTCCTGCAAAGATCACCTCATGTTCTCCTACGATGCTGCCGCCGCGCACTGCAGAGATACCGATCTCTGTTTTTTCTCTCTTTTTGCGCTCTTTGCTGCGGTCATAAGTATAGGTATATGCATTGCCAAGCGCCTCATTCATGGAATCGGCAAGTGCAAGTGCCGTACCGCTCGGCGCATCCAGTTTCTGGTTGTGGTGTTTTTCGACGATCTCCATATCAAAACCGGCCGGTGCTAAAATGGTTGCAGCCTGTTTTAACAGCTCCATTAACATATTGATTCCAAGCGACATGTTGGCAGATTTTAATACGGCAACTTTTTTCGATGCCCCGTCCACCTTTTTTAACTGCTCCTCAGAAAGTCCTGTCGTGCAGAGTACTACCGGGATCTGCTTGTCCACACTATATACCAAAAGATCATCCACTGCTTTTGCATTGGAAAAATCAATGATCACATCCGCTGCCACATCACAGACAGAGATATTGGGGAATACCGGGTAATCGTTTTTGATGCCATCGTAGAGATCGATTCCTGCCACGATCTCAATCTCTGCATCCTCCTTGCAGATCCCTGTGATCACCTGTCCCATTTTTCCGTTGCATCCACTCATAATTGCTCTTATCATATTGTTTTTTCCTCTCTTTTCTTTATTTAAAGCAACACCGGAAACGCTGCAAACCAACATTTCCGGTGTTTTTTCAAATCTGGCTTTCCGTGTTCCACTGCCCCTTACGCCAGCTTGATCCCATAATTCTTCATTGCTTCCGCAAGTTTTGCAGCATTGGCATCTGTCATCTCTGTGAGCGGGGAACGAAGCGGTCCTGCCTCCATGCCCATCAGATTCAGCGCTTTCTTAACAGGGATCGGGTTCACTTCGGAGAACAGCGCCTCAATGAGCGGCTGTGCCTTTAGCTGGATCTCCATTGCTTTTTTCGTATCTCCGTCAAAGAATGCCATACACATATCATGTACATCCTTCGGTGCCACGTTTGACCATACGGAGATCACACCGATTGCTCCGATCGACATTAACGGTACTACGATTCCATCCTCGCCGGAATACAGATCAAGCTTTCCATCCGTTAAATACATGGTCTTTGCTGCCTGTGCAACATTTCCGGTTGCCTCTTTGATCGCAACGATGTTTTCAACATCATGGTACAGTTTTGCAGCTGTCTCCGGAAGGATATTGCATCCGGTACGGCTTGGAACATTGTACATGATAATAGGAAGTTTTACAGAATTTGCAATCTCTGTGTAGTAGCGGATCAGACCTCCCTGTGTTGCTTTGTTATAATATGGAGTTACGCAGAGCAGTCCATCCACGCCGGCTTTTTCCGCTTCTTCCGAAAGGTGGATTGCCTCTCTTGTACAGTTTGAACCGGTTCCTGCAACGACCGGAATACGGTGTTTTGCAAATTTAACAGCAGCTTTGATCACCTCTGCATGCTCTTCTGTCGTCAGCGTAGAGCTCTCACCTGTTGTACCTGCGATAATGATACAGTCCGTTCCCTGATTGATCTGATACTCGATCATCTGCTCTAATCTGTCATAATTTACTTCCTCATTGTTTTTCATTGGTGTTACGATTGCCACACCGGCTCCTTTAAAAATAGACATATTAATAATCCTCCTGGTTCCTGTATTATGATACGTTAGGATACACTGCTTTGTGCACACGGTATTTTATTTATTCATAGGACGTAATTTCCCTATGAATTAAAAAAACCGACTCTGATGAGCCGGTTCGTAAATTCTAATCATATGTATTACCCAGTATATGTCGAATCCGATAGCGCCCCATCTTTCTGCCATTTCAGCTTAAGATGACAGTCATAAGGTTCTTTACCTTATGCCCAGGAACATATCCGCAGCAAATATACTCCTTCGGCGTTCTTTCCTTTTATCCTCCATCCTCTGCTTCTGCCACATCCGGAAAACTACTCTTAAAGCACGCAACCTCTATCAAGCAATATGTATCTTTTAGCAATCATAGCACCATCTATTTCTACTGTCAATCCAATTCCTCTAAAAAATCAATTTTGCTGACGGATACTTCGTATGCAACCCTTTTTTCCGTCTGCGTCTCCGATAATTTTTTGACATATTCGCGGCTCTGGATCCTGCCCCAGATCTGCACATGTCCGCCCACATCAAAACCGGAGGCAAATCTTGCATTTCGTCCCCAGCAGATGCACGGAATGTAATCTGATTTTCCATAAGAGCGGTTCACAGCGATCAGAAGATCTGCGATCTCTCTTCCAAGCGGTGTTTTCCGGTAAATTGGCTCCTTACATACATAGCCGTCTAAAAAGATCTGGTTGCTCTTTACCTCATCGTCAATCTCGTCTAAAAATTCCAGTTCTCTCACAAAAACGGAAAGTACAAGCCGGTTTTTCTTTTCCTCGTGCCGGTTGAATGAGCGGAACTGTCCTGTCACATAAATATTCTGTCCGACCATGTCCTCATTGACATCGATCAATCGTTCCGAAATCATCAATGGTATGTAATCCATATAATTGCTGAGACGGTTGACTGCCACGTCGACCATATAAAATCCCTCTCCGTACACTTCGTGGCTGAACCGGAAATCCGATACAATCTCCCCCACGATCGACACCTGGTTGTTTTCAAACATTTTATCTGCCATGAATATTCTCCCTTCCTTGCGGTCATACACCTATATTTTTTTGTGCGTTTTTTCTTTTCGAACCGTTTCTGCCCGGTATGACCTGCCTGACATAATATTTTTACCATGTATCACATTCAAATTTTCATGGAACATGTCGATAAGAAAACGAATGTAATGACAACTTTTGTCAGGTTTTTGAATAAAAAAATATTGCAGAATTCCACAAATATGATAAAATATATAGGTTGGTTTTTTAACCTTATGTTACAGTTAATACATTTCACACAGGAAAGAGAGATTTTGTATATGAAAATGAAACGTGAAGATGTCCGTAATATTGCCATTATTGCACACGTTGACCACGGTAAAACAACTCTGGTCGATGAGCTGCTAAAGCAGAGCGGCGTATTCCGCGCGAATCAGGAAGTTCAGGAACGTGTCATGGACTCCAATGATATCGAGAGAGAACGTGGTATCACGATCCTTTCAAAAAACACAGCCATTACCTATAAAGGTACAAAGATCAATGTCATCGATACTCCTGGTCATGCGGACTTTGGTGGTGAGGTTGAGCGTGTCCTTAAAATGGTAAACGGTGTTATCCTTGTCGTTGACGCATTCGAGGGTGTTATGCCTCAGACCAAATTCGTACTGATGAAAGCATTAGAACTTTCTCTTCCGGTTATCGTATGTTTAAATAAAGTAGACCGTCCGGAAGCCCGCCCGAACGAGGTTGTCGATGAAGTACTTGAGTTATTCATGGACTTAGACGCATCCGATGAGCAGTTAGACTGTCCGTTCCTGTTTGCATCTGCAAGAGACGGCTATGCCGTTCGCGAGATCGGAGATCTTGTAAATAACAAAAAAGATATGACACCTCTGTTTGAGACTATCATTGATTACATTCCGGCTCCAGAAGGTGATCCGGATGCAAACACACAGGTACTCATCAGTACCATCGATTACAACGAGTATGTCGGACGTATCGGTATCGGTAAAGTCGACAACGGATGCTTAAAAGTAAATCAGGAAGCTGTTGTGGTAAACCATCATGAACCGGACAAACAGAAAAAAGTCCGCATCAGCAAATTATATGAATTTGACGGCTTAAATAAAGTAGATGTCGCAGAAGCAAAGATCGGATCGATCGTAGCAATCTCCGGTATCGCAGATATCCACATCGGAGATACGATCTGTGCACCGGAAAATCCGGTTGCAATACCGTTCCAGAAGATTTCTGAGCCTACGCTTTCCATGAACTTCATGGTAAACGACAGCCCGCTCGCCGGACAGGAAGGTAAATTCATCACTTCCCGCCATTTAAGAGACCGTCTGTTCAAAGAATTAAATACCGATGTTTCTCTGCGTGTAGAAGAGACAGAGAGTCCGGACTGCTACAAAGTATCCGGCCGTGGTGAGCTTCACTTATCCGTTTTAGTTGAGAACATGCGCCGTGAAGGTTATGAGTTTGCAGTCAGCAAAGCAGAAGTTTTATACCACACAGACGAGAACGGCAAAAAGACAGAGCCTATGGAGATCGCTTACGTCGATGTCCCGGATGAGTTTACCGGCACTGTTATCGATAAATTAAGCCAGCGTAAAGGTGAGCTTGTCAATATGAAACCGATCACCGGCGGTTACACCCGTCTGGAGTTTAATATTCCATCCCGTGGTCTCATCGGTTACCGTGGAGATTTCATGACAGACACCAAAGGAAACGGTATCATCAATACCATTTTCAACGGCTATGCTCCTTACCGTGGTGAGATCGCATACCGTAAACTTGGTTCCCTGATCGCATTTGAATCCGGCGAATCCGTAACTTATGGTCTGTTCTCTGCCCAGGACCGCGGTACTTTATTTATCGGACCTGGCGAAAAAGTTTATGCCGGAATGGTCATCGGTTCCTGTGCAAGAGCTGAGGATATCGAGTTAAACGTATGTAAGAAAAAACATCTTACCAATACACGTTCTTCTTCTGCTGATGAAGCACTGACACTGGTTCCGCCAAAAGTTTTAAGTTTAGAGCAGGCGCTTGACTTCATCGATGTCGATGAGCTTCTTGAGGTAACACCGGAGAGCCTCCGTATCCGTAAGCGTATCTTAGACCCAACCTTACGCAAACGTGCTAATATGAAAAAATAATCATTTTATTCTCATGAATCACAAAAAGATGATCCGCACTGTTATAGTTACGGATCATCTTTTTTGTTTTATGCTGGCAGGCTCATCTGGAAAATATAGCATATATCGTTTTCACGGCTCTTTTTCCATCCCTGCATCATAAAATGCCCGGCTGTTCTTTCCGTTTTTCTTTACTTTATACATTGCATGATCCGCCGCAGCGATCACTTCTGTACTGTTCTTTCCATCTTTCGGATACACCGCAATGCCGATACTCGATGCCAGATACTGCTCTCCACCGGCAATCCGATAAGGTATTTTAAATGTGTCTAAAATCTTCATTGCATAGGAATCTATCACTTCTTTCTGACCGCTTTGCACAATTGCAACAAATTCATCCCCCGCCAGCCGGTAAACCTCGAATACGTCATCCACCAGTGCTCCGGCACGCGCAGCCATTTCCTTAAGCACCGCATCCCCTTCGTTGTGTCCATAGACATCATTGATCCGTTTAAAATTATCCATATCAAACATGATCAGACCAAACGGTTCTTTTTCCCTGATCCGGTACTGCAGGTCTTCCATAAACACACGCCGGTTCAAAAGTGAAGTCAGCGCATCATAGCGCGCTATAAAATTTAATTTTTTATTTCTCTGTAATTTGTAAGTATTATAAATCCCTCCTCTAAATGCATATTCTCTCATTCTACATATATAAAAAGACGCCCTCAAGGAGCGCCTTTCCATTTTTGTCATTTTGCTTTTTCAACAGCGACCTTGCTATACTCATCCACCCATTTTTCAAAATTTCCATTTTTCGTATTTTCATCAATCACATCATTAATCAATTTAACCAGGTCATCATTTCCTTTTTGCAGTGCGACAGCAGAAAGTTTCTTTGCATCAGGAAAAGTCACATCAGCCAGTACAAGATCCGGATTAAAAATCAGGTACTGCCGCGCAACAATCCCTTCTAAAACGATGCCGTTCAGCTTGCCGTGTTTTAACTCAAGCACCGCGTCGGGAACGCTTGTCAGCCC
>ENA-ORCM01002562-ORCM01002562.1-human-gut-metagenome-genome-assembly--contig:-NODE-2562-length-12935-cov-6.255794_pt1 | contig 12935 bp, 12 predicted proteins | sample MGYA00242906_ERZ507928 | MGnify/ENA primary metagenome ERZ507928 (study PRJEB26167, sample SAMN06115497) | human gut metagenome | host: Homo sapiens | place: China:Shanxi | collected 2015-05-07...
CCCGACATGATGGGCATTGTTGGCCGTCTGGGTAAGGTTCTGGGCCCCAAGGGTCTGATGCCCTCCCCCAAGGCCGGCACCGTGACCCCCAACGTTGGCGCTGCCGTCAAGGAGATCAAAGCCGGTAAGGTCGAGTACCGTCTGGACAAGACCAACATCATCCACTGCCCCATCGGCAAGGTTTCCTTCGGCGCTGAGAAGCTGGGCGAGAACTTCAGCGCTCTGATGGGCGCCATCGTGAAGGCTAAGCCCGCCGCTTCCAAGGGCCAGTATGTGAAGAGCTGCACCGTGGTGTCCACCATGGGCCCCGGCATCAAGATCAACGGCGCCAAGCTGGTCTGAGCTTGATAAAGCAGCGCCCCTGACACAGCGTCAGGAGCAGAAATTTGTTTCTCTCACCGGGACAGGTTTTGCTTGACAAAGCCTGTCCCGGATGATAGAATATTCTAGCGTTCAAAGACAGCAGGTGCCTTTAACCGGGCGTAAATCCCTGCCGAGAGTGCATTCAACGACATAGTTTGAATGGTACTGTCCTCCTGTCTTTTGACGCGGAGGATTTTTATTTTGTTGGAGGTGAATCCAAAATGCCTAACGCAAAGGTTCTTTCCGAGAAGCAGGCCATCGTGGCCGCGCTGACCGAGCAGCTGAAGAACGCTTCCAGCGGCGTGCTGGTGGACTATAAGGGTATCACCGTGGCCGAGGACACCGCCCTTCGTACCGAGCTGCGCCAGAACGAGGTGCAGTACGGCGTGGTGAAGAACACCCTGGTCCGTTTTGCTCTGAACAACGTGGGCCTGGAGGGTCTGGACGACGTGCTCAACGGCACCACTTCTCTGGCCACCAGCGCCGGCGATCCCATCGCCCCCATGCGCGTGGTCAACAAGTACGTCAAGCAGCTCAATGACAAGTTCGTCATCAAGGGCGGCTTTATGGACGGCAAGCCCGTTGATCTGGCCACCATTCAGTCTCTGGCTTCTATTCCTGCTCTGCCCGTTCTGCAGGCTCAGGTTCTGGGTACCATGCTGGCTCCCATCACCGGTCTGGCTGTCGTGCTGAAGCAGATCGCCGAGAAGCAGGGCGCTCCCGCCGAGGAGGCCGCTGCCGAAGCTCCCGCTGCTGAATAAGCAGCAACCACCCCACACAAACAAAAATAACTATTAGGAGGCAAATACAATGTCTGAGAAAGTTACCGCTATGATCGAAGAGATCAAGGGTCTCACTGTTCTGGAACTGTCCGAGCTGGTTCACGCTCTGGAGGAAGAGTTCGGCGTTTCCGCCGCTGCTATGGCTGCTCCCGCTGCTGGCGCTGCTGCTCCCGCTGCTGAGGAGAAGACCGATTTCGACGTGGTTCTGACTGGCTTTGATGCCGCTGCCAAGATCAAGGTCATCAAGGTTGTCCGCGAGATTACCGGCCAGGGTCTGGCTGAGGCTAAGGCTACCGTTGAGGGCGCTCCCAAGACCCTGAAGGAAGGCGTCTCCAAGGAGGATGCCGAGGCTCTGAAGAAGCAGATCGAAGAGGTCGGCGGCAAGGTCGAGCTGAAGTAATCAGCTTTTCCTGCACTGCAATCTTGCATAAAGGGAACCCCGCATCTGGTTACAGATGCGGGGCCTTTTTATGTGCGGACGAATCTGCGGCAATGTGCATAGAAAACAGAAGCGGTTTATGGTTGAAATGTTAAAAAAGTAAAAAGGAATTGAGAAATGCGGGAGAGCGCTGTATAATAAGAAATGTCAGTTGAAAAGTGCAAACTTTTCACTGTTTCCAAAAACGAAAACGAATCCAAAATAGAAAAAAATTCCTGTTTCTGAAAAGTAGAGGAGGACGTCCAAATGGCTTCTTATGATTCCCTGATTATCGGCGAGATCGCAGAGGATACCAATGTGGACTATGACGGCACCGTGGTTCATGCGGTTGGCGGCGCGGTATATTACTCCGGCTTCGCCGCAGCCAATATCGGACACAAGATCGCAGTATTGCCCAAAGCGGATACTGCAAAAATAGACCTGAAAGCGGCGTTTGCCAAAGCGACCAACATTACCGTCTACCCACTTCACAGCCGGAACTCCTTCGTCACAAAGAATGTCTACCATACGCCGGATCGGGAGCGCCGTACCTCCACGGTGGACAGCGCCATTGACCCGTATCGGCCGGAAGAAGTTCCGGAGGAGATCCATGCCAAAATTTGGCATTTGGCCGGCTTGATCCGGGGGGATATTCCAGACGAGATGATTCCCTATGCGGCGCAGCGCGCGATGGTGGCTGTGGACGTCCAAACCATGATCCGCTGTCTGGAAAACGGCGGAATGGTGTACCATGATTGGGCGGCAAAGAAGGAACTGCTGCCGTACATCCGTTTCCTGAAAACCGATGCTGCCGAGGCAGAGGTACTCACGGGCCTGACAGACCGGGTGGAAGCCGCCAAGGTGCTCTATTCATGGGGCGCTAAGGAAGTTTTGATTACCCATAATACAGAGGTACTGGTCTATGATGGTCAGGAGATCTACACCTGTCCCATCAAGGCGCGAAACCTTTCCGGCCGCACCGGCCGGGGGGATACCACCTTTGCCTGCTATATCAACGAGCGGCTCAGCAAGGATATCCCGACGGCGCTGAAAACGGCCACCGCGCTGGTTTCCCTGAAAATGGAGACGCCGGGGCCCTATATGGGAACTCGCGCGGATCTGGAGGCTTACGAAAAGGAATTTTTTTAGGAGCGGACATGAACGGCAATAGGGAAGCGTTGAAGAACCTTCAGCAGCAGACTTTGGAGAAAAGGCGGCTGGATGCCAGACTCCGTGAGCTGTATGCACAGAGGGAGACGCTGAAAAAGCAGACGGAGGTGCTGGAACAGGCAAGACAGAAAGAGCAGGCGGATGTTGACCGGCTGGAGGGCCGCAGTCTGGCGGCGTTCTTCTATTACACAGTGGGGCGGCTGGATGAGAAGCTGGACAAGGAGCGGCAGGAGGCATATGCGGCTCAGGTCAAATACGATGCGGTGGCGCGGGAACTGGCGGCAGTTGAAGAGGATGCCGCCCGCTGCGAGGCGCGGTTAACTCAGCTGGAAGGCTGCGAACAGATATATGAGACGGCGCTGGCAAAGAAGGCTGCGGCTCTCCGGGAATCCGGCAGCGCTGCGGCGCAGGAGCTTTTGGACGCGGAAGCCCGGATCGCCGGTCTGGAGGAACAGCTCAGGGAGATCCGGGAAGCCGCAGACGCCGGAGAAGCGGCTCTGGACGCCGCAGGTCAGGTTCTTGAGACACTGGACAGCGCAGAGGGTTGGAGCACTTGGGACATACTGGGCGGCGGCCTGCTGGCGGATCTTGCCAAGTATGAGGAGCTGGACAACGCACAGGAGCAGGTGGAACAGCTTCAGGAGAAGCTGCGGCAGTTCAAAACAGAGCTGGCAGACGTCACGATAGAAGCGGAGCTTCAGGTCAGCGTAGATGGTTTCCTGCGCTTCGCGGACTTTTTCTTTGATGGGCTGTTTGCGGATCTGGCTGTTATGGAGCATATCAATGATTCGCAGGAGAAGATACGAAGTACCCAAAAGGAAATTCAGGCGGTGCTGGAACGGCTGACCGCCATGCGGGAGGAGATGTCTGCGGCCCTGGATAGAGAACGCGAACGGGCGGATCGAATCACGGTGGACACCCCGCTCTGACGATGCGGACTGTGTAGAAACGGATTACTCTGACAGCGCGAGACTGCTCCGGCAGTACGAATATAAAACCGCACCTCATGGATACCCATGAGGTGCGGTTTTTGGCAGACAGGGGAGAGACGCCTATTTCAGAACCCGGACGCAGCCCTCGATCAGACTCAGGGACACGGTATCGCCCACGCTGAAACGCTCCGTCAGCTGGGGGTTGTAGACCTCCACGATGATGGGCTGGCTGCCCAGCATGACCTCGTACTCAATTTTAGCGCCGTAATAAGTGGCGCGGGAGACGGTGCCGGGGAGCTGTCCCGCATCTCTGGTGAGGACAAAGGACTCAGGACGCACCGTCAGGCAGCAGGCGCCGCCCTCCGCCACGCCGTCCATCTTGCCGGGCGCAGGGATGGAGAAGGTCTTGCCGTTGACTTCCACCAGCGCGGCCTGCCCGTCGCGGCCCTTGAACACGCCGTCAATAAAGTTGGCCTTGCCGATGAAGTTCGCCACAAAGCGGCTGGCAGGCTGCTCGTAGATCTCCTGCGGCGTGCCCTGCTGGCAGATAACGCCGTCCTTCATGATGACGACCTTATCGGAGATCGCCATGGCTTCGGACTGATCGTGGGTGACATACAGGGAAGTGATGCCCAGACGCTGCTGGAGCGCCCGCAGTTCATCCCGCATACTCTCCCGGAGCTTGGCGTCCAGATTGGACAGCGGCTCGTCAAACAGCAGCACGGAAGGTTCGATCACCACGGCGCGGGCCAGCGCCACGCGCTGCTGCTGGCCGCCGGAGAGCTGATTGGGGAACCGCTTTTCCATTCCCTTGAGCTGCATCAGCTCCACCACGTTGTTGGTGCGCTGGATGATCTCATCCTGCGGCAGCTTGGCTACCCGCAGGCCGTAGGCGATATTTTCCCAGATGTTCAGGTGAGGGAAAAGGGCGTAGGACTGGAACACCATGGAAATGCCCCGCTTGTTGGGGGGAATTTTGGCGACGTCCCGTTCGCCGATAAACACATTGCCGCTGGTGGGATACTCAAAGCCGGAGATCATCCGCAGGGTGGTGGTTTTGCCGCAGCCGGAGGGGCCCAGCAGCGTCACCATCTCACCGTCCTTGATTTCCAGATTGATGTGGTCAACAGCCACGAAATCCTTGCCGGTATCAGGCTGCTGGAAGATTTTTGTTACGTCCTTCAGGACCACGCCGGAGCTTTTCTTGCTGAAGTCCAGCTTATCATTTTCATGGCTCATTTTGATTCCTCCGTATTCGATTTAGCTTGCGGCACCTTGGAACGGGGCGCCAGCAGGAAGTTGATGACAGCGTTGAACAGGCCGATGAACACCAGCAGGATGCCTACCATCATGGTAACGAAGGCTGCTGCCTGACCGTATTTGGCCATGTCGAACAGGGAATAGATGTTGCTGGTGACCAGCTTCCACCGGGGAGAGACCAGGAAAATGACCGCGCTGACGGCGGTGATAGCCTTGGTGAAGGAGTAGACAATACCGGAGAAGAAGGCGTTTTTCAGCATGGGCAGCGTGATGCGGCGGAAAGAGTAGCCGGTGTCAGCGCCCAGAATGGTGGAGGCCTCCTCAATGGAGTTGTCGATCTGCAGCAGAGTCGTGGTGCCGGACTCGATGGCCACGGGCATATTGCGGAACGTAAACACGATCACCAGAATGATGCCGGTGCCGGTGAGGGCCAGCGGCTTGGAGTTGAAGCCCAGAATATAGCTGATACCCAACACGGTACCGGGAACGGCGAACATCAGAACGGAGGAAACTTCAATGAAGCGCTTACCGTAATAATTCCGCTTGGCGGTGATGTAGGCGATGACCATGCCCAGCAGGCCGCCGATGATGGCGGAGATCAGGCCCAGCGTCATGGAGTTCTTCAGGCTGTCCCAGCCGTATTGAAGGGCCTTGTGGTACTGATCCAGCGTCAGGGAGAAGTCTACGCCCCATGTGCGGACAAAGGAGGCGAAGATCACAGTGCCGTAGAACAGGATGATGATGGCGGAAACGATCAGGCAGAAAGCAAACAGCGGCCACTTGATATGGGGTTCGTTGATGAGCTTTCGGGCCTGCGTGGGCTTGCCGGTAACGGTGACGAAGCTCTTTTTATTGACCCAGTATTTATTGAGAAGATACGCGATGACCGCAGGCAGAAGCAGAAGCAGCGCCAGCACGGAGCCTTTACGCATATCGTAACTGCCGGTGATAATGTTGTAGACTTCAATGGAGAGCGTGGTGTAATCGCCGCCGATGGTAGCCGGATTGGAGAAATCCTCCAGAGACTGGATAAACACCAGCAGCGCGCCGGAAATGATGCCGGGGAGAGACAGGGGGAATGTTACCGTCCAGAAGGTTTTCCAGCGGCCGGCGCCCATGTTGCAGGCGGCGTCCTCCACAGATGCGTCGATGGAGGACAGAATGCCGGAGAGCGTCAGGTAGGCGATGGGGAAGAAGCTCATGACCTGCACGACGATCAGGCTCTTCATGCCATACACGCTGCTGCCGGTAATGCCCAGCAGGTTCTTGGAGATCAGCCCCTGCTTGCCGAACAGGAAGATGATGGACAGGGACAGCACGAACGGCGGGGAGAGGATGGGAAGGGTTGCCATGGTCTTGAAAAAGCCCTTTCCGGGGATATTTACGCGGGTGACTGTGTAGGCGAATACATAGCCGATGAACGTGGCGATCACGGCCACGATCAGGCCCAGCGCCATGGTGCGGCCAAATACCTTGCCGTACCGGGGCGTTTGCAGAATGGTGATCAGATTGGCCAGAGAGAACGCGCCGGTCTCGTCTGTAAGGCTGTAGATCAGCGTTTTGGCCAGAGGATAGATGACGAACAGCAGCAAAAGCGCAAATGAAAGGATGATGGCGATCAGCAGAAGCGGCTGCCGCAGGATCATTTTCGTTTCATTGAGGCGCTTTGCGCGGGTAGTGGCATTTGCCATGAGCGTTCCTCCTGAGTGAGTGTGTCAAAAAACGGGGGCCGTTTGTACGGCCCATGGAAATCAATAAGGCTTTGAAACAGCAGGGGCCTCCTCCCCGTCAGGGAGGAGGCCCGTTTGCAGAAATCAGGATTCAGTTGAAACTTCCGGGATCAGCCCTCAGGCTTGGTTGCGATCTTGGTCTCGAACTGCTCGCAGTACTCGCTCTTGACGCTGGCAGCCCAGACAGCATCATAATCAATGACGGGAACCTGATCCAGCGTCACCAGACCGTCGGCCACGGGGGCTTCGGTGTTGGTGGGAACGCGGAAGGAGTCGTTCTCAGCATAGCAGGACTGACCGGCCTCGGAGGTCATCCAGTCGATGAACTTCTTGGCGTTCTCCTGCTCGTCAGCCTTGCTGCCCTTGATGAGCGCCATGGCGCCGACCTCATAACCGGTGCCGTCGGTGGGGAAGCTCAGCTCGATGTGATAGCCTTCGGGAGTCAGCTGCAAAGCGTCGTGAGAGAAGGTCAGGGCGATGGCAGCCTCACCGATGGCAACGGCGTTGGGAGCAGCGGAGCCGGACTTGGTGTACTGGCTCATGTTCTCGTTCAGCTTTTCCATGTAATCCCACACCTGATCGTCGCCCTTGAGCTGGACCAGCGTGGCCAGAACGGTGTAGGCGGTGCCGGAGGTGGCGGGGTGCGCCATAATGACTTCGCCCTTGAATTCGGGCTTCAGCAGGTCATCCCAGCTGGTGGGATATTCCAGACCCTTTTCGGCGAACCAGTCGGCGTTGCAGGCGAAAGCGATGCAGCCCACATAGATGGGATTCCAGGTGCCGGTGGGATCCAGATAGGCTTCGGGGGTCTTATCCAGATTAGGGGACTGATAAGGCTCCAGCAGCCCCTTATCCACGGCGGCGATGTAGTTATCCGTGGAGCCGCCGAACATCAGCGTTGCCTGCGGGTTGTCCTTTTCGGCTTCCACGCGGGTCAGCATTTCACCGGCGGAAAGACGGACATAATTGATCTTGATGCCGGTCTCTTCTTCAAATTTGTTGAAATAGTAGATGACTTCGCTTTCAGGAAATGCGGTGTAAACGGAGAGTTCCTTACTGCCGGAGGATTCGGCAGGCTGCTCAGTCTGGGTGTCATCGGTGTTGGCGGAGGAATCGTCGGTACTGCTGCCGCCGCAGGCGGTGAGTGCCAGCAGACTGGTAGCGGCCAACAGGGCGGCAAACAGACGCTTGGTGGATTTCTTCATAAATCGTTTCTCCTTTTCAGCCAAATTTCTATTTCGATCCCCGCATGGGGGAGGGAAACCATGATAAAAAGCCTTATCCAAGACGGCACATGGCCCACACGGCGTTGTGATCGGACAGCTCTGCGCCCTGGAAACGCGCCAGAGCGGAATCGGGTCTGGCGTATGTAAAGTCCTCTCTGGCGGTGGAGATCATCCGGCTCTCCGAGGCGGAAGCCCCTTTCAGAAGGATCCAGTCCAGCCGCAGGGGGAGGAAGCTGCCGTCCGGCAGGGGCTTGCGGCGGGTAAGACGCGGCTCTTTGGGGACGATCTCGTAACCGTCTGCGGCGCACATGGGCAGCAGAGGCTCAAATTCCCCCACGTCCTCCAGACAGCGGCGGCGAAGGGCGGGATCTGCGGCAATGGCGCCGATATCCTCCTTGGCGCGGCCGTCGAACGTGTTGGTGTTCAGGTCACCGCCGAGGATCAGGGGCATATCGGGCAGCTCCCTGCGGACGGCTTCCAGAATGGCAGCCATCTGCGCCTGGCGGCCCTCGCCATGGGTGCGGTTTTCCAGATGGATGGATACAGCGCCCACCGGCTGACCGCCAACGTCCAGCTCCGCGTAGACCGCCAGCCGGCCGCCGATGCGCTTTTGACGGTCAAAGTACCAGTTGTACTGCTCCGGCAGGCGGATCACGCCTGCCCGGCGGATCGGCCAGCGGGAAAAGACTGCGTTGCCGTGGAAGCCTTTTGCATTTTCGTCGTTTACCAATTCGATAAACTCCAAGCCCCAGGCATAGTTCAGACCAAATGCCTGCGCCAGCTCTCTGGCGGTGTTCTTGTTGCCGGAACGGGCGCAGCCGTCGTCCAGCTCGTTGGCGAGGATCACATCAAAAGGCTGAATATCCGGGCAGTCCCGGAGAAATTCCTGAATTTCCGGCAGGTTGACGCCCCGCTCCATATTGAACATCAGGACGCCCAAGGTCTTTGGAACCTGTGCGGGCGGCGCAACAAAATTGTCGGTTTCTGCCTGAGAGAACTGGGAGATCATGGCCATGACCTCTGTCTGCGGTCTGGTGTCCAGCAAAGCGCCCAGACGCTTGCGCTCTTCAAGAGGAATCCCTTGCATGATATGCTCCTTTTTCATATTTTACGGCAGGAGGAGCGGATAATCAGCTCCGGCTGCAAAATATCTGTGGTTTGACGGCAATCTCCGCCGATTTTTTCCAGCAGCCGCTGGACAGCCAGCCGTCCTGTGCGGAATTTCTGCTGGGAAATGGAGGTCAGCGCAATATATGGCAGCCGCCCGAAGTCTGTATTGTCAAAGCCGATGATGGAAAAGTCCCGCGGGGCTTCCAGCCCCAGCTCGGCGGCGGCGTCCAGAATCTGCATGGCGGTCACATCGGAGTAGGCCAGAATGGCGTCCGGCGGTGCGGCATTGCGGAACAGCTTCAGGGTGGCTTCCCTGCACCATGGCCCCATATCAACGGTCTCTTTCTGCGCGGTATCAATGATAGGGGTCAGGCCGTGCTGTTCCATAGCCCGACAGTACCCGGCCTGCCGCAGTGCAAGGGTGCGGGAATTTTGGCCGCCGCCTATAAACACGATCCGCCGATGCCCCAGACGGTACAGGTACTGTACCGCATCTCTGGTGCCGCTGGCGCTGTCGGATTCCACATAGCTGCAATCCGGGCCGTGGTTATTGCCGATGTAAACGCAGGGGGTGTCTGCCAGCAGCTCTCTGTGCCGCAGCTGGGAAGCAGGGGAATTGGCTACCAGTAAAAGACCGTCTACCCTTTGAGAGAGCATCCTGTCCACAGCTTCCAACTCCAGCTCCGGGTCGTGTTGGGAATTGATCAGGAGAACACTGAAGCCCTTTTCGGCGGCAAACGCCTCAATGACGGTAAAGAGCGCGGAAAAATACGGGTTGCTTACATCCGGCACGATTACGCCGATGGAGCGGCTCTGCTCTCCGGCCAGACTCTGGGCGGTGAGATCCGGGACGTACCGCAGCCGCAGGCAGGCATCCTCTACAGCCTGCCGGGTCTGCTGGCTGATGAGGGCGTGTCCCTTCAAAGCGCGGGAGACAGTAGAAGGGCTGACGCCGGCCTCTCTGGCCACATCCCGAATTGTTACCCGTTTCATATGTACCACTCCGATGCACGGCTGCCGTAAAGAAGAACGGCTGTTGCACAAATCACTGCAACCGTTTTCTCTGTCAAGCTTAACAGTTTTTGCATAAACCGTCAAGAAGAACCAAATGTTTTCTACAGAATCGTTGAAATTTAAGAATTTTTTTTGTGCGTTTAGACAAGTGCAAAACAACTTGCCATTCCCTTGTGAATATATTATGATGAAAAAAACGAGAGTACACAGAGATGTACTTGAGACGTTTTTCTGAAAAATCCGCAAAAGGTGCAAACGTTTTCTATGGGGGTGTTTTTGCTGAAACCAATCACGATCAAGGAAATTGCCCGCATGGCAAACGTCTCCTGCGCCACGGTATCCCGCACCCTCAACGGCGGCCCCGGCGTCAGTCAGGAGCTGCGGACGCAGATTTTTCAGCTTTGCCGGCAGCATGGGTATCGGAAGAATCTGGTAGCCAGAAGGCTCAGCGCTTCCCACTCAGGTCTGATCGGCTGTATTCTTTCGGATATGAACAACCCGCTTTTTGCGGAATTTGCGTTGGCGCTGGAGAAGGCGGCGCACTGTTTGGGCTTGCAGGTCATGTTCTGCCAGAGTCAGGTAGAAAACCCCAATTTTTCCCGGACGCTGGAGCTTCTCATTGGACACAGGGTGGATGGGGTAATTCTTGCAAGCTCCTCCCGTCAGGTGCAGGCAGCCGTTCGGCCCTACGCAGATCAGATCCCGATCGTCATTCAGGGGACGCTGTCGCCGGATGTGACGGGGATTCCCGCCGTCAGTGTGGACTGTGCGAAAGCGGGGCGGGAAGTGGCCCGGTATTTTTACCAACTGGGACATCGGCGGGCTGCTTTCCTCGGCCTGCGGGAAAATAACAGCGCCATGTGTCAACGTTACCGCGGATTTTCGGAAATGGCGGCAGAACTGGGCATATCTGTCCGGGTGGTAGTGAACCCGGAGCAGCGATCCACGACCAATGTGGGCTATCAGCTGGGGCGGTGCCTCCTGTTTGACGGCATGAGGGAGACGGCTATCTTTGCAGGCTCTGACAATGTGGCGCTGGGATTCTTGGCAGCTGCAAGGGAATTCTGCGTCTCTGTGCCGGAAGAGGTCTCACTGGTGGGCTTTGACAATATCAGCCATGCCGCCATGCACCATGTCCGGCTGACTACGTTTGACCCCGGAAATCAGGTTCTGGCAGAGCAATCCCTGCAACGGCTTCTGCGGTGTCTGGAACCCGGCGGCGACGGGCAGGAAACACTGCTGATCCCGCCGGTCTTTGTGGAGCGGAATACCTGTGCGCCGCCAGCCCGGACACGGCAGGAAGCCTGAAAACAGGGAGCGAAGCATCCCTGCGGATTGGGGGACAGGCATTTGCCTTATCTCGTTGAATTGCAAGCGCTATAAAGCATATATACATTGCATAATAAACGGCTTACCCGGCGATGCGGCCGCAGGCGGAAACGATCCGTCAGGCGGCAAACCGCTTTCTGCGGGCTGACTGAGAGACAGCAACGCCCCATCTGCTTTAGCAGATGGGGCGTTGTGCAGCTTGCGATTCACTTTTTGACGGCCTTGGCCAGCAAAGCCAGTCCCTCCGGGGAGTTCAGCACCTCCAGTACGGTCTCCCGCACCAGCGCCTTGAAGGAGTCGCTTTTCAGCAGGGCGCTGAAAACGGCGCCGTCACTCTTGCTGTCTCCGGACTGCGCCACCACAGCTGCCGTGGCCTTGCGGACCGCCTTGGGCAGCACCACGGGATCTTCCGCAGGGACGGCTCCGCTGAGCCAGTTATCCATGCTGGTGGGATCGTCTGTCTCGCCGCGGAGATAGGCGATGGACACGCCGAAAGCACTGGCCAGCTTTTGCTGCTGCTCCTGCGTGGGGGTCTGACGGCCGGTTTCAAATTTTTCAATGGACAAACGGGGCAGGCCCAGCGCCGCTGCCAGCGCAGGACGGCTCATGGCCTTCTTTGTCCGCAGTTCTTCAATCCGCTGTGCCATAGTAACCATGGAATTTCCTCCTTATGCAGTAAAAGGCGTTTGCTTTGGATTCAACTGGGGTGGCTGTGATGTTATGTCTGCGCCTGCCTGCCGGATTTGCGGTCCAGATCCGGCAGCAGGACGATTTTCCCGGCAGCCAGCGTCCTTTTCATGTCGATGAGCCGCTGATTGGAGGAACCGCGGAACCGCAGGGAGATATCCTTCAATTCCTCTACAAAGCGGCCGTCCACCAGCACGTCCAGCATGGAAAGCAGCTCGTCCGTCACCTCGCACCGGGGGTGACTGCCCTCCCGCTGCATCTCATCCAGCGTGAAGCCGGAGAAGGCCCAGATCGTTTTCCGGGGGTAGGCGGCTTTGACCCGCCGCAGGAAAGGAACCAGCACCCGCTGATTCTCCGGCTCAAACGGCTCGCCGCCCAGAAGGGTCAGCCCCTGAATATACGAGGGGGCCAGCAGCTCCAGAAGGTACTGTTCCGTCTCTGCGGTAAAGGGCTGGCCGTAGCAGAAATCCCATGTCTGGGGCTGGAAGCAGTTTTTGCAGTGGTTGGTGCAGCCGGAGACGAACAGCGTCACCCGGACGCCTTCGCCGTTGGCAATATCGCAGTTTTTGATCTCACCGTAATACATGATGGCTTCCTTACAGATGCAGTACCCGGTCCCGGATTTCCTGAGTCCGGCCCTGATTCCAGAACTGGGTGCCGATATAGCCGCAGGTGCGGCGGGCCACGTTCATCTTGTCCTGATCCGTGTTGCCGCACTTGGGGCATTTCCAGATCAGCTTGCCGTTGTCCTCCACGATCTGGATCTCGCCGTCCCAACCGCAGACCTGACAATAGTCGCTCTTGGTGTTCAGCTCAGCGTAAATGATGTTGTTGTAGATGAACTTCATCACTTCCAGCACAGCGGGAATGTTGTTCTGCATATCCGGCACTTCCACATAGCTGATGGCGCCGCC
>ENA-ORCM01002564-ORCM01002564.1-human-gut-metagenome-genome-assembly--contig:-NODE-2564-length-12926-cov-4.246634_pt1 | contig 12926 bp, 9 predicted proteins | sample MGYA00242906_ERZ507928 | MGnify/ENA primary metagenome ERZ507928 (study PRJEB26167, sample SAMN06115497) | human gut metagenome | host: Homo sapiens | place: China:Shanxi | collected 2015-05-07...
ACATCAACACCGGGCGCGTCATGGAAAATGTGGATGATTTCATCCGCGAAGTCGGTTTTGATGGATATGTCTGTGGTATGAATAAATATAACGGATAACTGGTGGTATGATATGAAAGCAATATTTGAGCCGGTGTATAATACAGCCGGTGTGGAACAACTTAATAAAGAGCTTGCTAAAGATGGCGGCAGAACAGTAATGGTAAGTGGCTGTATTGACACGCAGAAGCTGCATTTTTCAAGTGCCATAGCCAGCAATTACAACTTCCAGCTTGTTATAACCAGTGATGAGGGGAAAGCAAGGGATATGGCGGAAGATGCCAGATTCTTTAACAGTGATAATGTAATGTATTATCCTGCGAAGGATGTAATATTTTATAACGCAGATGTGCAGGGACGACAGATTGCCGGAGAGCGAATCAGATGTATAGCAGCCATAATTGACAGATTGAATAAATCGGACATCGCCAAATCCGGAATGGAGAAAACAACGGGGAAAGTTTCTAATGGTCCGCTTACAATTGTGACAACCATTGATGGAATATCAGATATGCTTCTTCCAGTCGACAGATTCAAGCGGGCAGTCATTAACCTTAAGAAGGGTGACATACTCGATGTAGAGGATATGGCAGAGAAGCTTACTGCTATGGGATTTGAGAGATTCGGAATGGTTGAAGCCAGAGGACAGTTTGCCATAAGAGGTGGAATAATAGATATATTTTCATATACAGATGAAGCACCTGTGAGAATTGAATTGTGGGACGATGAGATAGACTCAATAAGAGCTTTTGATGCAGACAGCCAGCGTTCGATTGAGAACTATAAGAGTTATGCAGTATTTCCTGCAACAGAGTTCCTTTTTACAGAGGATGAGATAGAGCAGGGGATTGAAAAAATCAGACATGAAAAAGACGAACAGATGAAGCTGTTCGGAGCAGATAAAAGAAAGCGTACTAAGGAACAGATAGAGGCTGGCAATCATCTTAACAGAATGTTTGACGACGCGTTAAGGACAGGAGATTACAGCAAATTCATATATACATTTGCAGACAGAGTGAGCAGCCTGGCAGAGTATTTCCCTAAGGGAGATACTCTTATTGTCGTGGACGAACCTGTAAGGCTTAAGGAACACAGCGACATGACTTTCTATGAGTACAGTGAGAGTATGAAGAATAGATTAGAAAGTGGTTATGTGCTACCAAGTCAGACACATATGTTTATGGATATGGAGACAGCCGTTCTTTCAATGAACGGACATAAGCAGCTTGTGCTGACAACACTTGAATACACACCGGAATTCTTTGGGATAGATTATTCAATGCATATTGAAGCGAGAAGCATAAGCTCATATAATAACAGCTTTGAATATCTTTCAGATGACATAAGGAAGTACAAACGCAGTAAATACGCAGTTCTTCTTGTGTGCAGCTCAAGAACAAGAGCTAACAGAATTGTTGATGACCTCGGAAGGCTTGGAATTGAGAGCTTCTATACAGAAGACAGCAATAAATCCATGGCAGGCGGACTTGTGATGGTTACTTACGGAAGCCTTCATAGGGGATTTGAGTATCCGCTGCAGGGATTTGTGTGCATTGCCGAGAATGACATATTTACAGAGAAGAAGCGCAAGAAAGTAAAGAAGAAGGAGTACGATGGCAAGAATATTGCCGGCTTTAATGAACTTAATATTGGCGATTATGTTGTTCATGAGAATTACGGTATAGGCCAGTACAAGGGCATTGAGAAGATTAAGGTTGAAGGTGTTGAGAAGGATTACATCAAGATATCTTACGCAGATAACAGCAACCTTTATGTGCTCGCAACACAGCTTGACCGTCTGCAGAAATTTGCCGGTTCAGATGTAGAGAAAAAGCCAAAGCTTAATAAGATTGGAGGCCCAGAGTGGGGCAAGACCAAGTCAAAGGTTCATTCAGCCGTTGAAGAAGTGGCTAAAGACCTTGTTGAGCTGTACGCCACGAGACAGAGAATAGAAGGATATCAGTTTGGACCGGATACGGTATGGCAGCAGGAATTTGAGGAAATGTTCCCTTATGAGGAGACAACAGACCAGTTAAATGCGATAGAAGACACGAAGCATGACATGGAAAGCCGCAGGGTAATGGACAGACTTATATGTGGAGATGTAGGCTATGGTAAGACAGAGATTGCGATAAGAGCAGCATTTAAGGCGGTTCAGGAAGGAAAGCAGGTTGCTTATCTTGTACCGACAACAGTACTTGCAAGTCAGCATTTTACCACATTTGAACAGAGAATGAAGGACTTTCCGGTTACGGTAGCCCAGTTGTCGAGCTTCAGAACCTCAGCACAGAATAAGGAGACTATTGAGGAACTTAAGAAGGGCATGGTTGACATTGTAATAGGCACACACAGGCTTCTTTCTAAAGACGTTGTGTTCAAGGATCTGGGACTTCTTATTATTGATGAGGAACAGCGTTTTGGTGTTACACACAAGGAGAAGATTAAGAAGTTAAAGAATAATGTTGATGTACTTACGCTCAGTGCCACTCCGATTCCAAGAACGCTTCACATGAGCCTTGCGGGAATCAGGGATATGAGTGTTCTTGAAGAGCCTCCGGTTGACCGTGTTCCGATACAGACTTTCGTTACAGAGCATAATGATGAGATGATACGAGAGGCAATCACAAGGGAGCTTGCCAGAAACGGTCAGGTCTACTATGTATACAACCGTGTAAGAAGCATTGATGAGGCGGCTGCACACATTCAGGAGCTTGTTCCTGATGCAAATGTGGCATATGCCCACGGTCAGATGGCTAAACGGGAGCTTGAGAAGATAATGTGTGATTTCGTTAATGGTGAGATAGATGTGTTGGTGTCTACAACTATAATTGAAACAGGTATGGATATATCCAACTGCAACACAATGATAATTGAAGATGCAGACCGTTTTGGACTCTCTCAGCTTTATCAGCTAAGAGGAAGAGTTGGCAGAAGCTCAAGGACTGCGTATGCATTTTTACTGTACAGAAGAGATAAGGTGCTGACAGAGGTAGCGGAGAAGCGACTAAGCGTAATCAGGGAATTTGCGGATTTCGGTTCGGGCTTTAAGATTGCGATGAAGGATCTGGAAATCAGAGGCGCAGGAAATGTGCTTGGAAACAGCCAGCATGGTCACATGGCGGCTGTAGGATACGACTTGTACTGTAAAATGCTTAATCAGGCAGTCAACAATCTTAAGGGAATTAAGAATGAGTATGAGTTTGAGACAACAATAGATGTTGATGTGGACGCTTATATTCCGGCAACATATATTAAGAGTGAGTACCAGAAGCTTGATATATATAAGAGAATTGCTGCACTTGAGAACATGGATGAATTGTCTGATATGAAGGATGAGTTGTCAGACAGATACGGAAGTGTGCCATCATGCGCCGACAATCTTCTTATGATTGCACTTATCAAGTCCAAGGCGCATAAGCTTGGGCTGATAGAGATAAAAGGCGGTGTGGTACATCAGGAATCAGGAGCGGCGGTATGGCGCACAGTGATGACCGTGTATCCTAAGGCTGAATTAGACCCGGACGCTATCAAGAAGCTGCTTGACGAGTATGGCGGCGCAATCCAGATGAGGGTAGACGCCAATCCGGCATTTATATGGACGGTGACTAAGAAGAAGTTCTCTAATGCGAAGGAATACCTTAAGGGACTTAATGCGCTGATGGATGTGTTTATGGAGAGGCTGATGGCAAAGTAAAATCTTACATCAACAGTTGACAACTTCAATATATGTGTTATAATTCAAAACAGTTTAACGCTTTAAAGCGTAACGGTTTAAAGCAAAACATTTCCGGAAAGATATATTTTTAGATTGAAATTCTTTTAGGTGGAGTGCTTTCAGACGGAAGCAATTCCACAAGGAAACTTTTTAGGAGGAAACAGGTTATGGCAGAAAACAGGGGTAATTTGACTTCATACAGACCAGACATCAAGGTTATGGACTGTACATTAAGAGATGGAGGTCTTGTGAATAATTTTGAATTCACTGACGAGTTCGTTAAGGACCTTTATGAAGCTAATGTGGCAGCAGGCGTTGATTATATGGAATTTGGATATAAGGCTGATAAGGATATATTTGATGAGAAAGAATTCGGAAAGTGGAAGTTCTGTAAGGAAGAAGACATCAGGGCTATTGTTGGAGAGAATGATACACCACTTAAGATATCAGTTATGGCTGATGTCGGAAGAACTAATATGAAGAGAGATATTCCACCTAAATCAGAGTCAGTTGTTGATATGGTGAGAGTTGCAACATACATTAATACAATTCCGGCAGCTATTGAGATGGCTAATTACTGTTCAGATATGGGATATGAGGTTACAGTCAATATTATGGCGATATCGACAGCAGGTGAGAATGAATTAGATCTTGCATTAGAGCTTCTTGCATCACAGAGCAAGGCACAGTACATCTATCTTGTTGACAGCTATGGTTCATTATACCCAGAGCAGATAAGAAGACTTGCTGACAAATACATTAAGATAGCAGAGAAATATGGAAAGAGCGTTGGTATTCATGCACATAACAACCAGCAGCTTGCATTTGCCAATACAATTGAAGCTTGTTCAATCGGCGTAAGCCTTCTTGATGCAACAGTAAGCGGAATGGGAAGAGGCGCAGGTAACTGTTATTCAGAATTATTGTTAGGTTTCTTAAGAAATCCTAAGTTTAATATTGTTCCGGTTCTTAAGTTTATTGAAAAGCATATGGTTCCACTTAAGACATCAGGCGTTGTATGGGGATGTGATGTACAGTACATGCTTACTGGTCAGACTAACCAGCATCCAAGAACAGCTATCGCATTTACTAAGGCAGAAAGAAACGATTATGCTAAATATTACACAGAAATTACTGGAGATGAGTAAAATTGTTGACATGGCATTTTTAAGAGCGTAAAATATGCTCAAAATCGTGTAAAACATTTTTTACATCGGTATCTTTAGATGAAAGGAAGTACTAACAATGGAAAAGAAGAATATTGATTGGTCAAGCCTTGGCTTTGGTTACATCAAGACTGACAAGAGATTCGTAGCCAACTACAAAGATGGCGCATGGGATAACGGAACACTTACAGAGGATGATAAGGTTGTCATTAACGAGTGCGCAGGTGTCCTTCAGTATGCACAGACATGTTTTGAAGGTCTTAAAGCTTATACAACAGAGGATGGTCACATTGTTATGTTCCGCCCAGATCTGAATGCAGCAAGAATGAAAGATTCATGTGAGAGACTTGAGATGCCAGTTTACCCAGAAGATAAGTGGGTAGAGGCAGTTGCTAAGACAGTAGAAGCTAATGCAGCATGGGTACCACCTTTTGGTTCAGGTGCTACACTTTATGTCCGTCCATATATGTTCGGAAGCAATCCGGTTATCGGAGTTAAACCAGCTGATGAATATCAGTTCAGAGTACTTACAACTCCAGTAGGTCCTTACTTCAAGGGCGGTGCTAAGCCTATTACTATCAAGGTTTCAGATTTTGATAGAGCAGCACCACACGGAACAGGACATATCAAGGCTGGACTTAACTATGCAATGAGCTTACATGCAATTATGACAGCACATGAAGAAGGATATGCAGAGAATATGTACCTTGACCCAGCAACAAGAACTAAGGTTGAGGAGACAGGTGGTGCTAACTTCATATTCATCACTAAAGATGGTAAGTTCGTAACACCAAAGTCTAATTCAATTCTTCCATCAATCACACGCCGTTCATTAATGGTTGTTGCTAAGGAATATCTTGGATTAGAGGTTGAGGAAAGAGAAGTTCTCTTTGATGAAGTTAAGGATTTTGCAGAGTGTGGTCTTTGCGGTACAGCTGCAGTTATCTCACCAGTTGGTAAGATTAACGACCATGGTAAGGAAATCTGCTTCCCAAGCGGAATGGAGAAGATGGGTCCTACAATCCAGAAGCTCTACGATACATTAACAGGTATCCAGATGGGCAAGATTGAAGCTCCTAAGGGATGGATTTACACAATTGCGTAATTCGTATTATTAAAATATTTATTCGGTCTGGACAAGTGTTCAGGCCGATTTTTTAATTTTCTAAAGTAGATTTTACAGTGAAAATGTGATAACATACTAATATAACAGACGTTAGTAAAGAGGTGCAGCAGTATGTCAGAAGTCGGAACTAATGAACGTTTATTGCGTTCTGATGTAACATTAGAGGAAAGCAGAAAGATAGAGAGAGTTCTTAGAAGAAACAATATATCATATTTTGAGAAATGGAATTTCCACACAGGTGTGTTCAAGTTCCTTAATAACAGTAAGAATTCTAAGTGCGATATATATGTTCATATGGATTCTATGGATAAGGCTAAGGAATTGCTTACAGATATGTAGGATACAGTTTTGGTAGGTGCGATAATATAATATGGTTAAGGAAAAGGTCAGGAATGTTGAAACTCCTGGCCTTTTTGATTACATATGTATTATTCTTCATCCTTTGGCAGCGATTGCATATACTGGTGCATTGATTCTGCCACAATCTTGCTGTGTGCGACAGCTTCTACTACGGTTCTTGCACCGTTGACAACATCACCTGATGCAAATATACCCGGACGGCTTGTGTGACCAGTCTCGTCTGCGTCAAGAAGTCCCCTTGCAGTGGCTTTAAGACCTGTTGTTGTGTTGACAATACGATTCTGCGGTCCCTGACTGATAGAGATGATAACACTGTCTGAGTGATGAAGTGTATCAGTGCCTTCTATGTCAGTGAAAGTTCCGTCCTCGTTCTCAATAATATCCCTGAATATAACACCATCGTCCTTAATCTCAATAGGACGTTTATTATATTCAAATGTGATTCCTTCAAGCTGTGCGTAGCTGAATTCATATTTGCTGGCAGCGACCTCTTTAGTGATAGAGAAACAGATGACATTGCGGGAACCTTTTCTCTTGGCAGTTCTTGCAACGTCCATAGCGGCATTACCGGCACCAATAACAATAACAGTTTCACCGAGGTGATAGCTGTCAGGGTTATTGAGGTAATTGATACCAAAGTGGACATTGCCAAATGTCTCTCCTTTAATGTGAAGAGAGTTAGGCTTCCATACACCAGTACCGATGAATATGGATTTGTAGCCGTCACGGAACAAATCATCAATTCCGATGGCACCACCGATAGTTGTGTTTGGACGAATCTTGATTCCCTTTAAGGCAAGATGTCTGTATTCAATGTCATCAAGAACGGTCTTAGGAAGTCTGAATTCTGGAATACCGTATCTTAATACGCCGCCAATCTTGTCCTTACCTTCAAATATAGTAACCTGATATCCGTATCTTGCAAGAATAATTGCGATAGTGATACCGGCAGGACCTGAACCGATGATTGCGACTCTCATGCCGTTAGAAGGCTTAGGACCTTCAGTCATCTGGTTGGCATATGTACTTGAGATATAATTTTCAATAGTAGAAAAATGTACAGGAGCGCCCTTTCTTCCAAGTACGCAGTGACCTTCACACTGGTTCTCATGATTGCAGATGAGACTGCACACGGTAGTAAGCGGGTTGTTCTCGAAAAGCATTTTACCAGCTTCGTTAAGCTTATTCTCTTTAAGTAAACGGATTGCCATAGGAATGTTAGTGTTAATAGGACATCCCTTCTGACACTGAGGCACTTTGCACTGTAAGCAGCGGTTGGCCTCGTCCATAACATGTAACGCCATAATATATCCCCCTTTAAAAAATGTTATGTAGTAGTAAGATGCGCGTGTGTATCAGGCTGTCCGGCACCTGTCTGTGGCGCTGGAACTCAGGTTTTCCTCGCTTAGCAGGAGTAAAAGCCGCTGTCTGCAGAGTTTATTACATCGCTCAAAAGCAAACGCGCTTCGCTTGAACGAGCTTTTGAGCAATGCACTTATGCAGACAGCGGCTTTAACTCCTGCACAGCTCGTCAAAATTCATTCCAGCGCCACAGACAGGTGCCGGACAGCCTGATACACACACGCAACTTAACTAACTAAATCATAGCATTTTTTAATGTGGAATTAAAGGGGAAGTTTGACGAAAGAGCGGAGAAAGGTTGGGAGTTTCCTAGATTTTTTGAGTGAAATATAGTATTATATAGCTTAATGAAATTGCATGCTGTCGGGGGCAGCAGGGAAGGAATTATTATGCCAGTTACAGAGTACTTAGAGCGCAATGCAAGAGAATATCCAGACGAGGTTGCATTGGTAGAACTCAATCCTGATGAAAAGGATACGAGAAGAACGACATGGAAGGAGTTCGGGCTTATTGAGCCTACAACTTATTCACCATACCGAAGAGAGATTACATGGAGTGTATTTAACGAGAAAGCGAACAGATTCGCCAACATGCTTATTGGCAGAGGAATCAAGAAGGGCGATAAGGTAGCTATTATTATGTATAACTGCCTTGAATGGCTTCCTATATATTTCGGAGTGTTAAAGACAGGTGCGATAGCAGTGCCTTTCAACTTCAGATATGATTCTGATGAAATCTATTACTGTGCAGAGCTTGCAGAAGTAGATGTTATTGTATTTGGACCACAGTTTATCGGACGAATTGAGGTAAATGCTGAGAGATTATCAAAGGGCAGACTTCTTATCTATGTTGGAGATAACTGTCCAAGCTTTGCAGAAAGCTACCGTGAACTGGTTGCTGACTGTTCAAGCAAAGCACCTGATGTAACTATAACAGAAGATGATTACGGTGCAATATATTTTTCATCAGGAACAACAGGATTTCCTAAGGCTATTCTTCATAAGCACAGAAGCCTTACACAGGCTGCCGAGATGGAGCAGAAGCATCATGGAACTGGAAGATATGATACATTTTTATGTATTCCGCCGCTTTACCATACAGGAGCTAAGTTCCACTGGATGGGAAGTCTTGTGGCAGGAAGCAAAGCAGTACTTCTTAAGGGAACTAAGCCGGAGACAATTCTTAAGGCGGTCTCAGATGAAGAATGTACAATAGTATGGCTGTTAGTGCCTTGGGCACAGGATATACTTGATGCGCTCGACAGAGGAGACATCAAGTTATCAGATTACAGACTTGACCAGTGGAGACTTATGCATATAGGTGCGCAGCCGGTTCCACCTTCACTTATCAAGAGATGGAAGGAATACTTCCCTAAGCACCAGTACGATACCAACTACGGACTTTCAGAATCAACAGGTCCGGGCTGTGTACATCTTGGTGTGGAGAATATCAATAAGGTTGGTGCTATCGGAATTCCGGGTTACAGATGGGAATGTAAGATAGTCGATGAAGACGGTAATACAGTAAAACAGGGCGATGTCGGAGAACTCTGCGTTAAAGGACCTGGCGTCATGACATGCTATTACCGCAATGAGGAGGCAACTAAAGAAGTCCTTAAAGACGGCTGGTTATATACAGGTGATATGGCTATGCAGGACGAGGATGGTTTCTACTTCCTTGTAGACAGAAAGAAGGATGTCATAGTAAGTGGTGGAGAGAACATCTATCCGGTTCAGATAGAGGACTTCATCAGAAGATTTAATAAAGTTAAAGATGTAGCTGTAATCGGACTTCCAGACCACAGACTGGGTGAAAAGACAGCAGCTATCATAGAAATTAAGGATGATGTTACATGTACAAAGGAAGAGATTGAAGATTTCTGTATGGAGCTACCAAGATACAAGCGTCCGAAAGAGATTATATTTGCAGATATTCCGCGTAATGCTACAGGAAAGATTGAGAAGCCGAAGCTTCGTAAGATGTACGGCGCAGACAGACTTGTAGAACAGGAAAATAAAGGCTGATAAGAATACATAGAATGGAGAATGTTATGAGAGAATTAATGCTGGGCAATAAGGCAGTTGCAAGAGGAATGTATGAAGCAGGCTGTAAGGTAATATCAAGTTATCCGGGAACACCAAGTACAGAGATAACAGAAGAAGCAGCGAAATATGATGAGATATACTGCGAGTGGGCGCCTAATGAAAAGGTTGCATTAGAGGCAGCACACGGAGCAACACTCGGTGGAGTAAGAGCAGCATGTGCAATGAAGCATGTTGGTTTAAATGTGGCAGCAGACCCGTTGTTTACAATATCATATCAGGGACTTAACGCAGGACTTGTAATCTGTGTAGCAGATGACCCGGGAATGCACTCATCACAGAACGAACAGGATTCAAGACATTATGCATTTGCAGCCAAAGTACCTATGCTTGAGCCTGCAGATTCAGAAGAATCAAGACTTTTCGTTAAGGAAGCATATGAGATATCAGAGAAATACAATACACCGGTATTTATCAAAATGTGTACAAGAGTTGCACATTCACAGAGTGTTGTATGTCCTGAGGAAAGAGTAGAGCCTGCACAGGTTCCTTATGTAAAAGACCCAACTAAGGTCATGATGACTAAGAATTCAAGAGATGCACATGTAAGAGTTGAGCAGAGAACACTTGACCTTATACAGTATGCAGAGACAAGTGGAATTAACAGAATTGAAGAGTGTGCAGAGGGAAGTCTTGTCAATGGAAAGAAGATCGGTGTAATCACATCTTCAACATCATACCAGTATACTAAGGAAGTATTTGGAGATAAGGTAAGCGTACTCAAGCTTGGTATGGTATATCCACTGCCAGAGAAGCTTATCAAGGATTTCGCAGAGGGCAAGGATGAAATCTATGTAATAGAGGAGCTTGACCCAATTATTGAGAATCACTGCAAGCAGTTAGGAATACAGGTTCATGGTAAAGATACATTTCCAATATGCGGAGAATTCTCACAGAATCTTATTAAGAAATGTATGGGAATGGAAGAACCTGAATACACAACAATAGACGCACAGATTCCGGGCAGACCACCGGTTATGTGTGCCGGCTGTCCACACAGAGGAATATTCTACATTCTTCACAAGAAGAAGATTATGGTATATGGAGATATCGGATGCTACACATTAGGCGCAGTTGCACCGCTTAATGCGATGGATCTTAATGTCTGCATGGGTGCATCTTGCTCAGGACTTCACGGCTTTAACAAGGCTATGGGAGAAGCTGGTGAGAGCAACAGCGTAGGCGTTATCGGAGATTCAACATTTATGCATTCAGGAATGACTGGAATTACAGATATATCTTACAACATGAGTAATTCAACAGTAATTATTCTTGATAACTCAATTACAGGTATGACAGGACATCAGCAGAATCCTACAACTGGTAAGAACTTAAGAGGAGAGCCGGCAGGTAAGGTTGACCTTGAAGCATTATGCAGGGCTTTAGGCTTTAACAGAGTAAGAGTTGTTGACCCATACGACCTCGCAGCCGTTGAGACAGCAGTAACAGAGGAACTTGCAGCTAAAGAACCGTCTATAATCATAAGCAGAAGACCATGTGTAATGATTAAGGGAACTGTTCATAAGCCTGCAATCGCAATTAATCAGGACAAATGTAAAGGCTGTAAGGCATGTATGCAGATTGGCTGTCCTGCTATATCATTTAAGGATAAGAAAGCACATATTGACCCAACATTATGTATCGGATGTGAAGTGTGCAAGCAGATGTGCAGATTCGATGCAATAGGAATGTAAGTATAGACAGGTAACTGAAGGGAGATTCAATATGACAAAGAATATTATGATAGTTGGTGTTGGCGGACAGGGAACACTTCTTGCCAGCAAGATGTTAGGATATGTATTATTAAAGCAGGGATATGATGTTAAGGTTTCAGAGGTACACGGAATGAGCCAGAGAGGCGGTTCAGTTGTAACTTATGTAAGATACGGTGAGAAGGTATATTCACCGGTAATCGATAAAGGTGAGGCTGATGTTATCATCTCATTTGAGCAGTTAGAGGCTGCAAGATGGGTTGAATTCTTAAAGAAGGACGGAGTCATCATCACCAATACACAGAAGATGGAGCCAATGCCTGTAATTACAGGGGCAGCAGAGTATCCGGAAGGACTTATCGAGAAGCTTACAGCAGCAGGCGCCAAGGTAGATGCAAAGGATTTCCTTGCACTCGCTGAGGAGGCTGGCTCTTCTAAGGCTGTTAATATAGCACTTATGGGAAGATTCTCAACATACTTCCCTGATATCACAGACGAGCAGTGGCAGGATGCCATAGAGAAAAATGTTCCTGCTAAATTCCTTGAGCTTAACAGGAAAGCATTTGAACTTGGAAGGAATGCTTAAGAAACACACAGGGGGAGAGCATTTGACGAGATTTACTATATGCGATGATGAGCCGCAGCATGGCGAATTAATAAGCAGATATATAAAGACTGAATATGCAAAGCATGTGCCAGAGACTGATATAGCGGAAGTTGTGGTATATCAGTCTCCGAAGAAAATGCTTGAGGAAGCAGTAGAAGATACGGATATATTCATACTTGATATTGAATGTGGAACGGTGAATGGATTTGATATTGCAAAGGAGATACGCAGATTAAATAAAAATGCAGGAATAGTATTCTGCACATCACATAGCAATTATGTGTATCAGGTATTCGGTCTTACTCCTATTGATTTTATAAGAAAGAATAATATTGAAGAAGATATTGTACAGACAATGTATAATATTATGAATTTTCTCAAAGAAAAAAAGAAAATACTTGTAATTGAGAAAGGCGATATAATAAGACTTTCAGATATTGTGTCTGTGAATGTTATAAAACATGACCTTATATTCAAAGGTGTTAATGGCGAGAGAAAAATAAGAGCCAACCTAAGTACATATGAAGAGCAGCTAAAACAGTTCGATTTCATTAAGATATCACAGGGCGAGATGGTCAATAAGGATTATATAAAGGAAAGAAAAAGAGATAACCTTATTATGAAGGATGGCACAGTCTATCACATAAGCAGAAGCAGAGTCGATGAGATAAGGAGAATGTTCATATGACAGATATAATATTCGAAAGTTTCATGAATCTGTTTCAGAGTGTAGTTGTG
>ENA-ORCM01002573-ORCM01002573.1-human-gut-metagenome-genome-assembly--contig:-NODE-2573-length-12907-cov-3.357521_pt1 | contig 12907 bp, 10 predicted proteins | sample MGYA00242906_ERZ507928 | MGnify/ENA primary metagenome ERZ507928 (study PRJEB26167, sample SAMN06115497) | human gut metagenome | host: Homo sapiens | place: China:Shanxi | collected 2015-05-07...
CGGGATATTGTTGAGAAAGATATGATTGGACTATTGATTATTTAAAATAATAATGTTATTATTAATAATATGAATGTAAATGGGGAGAAAATGATTTTGGATAAGAAATTATATGACAATTACGTGAAGATACTGGAGAATGAACTGGTGCCGGCATTGGGATGTACGGAACCAATTGCCATTGCTTATGCGGCGGCAAAGGCCAGAGAAGTCCTGGGGGAATTCCCGGATTATGTGGAAATGCGGTGCAGCGGCAATATTATCAAGAATGTCAAATGTAAAAAGACCAAAAAATGCAGAAAAAGAACCAAACAAAATAGAAAACATATTAATAAATGGAGCAGGAATGGGAACTAAAGAAATAATATTAGCTGTTAACAACACAATGAAAGATAAGTATAATATTGTTGGAATGATAGATGACAATAAAAATAAACTAAATAAAAGCATACTAGGAGTAAAAGTATTAGGAACAAGATATGATATTCCAGATATAGTAAAAGAAAAAAATGTAAGATATGTAATTTAAAAACAGACCAGGGGGACAAAAATATGCAGATTACAGACATCAGAATTCGTAAGGTAGAAAAAGAGGGCAAGATGAAGGCGGTTGTGTCAATCACAATCGATGATGAATTCGTGGTACATGACATTAAGGTAATCGAAGGAGAAAAGGGACTTTTCATCGCCATGCCAAGCCGCAAGACAGCTGAGGGCGAGTACAAAGACATTGCCCATCCGATCAAGTCCTCTACGAGAGAACTGATCCAGAATCTGATCTTGCAAAAGTACAACGAGGAGTTGTTACATAGCGAAGCAGTATAGAAGATCCGCATAGGAATGTATATGGGGATGAACGCAGGTCGAGGGCAGCCTTGACCTGCGTTTTTGTATTTTTGTCATCTTGCAATTTTTGGCACGGTCAGCTAAATTGTATATCAGTAGAAATCACGTTATCAGGCAGGAAATGAGGATGATCGTATGTATGTAATAGTTGGATTGGGAAATCCGGGAGATAAATATGCAAGAACCAGACATAATGTTGGCTTTGATGTCATAGACTTATTGGCAGAACAGAATGGTATTTCTGTGACGGAACGAAAACACAAAGCTCTGATCGGAAAGGGCAGGATCGCAGGACAGGCGGTCATTCTGGTCAAACCGCAGACCTTTATGAATTTAAGTGGCGAGAGTGTGGGCGATATCCTGCATTTTTACAAGTTGGATCCGGCACAGGATCTGATCGTGATCTCAGATGATGTGGCACTGGATCCGGGAGCCTTGCGTATCCGCAAAAAAGGAAGTGCGGGCGGTCACAACGGCTTGAAGAATATCATCGCCCACTGTCATACCGAGGAATTTATGCGCGTGCGCATCGGTGTAGGCAAATTGCCGCCAAACGGAGATATGATCGCACATGTGCTGGGACGTTTTGCACCGGAGGACAGACGTCTGGTGGAATTGTCCTATGAGCGCGCGGCGCAGGCGATCGACTGTATCTTGTCGGAAGACGTGGATAAGGCGATGAGCCGCTATAATGGAAAAGTGGAAGTATCATGAAAACATTTTTAAAACCTTTTGAGGAGATGCCGCAGATCGAGGAACTGCGGGAACATCTAAAAAAAGATAAACGCATCTACGAGGTATCGGGGCTGATCGACAGTCTGAAACCGCATCTGATCTATGGCATCGGTTATGATGTGCCGATCAAACTGATCGTTACCTTTGACGAGATGCGGGCAAAGCAGATCTATGAGGGTTATCAGTTTTTTGATGAAAACACTCTGTATTATCCGGCAAGAGATCTGCTCTTTTATCAGTCGGACATTCACAGCAACGCTCTTACCAGAGAGCGTCTTTCTGTCGTACAGGCACTCATTGAGCATAGACCGGTCACGGTCGTAACGACTATGGATGCCCTGATGAACCGTGTGCCGCCCCTTTCCTCTTATGAACGGGGCATTTTTACCATTGATCTGGAAGAGACGGTGGATCTGGATGAAATGCGAAAGAAACTGGTCATGCTGGGCTATGAAAATGTGACCCAGGTGGAACATCCGGGAGAGTTTGCCGTGCGTGGAGGGATCGTGGATATCTTTCCTTTGACAGAAGAACATCCCATCCGTATGGAGTTGTGGGGCGATGAGATCGATTCGCTCCGTTATTTTGATGTCGCAACGCAAAAGTCCATCGACTCCGTAGAACATGTGACGGTCTATCCGGCGATGGAACTTGTGCTGACCCAGGAGGAGATCGAGACCGGTTTAAAGCGTATGGAGGCGGATGCGGAAGAAATGTATCAGAAGTATCGCAGTCAGATGCGCACGGAAGAAGCACACCGGATCAAGACTGGTGTGGAACAACTGGCGACCGAGACCAGAGAATGGGGACTGGGGCTTGGTCTGGAGACACATCTGAATTACTTTGTCAGCCAGACGGAAAGTCTGCTTTCCTATTTTCCGCCGGAGACTCTGGTCTTTTTAGATGAACTGGTGCATCTGGACGAAAAGGGAAAGGTTATTGAACAGGAGTTTTCGGACAGTATGACCAGCCGTCTGGAAAAGGGCTACTGCCTGCCGGGACAACTGGAAATGCTGCTGACTACCAAGAGCGTCTTTGCTATGCTGCAAAAACATCCGGGTGTGGTCTTGTCAACTTTGGATAGCCGCGAGGGACTGCTTTCCATTGCAGGGCATACCGGCGTGCGTGCGGTCTCTGTGGGCGCCTACAACAATCAGTTTGAACTTCTGGTCAAAGACCTGAAAAGATTTAAAGACCGCAAATACCGTATCCTTTTGCTCAGCCCATCGCGGACCCGTGGTAATCATCTGGCAGAAAACCTCATGGATCAGGATCTGAATGCCTTTTTCTCGGAAGACTACGACCATGAAATCTATCCGGGTGAGATTATGGTATCTGTGGGAAATCTGGCGCGGGGCTATGAGTTCCCGGAGTCATCTTTTGTCATTTTGTCGGAGCAGGACATTTTTGGCAGCAGGGCACGACGGAAAAAGAAGAAAACCCGCAAATATGAGGGGGAACAGATCGCCGGTCTGTCAGATCTGACGATTGGGGACTATGTTGTTCATGAAAATCATGGCTTGGGTATCTATCAGGGATTTGAAAAGATCGAAGTGGATAAGGTCGTCAAGGATTATATCAAGATTTCTTATGCCAAGGGCGGCAATCTCTATATTCCGGCGACCCAGTTGGATGCTATTCAAAAATACGGCAGCCAGGATGGCAAAAAGCCAAAATTAAATACACTGGGAACCCAGGACTGGGTCAACACTAAAAATCGTGTGCGTGCAGCAGTCGGCGTGGTTGCCAAGGAATTGGTGGATCTTTATGCCCTGCGCGAGCAGAATCAGGGCTATGTCTATGGACCGGATACCGTCTGGCAGCAGGAATTTGAGGAAACTTTCCCTTACGAGGAGACTGACGGACAGTTGGAGGCGATCGCGGCAGTCAAGCAGGACATGATGAGCAGCAAGATCATGGACCGCCTGATCTGTGGGGACGTCGGCTATGGCAAGACGGAGATCGCTATCCGTGCAGCCTTTAAGGCAGTGCAGGACGGCAAGCAGGTCGTTTATCTGGTGCCGACGACCATCCTGGCGCAGCAGCATTACAATACCTTTTTAAAGCGTATGTCCCACTATCCGGTCAATATTGGACTGCTTTGCCGCTTTGTCGGTGCAGCAGAACAGAAAAAGAAGATCGAAGGTCTAAAGACCGGACAGATCGATATTGTCATCGGAACCCACCGCCTGCTCTCCAAAGATGTTTCCTATAAGGATCTGGGACTTTTGATCATTGACGAGGAACAGCGTTTTGGTGTCAACCACAAAGAGCAGATCAAGCAGATGAAAAAGACGGTCGACGTGCTCTCCTTATCAGCGACACCGATACCGCGAACCATGCATATGAGCCTGATCGGCATCCGGGATATGAGTGTCTTGGAAGAGGCACCTATGGAGCGCCAGCCCATCCAGACTTTTGTTTTTGAATACAATGAAGAAATGATCCGGGAAGCCATCGTCCGTGAAATGGCGCGTGGCGGGCAGGTCTACTATGTCTTTAACCGGGTAAAGCAGATCGCGGATGTTGCGGCAAAGATCGAAGAACTGGTGCCGGAAGCCAATGTGGCATATGCGCATGGCAAGATGACGGAGAGCCGTCTGGAAAAGATCATGTATGGCTTTATCAATCAGGAGATCGATGTTCTGGTGTCAACGACGATCATTGAGATCGGGTTGGATATTTCCAATGTCAATACTATTATCATCCATGATGCCGACCAGTTGGGACTGTCCCAGTTGTATCAGCTGCGCGGTCGTGTGGGAAGAAGTAATCGCAGTGCCTATGCATTTTTGATGTATAAAAGGGACAAAATGTTAAAAGAAGTGGCAGAGAAACGTCTGGCTGCCATCAAGGAATTTACGGATCTGGGAAGCGGCTTCAAGATCGCCATGCGGGATCTGGAGATCCGCGGGGCAGGCAACCTTCTGGGACAGGAACAGCACGGACACATGGCGGCGGTCGGCTATGACCTCTACTGTAAGATGCTGGGCGAGGCTGTGAAAAAAGAAAAAGGCGGCATGGTGGAGGAGCACTTTGACACGACGATCGATCTGGATATCGATGCCTATCTGCCGGAGACTTATGTTGTCAGTGAGGAACAGCGCCTGGATCTTTATAAGAGGATCGCACTCATCGATTCCGAGGAAGGACGCGATGAGATGTTAGATGAGTTGATCGACCGTTTCGGAGAACCATCCCGGTCTGTGCAAAACCTTTTGTTTATTGCCATGCTCCGTATGGAGGCTCACAAGGCATTTGTCACAGACATTGTACAAAGACCGGAGGAGATCGTTTTTACCCTCTTTGAACGCGCGGCGATCGATGCCAGCGGGATCCCGGCAGTCATTGAGAAGAATAAACCTTATGTGACCTTTACGGCGGATGCCAAACATCCGGCTTTCCATTATTTTTACAAGAAAAATTCAAGGATCAAGCCCAAGGATCTGCCGGATCTGGTCATGACATTTGTAAAAGAATTGCAGGGCTTGGCATTAAATCAAAAATCGGAGAATTAGGCGACACAAAATATTCAAAGGTTTAGAGGTTGCCCCTTACCTGCAAAATGGCTATAATAGCAAGGTAAGCCGAAAACAAGGAGATAAAGTCAGTATGAAAAAAAGAAATATTCTTGTTGCTGCAATGACGTTGACGCTTGCGGGAGCGACCCTGCTTTCCGGATGCGGTCTGAATGCAGATGCAACACTTGTAAATATCAATAAAGGAGAGGACAGCATATCACTGGGTTACGGCAATTTCGTTGCCAGATATACACAGTCCTTGTATGATGCCACATATTTACAGTATATGGGTACGGATATGTGGACAAAGGAAGATGATGGCACGACGCTTGAGGATAACGTCAAGAAAAATGTCATGAAGTCCATGAAGGAAGATTACCTCTTGGAACAGCATGCCTCTGATTATGATGTGACCCTTTCCGATGATGAGAAAAAGTCCATCAAAAAGGCAGCTAAGGCATTTATCAAGAACAATTCGGAAGATACACTGGACGCTATGACGGCGACCGAGGAGATCGTAGAAAAGTATCTGACTAATCAGACGATCGCATCCAAGGTATCCGAAGCCATCAAGGAGTCGGCAGATGTGACAGTGACCGAGGAGGAGGCTGCACAGCGCACGATCACTTATGCTTATTTCGGATCCGTGACTTATAAAGATTCCTCTGGCAATACCGGATATTATACCGATGACCAGAAAAAGGAATTAAAGGCAAAGGCAGAAGCCCTTACGACTTCAACCGATCTGGAGACAGACGGTGAGGCAGCGGGCGCGACCATCAAGACAGCATCCTACGGAAAGGATGACACTTCTTTGGATGAAGCCGTGATCGCAGCCGCAGATGCTCTTTCCGAGGGACAGATCTCATCTGTTGTAGATGTAGGAAACGATGGTTACTATGTCATCCGCTTAGATAGCGCGTATGATGAAGAAGCAACCCAAAAAGCGATGACAACGCTTGAGGAGAAAAAGCGCAGTGACTATTTAGAGTCTGTCTTGAAGGGCTGGAAAAAGGAAATTACCTGGACGACCGATAAGAAGCAATGGAAGAAAGTACAGTTCGATACTTTCTTTGAAAAGGTAACGGCAGCAGACACAACGGCAGAATAATGACAGGCAAAAGCAAGGCGCAGTCCTTGCTTTTGCTTTTTTTGAAGTAAGGGATAGAAAATGAAGTTCTTGGGAAAATATTTAAAAGATTATAAAAAAGAAAGTATATTTGCACCGCTCTTTAAGATGCTGGAGGCAATTTTTGAACTCCTGGTTCCGCTGGTAATGGCATCCATTATCGACGTAGGAATCGCAAACCGGGATAGGGACTATGTGATCCATATGTGCCTACTTTTGATCTTGTTTGCCATCTTGGGTCTGGCATTTGCCATCACGGCACAGTATTTTGCGGCAAAAGCAGCCATCTACACGGCTTCTAAGATGCGTGCAGATCTTTTTCACCGCATCATGGATATGTCAGCGGCAAGCCATGGCAGTGTGGGAACATCGGCACTTACAACACGTATCACATCGGATATCAACCAGATACAGAGTGGTATCAATATGTTCCTGCGTCTTTTCCTGCGCTCTCCGTTTATCGTGTTTGGTGCGATGATCATGGCACTGATCGTTGATGTCAAGTCGACCCTGATCTTTGTGATCGTGATCGCCCTCTTAGGGCTGGTCGTCTATGGTATCACCAAGTCGACCCTGCCGATCTTTAGCCGGATCCAAAAGAAGATGGAACGCGTCTTTTTGGCAGTCGGTGAAAACTTAGAGGGAGCCCGTGTGATCCGTGCCTTTGGTAATCAGGATCAGCAGAAGCAGGCATTTGGGACGCAGACAGAAGACCTGTATGCCGACCAGATGCGTGCCGGCAAGGTTTCTGCACTTCTGAACCCGATCACCTATGTGATCGTCAATCTTGGTGTTGTGGCAGTCATCTGGTTTGGCTCTACCCAGGTCGATATGGGGATCCTTGCCAAGGGACAGGTCGTAGCACTTGTCAACTAGATGTCACAGATTTTGGTAGAACTGATCAAACTGGCAAACCTGATCGTGGTACTTATGCGTGCCTACGCTTCGGTTACCAGAGTGGAGCAGATCATGGAAATGCCATATGATGAGCGGACTTATGTGACAGAGACACAAAAGGCATCAGAGGCGGATGCAGTATCTTATGAGCAGGTATCCTTTGCTTATCCACAGGCGGGCGAGATGGCGATCCGGGATATTGATTTTAAGGTGCCGGATCATGGAACCGTTGGTATCATCGGCGGCACCGGCTCCGGTAAGTCTACCGTTTTGCACCTGCTCAACCATATGTATGATGCCAGCAAGGGAAAAGTATTGATCTACGGCAAGGATGTACGCAGTTACAAGGAAAAAGAACTGACAAAGATCGTAGGTCTGGTACCGCAGCGCGGTGTGCTTTTCCATGGAAGCATCCGGGACAATATCCGTTTCGGACGGGAGGATATTACAGATAATATGATCGCGACAGCCGTCCATGCAGCCCGGGCAGACAACGTCATCGAAAGCAAAGAGCATGGTCTGGATGAGGAGATCCTACAGGATGCCAGAAATCTTTCCGGCGGACAGAGACAGAGACTGACGATTGCCAGAGCCCTGGCGGGACAGCCGAAGATCCTGGTCCTGGACGATTCGGCTTCTGCGCTGGATGTGGCAACGGACGCAGCACTGCGCAAGGCGATCCGCGGGCTGCCTTGGCATCCGACGACCTTTATCGTATCGCAACGTGCTTCCTCTGTGATGGAAGCGGATCAGATCTTAGTCATGGAAGATGGCTGTATCGTAGGCAAGGGCAAACACGAAGACCTGCTGCGGGACAATGCCATTTATCAGGAAATATACTATTCACAGTTTCCAAAAGACGAAAAAGAGCAAAACTCGTAAGAGGAAGGGTCAGCAATCATGAGTACAAAAAATGAAATCAAACAATCTCAAGTAATCAAACGTGTTCTGGTGGAATTAAAGACCTACCGTTTACAGATCGTTCTCAGCCTGATCTGTGCGGTACTGACAGTCATCTTCACCCTGCTGGTTCCGGTACTTACGGGAAAGGCGGTCGATTGTATGATCGGCAGCGGGCAGATCCAATGGGATGGACTGTATCAGATTTTAGAAAAGATGGCACTGGCGATCGTGGGTACTTGCTTTTTCCAGTGGCTTATGAACCGTATCAATAATTACATTACCTATGACATTACAAAAAACATGCGGCAAAAGGCTTTCGAGAAGATGTTAGTCATGCCGATCAAAAATATTGATTCCCATTCCCATGGTGATTATATGAGTCGTATCGCTACGGATGCGGATGTCTTTTCCGATGGTCTTTTGATGGGATTTACCCAGTTGTTTACCGGTGTACTGACCATTCTGGGCACGATCTTTTTTATGGTGCGTGTCAGCTTGCCGATCGCATTGGTAGTTATTGTCCTGACTCCGGTATCCCTTCTGGTGGCAAAGTTTGTCGCAAGCAGGACTTATGCTATGTTCCGGTTGCAGGCGAAGCACCGCGGCGAACAGACTGCATATGCAGATGAAATGATCGAAAACCAGTCGGTTGTATCTGCTTTTTCTTATAATGAGAAGGCAAAAGAGGAATTTGATGTCTTGAATGACCGCCTGGCAGACAGTTCCTTAAAGGCGACTTTTTATTCTTCCATCACCAACCCGACAACACGTTTTGTCAACAGTCTGATCTACAGTGGTGTGGGTGTCGCAGGTGCCATTCTTGCAATCTTCGGCGGCATCACGGTCGGTGGACTGACCAGTTTCTTAGGCTATGCAAGCCAGTATGCCAAGCCTTTCAATGAAATCTCCGGCGTTGTCACGGAATTACAGAACGCCATTGCCTGCGCGGCGCGTATTTTTGAGATCATTGATGCACCGGCAGTGGAGGAGAGCCGGGAAAATCATCTGTCGGATGTGGAAGGAAAGATCGTATTTGAGGATGTGGCGTTTTCCTATGATCCGAGCAAACCGCTCATTGAGCACTTAAATCTGACCGTAGAGCCGGGACAGCGTATTGCCATTGTCGGACCGACCGGAAGCGGTAAGACGACGCTTATCAACCTGCTTATGCGCTTCTATGATACGACACATGGCAAGATCACCATTGATGGTGTCGATATCCGGTCTATCCCGCGTGCCAACCTGCGTGAAAAATTCGGCATGGTTTTACAGGAGACCTGGCTGAAAGAGGGCACTATCCGGGAAAACCTTTTGTTTGCCAACCCGGATGCGACAGAAGAAGAGATGGTGCAGGCAGCCAGAACTTCCCATGCGCATGAATTTATCAAACGTTTGCCAAATGGGTATGATACTTATATCAAGGGCGATGACGGCAGTCTTTCGCAGGGAGAAAAGCAACTTCTTTGTATTGCCCGCCTGATGCTGGCATTGCCGCCTATGCTGATCTTGGATGAGGCGACATCTTCCATTGATACGCGTACGGAGATGAAGATACAGGAGGCTTTCCAGACCATGATGGAAGGCAGAACAACCTTTGTCGTAGCACACAGACTTTCCACGATCCGCGAAGCAGATGTGATCCTCTATATGCAGGACGGTAAGGTCTTAGAACAGGGAAATCATCAGGAATTGTTGGAGAAGAACGGATATTATGCGAAATTGTATCGCAGTCAGTTTGTATGTGGCAAATAGATTGACTTTTTCAAGTGACGCAAGATTTACTGGTGCATATGATGTAGTATGTGCTATAATGTCTTTTATCAATGGGTAAATATAGGCGAGAGCCTTTGGAATAAATGAGTAACGAGGTGTTATATGGAACAATTCGTAATTAAGGGGGGAAATCCGATCGTAGGGGAAGTAGAGATCGGTGGTGCCAAGAATGCAGCGCTCGCAATTCTTGCAGCGTCCATTATGACGGATGAGACAGTGACCATAGATAATCTGCCGGATGTGCGGGATATCAACATCATGCTGGATGCTTTGAGCGATATCGGCGCAGTGGTAGAGCGCGTAGACCGACACACAGCGCGCATCAACGGATCAACCATCGGACAGTTGAACGTAGATTATGAATACATCAAAAAGATCCGTGCTTCCTATTATCTTCTGGGAGCCTTACTTGGAAAATACAAAAGAGCAGAAGTAGCATTGCCGGGTGGCTGCGTGATCGGCAGCCGACCGATCGACCTGCATGTCAAAGGATTCAAGGCACTGGGCGCCGATGTGGACATCAGTTATGGCTTGATCTCTGCAAAGGCAGACCATCTGGTAGGCAGCCATATCTACATGGATAAGGTATCTGTCGGTGCTACGATCAATGTACTTATGGCAGCGGCACTTGCCGAGGGCAAGACCGTGATCGAAAATGCCGCTAAGGAGCCGCATGTCGTAGATGTTGCCAACTTCTTAAACAGCATGGGTGCCAATATACGTGGTGCAGGTACGGATGTGATCCGTATCGTAGGTGTGGAAAAGTTACACAAGACATCTTATTCTGTCATTCCGGATCAGATCGAGGCGGGAACCTTTATGTGCGCGGCAGCAGCGACCAAGGGTGATGTCCTGATCAAAAATGTTATTCCAAAGCATTTGGAAGCTACATCTGCCAAGTTGATCGAGGCAGGCTGTATGATCGAGGAATTTGATGATGCTGTTCGTATTGTTGCCAACAAGGGCTTGACCCATACCCAGATCACGACGCTTCCGTATCCGGGATTTCCGACAGATATGCAGCCGCAGATGACGGTTGTGCTTGGTATGGCGGATGGTACGTCTACCGTTACCGAGAGCATTTTTGAGAACCGCTTCAAGTACGTGGATGAACTTTCCCGCATGGGAGCAGATATCAAGGTGGAGAGCAATATTGCCATTATCCGTGGCATTAAGGAATACACAGGTGCGCGCGTGAGTGCACCGGATCTGCGTGCAGGTGCAGCCCTTGTGATCGCCGGGCTTGCAGCAGATGGCATTACCATCGTGGAAGATATTCATTTCATCCAGCGCGGTTATGAGGATTTCGAGATCAAGTTGCGCAGTCTGGGCGCACAGATCGAACGGACAAATTGCGAAAAAGAGATCCAGAAGTTTATGCTTCGGGTTTCCTAGATCAAAAGATAAAAAGACGGCTATCTTTGTCATGTATGTGATAAAGATAGCCGTTTTTGATTTTATAAGAAATGTTAAAGGATTGCCTTGATGAACAGATCCTTGTTGGCAGACTGGGATAAGTCAATCAAGCCATGCTCGACAGTGTCGACGATCGGACGGGATAAGGTATTTTTGTTGAGATACACGATCTGTCCGGCGGTGCCGTCACTTAAAAGGACACGGCTGTTGTTGTAGCAGGCTGCCACACGCTGCAAAAAGGTAAAGATGACTTTTGGGTTGTACTTCTGGAAACCGTCATCTTCAAAAGCGGCAATGACCTGAAAAGCACATTTGGGAGCACGGTAAGAGCGTGCTGCCGTCATGGCATCATATACATCAGCGATGGCAACGATGGAAGCAAAAGTATCGATTTCATCGGATTCCAGACCGCGTGGATAACCGGATCCGTCATAACGTTCGTGATGTTGTAAGGCTGCCAACTTGATACGAAGATCCAGGTCGGTGTCCTTTAAGATCTTGTGTCCCAGTTTGGCATGGGAACGGATGATGTCAAATTCCTCATCGGTCAGTTTGCCCTGTTTATTTAAGATCTCAGAAGGGATCTGGGTCTTGCCGATATCATGTAAAAGCCCTGCCAAGGTCAGGGTGTTCAAATCTTCCTTGGAGAACTGCATCCATTTACCGATGGCTCTGGAGATCAAAGCGACATTCAAAGAATGGGCGTAGACGGAATCATCGACAGAACGCATGGTATGTATCATGTCAAAAAGTTCCAAGGAAGTCTTGGAAGCAAATAAGGATGCTGCCTCGGACAGAAGATGGTCACATGCACCGTCAACCTGTCCTGCAATGATGAGATCAAAATCCTCTTTCAGAGAGATCATATTGCGTGTATAAGAGGTCTGAAATGCCTGAAACTGCGGCGTAGACTGTATGCGCTGTCTATGCGACGTTGTCTCGAGCGGATGGACCTGCGGGTGCGGAGTCTCTGTCTTTTGCTCTGTGACCGGTTTTGCGACCGGCTTTTGGGCAGGAGCCTCCGGCTTTGGCTCGGCAACTTCCAGTGTGACTGCCTGTTCGCGGATCTCCTGTGGGATCGAATTTTCATCGATCATAACGGTCTGGATCCGGTAAAAGGATAACTTGGCGATCAACTGTGATGTCAGACTGGCCCCGGCAGATGCGATGGTCTGTCCTCTTTTTGTAACGATCGGCTTGGCAACGACCATGCCGGCTTGTAATCGGTTTACGCTTACTTTTATCATATTATGTTCTTCCCCCAAAGGTGTGTAATTGCTTCGTAAATGAAAGAAAATTATACACACAGAAATATTATATATGTAATATCTCCCATCTGGCAATAGTTTTCTGACGATTTGCGTCGAAAGCTAAAGAAAAATGCCAAAATGGGCAAATATATACAGATTGCGGGGTAAGACTAGGAGACGACTACAAAATGCAGGAATTGTATAGGGGGATTTCTTGACAAATACCCATATGGGGTGTAAAGTCATCACTGATGAAAGTCACAGATTTGAAAATTCCATATCGTATTTTCTCTTATTCAGAGTGGCGGAGATACATAGGATCGATGAAACCACGGCAACCCCGGAAGATGGAAGGTGCCTACCTGAGCGAGTTAATCGAACAATAAGGGGATTTGATTATCTTTAGATCAATCCGCTGCGAGGCGGTTTTTTTTATT
>ENA-ORCM01002574-ORCM01002574.1-human-gut-metagenome-genome-assembly--contig:-NODE-2574-length-12902-cov-6.509318_pt1 | contig 12902 bp, 8 predicted proteins | sample MGYA00242906_ERZ507928 | MGnify/ENA primary metagenome ERZ507928 (study PRJEB26167, sample SAMN06115497) | human gut metagenome | host: Homo sapiens | place: China:Shanxi | collected 2015-05-07...
CTGTCCACCCCCGCCGTTCCCCAGGGAAGGCTCGGTTTTACTTTCGCTTCAACCACTTCACATTCCAGAATAAATCCGTCATTCCTCGTTCCCGGCAGGAAAGTATACCTGCTCCGTTCCTTGCCGAAAAGAAGGCTTTCCCCAAGACGGAAATTATCTACCCCTTCACAAATACCTCCGCGCATCATGAGATCCAGGGCCGCGCTGTTTCCTCCGCTGACGATTTCCAATGTATGGCCGGCGGCATTCTCCACTTTCCTCCGCATTTCCGCAAGGCGTTCCATTTTTTCCTCATCGGCCTGAATAAAAGAAAAGCAGGTCAGGTTGGTGCCGATACCGTAAAGATCCACACGAGAAAGCTTTTCCGTTTCCACCGCAGCGGCAATCAATTCTTCTTCATCCACATATCCCTCGCGGATATCGCCAAGATCCATCATGAGGATGATTTTATGGCGCTTTCTCTGCTTTTCACACTCCTTATTTATCGCGCGGACGGTTTCCATTTCAGACTGGAGCGACACATCCGCATAGCAGACCAGATCCTCTATTTCCGAAAGCATGGGCGGACGGATGAGCCACTTTTCCGCTTCGATATTTTCCAGTTTCTTCAGATTCGCCACGCGGGAATCGCCAATCATGGCAAGGCCGCCTGCCAGATAAGCTTCCGCCAGTTCAGGCGCACCGCAGCATGCCTTCGTCACGCCCATGATGCGGATACCGTGACCGGCACACAGCTGTCTGACGACCCGCGTATTTTCTTCAATCCGTTTCAAATATATTTTCAACCGGGGATACATATGCCGCCTCCTGAAAAAGCCCATCCCGTCAATTTCCGGAATGAGCTTTTTAGTACGAAATTATTATTTCCAGTATTCCACTTCATCAAGATCCAGACCCACGTCAGCCGCACGGAAGACCGGATCCCTGCCTTCCTTTTTCTGGCGCTCATAGTCTTTCATCACTTTGACTGCCGTTCCGCCGAGAACAAGGCAGGCGGGAATATTGATCAGGCACATAAGAGCCATAAGAATATCGGCGATATCCCAGGCCGCTGCCATAGACATGCCCGCGCCGACGAAAATGACGAGGGCTGCTAAAATACGGAAACCTGTCATAAAAGATTTTCCCGGTTCTTTTTTATGGATAAAGATCAGGCAGTTATCCACATAGAAGAAGTTGCCGATCAGTGTGGAAAAGGCAAAAAGCACCATGCACACCGTGATAAGAATAGGGCCAAAGCTTCCAAAAGCCACCGTCACGGCATTCTGCACATATCCCGCACCGGCGATTTCTTTTGTAATCGGAGTACCGGAAGCCAGACACATCATAGCGGTCGCCGTACAGATGAGCAGCGTATCGATGAAAACGGACAGCATCTGTACAAGTCCCTGCTTGACAGGATGGCTTACATCAGCGGAAGCGGCGGCATTCGGCGCGGAACCTACGCCCGCTTCATTGGAAAAGAGTCCGCGCTTTACGCCGAACATAAGGCAGGATCCGGAAACGCCGCCCAGAATGGACCGGAAATCAAAAACATCGGCAAAAATCATGCCAAACACCTGCGGAATAAGATTTATATGCATCACAACGACAATCACAGCCGCCGCCACATAGATGAGCCCCATAATCGGCACGAGAACACCGGTGACACGGAGGATACGTCTTCCGCCGCCCATGATGCAGTACCCTACAAGCGCGCCGAGAACGGCACCGATAATCCACGGTGTGACAGCCGGATCATACCAGCTGTATGCCGCAAAAGTGGACTGCAGATTATAAGAGGCAAGCATATTGAAGCCGCCGGCATAGGTGATGATGAGGAAGAAAGCGAAAAGTACGCCAAGGGTGCGGTTGTGCATGGCGGATTCGATGTAATAAGCGGGCCCGCCGTAGCTGTCTCCCTTGCTGTCTCTTCTCTTATAGACCTGGGCAAGGGTACTTTCAATAAACGCGGACGCTCCGCCGATGACGGCGATAACCCACATCCAGAAAACGGAACCCGGCCCGCCAAGACAGATTGCCGTGGAAACCCCCAGAATATTTCCTGTACCTACGCGGGATGCCGTGGAAACCATGAGCGCATGAAAGGGAGAAACCGCCCCTTCATTCTGCGGCTTTTCCATTACAAGGCGGATACTTTCCCAAAACATGCGGAACTGCACCAAACCCGTCCTGCATGTAAAATACAGCCCTGCCGCCGTTAATACCACAACGAGGATGGGATAATACAGTATCCCGTCCAGATAATCAAGAATTGGCATCATAACCGTTTCCCCCTCTGCGTCCGCGGGTAAATCCCGGGCACTTCATTTCAGTCCCCGAGCCCATGACGACTTCAACATAAAATTCCTGTCCTGATTTGAATCATAACTATAAAAATAGTAATAACTTATATGCCTTTTGTCAACAAATTCCGTAAAAGCGCAAACAGGCTCCCATAGGGTTCAGAAAAAGCAAAGGCCGTACCGAACTTCCTTTTTATTTGCAAAAACCGGATAAAAAATCCCTGCTGATCCGATTCCCTTTACTCCTTCTCCTCTGTTTCCATTCCCACATATTCTTCGCCCCGGTCTTCCACCTTTACTTTTCCGCCGGTCATATCCCGGAAATACATTTCATGCCTTGCTTTATTTTCCGGAAGGCAGAGGCATGTGATTTGCACTTCTTCCGCAAAGCTTCTGTCCAGTACACGGATATCCGTACCTTTGATGTAGTGTTCAAACGTGCCTGCCGCGGTATAGGGAATCGTAAGTTCCAGGCGGACGTGGGGCATAAAACAAAGAACACCCGCTTCCTCCACGGCTTCCGCCAGAATACCGCCGTATGCTCTCGCCAGTCCGCCCGTCCCCAGTTTGATGCCGCCGAAGTATCTTGTCACAACGGATAGAGTATTAGTGAGCGATTTCATCTGCAGGACATGGAGCATGGGATGTCCTGCCGTCCCCTGCGGCTCTCCGCCGTCGCTTGATTTCTCACGGATGCGGACGGTGCCGATGCGCCATGCCCAGCAGTGGTGGGCCGCATCTTTGTGATTTTTCCGCACAGTTTCCAAAATGGACTGCGCTTCCTCTTCTGTTTCTACAGGGAAAAGCTGCGCAATAAATATTGATTTTTTTATCTCCGTTTCTTTTCGGCAAGGTGTCCGCACCGAGCGGTAAGGAATGAGCATGAATGATCCTCCATGAAATATATTTCTATTGTACCATGAAAAAACACCTTCCCCTGCTTGCAGAGAAGGTGTCTTTATCATTTCAAGGTGTAATCGTAATCTTCTTTCAGGATGAGGATGGCGCCTTCATCGCCCTTCATGGCCGCTTTGATAAGCCATTCCATGGCGGACTTTTCATTTTTCCTCACACCTTCCCCGTTGGCAAGGGCGCAGCCGTAATGGGCCATGGCGAAAGCATTTCCTTTTTCCGCCGCTTTTTTATAATATTTCACGGCTTTGGAAATATCCGCTTCTGCACCGAGACCCGACTCATAGCAGAGACCCAGCGCCGCATCGGCTTCGGGCAGTTTGTATTTCGCCGCTTTCTTAAAAGCATCAAAAGCTTTTTTTGCATGATTTTCCACACGGCTTGCGCGATAAGCGTATCCCATGCGGAGATAGACTTCCTTATCTCCCATCACTTCCGCTTCTTTGGCCATGGCAGCAGCCTTTTTCTCATCCACCACGCCTGCCGCCCCTGTCAGATACTCCGTGCAGGCCACCGCCAGAAATCCGCGGAGCGTTTCATCGGCATCGGGGTCGCCCGCTTCTTTCCCCTTCCGTATCCATCTTTCTGCTTCCACGGTATTTTTGGGCACGGATACTCCCTGCGCGTAAAAAAGACCGGTCATAAGCATGGCTTCCGAATCTCCCCGCTGTGCCGCCAAAAGGTAGTATTTAAAAGCAGTTGCGGGATTAACCTGCCCCATGACACCTTCATCGTATATCCGGGCAAGAAGAACGGCCGCTTCCGTATATCCTGCCTCAGACGCATGCTCCAAAGCGCGTTTGGCTTTCCGCGGATTCGGCTTTCCTCCATTAAGCCCCCGAAGGTACAGCTTCCCCAGGTACAGCCACGCTTCATCATCGCCCATTTCTCCGCACAGGCGGTAGCAGTGGGCCGCTTTTTCCTCATCCTTTTCCAGCCCGTCTCCCTTTTCCAGCCGGCGGCCGATAACGCCGATTTCATGAGCCGCTTCGCCGGCACCCAGGTTGGCCGCTTTACGGAAATAAGTGACCGCTTCGTCGATATCTCCGGCAGCCAGGGTATCCTGCCCCATGGAATAATAGTATTCCATCATTCGATCTGATGCCATGATGCTTATCCTTTCCTCAGGACGCAAAAGCGCCCTTCACACTTCGGGACAGGCCCGCTATTTCAAGTAGTTGCTGCTTAAATCGCAGAATCTGATTTATAAATGTTTTCTTAATTCCGAAAGCGGAAAACCGCCGCCGGAGAACGATTTTACCGAAATTCCATGCAGAGATCTTCAAAAAGCTCAGCTGACGGCTTTTCCACGTGATCTGCAAGGCGCACATCCGCCGACGGAACGATTTCACCGAAAGGTACAGCGCCTTCCTCTTCATAAATAACGCCCAGTACGAGGCTGTCGGTGTCGGAAAGCAGATGGAACGCAGCAGCCTTATCATGAGGATCATAGTTTTCCCGTATATCTGCCAGTTTTTTCAGATGACCATTGTACCATTCCACTGTATTGAACTGGTTGAAAGTGACGCAGGGCGTGAAAATATTGACATAGGAGAACCCTTTATGATCGACCGCTTTGGTAATGACATCCACCATATTCTTCATGTCGATGGCATACGCCTGCGCCACGAAGGTAGCACCCGCGGCAAGAGCCATGGACGGAGCGTCAAGCGGGGTGAGGGGATTGCCGTCAGGCGTCGTCTTGGTCACAAAGCCTTTGGAAGACATGGGGCTTGTCTGCCCTTTTGTCAGGCCGTAAACCTGGTTGTCGAAAACGATATAGGTGATATCCATATTTCTCTTCATCGCATGGAGGGCGTGTCCCAAACCGATGGCGTAAGAGTCGCCGTCACCGGAGCAGACGATCATATGAATATCTTTGTTGGCGCATTTGATGCCCTGGGCAAAAGGAAGCGCGCGTCCATGGGTCGTGTGGGCGCCGTAGCAGTACTGGTACCCGCCGATGCGGGAAGAACAGCCGATACCGGAAATCAAAACGATATCTTCATTCGGCCAGCCTTTAGCCGCACAGACAGCGGCAATCGCATTTTGGATCCCGAAGTCGCCGCACCCGGGACACCAGTTCGGCACGATAGTATTTTTATAATCTCTCGGTGAACCCATAATCAGATGACCTCCTTGGATTTATTGATAATGGTCGAAGCCAGGAACGGCGTGCCGTCATACTGCAAAAGAGAAAGAAGTTTATCGTGGCAGTCAAAGCGGATGGCAAACTGCTCGCGGAGCTGCGCCGTCAAATCCTCTTCGACAATGAGAACCTTCTTCGCCCCTTCGATATACGGACGGAGCTCTTCCACAGGGAACGGGGAAATCAGGCGGAGCTGGATGTGATTTACCTTCCTGCCTTCTGCTTCCAGACATTCCCGCGCTTCTTCCAGCGCGCCATTGGTGGAAGTAATGCCCACAAGGAGCAGGTCGCAGTCCGTTTCTTCATGGGCTGCGGTAAACGGCTGAATCGCTTTGGAAACGGCAGCGAACTTCCTGTGGCGCTTTTCCATTTCCATCACACGGTCGCCCTGTCCTTCCGCCGGTTTGCCGAATACATTATGTTCAAGGCCCGTGGAAAGGAACATGCCGTTTTTCACGCCGGGAATTGTCCTTGGAGAAATACCGTCTTCCGTGTCCTCAAAACGGTGAAAATAAGATTTCGTTTTCATATCCAGTTCAGAAAGACCTTCCGTCACTAATTTACCGCGGCGGATGCCGATACGGTCCCTGTCAAAAGCGGGAACAGACTGCTTGCACATACCGAACTGCAGATCGGACAGCACGATGACAGGAGTCTGATATTCTTCCGCCAGATTAAACGCTTCCTGGACGATGTAGTAGCAGTCTTCGATAGACGCGGCGGCAAGAACAATCTTTTCCGCATCTCCGTGGCCGGAGCCGACAGCATAGCGGATATCGCTCTGCTCCACCTTTGTCGCCATCCCCGTGGACGGCCCTGCACGCATCACGTCAATAATAACCACCGGGATTTCAGCAACAGCCGCCATGGAAATGGATTCCGCCATGAGAGAAAGCCCGGGACCTGATGTCGCGGTAAACGCGCGGACACCCCCATAACCCGCCCCCATCGCCATCATAACGGATGACAGTTCATCTTCCGTCTGCACGACCGTGCCATGAATCTTATGAGACACTTTAATCATATATTCCATGATTTCCGATGCCGGAGTAATCGGATAAGAAGCCATGAAACGGGATCCTGCGGAAATAGCGCCGAGCGCGGCCGCTTCATTCCCAAGCAGGTACAGCTGGTCTTTCTTTTCAGGAACGGCCAGTTTCCCCAGCTCCACCCCCTGCATGGCAGCGACAGCCGTGTCATAACCCTCCTTGAAAATCTCTTTATTTTTATTGATGACCGCTTCCCCTTTTTTCGCAAAACGTTCCGCAATAAAGCGGTAGAACGGCGTTTCCGGAAACCCGAGCAGTCCTGCGCTCATACCAAGAGCGGCAATATTTTTCATCTGCATGGATCCGTACTTCTTTGCCATTTCCGTAATGGGGAGCGGCAGGAAAATACGTCCCGTATGAGTCTCCCACTTCGGCTTGAAAGCATCGTCGGCAATAATAACGCCGCCTTCACAAATTTCCTTTCCGTGAAGATCGATCGTTTCCTGGTCAAGAGCCACAAGACAATCCACATGCTCCCCGATCGTCGCAATTTCCTTGGTCGCGATACGCAGGGCAATCGTCGTATGTCCGCCTTTAATCCGGGATGCAAACAGGCGCTGGCTGAAAAGAGAATATCCCTCCTGCGCCAGAACACGCCCCAGAATTTCTCCGCAGGATTCAACGCCCTGTCCCTGCTGTCCTCCCATTTTCCAGATAAAATCTTTCTTTTCCACTCCATCTTCCTCCTTGTCGATGTTCAGTGAATCGATCCTATGTGCACGGTAATGGTCCGGTATTGATTTTTTATCATACACATACGATTTCATTATACCATTAAAGTCGTTTTTATAAATGGGATGCCGCCGTTAAAAGGCAGAAATTTTCAAGGAAATAAAAACACAGGTACCGGATATCGAATATTGTCGACTGCCGGCCCGAAATTATCGTTTTCCTCCTTATGACACCTTTTCCTTCAATCGTCATTCTGAACGGTGTCAAGAATGCCTTGTGGGAAAGACGAGAAACGGAATAGTAACACAAAGCAACAATTCTATTACTCCGGTGACGTTTTACCGTAAGTATCGCTTTTATCGCATGCAAGGAAGCCCCGGCATATGAAAAAAGACACCTACATTTGTAAGTGTCTTTTCCTTTATCAGCAGCTTCCTATCCTCCCGGGCCGCTTCCGGCCAAGTACTTTCGGCGTTTGTGAGCTTAACTTCCGTGTTCGGCATGGATACGGGTGATCCTCACAGCTGTCGCCACTGTTTCTCTGAGAGCCTGTTCTCTCAAAACCATATAGAAGAAGTCCTGAAGTTATTCGCTTGTCTCGGTGTTTCTAAGTTAAGACCTCGACCTATTAGTTTTATGTCGCTCCAAGCCTTGCGGCTCTTCCACTCATAACCTATCTACCTCATCGTCTGTAAGGGGTCTTACTCATTGCTGATGAGAAGTCTCATCTTGAGGTTGGCTTCGCGCTTAGATGCTTTCAGCGTTTATCCTTCCCGGATGCGGCTTTCCAGCCGTGCCACTGGCGTGACAACTGGGACACCGTTGATCCGTCCACTCCGGTCCTCTCGTACTAGGAGCAGCTCCTCTCAAACTTCTTGCGCCCGCGATGGATATGAACCAAACTGTCTCACGACGTTTTGAACCCAGCTCGCGTACCACTTTAATGGGCGAACAGCCCAACCCTTGGGACCTACTCCAGCCCCAGGATGTGATGAGCCGACATCGAGGTGCCAAACCTCCCCGTCGATATGAACTCTTGGGAGAGATTAGCCTGTTATCCCCAGGGTAGCTTTTATCCGTTGAGCGATGGCCTTTCCACCCAGTACCACCGGATCACTAAGCCCGACTTTCGTCCCTGCTCGACTTGTTGGTCTCGCAGTCAAGCTCCCTTCTGCCTTTGCACTCTTCGGCCGGTTTCTGTCCGGCCTGAGGGAACCTTTGGGCGCCTCCGTTACTCTTTCGGAGGCGACCGCCCCAGTCAAACCGCCTGCCTGAGAGGGTCCGCAGGGTCGTTACTCCTCGCGTTAGAATCTCAGCAACAGAAGGGTGGTATCCCAACATCGGCTCCGCACCGCCCTAGGGCAATGCTTCGGCGCCTCCCACCTATCCTGTGCATCTGTCACCGGGATTCAATCTCAAGCTGCAGTGAAGCTCCATGGGGTCTTTCTGTCCAGTCGCGGGTAACCTGCATCTTCACAGGTATTTCAATTTCACCGGGCCCCTCGTTGAGACAGTGCCCAAATCATTACGCCTTTCATGCGGGTCGGAACTTACCCGACAAGGAATTTCGCTACCTTAGGACCGTTATAGTTACGGCCGCCGTTCACCGGGGCTTCAGTTCGATGCTTCGCTTTCGCTAACTTCTCTCCTTAACCTTCCGGCACCGGGCAGGCGTCAGCACCTATACTTCAGCTTTCGCTTTCGCAGGCACCTGTGTTTTTGGTAAACAGTTGCTTGGGCCTCTTTTCTGCCGCCCCTTTTAGCTCTGAGCGTTTCTGCTCTTCACTGACCGGGGGCCATCCTTCTCCCTAGGTTACGGATGCAATTTGCCGAGTTCCTTAACGAGGGTTTTCCCGCGCACCTTAGGATTCTCTCCCCGCCTACCTGTGTCGGTTTACGGTACGGGCGGATCTTGTCTCGCTAGAAGTTTTTCTTGGCAGTGTGGGATCCATGAGTTCGTCAAAGTTTCCTTTAACTCCCCATCATGTCTCTGCTTTCAGCTGCAGGGGTTTTCCTCTGCTGCAACATACGCACTTGGACGCGCTCTTCCAGCCGCGCGATCATGTGCCCTCCTGCGTCGCTCCTTCGCTCAATCGACTTGATCCGGTACAGGAATTTCAACCTGTTGTCCATCGCCTACGCTTCTCGCCTCGGCTTAGGTCCCGACTTACCCTGAGTCGACGATCGTTGCTCAGGAACCCTCGGGCTTTCGGTGGAAAGGATTCTCACCTTTCTTTTCGATACTCATACCGGCATTCTCACTTCTTATTCGTCCACATGTCCTTCCGGTCATGCTTCTTCCTTATAAGAACGCTCCCCTACCCATGATATTGCTATCATGCCATAGCTTCGGTTCCGTGCTTGAGCCCCGGACATTTTCGGCGCAGCGTCTCTCGACCAGTGAGCTATTACGCACTCTTTAAATGGTGGCTGCTTCTGAGCCAACATCCTGGTTGTTTATGAAATGCCACATCCTTCGCCACTTAGCACGGCATTGGGGACCTTAGCTGATGGTCTGGGCTGTTTCCCTTTTGACTGCGGCCCTTATTAGTCGCAGTCTGACTCCCAGGTATGATTGCAGCCATTCGGAGTTTGACTGGGTTTGGTAACCGGGTAGGTCCCTCTCCTGATCAGTGCTCTACCGCCTGCAATCTTTTCCCTGAGGCTAGCCCTAAAGCTATTTCGGGGAGAACCAGCTATCTCCACGTTCGATTGGAATTTCACCCCTACCCACACCTCATCCTAACCCTTTTCAACGGATATAGGTTCGGTCCTCCACACATTTTTACCTGTGTTTCAACCTGGACATGGGTAGATCACTGTGGTTTCGGGTCTACGCTTCCTGACTTGCGCCCTCTTAAGACTCGCTTTCGCTTCGGCTCCGCATTTCCTGCTTAACCTTGCCAGGCTTCGTAACTCGCCGGTTCATTCTTCAATAGGCACGCCGTCGACCTTATTATTAAGCGGTCTCCGACTGCTTGTAAACATACGGTTTCAGGTTCTCTTTCATTCCCCTCCCGGGGTGCTTTTCACCTTTCCCTCATGGTACTATGCGCTATCGGTCGATATCTGTGTTTTGCCTTGGAGGGTGGTCCCCCCTGCTTCCCACGGGATTTCTCGTGTCCCGCGGTACTCTGGTGCCATCTCCGCGTTTCTCTTTTTCGCCTACCAGGCTTTCACTGTCTTTGGCACTGTTTCCCAACAGTTTCGGCTAAAGTTCTTCGCGGGTCTGATGGTCCTCAACCCCGGTAAAGTTTCCTTCACCGGTTTGGGCTTCTTCCCTGTTCGCTCGCCGCTACTTGGGGTATCTCGTTTGATTTCTTTTCCTCGGGCTACTTAGATGTTTCAGTTCGCCCGGTTCCCTTCTCATGCTCTTGGGCATGGATGGCTGTGCATCATCACAGCCGGATTTCTCCATTCGGATGTCTGCGGGTCGCCGATTATTTGCATCTCTCCGCAGCTTTTCGCAGCTTGTCACGTCCTTCGTCGGCAGATATCGCCAAGGCATCCACCGTATGCTCTTAGTATCTTAACTTACGTTTTTTACCTTGACTTTTGTTTCTTTTTCCCGGGGAAAGGGTTCCCTCTCTCCGGGTTTCCTTCAGTACGCCAGAAAATTTTTCTCTTTCGTGAAATCTTTTCTTTCGTTTCTTCTTCTATACAGTTTTCAAAGAACAGTGTCCCGGCTTGTCTGCCGGGTTGGTGGAGATGAGGAGAATCGAACTCCTGTCCCCATGCTTGTAAGGCATGTGCTCTCCCAGCTGAGCTACACCCCCATGGTGCTTTTTTCAAAGCTTTTCCATCGTTTTTTCTTTTTCTTTTGCTTGGAAAAATGTGGTGGGCCTAACTAGACTTGAACTAGTGACCTCACGCTTATCAGGCGTGCGCTCTAACCAGCTGAGCTATAGGCCCATTTTCGAGAGTTATGGTTCTCTCAAAACCGAACAGTACTTCGAGATTTCCGATGTCCGACCTACACGTTCTTAAGGTTTCCCTTAAGCGTGTCTCCTTAGAAAGGAGGTGATCCAGCCGCACCTTCCGATACGGCTACCTTGTTACGACTTCACTCCAATCATCAGCTCCGCCTTCGACGGCTGGCTCCTTGCGGTTACCTCACCGGCTTCGGGTGTTTCTGACTCTCATAGTGTGACGGGCGGTGTGTACAAGGCCCGGGAACGTATTCACCGCGGTATGCTGACCCGCGATTACTAGCGATTCCTGCTTCACGCAGGCGGGTTGCAGCCTGCGATCTGAACTGGGGGTGTGTTTTTGAGGTTTGCTCTTCCTCGCGGTTTCGCTTCTCTTTGTTGACACCCATTGTAGTACGTGTGTAGCCCAGGTCATAAGGGGCATGATGACTTGACGTCGTCCCCGCCTTCCTCCGCGTTGTCCGCGGCGGTCTCATTTGAGTCCCCACCTTTACGTGCTGGTAACAAATGATAGGGGTTGCGCTCGTTGCGGGACTTAACCCAACATCTCACGACACGAGCTGACGACAGCCGTGCACCACCTGTTTTCTCGTCTTCCGAAGAAGAACTCCGCATTTCTGCAGATCGCGATCAATGTCAAGACCTGGTAAGGTTCTTCGCGTTGCGTCGAATTAAACCACATACTCCACCGCTTGTGCGGGCCCCCGTCAATTCCTTTGAGTTTTAATCTTGCGATCGTACTTCCCAGGCGGGATACTTATTGCGTTAACTCCGGCACAGGAGGGGTCGATACCTCCTACACCTAGTATCCATCGTTTACGGCGTGGACTACCAGGGTATCTAATCCTGTTTGCTCCCCACGCTTTCGCGCCTCAGCGTCAGTTTTCGTCCAGAAAGTCGCCTTCGCCACCGGTGTTCTTCCTAATCTCTACGCATTTCACCGCTACACTAGGAATTCCACTTTCCTCTCCGATACTCCAGCTTCCCAGTTTCCTTCCCATCACGGGGTTAAGCCCCGCACTTTTAAGAGGGACTTGGGAAGCCGCCTGCGCGCGCTTTACGCCCAATAATTCCGGACAACGCTTGCCACCTACGTATTACCGCGGCTGCTGGCACGTAGTTAGCCGTGGCTTGCTTTTCCGGTACCGTCAATGCAGTTTGTTCTTCGCACTCTGCCTTTTCGTCCCGGATCACAGAGTTTTACAACCCGAAGGCCGTCATCACTCACGCGGCGTTGCTCCGTCAGGCTTTCGCCCATTGCGGAAGATTCCCCACTGCTGCCTCCCGTAGGAGTCTGGACCGTGTCTCAGTTCCAGTGTGGCCGTTCATCCTCTCAGACCGGCTACTGATCGTCGCCTTGGTGGGCCGTTACCCCTCCAACCAGCTAATCAGACGCAAACCCCTCTTCAGGCGATAGCTTACAGGTAGAGGCCACCTTTTCTTCCATGGGCCATGCGGCTCTTGGAACTTATTCGGTATTAGCAGTCGTTTCCGTCTGTTGTCCCCATCCTGAAGGCAGGTTGTTTACGTGTTACTCACCCGTTTGCCACTCAATTCTGAAAAGAGCAAGCTCTTTCCGTCTTTTCGTTCGACTTGCATGTGTTAAGCACGCCGCCAGCGTTCGTCCTGAGCCAGGATCAAACTCTCCATGATAGATTGTTTGTTTCGGCTCGATTTTGTCTTGCCTTTCTTACTCAAATTCTTTGCGGTTTCTTTTTTCTTGAAACTCGCACATCGGCTTTTTTCTCGCTGTACTGTTCAGTTTTCAAAGAACCATCGCTCTAAGCGACTTCATTACTTTAGCACGGCCATTTCCTTCTGTCAAGCATTCTTTTGAATCCTTTTGAAAAAATGGAACCAGACGCCGCAAGAATATGTCCTTGTCAGCAAAATGAATTATAGCAAG
>ENA-ORCM01002575-ORCM01002575.1-human-gut-metagenome-genome-assembly--contig:-NODE-2575-length-12898-cov-4.963419_pt1 | contig 12898 bp, 9 predicted proteins | sample MGYA00242906_ERZ507928 | MGnify/ENA primary metagenome ERZ507928 (study PRJEB26167, sample SAMN06115497) | human gut metagenome | host: Homo sapiens | place: China:Shanxi | collected 2015-05-07...
TTATGCTTTGTGGTGGTTGCTGTTTCTGTCGAGGTCTCTTCTTCTTTTACATTATCAAAGGAGAAGGTATCTGCTTTTACTCCGGTGGAAACAATATCCGCACCGCCTACATCATGTCCTGCAAATGTATATCTGATATTTGCCAACACATCATCCGAAGTATTATCATAGCTTACTGCCGGCGCAGCTTCGCTGAATTCTGCACTCTTTGGCAGAACGATATTTCCCGCCGGGTCTATTTTTACAAAGGAGGAATTGGTATTGAGCATTCCTGTATCCATTTCTCCATTTTCAAGCCTTGTCTCATTCTGTGCTACATTATATAGCGAAAAGTTCTCAAAATAATAATTATACAATGCAATACTGTCTGTCCACTGCGCTGGCGATTGGGCATTCATAATGACACAGATAAGTGTCATATCGTCCTTTTCTGCAAAGGTAACCAGCGTACTGTTTGCCGCTGTGGTGTATCCGGTCTTACCACCTACACAGTATTCATAGAGATACTGTCCTCTGGTTTTAAAGGCATGAATCATTTCATTATGATTCTGCAGATAGGTGATCTCATCATGCTTGTTGGTTGGTGGAATCTGATAGGTCTTTGTTGCTGTAATCGCACGGAAAGTCTCATTCTGGTAAGCCGCCTTTGCAATCAGTGCCATATCATAACAGCAGGTGTAGTGAAGGGTTGCATCCTCTCCCTCAGATAGTCCGTGTGGATTGTTAAAATGTGTATTCACACAACCTAACTCTGCCGCTTTGTCATTCATCATCTGAACGAAATTCTCAACGGTTCCGCCTACATGCTCCGCTACCGCATAGGCACATTCATTGGCAGACTCCAGCATGACTGCATAAAGACATTCCTCCATGGTCATCTGCTCTCCCACATCCCTGGAGATTCCGGAACCATGGGTGTTATAAACCGCCTCTTTGGAAAATGTTACTGTCTCATCCAGCGAACAGTTTTCCAGTGCCAGAAGCGTGGTCATAATCTTCGTGATACTTGCCGGACAATGCTGCTCCGTGGAATTCTTATCATAAAGAACCGTTCCTGTGCTCTCTTCCATCACAATCGCATTGGGTGATTCGGTTTCCGGGTCCTGGGGCCAGTACTCTGCCGCCTTTACCTTTTGTGTGTTTATACCCAATAAGCCGACAAAACAGCACACTGCCAGTCCGAAACTTAATATTCTCTTTTTCTTTTTCATTTTCTGCTGCTCCTAAATCATTCTTACCTTTAAGTATATATCAATCCATTTCCATGGTGCAATACCTTTCCATTAATATTCACAATTCTCTTTCTTTTAAACCATAAATATGATAAATTGTTTTCGAAAGATATATATAAGTAGAAAGGATTTCATATTATGAGACTTCGCAATATCCCGGCGGCTGCGCCGGCTGTAGAAGCCAGTGACCTCTGTATCAAGGATGCCGCTTCCCATAAAGGACACTGGAATGAAATATTTGGAAATGACCACCCGATCCGCATTGAAATCGGCATGGGCAAGGGACGCTTTATCATGGACTTAGCTGCCCGGAATCCGGATATCAACTATCTTGGCATGGAACGTTACGAAAGCGTATTGTATCGCGGACTCCAGAAATTGGAAGAAAATCCACTGCCAAACTTACGCCTTCTGTGTGAAGATGCGGCACTTCTGCCGGACTTCTTCGAAAAGGGCGAGTTAGACCGCATTTATCTTAATTTCTCCGACCCATGGCCAAAGGACCGCCATGCCAAAAGAAGACTGACCTCCCGCCAGTTCTTAGAGCGCTATGACAAAGTCTTAAAAGATGACGGACAGATTGAGTTTAAGACCGATAACGTAGGACTTTTTGACTTCTCCTTAGAAGAAATCGATGCTGCAGGCTGGAATCTGGACGCATTTACAAGGGATTTACACCATGATACTGCCATGAACGAAGGCAATATCATGACCGAATACGAAGAGAAATTCTCTTCCAGGGGAAATCCTATCTGCAAGCTGATTACTTCCAGAAATATTCCCTTATGACCTTTCCGATAGTGCCAGTGCACGGACACTGCCGGATGAATGACCCATGAGATGAACCATTTGCCTGAGCAGTCGGAGTTGGTTTATCAGTGAAATTTTTATAAATTTTTCTTTTTTTATTGTGGCTTATCTTCTGAGGGTTTATAATACATCGTAGCATAAATCATTGATACAATGTAAGGAGATGTATACCATGTACGAATTCACAGAAGATTGTATGATTCATATTCCACAAATAGATGAGGAACACCGCAAATTATTCCAGATGATAAATGATGCTCTTTCCCTTGTTAAAACAACCGAAGATATTTCCGGAACTGCCCAGAGCCTGCTTCTTCATCTGAAGGATTATGCGAATACACATTTCGCCCATGAAGAGGCTTATATGGAAGAGATTCATGACCCGGAGCTTCCTCTTCAGAAAAAGGAACATGCTGAATTTGCTGAGAAAATCAATTCCTTTATTTTAGATAAGTCCTCAAAAGAGGCTGCCAGAGCATCTTTCGAAGAACTGCTTTCCTATCTGGTACGCTGGCTATACCACCATATCTTAAGCAGTGATATGATGATTGGAAAAATGTCCGCAGTTGAAGGGACTTCCGAAGACCCATTTGCCTTTACGGACAAATACAAGACCGGCATTGACCTTGTAGATAAAGAGCACCGCCGTCTCTTTGAAATTATAAAAGAGACCAATGACCTGATTCAAAACGATCTGCTGCATGACAAATATGATGAAATTATGCGGCTTTTAGTGGAATTAAAGGATTATACACAATTTCATTTTGCTGATGAGGAAATGCTGATGGAGAAGATGCACTATCCGGAACTGGCTGCCCAGAAGCGTGCCCACACTGTTTTCGTTGAACGCCTGGTAGAAATTGACTTCTCAGAACTTGACGATATGGACAATAACCAGCAGACTTATCTTCTGGAACTGATCCAGTTCCTGCTGGGCTGGTTATCCAACCATATTATTGGTATGGATAAAAAAATTGCTGTCTATATGGACGAAATGAAAAAATAATAAACTGCAGAGCATACAGCATAAAACCGGCTTCCTGATATTAGACTTTATTCTAAATTAGAACGCCGGTTTTCTTATATAAAGTGTCTTTCTGTGACACGCTCTCCTTTTTCAAGATGAACGAAATTACAATCCCATTTTCCAGATAAAAGCTTTCTTATAATATTGCAGTCGGATGGCTCCACCGCCAGCTTCTTATTTAGAAGTTCTGCAGGTCTTTTCAGTCCATCTTTGGTTTTCTTTATATCATAGCTTTGCGTATCTATTAAAGTAATCTTCTCATAACCGCCATAGATTGTATCTAAAACTTCCATCCCCCGTTCTCTGCCATAAGCAGCAAGAACGGTACTGCACTGGCCTCCAATGGACTCCTTGTCAATTGTCCACGCTCTTGTCGCATAAATAGAATTCTTATCCACATGATTCTCCAAAAGCTGGTGGATGCAGTCGTGGAAACGTGGCATTACAAGTTCGGTATTCCAGCTCACAATCCCTTCCGTGCCCCGCCCGCACAATCCATAGGTGAGCAGGATTATATCCACATCCTGGTGCCTGTCAATCTCCTGCTGCAGCAGATTTCTTAATACAGACGGGTTTCTATGCAATCCACGTTGCAGATATACAACAGGATATGTTATATTTAATTGTTTTCTGTACTTTTCAATTTCATCCTGCTGCATTGCACAGGCAATCAGAATTTTCTTTTCCAAATGATTTCCTCTTTATTTATATATTTTTCCATATCCTCTTGCATATAATATCTAAAAAAGGGTATGCCCTCATGAAATTCAAATCAAACTGCTTTTCCAGAAAGGCTTTGCTTTTTTCCTACCGTAAGCCTGCCCTGCACACTAAATTTACTACAATTCAAAGGTCTTTTAAAGAAGTAAAAAATATACTGAACAAATAAACGATAGCTTCATCATTCCTTATTTACATCTACAGAACCTGCCACTGACAGCTTCTTACGGATTTTTTATAACAAAAAAAAGCACCAACCCCATGGCTCCACGTCCACAAAATCGGTACTTTACATGCGCCACCAGGGGTTCGAACCCTGGACACCCTGATTAAGAGTCAGGTGCTCTGCCAGCTGAGCTAGTGGCGCATTGCTTAACGCAAGGACTATTATATAATAGAATTTATCGAATTGCAAGTAATTTTTTATTTTTTTTAAAAATTTTGTAAATTACATATTAGCAAATAATGCCGCAATTTCTTCCGGTGTCATCATATGATTCGGGTCAGAATTTGCCTCGATAACAGGCTCTGCTGCCGGTTCTTCCACAACCGGTTCTGACACAGGTTCCTCTTCCGTTATCGGCTCAGATTCTTCTGAAATAGCATCTTCTGTTACAACTGGTGCTTCTTCAGCTGCTGAATCTGCATTTGCAATCAAAGCTGCAATCTCTTCCGGTGTCATCATATGATTCGGGTCGGAATTCATTTCCATAACCGGTTCATCAATGGTATTTACCATTTCTTCTGTAAATGCAGGTTCTTCCGGTTCTTCATCTGCAAATCCAAGTGTATCATCAAAACCAACTGGTTCTTCTGGTTCCGGTTCATTGTTTTCTTCTGGAGATCCGGTTTCTTCTGCTACTTCTTTTGTAGTTTCAGCTGCTTCGTCATTTCCGAATAAAGCATCTATATTTAATAAATCATCTTCTGCTAAATCCGGCATATCCTCTACAGTTGTCTCCGGTTCTGTTGCCGGTTCCTCCGACATCACTTCATTGATTGGTGCTTCCGGTTCTTCCGGCATCACTTCATTGATTGGTGCTTCCGGTTCTTCCGGTGTTACTCCGTCGATTGGTGCTTCCGGTTCTTCCGGCGTTACTTCCTCAACTGGTGCGGCTGATGATGGCTGTACCGGTGCTGCTGTATAAGCAACAGCTGGCGCACCATTTATTTTTCCAACTTCAGCTAATATGGTATTGTGGATGGATAATTCCATTTCTTTCACGAAAGCTGCCATTTCCTGCTGTTTTAGCATAAGGTCTTTATTGGCATTCTCAACTACAATACGCTGCTGCTCTAACATGTTCTTCTCAAGCTTATCCAGACGGTCGGAAAGATTAAATATCTGCTCTAATAATTTGTCGTTGGAATTCATCAATGCATCGGAATTCTCTTTGTTACGGCTTATGGTAACTTTGGCAATGGATTTCTGTGCATCTATGATGTCCTTTGTCGGTGAACCGGCTGCCTCTTCGATACGATCAAGCTGATCCGCAATATCTTCAAAAGATTTGCGGGTTACAAGATAAGAAGCTTTTTCTGACTTAAACAGATTATCATACTGTTCGTACTGGTCAATCTCTTTCTTATAATTTTTCTGGATTGCACTGGCAATCAGAATATAAATATCAGCTAGTGCTACAACTGTAAGTACAATCAATGCCACATAATTGGACGGATAGTTAATCATCACATATAATTCCCCTAAAACCAGCACTGTTAATACCAGTACAGCCGTCACAATTCTCAGATTGTAAGAATCCTTCTTTTGTTTGATGTTCTGCTTTGCTTCTAAAAATCCTCCATGATTTTTTATTTTTCGCTAAATAGCAGGAGCAAACCGTAAAAACCTGCCACTATACTGGCAGTTCCCTGGATATGTCCTGCAGCCGGCTACTTACTTTCCCTGTAAGTATAATTAATTTTATTTTATCACAGGTAGAATTTTCCTTCAAGAAGCCTTTTCCAAAATAGAAATGAAAATTAAGATAGTTTGCTAGTTGATACCTTTACATATGAACTGATTTAAAAACTGATTTTTATCACATGGTCTGCCAAAAAGATAGCCCTGCAGATAATCAGCATGTATTTCTTTTAGCTTTTGATACCACTCTTCTTTTTCTACACCTTCTATACATATTTTGATATCTATACTATGTACCAGTTCAACTATTTTTTTTAACAGCTCAAAATCCCTTGTTTGACTCATAGCTTTTGCTGTAAAATGATTATCCAGTTTCACATAATTAGGATTCATGTTTACAATACAATGTAGATTCGAAAAACCTGTACCAAAATCATCCAGAATAAACTGTATTTTTTTCTCTTCGAATTTCTTCCGAAGCGTATAAAAATACGGTGTCATATCCGTATATCCGCTTTCTGTCAGTTCCGCACACAGGCTCTCCGGTGGAAGATTATATTGTTCTATAGACGAAAGTATGTCCTTCCAGATATCACTTTTCATCATCTGAATATAAGATATATTTACATTAACCTTAAATCCCGGTATATACTGCCGCATTTCATGGCACATTGCCGCAGCTTCATTTAATACAAATCTTCCAGCCGGAATAATAAGCCCGGTTTCTTCCAGTAATGGTATAAATTCCACAGGCGAGATACTTTCTTTTTTTCCACCTGAATACATGGAAAACCTCATAAGCGCTTCCGCACCAATTATATTTCCCAAAGAACAATCTATAATCGGCTGATAGTATACTTCAAATCCTTCAAATTCATTTGTCACGGCACCTCGAAGTGCACTTTTTATTTTCTCTTTTTTTAAAAATAACTTATAATCATCTTTTTAAAAAAAATATACTACGTTTCCTCACATGGACTTTGCCTGTTTTAAAGAAAGCTTCGTTGCATGAATAATTCCGGTAGATACTGTAAAAACCACCTTATATTTTTCAGAAATAATAAAATCCTCTATTTTTTTACATATTTCCTTCTGCAATAGCATAACATCATCTCTTGTATGGCTTTCCAGATCAACAATCATATACTCATCTGCAACAAGATGGTACAGCTGCTGGTTATCAGAAAGACATTCCTTGATACCATCAGCAACACTTTTCAACACATAATTTCCATAATCTACGCCTAATGTACCATTAATCGCATTAAATCCATCAATCCCTATATGTATTAAAAATACTGACGAGCTGTCTTTTATATGGGAAGAAACAAAGGAATGCATTTCTCTTTCACCCAAAAGTCCGCTGACATTATCTGCCCACTGTATATTTCCAATTTCGTTTACACAGCCTATAAGATAATGAGGTTTTCCATCTTTATCATTGATTACCTTTCCACGGCAGTTAATCCATACCGGCATCCCATCTTTATCAAGCCATCTGTAATGCAGATTGTGATTTTTTTCGTTTCCATCCGCAATCCGCTGTAAATGTTCCCTAATCATCGGGCGGTCTTCTTCATATACAAAATAGCGGACACTGTCGGCAGCATTATCAAATGAATTGCCCGGCATCTTAAAACGCTTCACCGCTGCCTGTGAAATGATAAGGGTATTTTTCTGTAAATCTATAATATAAAGATAGTCATCCATACATGGTGCAAATACTTCTATTAAATCTTCTGCTCCTATTTCCTTGAGCAGTCTGCGTATGTTTGTATCCATAGTATAAGTGCCTTTCTTATAAAATTTTTATACTGATAAACTTTCTATTCTGTGGTAGAAATTATAGCTGGAAATCATTATCGTATTATACTGTTTTTTCTGATTCTGCCAATTTAAATTTACGAATCATTTCACGCAGATTTTCTGATTCGCTGCTCATCTCCTGGCTGGCAGCTGCACATTCCTCAGATGTTGCAGAATTGGTCTGTACAACATCATTAATTTGTTCAATTCCTTCATTAATCTGCTGGATTTCTGTTGTCTGTGTTTCTAACGTTTCCGCAATATTTGTAACTTCTTCTGTAATTATTTTAGAGTTTTCTGCAACATCTTCCAATTGCGCCGCAGTCTGTCCTGCAATCACCATACCCTTTTCTACTGCCTTCACAGAGGTTTCAATCAACATTGCAGATTCTTTCGCTGCCTGGGCACTCTGGTCCGCTAACGAATTTACCTGATTTGCTACAACTGCAAATCCTTTTCCGGCTTCTCCTGCCCTTGCTGCTTCGATAGAAGCATTCAATGCAAGCAGATTTGTCTGGGAAGCAATTTCATTAATTGTTGCAATAATTTTGTCAATTTCTTTTGATGCTTCACTAATTTCATTCATGGAATCAACCATTTCATGCATCTTACCATTACTTTCTAAAATGGCATTTCCAAGCTCATCCACCCTTCCACTAATTTCTTTTGCAGATTTTGAATTATTTTCTACCTGTTCAGATACACCTGCAACTGTTGCTGTCAGTTCCTCTACTACTGCCGCCTGATTTGTAGCTCCATCTGCAAGATCATTAGAACTTGATGCTACCTGGTCTGCTGCACTTGAAACTTCATTGGAAACATTTTGAATTCCTCTAATCGTTTCTCCTATACTTTTTTCAAATTGCATAAAAGAATTTAAAATTCCGACAAAATCTCCCCGCCACTCTACTTCCGGTTTAACATCAAAATTTCCTGCTGCAAACAATTTCATTGCACGGTCAATATCGTCTACATAGCTTCCCAGGATACGGATTGATTTACGCATACTGTGTGCCAGTCTTCCAATCTCGTCTTCTGAACGATAATCCAGCGTACTGTGTAAATTTCCTTCTGTCAGTTCCTTTGCGACATCCTCAACTGCCCGTAAAGGTTCAAGAATTGTATCCAGGACTTTTTTACCTGTTTTCTTTGTCAGTGTCCATGCAAAAATTAAACACACTATAATACATACAATTCCTGCTGCAGCAAAAATAAATGTAGTTCTGGCAGCCCTGCTGCTCTCCTGGTCTGTTATATCATCTAATTTTATTGCGATTTCCACCGCTTTATTTAATGCAGGTGTGCAATCATTCATGATTTCATCAACTGCTTCTTCCTTATCACCACTTTTAATTTCTTCTATAATGGAATAACCAATATTTCCCCAATCCGAAAGGGCTGATGAATATTCCTCATAATCTGAGTCAGGAATAATTCCGGTTCCCTTTAAATTTTTCAGTTCAGAATCAACTTCTTTCAGCAGCTTTTCTACTGTTTTCTCATAACTGACATATGAAGAAGTATCATCATCTAATGCCATTTCCCTGATATTTCTTGCTGCCGCATTCACATTAATTCTACATATTTTTACTGCCTGATCTGCTACAGTAACATTTTCTATATAATGTACCATATTAGCAAATAAAACACCTATGACCACTATAGAAAGCAAGCCTGAAATTAACATCATAATAATGACTTTTCTGTAGCCATAGTTTATCCTTTCCTGCAGATGCATGTTTTCTAATTTCCCTTTCATTTTATCTTTTTGTGAAAACATTGATTCTTATTTCCTTTCTCTTTATTATATTTCTCTTTTTTTCCAGACCTTGTTATATCAGAATTTTTTCAAAAGTCAATGATTTTTCAGTTCTAATTTTCAGATTCTATTTTTCTTATAAAATTTAACACTTCCTACTTTGGTTTTTCGTCATTTTTTTTACAGTATTGTTCTAAAAAAACGGCCGCACCATCTTCTATAGCAGCAAAAGCCATCTTATCGTCTGGCCATGATTTTCTGAGTGCCACATAAGAAATCAGAAAATTTGCAAGCCAGCCAGCCGGTACAGCAAGCCAGACAAATGCAATGCCAAAGTGCGGTGCGAGTATCAAAGCAACTGACAGACGAATTGCAAGATTTACCATATTTGCAATGAGAAATGGACGCATGATTCCAAGTCCCCGAAGAACTCCGTCTGTTGCCATCTTGATACCCATGAAAATGAAAAAGAAGCCGAGCCATCTCATATAATCACCAGACACCTGATATGCCAGCGCTGTTCCATCTTTACCCAGAAATAATGTGGAAATCTGAGTATGCAGTGTTTCAATGACTATAAAAGCAAAGACTGCAAAACATAAATCTAACACCAGTGCAGCGTGGTATCCTTTTTTGATACGCCCGATTTTCTTTGCGCCAAGATTCTGGGAAACATACGGCGAGACTGCATTGCCTATGGACACAAATATCAGTGAAAAAACATTCTCTACCCTCATCGTTGCCGCATAACCTGCAAGAGCCTGCGTACCAAACGGATTTACAACCGCCTGTACAATCATCATACCAATTGACACTGTTGACTGCTGGAGGACCGACGGTATGGCAATGCGGAGCATGGAATGTAATTCCCTCCCGTCAAACCTGCGAGCCGGACTCTTATACTGGCGTATCCGGTATAAAAAGATTAAAAACGAAAATACTGCCGAAATGCCTTGTGCAATAAGTGTGGCTAGGGCTGCACCGAACACACCCAGACCAAGGCCTGCTACCATCCAAAGATCCATCATAATATTCAGAACAGAAGAAAAAATCAAAAGGCACAACGGAATCTTTGATTCACCGATTGAAGTAAACATCGTTGAAAGAATGTTGTACATAAACAGAAACGGAAATCCCACAAAATAAACACGAAGATATAGTACTGCTTCCTCCAGTATATCAGCGGGTGTCTGTAATATGCCCATCATGGAACGTGAAAAACAAAAGCCAGTAACTCCCAGAAGTATGCTAAGAACCAGAAAACTAATCAATGATGTTGATACGATTGTTTTCATTTTACTATAATCTCTGGCACCAAAATAACGGCTCACAAGTACACCTGCACCTACACCCGCACCGAGTGCTATACAAATGAATACATTCGTAAGGGCAGCACAGGCGCCAACAGCCGCAAGGGCAGAAGATCCAACAAACTGGCCCACAATGATTGAATCAGCCATATTGTAGACTTGTTGAAAAAAGCTTCCGAAAATCATTGGCATTGCAAAAACAGTCAGTGCTTTAAGGGGTGCATCTGTAATTAAATATTCATCTTTTGACATGTTCTTCTTCCTCTGTAGCTATTTTAAAGCGCTATTACTGCGGCATCAAGCCCCTCAACTTTTCCATTAAACAGCTCTTCTCCAAGCAAATTATATTTTCCCTCATACTCATTAAATTTCTTCTCACTGCTGCTGCAGTTAAAAATCAATGCCATGGTCTCTTCACCATTTTTTCTAATCAGAACAATGGTTTCTTCCTCATCTTTTGTGATTGCCTCAATCAATTCGCCTTCTACGATACATTTATATTTTTTTCGAACCTGCAACAGCTGTTTATACCATTCAAACATCTCTTTATCCTGGTATTCTTCATCCCAGTACATGCCCCGCCTGCAATCCGGATCGTTTGCTCCCGGCATCGCATACTCATCTCCATAATAAATCATCGGCATTCCCGGCAATAATAATTGAAAAGCTGCTGCCAAATGCTGCTTTTTCTTATTATTCTTACATAAATGTAAAAATCTTGCTGTATCATGGCTGTCTATCAGATTCCACATAAGAGGATAACATTTCTTATTTAAGCGTCCTTTCAAATATCCAAGATTCTGTATAAACTGGCTGACCGTAATCTTTTCATCTGCAAGCAGATCTATCATATTCAGATAAAATGGATAATTCATGACGGTATCCCATTCATCTCCTTCAAGAAAATCTCCTGCATAATGCCAGATTTCTCCAATTATCAGCATATCTTTCTTTACTGCCTTAACTGCCTTTCTAAAATTCTTCCAGAAAAAATGACTGATTTCATCTCCTACATCCATTCTCCATCCGTCTATATCGCATTCCCTGATCCAATAGCATGCAACATCTGTAATAAATTTTTCAACTTCAGGATTTTTTAGATTTAATTTTGGCATTCCACCATAATAACCAAAGCATTTGAAGTTTGGAATCTCTCCCCTTTCACTTTTAAGTGGTAATTCATCAATAAAATACCAGTCCAGATATTTAGACTTATTTCCTTTTTCTAAAATATCTTCAAATGCAAAAAATTCCTTTCCTGTATGGTTAAACACCGCATCCATAACCACTTTCATTCCATATTCATGTGCTTTTTGTACCAGCTCTTTAAGATCCTCTGCTGTTCCAAATGAGGGATCAATCTGATAATAATCAATGGTATCGTATTTATGGCTTGAATTTGATTTAAAGATTGGTGTCATATATAAAACATCAATTCCAAGACTATGGACATAATCCAGATGTTCTATAATTCCTCTGAGATCACCATGCAGATTATCCATAGACGTAACTGGTGCTTTATACCATACTTCCTTGTCTACCGGCTGTGATGATGCAAAACGGGACGGAAAAATCTGATATACGACCTTATTTTCTGCCCACTTTGGCACCACAAACATTTCTTCCTCCCGTAGATTCTGCGGGCAGTCAAACATTCTGTCTCTGTTTGTAATACATTCCTTACTAAACTCATAATTGCCGTAATATACTTTTTCCCCCTGCATGTCCGTAAATTCAAAAAAATAACGGAGACATATCAAATGCATCTGTATCTGCGCTTCATAATAATCCTGAAACTGTGAGGTCGCAACCTTCTTCATTGGAATTGTCTTTCGCGTATCCTTCCATTCCATTGGTATATACTTATCTTCATAATGAAGAATTATTTCCTTTATATCATCTCTTTTTACCTGGATGCGTATCACAAATAAATCCTTATCTATTGCATAGCAGAATCTTTTGTCCATATCATGGATAATTGCAGAGTATTCCATTCATTTTCTCCTTTACATATTCTGTTTTCTTCTTTCGTATTACTTACTTTTTCTATATCTTAACGTGATAATCCTGGCTTGTCTATAGATAACTTCCTCTGCAGCTTGCCGATTGACAAAAATATCCGAATCTCTGTTATCCGTCTTTTCTGTCAATGACATTTTCTCCTTTTCCCTGAACGAAAAAAATCACCCAGACTAGAATTTTTAATCTAATCTGAGTGATGCTTCGTCAGGCCTGTTTTCATCTCTGTAAAGCACCTTTCAGTGCTCGTCCGGTACTCGGAGCACCCGGAGGATGTAACCATTCCGTTCCTTACAAATTACAATCTATTTTCACACAATCCATTAATTTCATCAATATCAGCCTTAACTC
>ENA-ORCM01002581-ORCM01002581.1-human-gut-metagenome-genome-assembly--contig:-NODE-2581-length-12880-cov-4.858080_pt1 | contig 12880 bp, 10 predicted proteins | sample MGYA00242906_ERZ507928 | MGnify/ENA primary metagenome ERZ507928 (study PRJEB26167, sample SAMN06115497) | human gut metagenome | host: Homo sapiens | place: China:Shanxi | collected 2015-05-07...
GGGACGCTGTCCCTTGACCCTGCAAGGGGCAATTGCCCCTTGACCCCTTTTCGCGATTGAGTTGGTCGCGCTTTCATGCTCCTTCCGCGTGCAGCTTTTTGGCGCTTCGCCTAAACCATTGTTTGCTCCCCCTACTTTCCGTGAAGAACCGTTTTTTTTCTGTATGGCTTGTCAAAATGAACCGTTCCCCTCAGAACTGCGTCTTATCAGCGAACAAAACAAGCGAGGGAGGACCATCACGATGCAAACCATTGCGAAACGCGCATGGCATCGTCTGCGGACGCTTGCGCCGGAATATGCGCTGTATCCGCTCATCGTCCTGATTGTCCTGCTGGTGATGGGCGCGTTCACGGGACGATTTCTGACGACGGACAACCCGTACGGCTCGTACACCATTCAGGCGTGCGCGTGGCTGGAAGGACATTTGGATGTCAACCCGAATTTCACATGGCTGGAATTGGCGGAGTACGGCGGCAAGTTCTATGTGAGTTTTCCGCTGTTTCCGTCGTATGTGATGCTGCCGTTCGCGGCGATTTTCGGGCTGGATACGCCGGATCACTTCATCAATCTGGCGGTGACGCTGCTTGGCATCGCCTATGCGCTGCGGATTTATCGGCGGATGACGGGCAGTTCACGCCATGCGGCGCGGTATGTGCTGTACCTGTATCTGGCGAACGGGTATCTGTTCATTGCCCTGCAAGGCTGGGTGTGGTTTCTGGCGCAGACAATGTGCTTCACGCTTTCGCTGATGGCGGCAGATGCGGCGCAGCGCGGCAGAAGCGGCTGGGCGCTGGCGTGGTGGGCGTGCGCAGTTGGGTGCCGACCGATGGCGGCGCTGTACCTTCCGCTGCTGGTGCATCTGCTCAACAAAAGCGGCGTGCGGCATAGCTGGAAGCGGCAGATAGCGAATCTGCTGCCCGCGGCGCTGATTGCGTCCAGCTACATGGTGCTGAACGGCCTGCGCTTCGGCAATCCGCTGGAATTTGGGCACACTTACCTGCCGGAATTTCAGCTGGCGGAGAACGGACAGTTTTCGCTGGCGTACGCGTGGGAGCATTTGCAGCAGCTGGTGCGCCTGCCGAAATATCAGGGGAGAGGTCAGCCGCTGGCGTTTGATTCGTATGACTGCATGGCGTTCTACCTGATTACGCCCATGCTGGTGACGTTCCTGTGCGTGTATTTCTATGCGCTGATTCGCCGCCGCCGCGGGAATGCGTTCTGGCTGATTGGGCTGCCGCTGATGGTCGGGGCGCACTTGATGATTATCGTCTGCCACAAGACGCTGGGCGGCTTCCAGTTCGGCAACCGCTACCTGCTGGATATGCTGCCGTGGGTGTATGTGGCGATTCTCGCCCTGAAGCCGCAAAGCGGGCGCACGTCGATCCTCAACGTTCCGCTGATGGTGATGGGGTTCTGTATCAATCTGCTCGGCGCAGTCGGCGCGTATGCGGGGTGGCTGTAAAGAGCGCTGCCCTTTGAATCCCTTCGCGATTGAGTTGATTTTTTCTTTCATACTACTTTCGCGTGTTAATGCAGGGGTTTCGCCTCTGCGGAGGCGACCAAAGGGCTTTCCGATCGCCCTTTGGAAACCTTCGGTCGCACCCATGTTTATTGAGTTTTAGCGAAAGTTTTTTAGTTAGCGTACCTTTCGTCTTCCCTAAGCAATACCAAAACATCCTCAATGCAACCCATCCGCCAAGGAGGTTCCCTTTATGCAATGCACCCTCTGCCCGCGCGCCTGCCGCGCTGAGCGCAATGAATCCACGGGCAACGGCTTCTGCCAGCTGCCGACCACCATGCGCATCGCCCGAATCGCGCCGCACCTCTGGGAAGAACCACCGATTTCCGGCAAGAACGGCACGGGCGCGGTGTTCTTCTCCGGCTGTACGCTCCGCTGCGCCTACTGCCAGAACGCTGACATCAGCCACCGCAACGCCGGACGCCCCTTCACGCCGCGCGAATTGGCGGATTCCCTGCGGCGGCTGGAGGATATGGGGATGCACACCATCTCCTTCATCACCGCGACGCCTTATGTTCCGCAGATATTGGAGACGCTGGATATTTACCGTCCGCACGTGCCGCTGGTGTGGAATACATCGGGGTATGAGACGGTCGAAACATTGCGGATGCTGGACGGCGTGATGGACGTGTATCTGCCCGACCTCAAGCACAGGAGCGAAAAGATGGGGCAGCTCTGCGCGAAAGCGTCGAACTACTTTGCCGCCACATCCGCCGCCATCACCGAGATGGTGCGCCAGACAGGAACGCCTGTCTACGATGAGAACGGCATCATGACGCGCGGCACACTCATCCGTCACCTGATTCTCCCCGGTCTGACGAGCGAAAGCTGCCAGCTGCTGAATTGGGTGAAGGAGAACCTGCCGGAGGGTGTGCCGGTCAGCCTGATGCGGCAGTACATCCCGTGCAACCATGTGTCGATTCCGGGATTGACGCGGACGATTACGAACCGCGAATATATCCGCGTGCGCGACCATATGCTGGATTTGGGACTGCCGGGGTATCTGCAGGAGCCGGAAAGCGCATCGGAGGATTTTGTGCCCGTTTTCTGCAAGGACGAGAGCTTTGTGTGAAAAATGCGCCCTAAATGGAAGGAAAATGTTGCGCAGAGCCGCTAAAATGCTTGTATTCCGGGAGAAACTGTGGTATACTGACAAGTGTGAATCCATGAACCGCTGCCCTGGTTTTCAGGGAAGCGATTTTTCAGCCGGGTCTGTCCGGTGTTTCGGGTTGCAGAAAGAAGGGCTTGACATCTGAGAGTGGACATGGCTTGGCGGCATCGGGACAGTGTTACGGGCAGAGGTATGCCCGCTGTGCTGTCGTGGTGCTGACGGGTGATGGGAGCCACTCTTTTTGATTGCCTGCACATTGCAGGCGAAAGTCCTCCGAAAAAAACGAACCCGCAGTGAAAGAGGTGAGGAGTTATGGCGAAAGCGGAATTGACGACCGTTGTCACGCCCAAATGTCAGCGTCTGGCAGATGAAATGGGCTATGAACTGGTGGATGTGTGCCTTGATAAGGAGAACACGGGCAAGTTCCTGCGCATCTATGTTGATCGTCCCGAAGGCATGTCGCTGGATGACTGCGAACGGTATCACCGCGCCATTATGCCGCTGGTGGAATCATACGATTTCGATTTCCTCGAAGTATCCTCGCCGGGCATTGACCGTCCGCTGAAGAAGGATCGAGATTTTGAGCGCGCGCTTGGCGAAGAGGTGGAGGTTCACCTGTTCAAGGCCGTGGACGGTCAGAAGGTCTTTACGGGCATTCTGTCGGACTTTGACGCGCAGGACATGGTGCTGACCATCGCGGGCGAAGAGAAGCGTTTCGCGCGCAAAGCGGCTTCGCTGGTGAAGCCGGTGGTTGACATGGAAGGCGTCGAAGACGTCGATTTGGGCGAGGAATAACCCGGCAAGCCGATTCCCCGCAAGAAAGCAATTTTCATCGGAAATGAAAACCATTGCGGAAGCAGCTTCCGCATCAGAAACAGCATAAATGATTGAAGGGTGACACAGGCATGAGAAAGACCAAGACAACTGCTGCGCCGAAGGCAGATCCACAGAACAAAGAACTCGTGGAAGCCATCCGCGCGCTGTGCCAAGAGAAGGATTTGAGCGAGGATATGCTCTTCGCCACGGTCGAGGATGCGCTGAAAAAGGCATATGCCAAGAACCGCGCCAAGGGCGAGGCAGAGCCCTCCGCCAACAACATTTCCGCGACCATTGACCGCGCGACGGGTGAAATCCATGTGTATACCCGCCGCCTGATTGTGGAAGAGGTGGAGAAGCCCGCCGACCAGATTTCGCTGGAGGAAGCCCGCGCGATTAAGGACTCCTACCAGATGGGCGATATTGTGGAGACGGACGTGACGCCGCGCAACTTCCTGCGTGTCGCCGCGCAGACCGCCAAGGGCGTCATTATGCAGCGCCTGCGCGACGCAGAACGCGGCCGTGTGTATGAAGAGTACGCCGACAAGGAAAACGAAATCCTGACGGCCGTCGTTACGCGCGTGGATGATAAGGGCGCTGTGGTGGAGCTGATGGGCCGCACCGAGGGCTACCTCGAACGCGATCAGATGATTCCCGGCGAAGTCATCAACATGGGTGACCACCTGAAAGTCTATGTGCTGGAAGTGCAGCGCGGCGACGACATGACCCGCCGTGGCCCGCAGGTGCGCGTCAGCCGTACCCATCCGAATCTGGTCAAGCGCCTGTTTGAGATGGAAGTGCCGGAAATCGCCGGCGGCAAGGTGCTGATTAAAGGCATCGCCCGTGAAGCGGGCAGCCGCACGAAGATGGCGGTGCATTCCACTGAGGTGCTGATTGACCCGGTGGGCGCGTGCGTCGGTCAGCGCGGCGACCGCGTGACCCGTGTGGTGGATGAACTGCGCGGCGAGAAGATTGACATCATCAAGTGGAGCGAGAATCCGGCGGAATTCATTGCCAACGCGCTGAATCCGGCGAACGTCCGCGAAGTGTACACCGAGGCGAGCGGTCAGCGCTCCTGCATCGTTGTCGTGCCGGACAATCAGCTGTCTTTGGCCATCGGCAAGGAAGGTCAGAATGCGCGTCTGGCGGCAAAGCTGACGGGCTGGAAGATTGACATCAAGAGTCAGAGCCAGTACGCTGAGCAGATGGCGGCGGCCGTCCCGCAGGTGGAGGATGAAGAACAGCCGGCACAGGAGCTGCCGGAGGATTTCCAGCCCTATGAGGGTGTGGAAGCGCCGGAAACGCCCGCCGACGGGGACGACACGCTGTAAGTCGTTCCGGGGATAATTAGGGCACCACCGCACAATTCGGCGGCGCGTCTGACGATGTCTTTTCCGCCATCTGCGGCATGCAAATTTCTCGATTTACATCCAGTAAACCTTCGAAATTTGCATTTGCATCTGACGAAAAATCCATTCGCCAGCCGACCACCTCATTTGCGCGGTGTTACCTTAGGGAGCAGCAGGAAACGAGATTCGGCGGTTGACCCAAGCGGCAATCGCCAAAAGGAGCCTTGATGAAGCCGAAGAAAATCCCGATGCGCATGTGCGTCGGATGCCGGGAGAGCAAGCCTAAACGCGAACTCATCCGCGTTGTCCGCGCACCGGACGGCACCGTGTCCATGGATCCGGGCGGCAAAAAGCCCGGCAGAGGCGCGTATGTATGCCGACAGGAAAGCTGCCTGATGCGCGCCATCCGGCAGAAACAGCTGGAACGTCAGCTGGAAGTGCAGCTCACTGACGACGTGGCGGAAGCCCTGCGGCAGGAGCTGGCGCAGATGTCCCAATCCCAGACAGAAGCGGAGGAAAACTGACGCCAATGGATAGGGAAACGAAACTGCGCGGGCTGATGGGACTGTGCGTTCGCGCACGACAGGCGACCTTCGGTGAAGATGGCTGCCTGAAAAGCATTCGTGGCGGAGGATGCGCCGTGCTGCTGCTGGACAGCGGCGCGTCAAAAGCCACTCAGGATAAATACCGCGGTGTCTGCGACAATGCAGGGGTGCAGATGGCGCTGCTGCCGCGGGGACTGCTTCAGGATGCAACCGGGCGGTCGGGCGTGGCAATGGCCGTCGCGCCGGGCGGGCTGGCAGAGCAGATCAGGCAGAACCTTCCCGTTGAAGGCAAAGAAGAGCACGGGCAACAGATGAAATCGGAAAATCATGGCGGGGGTGCAAGCGTCGAATGACGAAAGTGAAGCTGAAGGATGCCATCAAGGATTTAACCACGGACGCGGCGAAGGTGCGCGATGACGCATCCCGCGTGCGTCAGAGCGCAGACGGACTGGCAAAGTCTCTCCGTGCGCTGGAGAATGGATTTATCAAGTCATTGAATGCGAAAGCGGAGCAGGAAAAGCGCGCCGAGGAGGAGAAGCGTCTCTCTGACCACTCCAAGGCGTATGTCATGCTCGACGTGGATGAGCAGGCGGCGGTGAATGCGGCGCAGCAGGAAGCGGAAAAGGCGGAAAAGGCGGAAAGGGCGGAAAAGCAGGAAGCTAAGTCTGCCCCGAAGCAGGAAGCGAAGGCGGAAGCGCCCAAGAGCGAGCAGAAGCCCGCGCCGAAGGCAGAAACCAAGCCGGCGGTGAAGGCGGAAGCGCCCAAGAGCGAGCAGAAGCCCGCGCCGAAGGTGGAAACCAAGCCCGAAGCGAAGGCGGAAGCGCCCAAGAGCGAACAGAAGCCCGCCCCGAAGGCGGAAGCGCCCAAGAGCGAGCAGAAGCCCGCTCCGAAGGTGGAACCCAAGCCCGAAGCGAAGGCGGAAGCGCCCAAGAGCGAGCAGAAGCCCGAAACCAAGGCAGAGCCCAAGCCCGAAGCGCCCAAGAAGCCCGCGATTGGTCAGATTATCTCCCGGCCGGGTCAGGCGCTGCCGCCCAAGCCGGTCGGATTGGCACCGAATGTCATCCGTCCGCCGCGGCCGCAGCAGCCCCGTCCGCAGGGACAGCAGGGGGTGCAGGGCAACCGTCCGCAGCAGGGACAGCCTCGTCCGGGCGGAAACGGTGCGTTTATCGCGCGTCCGCAGCAGGGGCAGCCTCGTCCGGGCGGAAACGGTGCGTTTGTGGCGCGTCCGCAGCAGGGGCAGCAGAATCGCCCCGGCAATGGCTCGTTCCAGCCTCGTCCGGGTGGAAACGGCGCGTTTGTGGCGCGTCCGCAGGGCGCTCGTCCACAAGGGGGCGCTGGCTTCCAGGCGCGTCCGCAGGGCGGCACGGGCCGTCCGGCTGGCGTGGGCATGAATCGCCCGAAGCCGGCTGTGCCGGATATGGCGCCCGCAATGGGCAAGGAGCGCGTCTCCAACTACGACCCGAACAAGAAAAACTACGTCCGTCAGCATGACCCGGAGCATGTGGCGCGCAACCGCAAGCAGCTCAGCCGCGATGCGGGTTACAGCGGATATGATGACGACGTGGTGCGCGGCGGCAAGCGCAGCCGCATGAAAAAGCCGTCCGCACAGCAGATGATGGCGCCGATTAAGATTGAACACGCCTACATGAGCGGCGACACGATTGTTGTGCGCGACCTGTGCGAAAAGATCGGCAAGACCAGCGCGGAGATTATCAAGAAGCTCTTCCTGCTGGGCAACATGGCGACCATCAACAGCGAGATTGACTTCGATACTGCGTCGCTTGTCTGCGCGGATTTTGACATCACGCTGGAAAAGAAGCCGGAAGTGACCGCGGAGGATCAGCTGACTGCCGAGAACTTCGACGACAGCGAGGAGAACCTCCAGCCGCGTCCGCCGGTCGTGACCATCATGGGTCACGTCGACCACGGCAAGACGTCCCTGCTGGACTACATCCGCAATAGCCGCGTCACGGCGGGCGAAGCGGGCGGCATCACCCAGCATATCGGCGCATACACGGTCAAGATGAACGGCCGCGATATCACGTTCCTCGATACCCCCGGTCACGAAGCCTTCACGGCGATGCGTGCCCGCGGCGCACAGGCGACGGATATTGCGATTCTGGTTGTTGCGGCGGACGACTCGGTCATGCCGCAGACCATTGAAGCCATCAACCACGCGAAGGCGGCGAATGTGCCGATTATCGTGGCGATTAACAAGATGGATAAGCCGGAAGCCGATCCGGAGCGCGTCAAGACCGACCTGACGAAGTACGGCATCGTCTGCGAGGACTGGGGCGGCGACACGATTATGTGCCCCGTTTCCGCTAAGACCGGCGAGGGCGTCGATGAACTGCTCGAAATGATTCTGCTGCAGGCGGACACGATGGAGCTGCGCGCGAACCCGAACCGTCTGGGTCGCGGCGTTATCATCGAGGCGAAGCTGGACAAGGCGCGCGGCCCGCTGGCGACTGTGCTGATGCAGAACGGTACGCTGCATGTGGGCGACAACATCATTGCGGGTCTGGCGAGCGGCCGTGTCCGTGCGCTGATTAACGACCGCGGTGAGAAGGTCAAGGAAGCCGGTCCGTCCACGCCTGTGGAAATCATGGGCTTCGATGAAGTGCCGTCTGCGGGCGACGAGATGCAGGCTGTCGGCGACGATCGTCTGTCCCGTCAGGTCGCGGAGGAACGCAAGGCGAAGGTCAAGGCATCTCGCGAGGCGACGATGGCGAAGGTTAGCTTGGAGAACATGTTCTCGAACATGGAATCCGGCAAGCAGACGACATTGAACCTGATTATCAAGGCGGACGTGCAAGGCTCTGTCGAAGCTGTCAAGCAGGCAATGGAGAAACTGAGCAGCGACGAAGTGAAGGTGCATGTGCTGCATAGCGCGGCGGGCGCCATCACCAAGGACGACGTGAACCTTGCCAGCGCGTTCAACGCCATCATCATCGGCTTCAACATCCGCCCGGATGCGTCCGCGCGGGAAGCGGCGGAGCGCGAAAAGGTGGATGTGCGCCTGTACACCGTCATCTACAAGGCGATTGAGGACATGGAGCTGGCCATGAAGGGTCTGCTTGCGCCGGAGTACCGCGAGGTGCTGCTGGGTCATGCCGAGGTGCGCAATGTGTTCAAGATTACGGGCGCGGGCGTTATCGCCGGCTGCTACGTGACCGACGGCAAGGTGCAGCGCAATGCGCAGGTTCGCCTGCTGCGCGACAATGTGGTCGTGTTCGAGGGCAAGCTGAGCAGCCTGAAGCACTACAAGGAAGACGTCAAGGAAATGGCGGCTGGCTTCGAGTGCGGCATGAGTCTGGAAGGGCACAACGATATCAAGGAAGGCGATGTCGTCGAGTGCTTCATCATGGAGGAAATCCCGCGCTAATTCCATTTTGCGCAATGCAGGAGGCAGGGCAAAGTCAGTTCCATTTGGCTTTCCCTGCCCCTTTTTTCAAATGCAGCACATGCTTTTATGATGTTCGCGCGTCCTAAAAGCGCTGCTTCTGCTGCGGAAAAAGGCAAGTAACATGAGATTGCGTATGCGAAGCAGTCCAGAGGGCGATCGCAAAGCCCTCTGGTCGCGCCCGCAGGCGCGAAATCCCTGCTTCTCACGCGGGCAAAGTATGCAGATGCAACCAACTCAATCGCGCGAAAGGGTCAAGGGAGGAACTCCCTTGCGGAGTCCAGAGGCAGAGCCTCTGGTTAGTTGGACGCGTTGTCGAGGTTGGAGTCGTTCTTCCAGAGCATCTGCTCGCGCAGCTGCTTGCCGATGACTTCCATCGGGTGCTTGGCGAGGGCGTCGCGGTGGCTGTTGAAGAAGCAGCGGCCGTTCTTGTTTTCGGCAATCCACTTGCCCGCGAACGTGCCATCCTGAATGTCGTTCAGCACCGCCTTCATGTTCGCCTTGGTCTGCTCGTAGGGGAGGATGCGCGGGCCGGAGATGTACTCGCCGTATTCCGCGGTGTCGGAAATGGAGTAGTTCATCGCCGCCACGCCGCCCTTGTTGATGAGGTCAACAATCAGCTTCATTTCGTGAATGCACTCGAAGTAGGCGTTTTCGGGCTCGTAGCCGGCTTCCACCAGCGTCTCGAAGCCGCAGCGCATCAGCTCGACGATGCCGCCGCACAGGACAGCCTGCTCGCCGAACAGGTCGGTTTCGGTCTCGTCGTGCATGGTCGTCTCCATGATGCCTGCGCGCGCGCCGCCGATGCCCGCGATGTACGCCAGCGCGGTGTCAAGGCAGTGACCGGACGCATCCTGCTCGACCGCGACGAGGCACGGCACACCCTTGCCCACCACATAGGTGCTGCGGACGGTGTGGCCGGGGCCCTTCGGCGCTGCCATGAACACGTCCACGCCAGCCGGGGGCACAATCTGCTTGTAGCGGATGTTGAAGCCGTGCGCGAAGGCAATCGCCTTGCCTTCGGTCAGGTAGGGGGCAATGTCCTGCTTGTACATGTCCGCCTGACGCTCATCGTTGATGAGAATCATGATGATATCCGCCTTCTGCGCGGCTTCCGGAACGGTCATCACGTCGAAGCCGTCCTTGACTGCCACGGGCCAGCTCTTGCCGCCCTTGCGCAGACCCACGATGACGTCCACGCCGGAATCGCGCAGGTTCAGCGCGTGGGCATGACCCTGCGAGCCGTAGCCGATGACGGCGACGGTCTTGCCGGTCAGCTTGTTCAGGTCACAATCTTTTTCATAGTACATTTTTGCCATAGTCGTATTCTCCTTTTACTTTGGTCTGTTCGTCAATGGTGAATTGCCCGCGTTCCAGTGCAACCATGCCGGTGCGCACCAGTTCGAGGATTCCAAACTCCCGAAGGAGATTCTGGATGGCTTCAGCCTTGCTCTCATCGCCAATGACAGCAAGGGTCAGCGACGCCACGGAGACGTCGATGATGGAGGCGCGGAAGATGTTGGCAATCTGAATCACTTCGTTGCGCGTTTCGCTCGTGGCGGCGCTGACCTTAATCAGCACCAGCTCACGGCGGATAGCGTGTTCGGCGTTGAGCGTCTTGACGGAGTGAACGCAGATGAGCTTCCGCAGCTGGGAAGAAATGAGGTGCGTCTGATCCTCGCTGGCGAGGATTTCGATGGTGATGCGGGAGATGGCGGGATCGTCGGTCGTGCCGACGGCGAGGGACTCGATGTTGTAGCCCTTGCCGGAGAAAAGGCGCACTACGCGGGAAAGGACGCCCGCCTCGTTATCCACCAGAACGGCGAGGGTTTTGCGTGTCGGGGTGTTCATGGGGCTGCCTCCTTTCGTCAGTTGAGCATAAATTCGGTGATGTGACTGCCGCCGCCGACCATCGGGCGAACCTTCTCGTCGATGTCAATCATGCAGTCGATGATGTAGCCGTGACCGCACTGGAGTGCTTCCTGAATGGCTTCCTCCAGTTCTTGCTGGTTGCGCACGCGCCGACCGGAGAGCCCGTAGGCTTCCGCTAATTTGACGAAATCAGGCGCACGGTCAAGCGTTGTGGCTTCGTAGTGCTTGTCATAAATCAGCGTCTGCCACTGGCGAACCATGCCCAGCGTGCCGTTGTTGAATACGATGTTGATAATCGGCAGATTGTAATACTGCTCGGTTGCCAGCTCATTGCAGTTCATGCGGAAGCCGCCGTCGCCGGTGATGTGCAGGACGACCTTGTCCGGGTGAGAAACCTGCGCGCCGATGGCAGCGCCCAAGCCGAAGCCCATGGTGCCAAAGCCGCCGGAGGTGAGCAGCTGACCCGGATAATCGAAGTGGAAGTGCTGAATCGCCCACATCTGATGCTGACCGACGTCGGTAGAGACGATGGTATCCTGCGGCGTGAGTTTGGCGAGGGAGAAAAGCACCTGGCTGGGGGTGAGGTGGTCGTCCGCCTCGTCGTACTCCGTCTCTGTTTTGAAGGAGAAAACGTACTGCTTCCAGTCGTCGTGCTTCATGCTCGGCACGCGCTCCAGCAGCAGTTCCAGTACGCGCCGCGCATCGCCGATGATGTGGTGGTCGGTCTGCACGTTCTTGTTGATTTCGCTGCGGTCAATGTCAATTTGGACGATTTTCGCGTTCTGGGCGAAGGTGGCGGGTTTGAGCGCCACACGGTCGGAGAAGCGGCAGCCGACGGCAATCAGCAGGTCGCATGCATCCACCGCCATGTTCGATGCTTGTGAGCCGTGCATACCGATCATGCCTGTCGTCAGCGGATTGCGCCCGCGGAAGCCGCCCGCGCCCATGACCGTGATGGCAACAGGGGAGTCGATGCGGTTTGCAAGCGCCTCGAATTCGTGGTGCGCCCGCGCGCGGACAACGCCGCCGCCGCAGATGAGCAGCGGCTTCTTCGATGCGGCAATCATTTCGACTAACTTGTCGATGTCGCGGTGGTCGGGTTCGGGCGCCTTGAAATTCTGGCTTGAACGCTTCATCAGCTTGCCCAAACGTCCGGACGTGCCGTGCGCCGAGCGGGGCAGCGGCTCGTAATCCGCCTTCTCCGCCGTCACGTTCTTCGGGATGTCAATCAGCACCGGGCCGGGGCGGCCGCTGCGGGCAATGGCGAAGGCTTCGCGCACCACGTCCGCCAGCTCATCCACCGAGCGCACCAGATAGTTGCACTTCGTAATCGGCATGGTGATGCCGGTGATGTCCACCTCTTGGAAGGAATCCTTGCCCAGCAGGGACGTGCCGACGTTGCAGGTGATGCAGACAATCGGCGAGGAATCCATATACGCCGTGGCAATGCCGGTGACAAGGTTGGTGCAGCCGGGACCGGATGTGGCGAAGCATACGCCGACGCGCCCAGTCGAACGCGCGTAGCCATCCGCCGCGTGACACGCGCCCTGCTCGTGCGCGGTCAGAATGTGCTTGATGCGCCCGTCACCCTCATAGTTGTACAGCTCGTCGTATACATTCAGAATCGTGCCGCCGGGGTAGCCGAAAATGGTATCGACACCCTGTTCGACAAGGCATTCCATCAGAATCTTTGCGCCGGTACACTGCATGAAAGAACCTCCTTCGCTGTTTGAACGGCTTCATTGCCGCATAAGATTGATTCAGGTATATAGAAAAGCCTGCCGCCGAGAAGTTTGGCAGCAGGCTTTGCAAGAACTTGTCCATCCATGATGCGGAAATCCCATGCGCCTTTGCAGGGTTCAGGAAAGTCCATCAGCAGGTTTGGCAATACTGGCAAGGCAGTGCGTAACTTTCAGCGCGGAGAGACGGCTTCGTAATCATAAGTCGTACCAGCAGGCTAATCAGCAGCGCAATCAGAACCAGTAGTGCCAATACAGCATTCATGGTAACAAGCTCCATCCTTTCGTTTCGTTCCACCAAAATTGTAGCACAGAAATCGGGTCATGTCAATGTTTTTTCAATGTACTTCCAAATTCGATATTCTTCGTCTGTGAAAAGCTCGAAAAAGCGGGAAAAATCATGCGGTACAGGAATTCTAAGAAATCATCAAATAATGATGAAAACAGAACTAAAACTTGTGGAAAATCCATCCGGTTTCCGAAAACATGGCATATGCTGTAAATTCGGATTCATCCGAACAATTTG
>ENA-ORCM01002587-ORCM01002587.1-human-gut-metagenome-genome-assembly--contig:-NODE-2587-length-12843-cov-6.145073_pt1 | contig 12843 bp, 7 predicted proteins | sample MGYA00242906_ERZ507928 | MGnify/ENA primary metagenome ERZ507928 (study PRJEB26167, sample SAMN06115497) | human gut metagenome | host: Homo sapiens | place: China:Shanxi | collected 2015-05-07...
GCGAGCCTCGTGAAAAGCTCGCTCCGCTGGTGCTTTCTTTTCTCACGTTGTTTAATTTACAAGGTGCACGTCCCTCAAGCGGAACAGTCACTATTATATCAGGCTCAGTTTCATTTGTCAAGTACTTTTTTCAAATCTTTTTCAGATTTTTCTTTCCGATCTTTTCAGATCTTCAAGCCCTCGACTCATTCACTTCATCGCCGTCAAACAGCTTAGTTAGAATACCAGATACTTCTCCGTTTGTCAACGGTTTTTTCCAAGTTTTTTTGATTTTAATTATTAGTATTTCTTATCCCTTACTATCGCCTTAACAGTGTCGAAAATAATCTGTGCAAAACAGCCCCGATATGCTATACTGACACCATATTATATATGCTCTGCGGAGGTATCACTGTGCTGATTCAACGTATGTCCGCCGTCTTCGGACGGCTACGGAATGAGACCTTGCAGCTCCAGGATGGTCTTAATATCATAGAAGCCCCCAATGAAACCGGAAAATCCACCTGGTGTGCCTTTCTGACTGCCATGCTCTACGGCATCAACAGCCGCGAACGGGACAAGGCAGGTTTCATCGCCGACAAAAACCGCTACGCCCCGTGGGACGGCGGCTCCATGTCCGGACGGCTGGAATGTCACGCTGACGGCGCCGACCTCACCATCACCCGGACCACCCGGCGGCAGACCGCCCCTATGACGGACTTCCAAGCTGTCTACACCGGCACCGCCTCCCCGGTAGAGGGATTGACCGGAGCGAATTGCGGCGAAACTCTGCTGGGCGTCAGTCGGGAGGTCTTTGAGCGCAGCGCCTTCATCCGCCAAAGCGGACTGGCCATCACGCAGGACGCCGGCCTGGAGCGCCGCGTAGCGTCCCTCATTTCCTCCGGCGACGAGGATACCTCTTATACAGAGGCCTATGACGCTTTGAAAAAACAGTTGAACCGCCGCCGTTTCAATAAGAGCGGCCAGCTCCCGGCCTTGGAAGCGGAGCTTGCGGAGGTCCAGCAGCAGTTGGACTCCTCCGTTCAGCTTCAGCAGCAGCTCGCAGACGCTCTGGAACGTTCTCAGGCGTTAGAGTCCGATGTGCAGGCCCTCTCCGATGAATTGGCCCAGTATGACCGGTGGGAATCGGCTCAAAAGCGCCGTCAATTAGCCGCCTTGACCACCGATGCCGACACCGCCGCCCAGCGGGTCCATAGCCTGACCCAGCAGTTGGAGGAAGACCGGGTCCCGGACATGGAGACCATCGGACGGCTGCGGGGCGCCATCGTCAATCTGGAAACTGTCCGTAAGAACGTAGAGAAAGCCCGCACTGATCGGGACGAGGCCATGAAAGCCCTCCTCTGGGCGGAAAAGAACGTCAATGACAGCCCCTTTGCCGGTCAGACGGCGGAGAGCGCCCGGAAGGAAGCCCAAGGCACTTCATCCGACCGGGTCCCCGGCCCTATCGCTTTTCGCGAGCTGGCGATTTTCTTTTTGTTTCTTGCGGCGGCAGGCGGCATCTTTGCCCTGCTGTACTCGCAGTTGTCCGTCCTTTCTCTGCCCCTCTTTCAGTTGGTGCCCTGGGCCCTTCCCGCACTGGCGGCAGCCGTTGTGGCAGCAGCCGGCACCTATATTTCCCGCCAGTACCGACAGCACGCTTTAAAAAAGCTGTGCAATATCGCCCTCATGAAGCGGTTCGGCACCACGGATACCAACGAGATTACTGCCTTTGCGGATGCCTATACCGCCGCCGTGGAGGTCCGGGACGCCGCACAGGCGGACCTGAACACCAAATCCGCCACTGCCGACGCTTACTACAACACCCTGACCACCAACGAACAGGCAATTTTGTTAGAGGTCCGGCGCTTCGCCCCCGCCGCCTTTGACATCCCCACCGCCGATCAGGTCCTGCGGCAGGCCGCACAGCGCCGCAAGGCACTGTCCGAGGCCCAGACCGCCGCCAGAGAAGCTCAGGTCCGTCTGGATCTTCTGGTTCAGCAAGGCATCCCGGACAGCTGTGATATGGAATTGTCTCCTCCTCTTCGCAGTCGGGAAACCGTCGTGAATGCGCTGGCACAGGTGCAGGTCCAGTTGGCTGCCGCCCGTTCCGCCGCCGACCGCCTGACCGGTCAGTTTCACGCTATGGGGGATCCTGACGGGCTGCGGGCTTCCGCCGAATCTCTGCAAAGCCAGACCGGTCAGCTTCAGGAGGAATATGACGCCCTGCGTCTGGCCATGGACACTTTGACCGGTGCCAACGCCGTCCTGCAAAACCGATTTTCCCCCCAGCTCAGCCGCCGGACGGCGGAGATCTTCCAGGAGCTGACAGAGGGACGCTATACCGCCGCCGCTCTGGACCGGAGCTTTCACCTCACTGCCCGCCCCGCCGGGGACCCCATTGACCGGGACATCCAGCTTTTGTCCGCCGGGGCCGCAGATCAGCTCTACCTCTCCGCTCGGCTGGCCATCTGCGAGCTGGTGCTGCCGCCGGAGAAATCCATCCCCATTATTCTGGATGACGCTCTCACTAATTTCGACGACGAGCGCTGCGCCACCGCCCTCCGGTGGCTGAAGCAGGCAGCAGCCCATCGGCAGATCCTCCTGTTCACCTGCCACAGCCGGGAGGCCGATTTCTTTGCCGGAGACCCGGAAGTGGCCGTTCAGCGTCTGTGATGACCGGTTATTTATTCAGCGTGTCGAAAAAGTCTTTTCGCCTCACTGAACAAGCTTTCAGAGCTTTATAAAAGTTTTGAAAACTTGGGATTTCAATGGCGCAGGACACCCTTCTTGGGTTTCCCGCACACACCCTTCCTTACCGTTGCAGTGAATTTACCGCTTTATCGACGGTCTCATTTATGATCAAGGTGTTGACGAACTGACCGGAATGGGTATAAGATAGTTCTGATCATCCCGGTCATACTATTATTTATAGTGAGATTTGAAATAGAAAAAGGAGATTCAAGCTTATGAGTGAATGTACGCACGACTGCTCCAGCTGCGGGGAGAGCTGTGCTTCCCGGGAGCCTCAGTCCCTGCTGAAGGCCCACCATGCCGACGCCCATGTGGGCAAGGTCTATGGTATCGTATCCGGTAAGGGCGGCGTAGGCAAGTCCATGGTCACCAGCCAGTTGGCTGTTACCATGCGCCGCCGTGGCTATCAGGTCGGTATTCTGGACGCTGATATCACCGGCCCCTCCATCCCCAAGGCCTTCGGCATCCATGACCGGGCCATGGGCACGGAAAACGCCCTGATCCCCTCTGAATCCAAGACCGGCATTCAGGTCATGTCCATCAACCTCCTGCTGGAGAATGAGACCGACCCCGTGATCTGGCGCGGTCCCGTCATTTCCGGCGTGGTCCAGCAGTTCTGGACGGATGTTCTGTGGAACTGCGACTATCTGTTTGTGGATATGCCTCCCGGAACCGGCGACGTGTCCCTGTCCGTGTTCCAGTCCATCCCGCTGGACGGCATCATCATCGTGGCCTCTCCCCAGGATCTGGTTGGCATGGTGGTGGAAAAGGCCGTCAAGATGGCGGAAATGATGAATGTCCCCATCGTGGGTCTGGTGGAAAACATGAGCTATGTGGCCTGCCCGGACTGCGGCAAGAAGATCTACCTCTTCGGTGAGGGCAAAACGGCTCAGGCCGCTGCCGCGCACAACCTGCCTCTTCTGGCGGAAATGCCCATCGATCCCGCTCTGGCATCCCTGACGGACGCCGGCAGTATCGAGGATTTCCAGGGCGATTGGCTCAAGGCCGTCGCTGACCGTCTGGCTGAAAAATAAGGGAAGCCGCGCCGTGTTTTTCCACGGTGCGGCTTTTCACGGCTTTTTGTCCGTTTGCGGCACGCATTTTCACAAAGTCACCAACTTCCCGGCAATAGTTTTTGTGGGGAAAAACAGTTGCAAAAGCAGTAGAAATCCGGGATAATAAAGGCAGTCTCTACTTAAAAAAACGATTATATAAATAGAAAGCACAAAGGGGGAGCACCAAATGCAGGAGCTGAAGGAGCGGATCGTAAAAGAGGGCAAGGTTCTGCCCGGCAATATCATCAAGGTGGACGGTTTCCTGAACCACCGTATCGACACCGGACTGCTGACCCGGATCGCTGAGGAATTCGGCAAGTATTTTAATATGGACGAGGTCACCATGGTCCTCACGGCAGAAGCCAGCGGTATCGCTCTGGCCACCGCTGTGGCCACCTATTTCCATAAGCCCATGATTTTTGCCAAGAAGGCCAAGAGCGACAACATCGAGGGCGGCCTCTATCAGAGCGACATCTACTCTTATACCTACAAGAAGAAGGTCACCCTGCTGGTAAGCAAGGAGTGGCTCTCCTCTGACGATAAGGTCCTCATCATTGATGACTTCATGGCTAACGGTGAAGCCATGCGTGGTCTGTGCGACATCGTGACCGCCGCCGGCGCTACCCTGATGGGTATCGGCTGCGCCGTGGAAAAGGGCTTCCAGGGCGGCGGCGACCGTCTGCGCGCTGCCGGCGTCAACCTGAAGTCTCTGGCCATTATTGAATCCGCCGAGCCCGGCAACATTGTGTTCCGGGACGACGACTGATCGTCCTCACCATTCCGCGGGAGGCGGCGCATCATGACGCTGCCTCCCCTTTTTCAATAGAATCTATTCAATTCAAAATACAAGGAGGAACCTACCATGTCAAGCAACGTTCGTCCCGCAACCATGGAGCGCATCACCACCCCCGCTCTGGCAGAGAGCTTTATCGACCAGCAGCTCGCAGAACTGCGTCAGCAGATCGGTGATAAGAAAGTCCTGCTGGCCCTCTCCGGCGGTGTGGACAGCTCCGTAGTCGCCGCTCTGCTCATCAAAGCCATCGGCAAGCAGCTCATCTGCGTTCACGTGAACCACGGTCTGCTCCGCAAGGGCGAGCCCGAGCAGGTCATCGAGGTGTTCCAGAACCAGATGGACGCCAACCTCATCTATGTGGACGCCGTGGATCGCTTCCTGGACAAGCTGGCCGGCATTTCCGACCCAGAGCAGAAGCGCAAGATCATCGGCAAGGAGTTCATCGACGTTTTCGCTGAGGAAGCTCAGAAGCTGGAGGGCATCTCCTTCCTGGCTCAGGGCACCATTTACCCCGACATTCTGGAATCCGACGGCATCAAGTCCCACCACAACGTAGGCGGCCTGCCCGAGGATCTGCAGTTTGAGCTGGTGGAGCCGGTGAAGCTGCTCTACAAGGACGAGGTCCGCGTGGTAGGCAAGGCGCTGGGTCTGCCCGACAACATGGTCTACCGTCAGCCCTTCCCCGGCCCCGGTCTGGGCGTCCGCTGCATCGGTGCCATCACCCGTGACCGTCTGGAGGCCGTTCGGGAATCCGACGCCATCCTCCGTGAGGAATTCGCCAAGAACGGCCTGGAGGGCAAGGTCTGGCAGTACTTCACCGTAGTGCCCGACATCAAGTCCACCGGCATCATCGACGGCAAGCGTTCCTTCGACTGGCCGGTCATCATCCGGGCCGTCAACACCGTGGATGCCGTCACCGCCGAGGTGGCCCAGCTGGACTTCGGCATGATGCAGCACATCGTGGACCGCATCACTCACGAGGTCTCCGGCGTCAACCGTGTTCTGTGGGATCTGACTCCCAAGCCCACCGGCACCATCGAATGGGAATAAGCCACCCCTCAAAAAGCCGAATCATTAAGAATCAAGAGCTATCTGATCTCAGGTGAGATCAGATAGCTCTTTTTTGTTCACTATTTCTTTTGGGCAACCGCGCCATCCGGCAAAGCAGAACTTTACGCTTTCTCCAGCGCCTGTGTTGCCAGCTTCAGATCCTCCACCAGCTCCAGTGCCGTTTCCAGAACATCTGCGCCGGGCTTCAGCTTCAGCGTCAGCATAGGCGTCTCCCCGGCAGAGAGGGTCAGGCGGAATTTGTACTTTGTCAATCCGCACACATGCACCAGCGCCTCCGGGCGGAACACCGCCAATGTGAAGCGCAGCGCGTCCTTCTTCTGAGTGATGTCGGACACCCCGGCCTTGGCGGCGGCAGCGCGCAGCAGCGCCACGTCCAGCAGCGCCAGCACCGGGCGGGGCGGCTCGCCGTAGCGGTCGATCAGCTCGTCCATGAGGTCGGAGGCATCGTCATTGGTGCGGATGGCGGCAATGCGCCGGTAGAGGTCCATCCGCTGCTCCGGAGAGGAAATATACCGTTCCGGGATGTTGGCGTTGAGGGTCAGGTCGGCGGAGCACTCCGCCTCGATCTTCTTTTCCTCGCCCCGCTCCTCCAGAACCGCCTCCTCCAGCAGCTTGAGATACAGGTCATAGCCCACGGTCATAAGATACCCGGACTGCTCCGGCCCCAGCAGATTTCCGGCGCCGCGAATCTCCAGGTCCCGCATGGCGATCTTGAAGCCAGAGCCGAACTCCACATACTCCCGGATGGCCGCCAGCCGCTTGGCGGCGGTCTCCTGCAAAATTTTTCCCTGCCGGTAGGTGAGGTAGGCATAGGCCCGGCGGGTGCTGCGGCCGATGCGGCCGCGAATCTGGTGGAGCTGGGCGAGGCCCAGCCGGTCGGCATCCTCGATGATGAGGGTGTTGACATTGGGGATGTCAATGCCGGTCTCAATGATGGTGGTGCACACCAGCACATCCGCCTCGCCGTCCACCATGGCCTGCATCACGGTGGAAAGCTCCTGTTCGCCCATTTTTCCGTGGGCCGTGACCACCCGGACCTCCGGCCCCAGCAGCTTTTGAATACGGGAGGCGGTGAGGTCGATGGTCTCCACCCGGTTATGAAGGTAATAGACCTGTCCGCCACGGGACAGCTCCTTCCGCATGGCGTCCTCCAAAACGGCCCAGTCATGCTCCAGCACGTAGGTCTGCACCGGCTGACGGTCGGCGGGGGGCTCCTCAATGGTGGACATATCCCGCAGGCCGGAGAGGGCCATGTTCAGCGTCCGGGGAATGGGGGTAGCCGACAGCGTCAGCACATCCACCTGCCGGCTCATCTCTTTAAGCCGCTCCTTATGGGTCACGCCGAAGCGCTGCTCCTCGTCAATGACCAGCAGGCCCAAATCCTTAAATTCCACACTTTTTTGCAGCAGCTTGTGGGTGCCGATCAAAAGGTCCACGCCGCCGTTTTTTGCTGCCGCTAAAATGCGCTTCTGCTCCTTGGCGGTGGTAAAGCGGGAGAGCACCTCAATTTTTACCGGGAAGTCCCGGAACCGGCCGCAGGCAGTGGCGTAATGCTGCTGGGCGAGAACGGTGGTGGGCACTAAAATGGCGGCCTGCTTTCCGTCTAAAATACATTTCATCACAGCCCGGAGGGCCACCTCCGTTTTGCCGTAGCCCACATCGCCGCAGAGCAGGCGGTCCATGGGCCGGGGCTGCTCCATATCCTTCTTGATGTCCTCCACAGCCTGAAGCTGGTCATTGGTCTCGGCATAGGGAAACGCCTCCTCAAATTCCCGCTGCCATGGGGAATCCGGCGAAAAGGCAAAGCCCGGGCGGCGCTGGCGCTCGGCGTAGAGCTTCGTAAGCCCAGCGGCTAAATCCTTGGCCGCCCTTCTGGCCCGGGTCTTCTGCTTGGCCCATTCCGTGCCGCCCAGCTTATTGAGACGGGTGCGCTCCTGCTCCTCGCCTCCGCCGATATACTTGCTCACAAGGTCCAACTGCGTTACGGGGACATAGAGGCAGTCCCCGCCGGCGTAGTCCAGCTTGATATAGTCCTTTTCCACACCGTCCACGGTCATGCGGGTGATTCCCACAAAGCGGCCGATGCCGTGGTGAACATGAACCACGAGATCGCCGGGGGAGAGGTCGGTGAAGGATTGGAGTTTCTGGCGGTTGGAGTCCTTTTTCAGCTTCAGCTTTTTCTGTGTGGGGGCGGTGAGCTGGCCCTCGGTGAGCACGGCCAGCTTCAGCGCCGGCCACTCGCACCCGGCGGACAGCGCCCCCACGGTGATTCGCAGCTCGCCGGGCCGGGGCATGGCGGCGCCCTTGAGGTCAAGGACCGCCGGGATGCTCCGTTCCTCCAAAAGCCGCAGCAAATTCTGCGCCCGCACCTCGCCGCCGCAGAGCACCAGCACGGCGGTGCCGGTATTGCGGTAATGCTCCAGATCGCTGACCGCCATTTCAAGGCTGCCGCCATAGGAGCTGAGCTGCCGCGCGCTGAGGGCCAGCAGCCCCTTGGGCTTTAAGGGATGGCGGGAGGTAGGCAGCGCGTCCAGCATCACCACCGGGAAATCCGCAAGGCGGGTATAAAGCGCCGTTTCCGAGAGGCACACCTCCGCCGCGTCCCCGGCCATGAGGCCCGCCTCCATCAGCGTTTCCGTGTCCTGATGGAGCTGCAGCAGCACATTTTTCGCCCGCTGGTCCAGCCGCCCGCCCTCGCAGAAGAACACAACGGCGTCCGGCAGCAGATAGTCCGCGCCGCAGACGGCGTCCGGGTAGATAAGGCTCAAATAGCGGTCCAGCCCTTCCACGGCGGCGCCGGTACGGAAGCGTTCGGCGTCCCCCCGGAGCGTCTGGGCTACTGCGGCGGTCTCCGCCTTTTTGGCGTACTTCACCGCAAGGCGCTCCAGTTCCTCGGCTAACCGGGCCGGGCCACCGGGGGCCAGTCCCGGCAGCACCTCCGCCGCCGGGAGCAGCAGCGCGGCGGACACGTTTTCCGTCCTGCGCTGGGTACCGGGGTCAAAGGCGCCCAAGGAGTCAACCTCATCATCGAAAAATTCGCAGCGCACCGGCTGCTCCATCAGTGGGGAGAAAACGTCCAGAATGCCGCCCCGGATGGCGAATTGGCCCACACCCTCCACCTGTTCGCACCGGCTGTAGCCCGCCTGCACCAGCCGCTCCGTCAGCGCACCGAGTTCCACCCGGTCGCCGGGGCGCAGCGTGACGGACAGTGCCGCAAGACGCTGGGGCGGCAGTGTGCGGGTCATGAGGGCGTCAATGGTGGCCACCACGGCGGGAACCGCGCCGGAGGCCATGCGGTAGAGCGCCGCAAGGCGGCTGCGCTCCCACTCCCGGGAGGCAACGGCGTTGGGCCGGAACTGCCACTCCCTTGCCAGCAGCGTTACCGGCTCCTGCCCGGTGAGGCTTTGCAAGTCGCCTGCCAGTTGACGGGCCTCCCGCTCATCGGCGCAGAGGAACACTGCGGGCCGCCCGGTCCCGGCGGCCACCGCCGCGCCGATGCAGGCCCGCTGCACCGGCGCCGTGCCGGTGAGCACGGCGGGACAGCCGCCGTTTTCCACCCGTGCGATGAGCTCCGATGCCTCCGGCAGCGTTTGCAGTGTTTTCAAAAAAGCGTCCATCCGACACCTCCCGATTTTCAAATTCACGCGGAAACGGGCGCACTGACCCCTTGGCGGGGCAGTGCACCTGCTTTTTTATATGCGATTTGTTCTGTTGTTACGCCCGTTTTGCCGCAGGGCGTCAGTTATAGTCATTCATGGCCTTCTGGCAGCCGTTTTCAAGGATGTCCTCCGCCGCCTGAATGGCCCGCTCAAAGCTCTCCACCAGAATTTTCCGCTCCGCCTGAGAGGGCACGCCGATGACCCAGTCGATCATCTCCGCGCCGCCGCCCGCCGGGGCGCCGGTGCCGATCTTGATACGGGGGAAATCCTGTGTTCCCAAATGGGCGATGATATTCTTGATGCCGTTATGGCCGCCGGCGGAGCCGGTGGGCCGCACCCGCAGCTTTCCTACCGGCAATGACACATCATCATAGATCACCAGTACGTGATCGGCGGGAATTTTATAGAACTGCACCGCCTCGCGGACTGCCTCACCGGAGAGGTTCATATACGTCTGGGGCTTCATCACAAGGCATTTCTGCCCGCCGAAGCGGACGATATTATAGGCGGACTTGAACTTCACCTTGTTGAGCTTGACATTCAGCTTTTCCGCCAGCAGATCCACAGTGAGAAAGCCCATATTGTGGCGGGTGTGCTCATACTTCTGCCCGGGATTTCCAAGGCCCACGATGAGCCAGTCCACCGCGCCGCCGCTTTTTTCAAACAACATAAAATTTCCAATGCTCCTTTTGCGAATTGAACTTGCCGCTATCCCTTCAGGATGTCCGTATTGCGGTACTGGATGGCCTCGGAGAGATGCTCCGGGCCGATGGCCGCCACACCGTCCAGATCGGCGATGGTGCGGGCCACCCGCAGCACCCGGTCATGACTTCGGGCCGTGAGGCCCATGCGCTCAAAGGCGGCCTTCATCAAGGCATCGCACCGTGCGTCCAGCGCGCAGAACCGCCCGATCATGGCCGGAGGCATCTGGGCGTTGCAGGGAACATCCGTCCCCGCAAAGCGTGCGGCCTGAAGGGCCCGGGCAGCGTCCACCCGCGCCTTGATCTCCGCAGAGGACTCCGGCTGCTTTTTCCGCCGCAGCGCCTCGTATTCAACAGAGGGAACGCTGACATGGAGGTCAATGCGATCCAGCAGCGGGCCGGATATTTTCTGAACGTATTTTTCCACTTCCTTGTCCGAGCAGGTGCACCGACCGGAGGGGTGGCCCCGCCAGCCGCACTTACAGGGATTCATGGCGCACACCAGCTGGAACCGGGCGGGGAGCCGCAGGGTGCCGCCAGCCCGGGCCACGGTGACAACACCGTCCTCCAAGGGCTGACGCAGCGCCTCTAAAACGTCCCGGTGAAATTCCGGCAGTTCGTCCAAAAACAGCACGCCGTTGTGGGCCAGCGAGATCTCGCCGGGCCGCATCAGCGGCCCGCCGCCGGCCAGCGCCGCAGCGGAGGTGGTATGGTGGGGAGAGCGGAAGGGCCGCCGGGTCAACAGGGGGTGTCCCGGGTCCGTCAGCCCCGCCACGGACCAGATGCCGGAGGTCTCCAGCGCCTCGGCGCGGCTCAGCTCCGGCAGAATGGAGGGCAGACGCTTTGCCAGCATGGACTTTCCTGCGCCGGGAGAGCCGATGAGCAGAATATTATGCCCGCCGGCAGCGGCGATCTCCAGCGCCCGCTTCACGTTTTCCTGCCCCATGACGTCCCGCATATCCGGCAGATCGCCGGTCTCCGGCTCCGGCGTCCACACCGGAGCGGGGGAAAGGGGCGCTTCGTTTTTCAGGTGGGCTACCAGCGCACTCACATCCGGCACGCCGTAAACCGTCAGTCCCTCCGCCAGCGTAGCCTCAGCGGCGTTGTCCGCCGGGACGTACAGCGTACGGATACCCGCTGCCTTGGCGGCCAGCGCCATGGGCAGCACACCGGCAACGCCCCGGAGAGCGCCGGTGAGGCTCAGCTCACCGATGAACGCGGCGTCCTTGGCGGGGACGGGCAGCTCACCCGCGGCGGCCAGCACACCCACAAAAATCGGCAGATCGTAGACCGTGCCCGCCTTTTTTGTTCCGGCGGGGGCAAGGTTCACCGTGATGCGGCTCACCGGGAACTTGGCACCGCAGTTTTTCACCGCCGCCCGCACCCGCTCCCGGGCTTCCCGCACAGCAGCGTCCGGCAGCCCCACAATATCAAAGGCCGGCAATCCGCCGGAGAGAAAGCATTCCGCCGTGACCTCATAGCCGGCGATGCCGGAAAGGCCCAGCGAACGGACGGTAGTGACCATGGCGTTCCTCCCAAAAGCTGTTCTCAGAAATTCGGCTTTTTACATCTAATTAGTGTATCACACTTTTCCCATTTTGGAAACAGGGAGTGTGTCAAAAGTTAAAAAATAAACACAGCCCGACAAAAAATGCAGTAAAATCCTTTTCTCTTTCAAAATTTGCTCCATTCTGTTTACAAATCGTAAAGAACATGCTACACTCAGCCTGTATGACATTCGGGGGAGAGAGACCGGATGCCGAATTTGGCGTGGGCTGTTCGCAGACAGTCCCCGCCGCTCAGGAGGTAAGAGTTTATGGTAAGAAAATTCAAGTCCATGGACGGTAACAACGCGGCTGCGTATGTCAGCTACGCCTTTACCGAAGTGGCGGGTATCTACCCCATCACCCCGTCTTCTCCCATGGCAGACTATGTGGACCAGTGGGCAGCCAACGGTCAGAAGAACATCTTCGGCACCACCGTCAAGGTGTGCGAGATGCAGTCTGAGGCCGGTGCTTCCGGTACCGTCCACGGTTCTCTGGCAGCCGGTGCGCTGACTACCACCTACACGGCCTCTCAGGGCCTGCTGCTGATGATCCCCAATATGTACAAGATCGCCGGCGAGCTGCTGCCCTGCGTGTTCCATGTGTCCGCCCGTACCGTGGCCAGCCACGCCCTGAACATCTTCGGCGATCATTCCGACGTGATGGCCTGCCGTCAGACCGGCTTCGCCATGCTGTGCGAGAATGACGTTCAGGAGATCATGGATCTGGCTCCCGTGGCCCATCTGGCCGCCATCGAGGGCCGCGTTCCCTTCATCAACTTCTTCGACGGCTTCCGTACCTCTCACGAGATCCAGAAGGTCGCCGTGTGGGATTACGAGGATCTGAAGGAAATGTGCGATATGGACGCTGTTGACGCGTTCCGCAAGCACTCCCTGAACCCCGAGCGTCCCATGATGCGCGGTTCTCATGAGAACGGCGATATTTTCTTCCAGCACCGCGAGGCCTGCAACAAGTACTACGAGGATCTCCCCGAGGTCGTCGAGAAGTATATGGGCAAGATCAACGAGAAGCTGGGCACCAACTATCAGCTCTTCAACTACTACGGCGCTCCCGACGCTGACCGCGTGATCATCGCTATGGGTTCCATCTGCAACGTGGCAGAGGAAGTCATCGACTACATGAACGCTCACGGCGAGAAGGTCGGCATGGTGAAGGTCCACCTGTATCGTCCCTTCCGGGCCGATAAGCTGCTGGCTGCCATCCCCGCTACCTGCAAGGCTCTGGCCGTTCTGGACCGCACCAAGGAGCCCGGCTCCGAGGGCGAGCCTC
>ENA-ORCM01002592-ORCM01002592.1-human-gut-metagenome-genome-assembly--contig:-NODE-2592-length-12821-cov-3.359699_pt1 | contig 12821 bp, 11 predicted proteins | sample MGYA00242906_ERZ507928 | MGnify/ENA primary metagenome ERZ507928 (study PRJEB26167, sample SAMN06115497) | human gut metagenome | host: Homo sapiens | place: China:Shanxi | collected 2015-05-07...
TTACGAGGAGGTTTGAAGAAGCAGTCGGTGTGCTATACACATTTTCACTCAAACAAGGTTTTTAGAGGTGACCAATATAAAAGCGGCGCGTTTTACACAGGAAACGCGCCGCTGAGTTATTTTTTCAACTTTTACTGCACCGCATAGGTGGAGAACTTGTTCAGCACCCTGGTCTTTGCGATAATCTTGATAATAACTACTCCGCACACAAGACCGAACGCGCCCTGAACGAGGTTTCCGGGAACGCTTGCGGCAGCGCCTGCAAAGCTCTTTCCGAGCAGAAGCGCAGCGTAGAGGTAGTAACCGCCGACCATGATGATCTCACCGGCGAGAGCGCTCACGATGTACGCGGGAACGCTGATCTTGGGCATCTTCTTGAGCATTGCGCGGCAGATAAGCGCAGCAGCTACAGCGATGAGTCCCTTTATAACGAACGTGCCGGGAACGTAGTGAACATATCCCGTGAACAGGTCGGCCAGCGCAGAGCCGATGCCTCCGGCGGCGAAGCCGTAAACCGGGCCGAGCACCCATGCGGCGATAAGTATAAAGCAGTCGCCGAAATTAACGTAGCCGTTCAGCGGCGACGGGATCTGAATAAGCATTGTAGCTACGCAGATGAGCGCTGCAAACATTGCGGTCACGCATATCTTCAGCAGCTTGTCCTGTGATGTTGACTTTTCCTTGATATCCATAGTTGTTCTCCTTTTCAGGCTTTTCGCCTTTATCTGTTTTACACTATTATACTCTCTGGCTGGTAATAGTTCCAGTACCAGAATGCGCCGGATTGATGATACCAGTTTCCTCTCATCAGCGGGCATTCTGAAAATCTCCTGGGAGTTTCTGCCCTTTAATTCCAAACGCGTCCACACATACTGCTATGCCCCCAATCTGATATTGCAATATTGCGCAATTTCAGTCAACTATAATACCGGAGATGTCGAAATATTAATGAAATATTGCAAACTTTTGTGTAAATAATATAAGAAAAAATCAGAATACCCCCTTGAAAACGTTTACAAGTTATGATATAATATCAACAGAAGCAGAGGCGGAGAATCCCTGCACACGATATCAACGCGCGATCCGCGCTGAAAAAACGAAAGGAATTACGACCAATGGAACAGAAGATCTATTCAATCGAAATGGGCGCGGCAAAGTGCGCCGTTGACCTCGGCGACGGCAGCGAGCGCGGCGAGTACGTAGACCAGGACTACATACTCCACAAGATGGGCAGACCCCACCGTGCGATAAGCCTGATGTACTGCTACTATCCCCTGGACAAGACCTGGCCGGTACGTGCGCGCGACGCGTTCGCAGATCAGGAAGTAAGCTTCCAGTGGGACTACCCCTACGACGACTACTTCACCTATAAGGGCGGCATCGGCGGAACCACCGACGGCGAGCCGTTCACCTGCATGAAGGACGTTCGCCGCCACGGTCAGGACGTTATCCTCACCATGACCATCGACCCCAACCTCACCGACGACTACCTTATTAAAATCGCGCAGGAACTCCGCACCTACGGAAGAATGCAGCTCCGTATCAACCACGAGGCTACCGGCAACTGGTTCAGCTTCACCAAGCGCGCTACTTACCAGCAGATTGCGGATTTCTACGTACGCTTCCACAATATCATTAAGAAGGAAGCTCCCAACGTTTCCACTATCCTCTGCATCGGCGGCGTTGAGCACCCCGAAAAGGGCGGCGAGATCGAAATGGAGAAGGAATTCGCAGACGCAGTGCGCGCCACCGATATCTGGTCCGTTGATAAGTACATGAGTCTCCACTGGGGCTGGCCCTACGACGTTGCGGACGTCGGCGGCACGAGCTTCAGCAGAAGCAAGGTTTCCGATACATACAACCTCACAAAGCTCTCCCAGAAGCGCTACAAGGAACTTTGCGGCGGCGTTCAGAAGCCGATGGTAATGAGCGAGTTCAACGCTGACGGCGACGTTACCGGTCCCTACGACCAGGCTGCGATGATAAAGGAATTCTGCGACATGCTGAAAAACGACCCCGAGCAGGGCTGGTTCAGCGGATTCACATTCTACCAGTTCCGCGACAGAGGCAGACTCGGCCTTGAGATCGAGGATCCGAACAACAAGAACGTCGGCATTGAGCAGCCCGCGCTCCAGACCTACAAGGAGATCATTCACGACGATTACTTCTACCCCTCAATGAAGCAGGGCGAGGAGCAGCAGCTCCCCGTTACCCTCCGCTGGGGCGGCAGCGAGGACGCGACCGGTATCGCTATCCCGCTCCACTTCGATAAGAGCCCCGTATTCTGCGAGGCTACGTTCGACGAACCGCTGAACCTCATGATGGAAATTAACGGCAAGTGGTTCTACAAGAGCCCCGAGGCCAAGACAATCGACTTCATGCCCGCATTCTTTGAGAAGCCCCTCGACGGCGCGGCTGACCTCACACTGAAGATTTTCGCCCCTCCCGCTTCCGGCGAGAACGATCCTTCCCAGGGTGCCGACTGGCAGACAAACTACTACACCACTATCACCAAGCTGCCGAACATTCGTATCAGATTCGCTCCCATCATTGAGGGCTGATCGGAATAACACACAGATTCACAGCGATTCGGGATACCGGGTCGGAAATAAAGCAGGGACGGTACTCCGCCCCTGCTTTTGTGCGCCGCAGATTTTAAATTTTTAATCAACAGCTGAATCTGGCAGGTATTCTGACTGCATGATATTACCGCTGTTTTTCGGCGGTGTAATGCACACAATATGCATATTGACCAGAATAACTGACATATCAAAAAAGCATAGTAAGCACACATAATTATCATACTGTATAATCAGCAAAAGCTGTGGTCGACTGCACTCAACTACACACAGTCACGCTTTTTCGGAGGATCTCAATGACAGACTACAGAACCGATTTTGAAGCGCTTGAGAAGCGCCTCGCAGAACGACCGGCGGATCCGGGAAAACTCGTCACCGACGACCCTACGCCGAACACTCTCAGGCTGTGGGAATTTCTGAAGTCCTGCTACGGGAAGAAGTACATTTCCGGGCAGCAGTACCTCTGGGAGGACGAGAAGGAAGATCTGGTATACTACAACACGACCGGGAAGATCCCCGCGATACGCGGCTACGACTTCATGGGCATAAGCGGACTCGCCCGCGGCTACGACCAGCTCGGCAGAGCCATAGACTGGGCAAGGCGCACGGGAGGCATCCTCACCATGTGCTGGCACTGGAACGCTCCTGACGACATGAACGACATCGGCGGACTTAGCTCCTTCTACTACAAGACCACGAACTACGACCGCAAGACAGGATTCGACATCGTCCGCGCCATGCAGGAAGGAACTCCCGAGCACGACTTCATCATCTACGAGATAGACCTTGTTGGTTCCGCGCTGAAGATGTTCGAACAGCAGGACATTCCGGTCATCTGGAGACCGCTCCACGAAGCCGCCGGAAACTGGTTCTGGTGGGGCAACCGCGCTCCCGCGGGTCAGCAGGATCCCGAGAGCGTCGCAGCCTACAAGAAGCTGTGGTACACGATATTCGACCGGCTGATGAACTATCACAAGCTCCGCAACCTCATCTGGGTGTGGAACGGTCAGGCTCCGTTCATGGCGGTCAGCCCGAACACCTTCGATATCGCCGGCGAGGATATCTACGACGAAATACCGAACCACGGTTCGCAGCTTGAAAGATTCAAGGCTGTCAGCAGCTACACTCACGGAAAGATGATAACGCTTTCCGAGTGCGGAAGCATTCCAGACCCGGACGAAATGCAAAAGGACGGCTCGAACTGGCTGTGGTGGCTCCCGTGGTGGGGAACCTTCGTGTACGACACCGACGGCGAATGGAAGCCGATTCTCGATGAAAACGACATGCCGCGTCCCAATCCGAAGTACATGGACGAGGAATTCCTGAAGCGGGTATTCAGTGACCCGCGGGTAATCACCCTTGAGGACCTCCCGTGGTACGACAAGGACAGCAAGCCGCTGCCGAACGCGCTCCATCATCGGCTTAATAAATGCTGAGACCGCCGGAAACGGCGTTTCAGGGGTTAACACCCTAATATTATAGAACCAATGGCAAAGCAACAGGAAAGGAAATTAAAATGAAGAAATTTTTAGCAACAGTAATCGCACTTTCTGCGATCACCGCAGCTTTTACAGGCTGCTCCGGCAACACCAACAGCTCAAGCAGCTCAAGCAGCTCCAACAGCTCCAACAGCTCCAGCGATTCAAGCAGCTCCGTTGCAAGCGACAACAGCTCCGCAGGAACTTCCCAGGCTGAGAGCGGCTCCGAGAGCCAGACCACAGAGCGCACTGCCGAGGATCTCGCACAGGCTGTATTCAAGGCGATCGACTGGGTAAGCTCCGAGCAGATCACCGACGCTGAGATCGCAAAGACGATGGTAAACCTTGACCTCGACCTTCTCGACGACTACTCCATCTACCTTCCGACGATGAGCGTACACCTTGATGAAATCGTGATCGTAAAGCCGAAGGCAGGCAAAGAAGCCGAAGTTCAGGCAGAGCTTGACGAGCACTTCGCGTATATCAAGGACGGCGCTGCATTCTATCCCGAGCAGGAGATTGCAGCAGCGGGCGCAGTCGAGGGTAAGACCGACGACGGATTCTACTATATCATTGTAAACCAGATCGGTTCCCAGATTGAAGAGATTATCAAGGACTACAAGCCCGGCGATGAAGTTCCCAAGCTTGAAGTTCCGGAGGTCGACAACGAAGTGACTGTTCCCACCGACGAGCTCGGCAGCGTAGTTTTTCCGTCAATGACCACTGAGAGTGTTATGCCCGGCGACGGCGTTGAACTCGGCTGATAATCAGATATAAGGAAATCTCCCTCGTTTTTCGGGGGAGGTTTTTTAGATAAATTGTTGTTTAGAGGCGAAACGCTGCTTGTTGGGAAAACTATAATTTAGATGTGTAAAATGCTTCCGAAACAGTCCACCGGACTGTTTCGGAGGAAAGGCTTAATAAAGACGACGTGTTGCTTGTGGGGGAAAACTCTTGTTTTCCCCCACACCCCTTTAGCGCTTCTTTGCTTTTAGCCGCGCTTCCGCGCGAAGTTACTGCGCGCCGGCGCGCAGAGTATCCGCACTCCGTGCGGAGTGTTTCGCCTGGCGGCGACGAGGGCGCTGCCCTCGACTCGCAAGGGGGACGCGTCCCCCTTGACTCCCGCTTTTGGATTGCAGTAAGAGGAACATTCGCCGATAAATTATAGTTATCTCAACCAAAACCTCAGTCCCATCACCCGCCAGTCTGCCAAATCAAAACAAAATCTGGAATTCCTATAAATTATCACTTGCAACAGCGCTTAATATATGCTATAATACAATACAAAGGCGCAAAGCCATAGAAAAAGAACAAGCAGAACAAAAGCGAGGAAATATACATATGATAAAGCTCATCGCAAGCGACATGGACGGCACCCTGCTCAACGACAGGAAAGAACTCCCCGGGGATTTCTTCGAGGTATTCGACGAGCTGGAGCGCCGCGGAATTAAATTCACAGTGGCAAGCGGACGCTCCTTCGACGCGGTTGCACACCTGTTCCCCGAGGAATACCGCACCCGCCTGGACTTCATCTGCGACAACGGCGCAAACGTTATCCACGAGGGAAAGCAGGTAAGCGTGACCCCGCTCGACCGCCCGACATTCGAGCAGCTCATCAGGGCATGCGAGGACATCGGCGGGCTGCGTATACTGGTTTGCGCCGGCAGGGGGACTTATCACCTCACCGCTGACGCGGAATTCAGCGCGGAGATCGCAAAATACTACAAGAACCACATACCATGCGACGACCTGCTTTCCGTCGACGACGTGATATACAAGCTCGCCGTCTGCGACATGAAGGGAACCCAGCAGCACGCCAAGCCCGCCATTGACGCAATATTCGGCGACCGGCTCAACGTGCAGGTTTCCGGTCCCATCTGGATGGACGTCATGGGTGCCGGGGTCAGCAAGGGAAGCGCTCTCAGGGCGCTCGGCAAGCACCTCGGAATCTCCGCTGATGACACTATGGCATTCGGAGATTTCTACAACGACGCGGACATGCTCAAGTATGCCGGCTGGAGCTTCGCAATGGAGAACGGCAACCCGGACATCAAACGCATGACCCGCTTCCTTGCACGCAGCAACAACGAAAACGGAGTACTCCGTGCGATACGGCAGTATGCTTTACAGGAGGATTCGATCAAGTAATGAATATCCAGATATTTGGAAAATCCAAGTGCTTCGATACAAAAAAGGCGGAACGCTACTTTAAGGAACGAGGAATAAAATTCCAGTCTGTAGATATACTTTCTAAGGGACTGAGCAAGGGCGAACTCGACAGCGTTGTAAAAGCTCTGGGCGGGAAGATAGACTCAGTTATAGACGAAAATTCGAAGGACTACGCCGAGATAAAGTACCTGCTTGATTCGGCGAAGCCCGAAAAGCTCGAGGAGAACCCCAAGCTTTACAAGACCCCGATAGTCCGCAACGGCAGGCAGGCGACGGTCGGTTATTGCCCCGATGTGTGGAAGAACTGGGAGTAATTTATGCAAATAATTCTGATAGTAATTCTGATAATCTGTTCGGCGTACTTCTCCGCAACGGAGACCGCCCTGAGCAGCGCAAACAAGATACGCCTCAAACACATGGCAGATACCGGAAACCGCGCCGCAGAGCGCACCCTGAACATTCTGGAAAAGTACGACAAGGCGCTGACCACCATACTCATCGGCAACAACATTGTCAATATCGGAGCGTCCTCGATCGCTACTCTGCTGTTCGAGAAATACGGTTCGCTGGTGTCCACTATCGTGACTACAGTCATCGTGCTTATCTTCGGCGAGGTAATGCCCAAAAGCATTGCGAAGGATTACCCCGAGACAATCGCAATGCTTGCTTCCGGCGTTATTTCGTTCCTGATGGTTATTTTTACTCCGTTCTCGGCGCTGTTCATTCTGCTGAAAAAGGGAGTTTCCAAGCTTATGCACAGCTCCGATAAGGTCAGCATGACCGAGGAGGAGCTAAAGGTCATGATCGACGAGATCGAGGACGAAGGAGTGCTTGAGCAGCAGGAAAGCAACCTGGTACGCAGCGCGCTGGAATTCGACGAGATAACCGTCGACGAGATAATCACGCCGCGCGTCCGCATAACCGCCGTGGAAATAGGCGACGACGCCGCTTCGGTGCGGCAGAAGTTCCTTCAGGAGGAATACTCCCGCATGCCGGTGTACGAGCGCACGCTTGACAACATCGTAGGCATAATCACTGAAAAGGAATTTTTCAAGCAGTACGAAAAAAGCACTGATTTCACGATACGCAGCATTATGCAGGAAACGCTGTATCTCCCGCAGATGCAGAAGCTATCCGAGGTGTTCCGCACCATGCAGAAGCAGAAGTGCCACATGAGCGTGGTGCTCGACCAGCACGGAGGCACCCTCGGCATCGTCACGATGGAGGATATCCTTGAGGAGCTCGTAGGCGAGATATGGGACGAGAGCGACGAGGTGAAATCCCCCGTTACCATGGTCGGCAGCAATGTTTTCGAGGTCTACGGCGATGTTTCGCTGAATTCGCTCAGGCGCTTCCTGACCGCCCGGGACATTCCGGCGGAGATAGAAAGCGAGGCTCACACTGTGGCAGGCTGGGTGCTGGGGCTGTTCGGGAGCATCCCTAAAAACGGCGACATCACCCAGACCGACGACTTCATAGTAACAGTACTCGACGCGGCTGCGCTTCGCGTGAATAAGGTACGCATCGAGATTAAAAATGACAGGAAAGACGAGGATTGACGCATGCTAGAATTCAGATATGACACACAGCTCCTTATTGAAGGCGAGGGTCTTGACGAGGACGCGATAAACGAGTATATCCGCGCAAACTTCAAGGGAGATTCCCTGCTTGCGGTGGGCGACGACGAGCTTATCAAGCTCCACTACCACACGAATGAGCCGTGGAAGGTGCTTGAATACTGCGCCACCCTCGGTGAGATATACGACATCGTAGTCGAGGACATGGACAGGCAGTCCAGAGGGCTTAAAGGCTGATGAAAACAGTAATTATCGACAACAGCCTCTGCACGCTGCCAATCGCCGAGGGAACCTCCCCCGAGCTGATATGCAGGTATATCCACGCGCTCGCAGAGACCGGCGTGAAGTACGTTGAGCTGGATTTCCGCACAGTGATGAAAATGCAGGAGCTTCCCGACTGCGTAGAGTACATATTCCGGCTGGGAGATCCGATGTTCGCGCAGCTTACGCAGGCGTTCGATTTCAGGTATGTCGTGGTCACAATGCACGACATCAAGGACGAGATAGATGTCGGGAACACTCCGGTGATACTGGAGATACCCAGATTTGAAGGATTCAACCGCAAGCTCCAGGCGCTGGCGCAGAAATTCGTCTCCGGGCCTATTTCGATGATAAGGGTGCGCAGCAGCTTCGACTTTATGAATATTGAACAGGCAAAAGAGCTTGTATGGCGCTCAAAAAGCGCGTTTACTGTTCCGATAGACTTCTGCCCCATGGACGCAAAGAGGACGGCGCTGGACACTGCGCTGAAGGTCTCCAACGCGGGCGTTGACAGTATGACGCTGTGCATGGGCAAGTCAAAGAGCTACGCTTCGCTGGAGGACTTCCTGTTCACCATGACGATGGTGTTCAACAGCATGCCCAAGGAGTACAGCATTCCGGCGCTGTGCAAGGCGGAGGCGTACCACCGCATAATTTTCGGTCTGAAATCCGCAGACCGTATCACCGAGATAATGGAGCATGTGGATTACGACATCTCGCACCTCACAAATACGGACACCGGCGACCGTGTAAAAATGCACGTCAGTCTGAAGGATCGCATGATGCTGCGCAGAAGCTACGTTTCGGCGCTCCGGCGCTTCGCCGAGGAAGAGGATATTCCGGAGGACATCGCGCAGGAGATATTCGACGCGATAGACCATTTTGACATGTCGCTGTACGATCAGATTTTCGTCCAGGACGAGAAAAACAAGATACTTAATTAAAATTCAAAGGGACTGATTTCAGTCCCTTTTGGATTATCCGGAAAGCTGGAGAATGGTCTTAACACAATAAAAACGGGCAGGCGCCGAGCCTGCCCATAATTCCGCATTCCGAATTAAAATCAGTATCCCCAGTCTGCCTGGGTAAGGAAGTTGCTGTAATGCGTCACCGTGGAGGCGGTAGCCGCATGGAACGCGTTATTTGCGAACAGCACGTCGGTTATTCCGTTCTCCTTGAGGTAATCCACCGCATTATGCGTGAAGTACCGCATGTCTATAACCACGATCTCGTCAAACGAGCCCATGAGGTACGGCGGGAGCGCGTTTCCGTAGCTGTCCTTGAATATGGCGAGCTTCCTGCCGGTGCCGGCGTTGGTGCTGACCTTCACGATCTTCGCGTCGCCGCCCATGAACGTACAATACGCCATGCCGCTGCCGTCGCTGAACTTGATGAAGAAATCCGCATTGTACGGAGCGTTCGCGCCGACTATCTTTCCGTCCTGGAGAATGTAATCGTAGTAGGTCGTGGAGTATTCCACCGTTTTCGGAACGTAGTAGACGAAATCCTCCGGATTATTTTTCAGTACCACATCCTCGGTATAGCCGTACATCGTGCCGACGTAATCGTGCACCACGCGCTGCTCATATTCCGAAATATCCTTGAACGGAACCCCCGCAGCCTCGGCGAACGCCTGCGCCGCGTAGTAGGCTCCGAGCGGCGCCCAGTGATGGTCGGTGCGCAGATAGATGTCCTCGCGGACGTGCTTTTTCAGTGCGGAATACGCGTCTACTCCGGTGGTATTTTTCAGCATGCTGTAAACGTAATCAATGTTATCCTTCTGGCTGCCGCAGTACGCCTTGACCGACTCCGGGCTGTAGAACTCGCATGAGGTCGGAATTATCATCGTGTAGACGTTCACGTCGCTGCCGAGGGCTTCCTTGAACTTGTTCACCACCCCGGCGTACTGCTCCCCTACGGAGTAGCTGCCGCCGTAAAGCATGAGCGCCCGGGTGCCGACTACCGCGATACCGTTGTTGGTGATGGTAACTGCGTCGTCCTCGTTGATGACCGGCTCTTCGGTGACTTCCACAGTTTCAGCCGGGGAAGCAGTCTGCGGCTTTGATGTCTCCGTATCCTGCGGAGCGCTGCTCTCCCCAGATGATACTCCGGAAGCCGGCTGACCGTCGGGCGCTGAGGGCTGCTCCGGTACCGTTGTTGACGGCTTGCTGGTTTCGGACTGCACCGTGCCCACATTGTGGAGCCGTATGCCGTCCTGACGGAACCCGCGTAGCTCACGGAGCTGGGTCGACAGGTTCGTCACCTCGTCGCGGGCGGGAACCGTATCGCTGAACCACTCGGATATTCCCTCGGTGAATTCCCCGCTGAACCAGCTTTCCGCGGAAAGCTCCGGGAATTTTTTCAGCTCGCGCTTCTCTGTTATGCTCTCGGTGCTGCGCGGGAACACCAGCATTGCGATACCGATGGTCTCAAAGGCGGTCAGTATCGTCATGAGGTAAACTATATCGGAAACCCTGCGGCGCTTCGGCGTGCGGGGTTCTTTGTATTTCTTTTCGGGTCTTGGTCTCATTTTTTTCTCCTTACTCAGAATCTGAGGTACAGGAACGGATTAGTGGTGCTTCCGATGAGCAGCAGCGTGCAGGATACCAGCAGAGCCGCAGCGCACAGCGTTTTGGCTCCGGTCAGCAGGACTTCCGCTCCGGCGCTTCCGTCGTACGCCGCCTTTTCGTAGATACTGCGTATACCCTTTCCGATGGGCAGGCAGCAGACGATCCCCGCGATGATGAGCCACAGGTTTCCGGTAAGCTCATTCTGAGCCACAAGGTTCCAGCCGGACGCCCCGCCGCCGAACAGAATACCGATGAACCCGCCCATTCGGGAGATATCCGTGAAGTAGAATATCACCCAGCCGAACACGATAATGAACAGGCTGTATATATGCAGGATAAATCCCGGTATCCTGTCCTGAATCTTCACGATGGTGTATTTTTCGAGCATTATTATCGCGCCGAAGTACAGACCCCACAGCACGAAATTCCAGCTCGCGCCGTGCCAGAGTCCGGTAAGGAACCACACGACCAGTATATTCAGCGGCTGGTGGCGGCGGTTTCCGCCCATCGGAATGTAGACGTAATCCCGGAAGAAGCTGCCCAGCGAGATGTGCCATCTCCGCCAGAATTCCGTAATGGTGCGGGTCACGTATGGGTAATTGAAGTTCTCGTCAAAGTGGAATCCCATGCAGCGCCCCATGCCGATAGCCATGTCGGAATAGCCGGAAAAATCGAAGTAGATCTGCATGGTGTACGCCAGAATGCCTATCCAGGCTCCGCCGGTGGAAAGCGAAGCGAAGTCTCCGTCGAGGAACGCAGCCGAAAGCTCCCCGAGCTGATTTGCGAGAATTACCTTTTTTCCAAGTCCGACAAGAAACCTGAATGAGCCTTCGGCGAGGTCGTGCATTGAGATGCTGCGGCGGTTTATTTCCGCGGAAATAGTGGAGTACCTGACGATAGGCCCGGCTATAAGCTGCGGGAACATTGAGATATAAAGCAGCAGCGAGAAGAAGTCTTTCTGCGCCCGGACCTGACCGCGGTAAACATCTATAATGTATGAGATCGACTGGAATGTAAAAAAGCTGATACCGATAGGAAGCGCGATACCGGGCTTTGGCACCGGGACGCCTACGGCATTGAGCGTTTCCGCCAGGAAGTCCGCATATTTGAACACCGCGATGATACCTATATTAAGGATAAGTCCGACGATCAGCGCAGATTTTGATTTGTGCCTTCCACCGTCGATGAACACGCCGACCACGTAGTTCATGAACACGCTGACGATCATCAGCGCGACGTATATTGGCTCTCCCCAGGCGTAGAAAATCAGCGAGAAAATGATGAGCACCGCATTAGAATACGGGCATTCGCAGCGTATCCGGGGCTGACCGTACTCCCGAAGCCTCCTCATTCTGGAGTGATCGCCGCACCGCCCCAGCGCGTAGCATATCGCCGCCGCAGGCAGGAATACATATATGAAAAACAAGTCTGAAAAGACCATGAAGCCCTCCGTTTATCTGTCTGTAAGGCACGGGCTGAATCCCCGCGCATTCCCCATTTATATCCATTATAATTATAACACTGCTAAAATAGTATGTCAATAGGCGGCGAAAAATAAAACACGAAGTCGTTCAGGTTTACAAACCGGGGAAAATGTGATATAATTATTTTGATATTTAAAATTTACGGAGGACAACATGGATCCAAGAAAACATTTCAGCGCACTCAACATAATACATAAGATAATCAGGGAGCGCGTCCAGCCCGGCGACTTATGCATAGACGCCACCGCAGGCAGGGGCAACGACGCTCTTTTCCTTGCCGAGCTTGTCGGCGAGACCGGGCATGTCACCGCGTTTGACATACAGCAGGACGCGGTAGACAGCACGAAAAAACTACTTGAGGAGCACGGCATGACCTCCCGCACGGACGTGCTCCTAAAGAGCCACAGCGAGATGGACGAGGTATGCGAGGAAGGCACTGTATCCTGCATTACGTTCAATTTCGGGTGGCTTCCCAAGGGCGACCACAACATATTTACGAACAAATCCACCAGCATTCCGGCGATCGAAAAGGGGCTGAAGCTCCTGAAAAGCGGCGGCATGATGACTCTCATAATCTACTACGGCAGGGAGACCGGATTTGAAGAGCGCGACGCGCTGCTTGAGTACCTCCCTACCATCGACAGCAGCCGTTTCACCGTTATTGAGATGCCCTTCGTGAACCGTCCCAACTGCCCGCCGATTC
>ENA-ORCM01002598-ORCM01002598.1-human-gut-metagenome-genome-assembly--contig:-NODE-2598-length-12792-cov-6.462682_pt1 | contig 12792 bp, 9 predicted proteins | sample MGYA00242906_ERZ507928 | MGnify/ENA primary metagenome ERZ507928 (study PRJEB26167, sample SAMN06115497) | human gut metagenome | host: Homo sapiens | place: China:Shanxi | collected 2015-05-07...
GAAGAACCAGAAAAGCCGGTTATTATCCTCGGCAGTGATAACTATCCCCCATACAATTATCTGAATGAGGATGGAATCCCGACAGGCATCGATGTGGAACTTGCTACAGAAGCTTTTGGCAGAATGGGATATCAGGTGGAGGTTGTCCAGATCAACTGGGAGAAGAAAAAAGAACTGGTGGAGAGCGGAGAGATTGACTGTATCATGGGCTGTTTTTCCATGGAAGGACGCCTTGACGATTACCGCTGGGCGGGACCATATATAGCAAGCCGTCAGGTGGTTGCTGTAAATGAGAACAGTGATATCTATAAACTGAGTGACCTGGAGGGAAAGAACCTGGCTGTTCAGTCCACAACCAAACCGGAAGGCATCTTTCTGAACCGGACGGATGAGAGAATCCCAAAGCTGGGCAATCTGATCAGCCTGGGACACAGGGAGCTGATCTATACATTTCTGGGAAAAGGATATGTAGATGCAGTTGCAGCACACGAGGAATCTATTGTTCAGTATATGAAGGATTATGATGCAAGCTTCCGTATTCTGGAAGAGCCTCTGATGATCACCGGAATAGGTGTTGCTTTTGCAAAAGATGATGACAGAGGAATCTGTGAGCAGATGAGCCAGACATTGGAAGAAATGCGTCAGGATGGCACATCCCTGAAAATCATTGAAAAATATCTGGATGATCCCCAGAAGTATCTGGAGGTGGATGATCTTGGATATTAAGAGAAAGAAAAAAGAAAAACGAATCCAGCTGTTCGGTGGTCTGATTGGAATCTGTGTGGCTGTAGTCTCTCTGTTTTATTTCTTCCACGCAGAAAAAGCGGAAGCAGAGAAAAGAATGGTGGAGATTGTAAATTATGTGAAAGTACAGTGTTCAACCTACACCCATTATAATGAATCCTCGGAATCCAAAAGTATCCTCCGTGCAATCGAGGGTGCTGGACAGATGAGTACGAATATTGAAATGAAAATAGAAAACGGCGGTCAGCTGAGCCGTGAGTTTCTGAAAGAGAACCTGAAGACTCTTTGGGTAGATGGTATCATTGTGCTGGATGCAGAAGGAAAGACGGACTGTGAATACAGCATCGATGAACCTTTGACTAATGAGATTACGGAGTATCTGCAAAAAGACATTATCATGGATTTTAGTGGATATGAAGAAAGAACTTATGCGGAACGTTTTACTAGAGAGGATGGGTCTCATATCGACATTGCAGCCTGTGCCAGAAAAGATGAACCGGGTATTGTAGCAATCTATTATTATACAACCCCTGAATTTATCAGAAACTATACCTTGACGATACAGAGTCTTTTAAATGGTTATAGTACAAGGAAAGACGGAACAATCATGGTTGCAGACCAGGGAACGATTGTTGCCAGTAATGATGAGAGCTTGGTTGGACAGGATACTGCCGGCAACGAGGTCATTCAGGCAATGAAACAGCACACCGACAGCCGGCATATTTTTCATATAAAGAAAACCGGATGTTACGGAATCATGCTGAAGCAGCGTGATTATTATATTTACGCATATATTTCGGATATGGAGGTATTCCATAATCTTCCACTAAGTGTAATTGGTGCCATTTTTCTTTATTGCCTGATCTTCAGTATATTTTTGTTCTGGGGATACCGAATCAATCTGATGCACCAAAAACAAGAGCTGGAAAAAGAAGAAAAATTTAAAAAGGAGCTTCTGATAGCAGCAAAAAAAGCAGAAGCAGCTAATCGGGCTAAGACGGAATTTCTCCAGAGGATGAGTCATGATATCAGGACGCCGATCAATGGAATCTGTGGCATGGTCGATATAGCTGAGTATTATGCTGACGATATGGAGAAACAGACAGAATATAGAGAAAAAGTCAAATCGGCTTCTCATCTGTTGCTGGAAATGCTCAACGATGTACTGGATATGAGCAAGCTGGAGTCGGATGAAGTGATGCTGGAAGAAATTCCATTTAATCTGAGCAGCATTTGCGAAGAAGTGCTTGTTGTGGTTGAACAGATGGCTATTGAACAGAATATCCGCTTCATGTGGGAAAAGAAAGAAATAACACACTGCGGACTTGTTGGAAGCCCGGCGCATGTAAAACGGATTTTGATGAATATTCTGTCAAATGCTGTGAAATACAATAGAGAAAATGGAAGCATTTATATCAGCTGCAGGGAACTTATATCAGAGCAGCAGGATATGGCGACGATAGAATTTGTCTGCCGGGATACAGGAATCGGAATGACAGATGAGTTCCAGAAGCATATTTTTGAACCATTTGCACAGGAACATATAGGAAGCCGCACAAAATTTGCCGGAACAGGTCTGGGAATGCCGATTACCAAAAAACTGGTTGAGAAAATGGGTGGAACCATTGCTTTTGAAAGTGAGAAAGGTGTTGGAACGAAATTTGTGATCCGGATTCCATTCAAAATAGATATGGAAGCAGATAAATGCGAAGAACAGGAGGATGTTTCAGAAAAATCTATAAAGGTATTGCATATTCTTCTGGCAGAAGATAATGAGCTGAATATGGAAATTGCAGAATGTATGCTTCAGAAGGAAGGTGCCGATGTGACAAAAGCATGGAACGGACTGGAAGCTGTTGAAATATTCAGAAAAAGTATAGATGGTGAATTTGATGTCATTCTTATGGATATCATGATGCCGGTGATGAATGGTTATGAAGCCACAAAGCTGATCCGCTCTCTGGACAGAGAGGATGCAAGGAAGATCCCAATCGTTGCAATGACCGCTAATGCATTTACGGAGGACAGGATGAGAGCTAAAGAAGCCGGAATGGATGAACATATCTCTAAGCCTTTTGATGTAAAACTACTGTTAAAAGTAATTCATAAATTAACAGAAAACAGACAGAAGGAGAATGCATAATGGAAAAGAGAAAATGGAACAAAGTGTGGCGGGACGAGCGCAGAAAAAGAAGATGCGTTCGGAATGGACACTTTCCGGTAAGGGAGCTGTCCTCCGTGCGCTGGATGATCCGGCACTGGCTGGGATTACCATTCTTGCCATGACTGCCAATGCCCTTGACGAAGACAGAAAGGAAGCACTGGAATACGGTATGGATGGATTCTTTACATTAATGTTTTTGTAAGATATAATGAAATTAAGGTGAAGAGGAACTTAAAATCATGAAGAGTTCCCCTTTATTATTGGAATGTATGGTAGATATTAAGGTCAGAGTATGGGAAGAATATGAATATAGGAAGGAATAAAAGCAGATGACAGTACAAGAATGCTATGAGAGTATAGGAGCCGATTTTGAAGGTGTATTGGGCAGAATGGGTAGTGAAGCAATGGTGAAGCGATTTGCCCTGAAATTCCTTGATGAGCCAAGCTATAGGAGTCTGGTAAAGGCAGTGGAAGAACAAAATGCAGAGGGAGCTTTCCGTGCTGCCCACACATTAAAAGGAATCTGCCTGAATCTGGGACTGGACGGACTTTACGAAGTCTGCGCATCCCTTACGGAGAGACTCCGGGGAAGAGAGTTCAACGGATATGAAGAAGCTTACGAGAAAGTTCAGCAGGAGTATCAGAATACCGTAGATGCAATCCGAACTATGGCAGAGTCTGGAAATTAAAGATAAACTGTATTCATGAAAATAAACAGAGCTTGTGGAAACACAAAAGTTTCCCGATCTCTGTTTTTGTATTTTAGGAAAAACAGCAAAAAACCTTGAAAAAGGCACATAAACAGTGTAAAATTCTAACAGATTAATGAAAAAGGAAATGAGGTATAGTATGGCACTGAATAAGAAGCCTGTTACGGGAATGAAAGATATTATGCCGGAAGAAATGGCAATCCGTGATTATGTAATCGGCGTGATCAAGGAGACCTATGGTAAATTCGGTTTTACCCCTATAGAGACTCCCTGCATGGAGAATATAGCGAATTTAAGCAGCAAGCAGGGTGGAGAGAATGAGAAGCTGATCTTCAAGGTATTGAAGAGAGGTGAGAAGCTCAATCTTGAGACAGCCAAGGAAGAAGCTGACCTGGTAGACTTTGGTATGCGTTATGACCTGACAGTACCTCTGGTGCGTTATTATTCCAATCATGCCAATGAACTGCCTTCTCCTTTCAAGGCATTGCAGATGGGCAATGTATGGAGGGCAGACAGGCCACAGAGAGGCAGATATCGTCAGTTTATGCAGTGCGATATTGATATTTTGGGCGAAGCCTCCAATCTGGCAGAGATTGAGCTGATCCTTGCAACAACAACAACACTTGGCAGGATTGGTTTCAAGAATTTCGAGATCCGTATCAATGACAGAAGAATCTTAAAGGCAATGGCTGCGTACAGCGGTTTTGCCGAAGAAGATTATGATAATATATTCATTATTCTGGATAAAATGGACAAAATAGGTCTTGATGGTGTAGAGAATGAACTGATCGAAGACGGCTATGCCAAAGACAGTGTAGAGAAGTATCTTGCATTATTTAAAGGAATGCAGGAGAGCGAAGATACCTTGTTCTTTATCGAAGAGAAGATGACAGGCTTCCTTGAGGAAGATGTGAAGACAAGCTTCAGAGAGATCATTGAAAGTGTCAATGCGACCAAGGGAGATCATTTCAAGCTGGTATTTGATCCGACTCTGGTACGTGGTATGTCATATTATACAGGTACTATTTTTGAGATTGCAATGCCTGAGTTTGGTGGAAGCTGCGGCGGCGGTGGACGTTATGACAAGATGGTAGGCAGATTTACAGGCAAGGATGTTCCTGCCTGCGGATTCTCCATCGGTTTTGAGCGTATTATCATGCTGCTTCTTGAGAGTGGCTTCAAAGTACCTTCCAGGAATAAGAAAATCGCTTATCTGATTGAGAAAGGCGTAGAGGGACAGGCTCTGTGTGATGTCATTGCCAAGGCACAGGAAGCAAGAAAGGACGGCACACAGGTACTGGTTGCCAGAATGAATAAGAATAAGAAGTTCCAGAAGGAACAGCTTACGGCAGAAGGATATGAGGAATTTCAGGAATTTTACAAAAATCCATTAAATTAGTTTAAAATAACGTGCGATATTTTATTGCACAGAAATGAGGATAAAGACATGGCTGAGACTATGAAAGGTTTGAAGAGAACCCACAGATGTACAGAGGTCACCACAGCAAATGTTGGTCAGACTGTAACCGTTATGGGCTGGGGACAGAAGAGTAGAAATAAAGGAGGAATCATTTTCGTAGATCTTCGTGACAGAAGTGGTCTGTTACAGATTATCTTCGAACAGGGTGATGATCCACAGAGATTCGTTGGAGCAGAAGAATTTGCCAAGGCTGAGAGCCTTAGAAGTGAATATGTAATCGCTGTTGTTGGTAAGGTAGAGAACCGTGAAGGCAATACCAATGAGAATATGGCAACAGGTGCAATCGAAGTTCGTGCGACACAGCTTCGTATTCTCTCTGAATCAGAGACACCGCCTTTTCAGATCGAGGCAGATTCCAAGACCAAGGAAGAGCTTCGTCTGAAATACCGTTATCTGGATCTGAGAAGACCTGACTTACAGGCTAAGATCATGATGAGAAGCCGTGTAGTAGCTAAGATTCGTGAGTTCATGACAAATGAAGGCTTCCTGGAGATCGAAACTCCTATTCTGAATAAGTCAACCCCAGAAGGCGCAAGAGATTACCTGGTACCAAGTCGTGTGCATCCTGGTACATTCTATGCTCTGCCCCAGTCACCACAGCTGTTCAAGCAGCTGCTGATGTGTTCTGGATTTGATAGATATTTCCAGATTGCAAAGTGCTTCCGTGATGAGGACTTACGTGCTGACAGACAGCCTGAGTTCACACAGGTAGATATGGAATTATCCTTCGTAGATGTAGATGATGTCATCGAAGTCAATGAGAGACTGTTAAAGGCTGTATTCAAGGAAACTATCGGTATCGACGTACCTAATCCTATCCCAAGAATGACATGGCAGGAAGCTATGGATCGTTTCGGTTCTGATAAGCCTGATACACGTTTTGGTATGGAGCTTGTTAATGTCAGTGATGTAGTAGCAGGCTGTGGTTTCAGCGTATTTACATCTGCATTGGAGAATGGCGGTTCTGTTCGTGGTATCAACGCAGAAGGTCAGGGAGAGATGCCAAGAAAGAAGATCGATGCACTGGTAGAGTTTGCCAAGGGCTTTGGTGCCAAGGGTCTGGCATATATTGCAATCCAGCCTGACGGTACATTGAAATCTTCTTTTGCCAAGTTCATGACAGAAGAGCAGATGGCAGCACTTGTGAAAGCAATGAACGGTAAGAACGGAGACTTACTTCTGTTCGCAGCCGATAGAAATAAAGTCGTATGGGATGTATTAGGCAACCTTCGTCTGGAGATTGCAAGAAATCTTGGTATTCTGGACAAGAACCAGTACAACTTCCTGTGGGTAACAGAGTTCCCTCTTCTTGAGTGGAGCGATGAAGAGAACAGATATGTAGCAATGCATCATCCGTTCACAATGCCTATGGAAGAGGATATTCCACTTCTTGACACTGATCCCGGTAAGGTTCGTGCCAAGGCATACGATATCGTATTAAATGGTACAGAGCTTGGTGGCGGTAGTGTCCGTATCCATCAGGATGACATTCAGGAGAAGATGTTCGAGATCATCGGACTTTCCAAGGAAACAGCACAGGAGCGATTTGGCTTCCTGTTGACTGCATTCAAGTATGGTGTACCACCGCACGCAGGACTTGCATTTGGTCTTGACCGTATGGTTATGCTGATGACGCAGGCAGATTCCATCCGTGAAGTAATTGCATTCCCTAAGGTAAAGGATGCATCCTGTCTGATGACAAATGCGCCTGACTATGTAGATGATATCCAGTTAAAGGAACTTGGTATTGCAGTTGTAGAACAATCTGAAACAGAAGAATAGTATTAGATGTGATAACAGAAATGAAGAGGGTACTCCGGACAAGGAATGCCCTCTTGTCTGCTACAAAAATACGGCATGAAATCTGCCGGTATTAGAAAGACATGGGTATTAAAATGCTGGAATTAAGAGATGTATCTTATCATGTGGATGATGATAAGGGCAAGGATATTTTAAATCATATTAATCTGAAGATAGAAGACAGATTTACAGCGATCACAGGACCTAATGGTGGTGGTAAATCGACTCTGGCGAAGATGATAGCGGGTATCATCCGCCCTACAGAAGGACAGATTCTATTAGATGGAGAGGATATTACAGGGCTTTCTATTACAGATCGTGCAAAGAAGGGGATCAGTTTTGCCTTTCAGCAACCAGTGCGCTTCAAGGGCATTACGGTTCTTGACCTGATACGGCTGGCATCGGGTGAAAAAGTCAGCGTAGACGGAGCCTGTAAGTATCTGTCAGAAGTAGGATTATGTGCAAGAGACTATATTAACCGAGAAGTAAACAGCTCTTTATCAGGTGGGGAATTAAAGAGAATAGAGATTGTAACGGTAATGGCAAGAGGTACGAAGCTCTCTATTTTTGATGAGCCGGAGGCAGGCATTGACTTGTGGAGCTTCCAGAATCTGATACAGGTATTTGAACAGATGCATGAGCAGACCCAAGGCTCTATCGTAATCATATCCCACCAGGAGAGGATTCTGAATATAGCAGATAGAATTGTAGTTATTGCTGATGGAAGCATCACAGCAGAAGGCTCTAAGGAAGAGATATTGCCACAGCTTTTAAATGGGGATGCTTATTGTGTGCATAATAAAGGAGGTTGTATCCGTGGATGAGATTCAGAAGACATTACTTGCCGAGGTAGCTGATCTGCATGGAGTGCCTGCAGGTGCATACAATATCCGTTCAAATGGCGAGAGTATTGACAGAAAGTCTACAGAGCATATTGAGATCGTAGGCAAGACAGATAAATCAGGTATTGATATTTATATCAAACCCGGTACAAAAAATGAAAGTGTGCATATTCCGGTCATTCTGTCCCAGACAGGTCTGAAAGAACTGGTATATAATGATTTTCATATCGGAGAAGACTGTGATGTGACAATCATTGCCGGATGCGGTATCCATAACAGTGGTGATGCAGCCAGCGAACATGATGGCATTCATACCTTTTTCGTTGGAAAGAATGCGAAGCTGCGCTATGTGGAGAAGCATTACGGAAGTGGTGACGGTAAGGGAGAGAGAATACTGAATCCGCAGACAATCGTACACATGGAAGAGGGCAGCTACATGGAAATGGAAGCTGTACAGATCAAGGGTGTAGACTCTACAGTACGTGAGACACGTGCCGATCTGGCAGCAGGTGCAGTTGAAAAGTCTGCCACGGAAAGAGCAGTAGGTGTAGTGTACCTTCGGGATTCCATTGACATCCCGAAAATCAACGCAGCGTTCCTCACCGGGCAGCAGATAGATCGTATCCACGTTCAGCAGCTCCTTTTACCTTCGTTCATGTGCTAAGGGCACAACGTTTGCTATTGTACCATGTGCTGTCTCAAAAGACCATTGTCTTTTTGACCAAAGATACGCACAAAAATTTTCCACATTAAACCTTTGCTATCGGAGCGCAGCAAACGTGCTGACGCTCTTTTGCTTTGGTTTTGTGGCTCCATGGGTGTTGTGTTTTATTGACAGCATACCCCATGCGCTGCCTGCTTTTCCATGACCGGGTCACGCAGGACGCAAAAATGCCCGGAGCAGGAAGAAAAAAGACTGCTCCGGGCGAGGGGATGGTTCAGTTATTGCGGGGTGGGCTTATCAAACACCGGCCACGCAGTTCTTGCCTGCAATATAGCCGTAGTAGACGCACAGGCTGTGGCTGACGCCGCGCATGCAGATGGGGTACTCCACCGCATAGCGGCTGCCCTGCACGTTGCCGCAGACATACAGGCCCTTGATGATGTCGCGCTTGGGGCTGGCGGGGTCTTCCTCGGTGAAGGTGTGGCAGCTCTCGTCGCTTTCCAGACCGCCCACGCAGACCAGCATGGCAGTAGTGCCCCACTGGCAGGCGTAGTACGGGGGATTCTCCAGTGCGAACATCCGGCTTGCAGGCTTGCCGAAGTCGTCATCGGAGCCAGCCTTGGCCAGCTCGTTGTAGCGCTGGATGGAAGCCAGCGCGGTGTCCAGCGCCTCGCCCTCGTAGCCGCACTGGGTCAGCAGCTCTTCCAGCGTGTCGGCCTTGAACTGGTAAGCCTCGGCCTTGGCGCTGATCTTGGTGTACTGACGGTCGGTGTAGTTAGGATTGGACTCATCCTCGTCCTCCGGGATGATGTAGCACAGGCCGCCGTGGTTTGCCGGCATATAGGGGACCTGCTCGCCCCACTTGGCGTCGTACAGCTGGAAGGAAGTGCACTCCGGCTGCAGCTCGATCTGGTTTTCCAGCTGCTGGCCGGGGATGCACTCGTTCATAAAGCGCTCGCCGCGCTTGTTGAGCTGCAGGAAGGGGGTAATGCCCATACCGCTGCCCATGTGGTGGGTCATAGGTGCGTGGTGATCCTGCACCTTTGCGCCGATCCATGCACCCATGCGCAGGCCGTCGCCGGTCTCTACGGAGTTGCCCTCCACGTCTACGCCCAGCATACCCATGGCGCCCATGTTCATGATCTGCTTCTCCACCACCTCGGGGGCAAAGTGCTTCATGATCTTCTCATCGCCGGAGTTGTCGCCGGTGGCAAGGATCACGCCCTTGGCAGCGTTGAGCTGGATGTACTTATTGCCGTTCTGTGCGTCACGGATGACAACGCCGGTCACACGGCCATCGCTGTCCTTCAGCAGCTTGGTGCCAAAGCAGCCGTAGAAGGTCTTTGCACCGGCCTCAATGGCCTTGTTCAGGTTGGCTTCCACCACAAAACCCTGCTGATCCTTGCGGGAGGAGCGGAACTCCATGCTGGAGGGGAAGGTGGGGAACTCCTCGTTGCGGTAGTCGTAGTGCTCGGGCTGCGGCCATGCCAGCGGCACCAGAATGCCCTTGTCGAACTGCTCCTGCGTGACCACCTGACGGGTGGTGTCGCAGATGGTCAGCTCCGGGTAAGCCTCGATGAACCAATCCATGACCTCGTGTGCATGGCTGGCCCACTTTTTCAGGATGGAGCGCTTGTTGCGGTAGGTGCACTCGCGCATCAGGCGGTTGACCACCACATCCTCGTCCACGATGTTCTCGCGGCCCCAGCGCTTGTTCAGGCTGCCGTTCAGCAGGGCATACTCGCCGCTGCGGCAGTTGAAGGAGGCGCTCTTCTCCACAATAGCGACCTTTGCGCCCTCCTCGGCGGCGGCGCGGGCGGCGCAGATGCCGGACAGACCTGCACCGATGATGACCACGTCAAAATCCTGCGTCTCGGAAGCCTGCACATCCGGCTCCTCGCCCAGCCAGTCCTCGCCGGAATCGGCGGTCTGCTCTGCGGCGGGCTCCTCGGTCTTTACGCCCATGGCCTGCTCAATGCAGCTGGCGGCAGCCTTCTTGACGGCGTTGGTGGTGACGGTAGCGCCGGAGATGTTATCGATTTCGGCATTCTGGGCTTCCATCAGTGCTTCCTGCAGGGTGGGGGCAGCCACGCCGCCGATGCTCTCGGTCTCGTTGGAGGCGTCTACCACCACATCGGTGATGGCGGTGGCGCTGAAGGTCATGGTCACCTTCACCTCGCCGATGCCGGTGGCAGTGCCGGTGTAGGTGCCGGGGGTGTAAATCGCATCACCGGAAGCGGCGGTGATGGAAGAAGCTGCGGAGTTGCAGGCAGCCAGTGCGCCTGCGGTGACGCCGCTCATGGCGGCGGCAGCGGCAACTTTCAGGAAGCCCTTACGAGAGATCTTTTCCATCTTGTTTCTCCTTTTTTCTGTTCCTTCTTTTTCGTATGTGCGGGATTTTTATCCCTGTCCTCAGATAGTATAAAATATAACGAACCAAAAGAGAAACAAAAGATTTTTGCAAGTACGATAAAAAACGTTTATAACTCCGGCGTTCTATGTTATACTGGTGCTATACACCGCAGAAAGGAAAATCCTTCGCCATGAACGACCATCAATTGCTGTGCTTTTTAACGGTGCAGCGCACGCTGAACTTTACTGCCGCCGCAAAGGAACTGTACTGCACCCAGCCTGCACTCAGCTACCAGATCCGCAGTCTGGAAAAAGAGCTGGGCTTGCCCCTGTTCGAGCGCAGCACCACCCGGGTGGTGCTGACGGCGGCAGGCCGCGCCTTTGTGCCCCATGCAGAGCAGCTGTACCGGGGCATGCTGAACGCCCGCACCGTGCTGAAGGGCTTTTCCACCGGGCACACTCTTACCCTGCGTCTGCCGCCGGTGCTGCTGCAGCGCGACCCCATCTACCCGGTGCTGATGGAGCGGCTGCATACTGCGCTGCCGGGATACGAGTTCCGGGTGGACACCACCCCGCCGCTGCTGAACGCCCATCTGATGCTCTGCACCGAGGCGGACGCCGCCGTGGTCCTGCCCTTCGGGGCGGCACAGCCGGAGGTGGAGCGCACCCCAATCATGCACAACACCTTTTATCTGGCGCTTGCGCCGGAGCATCCGCTTTACCCCCGCGACAGCCTGCAGCTGGCCGACCTTGCAGGACAGCGGGTGTACTACGAGCCGCTGTATCAGGAGATCGTGGAATATGCAAGTGTCCAGCCCGGAATTCCGTTTTCTACCATGGAATGGTGCAGCGTGGAAAACTACGCCCATGTCTACACCGAACTGCTGGCCGGGCGGGGGATGTTCTTGTTCCCTGTGCGCTACCCCTCCTACCCGGCAGCGTGGTACCGGCAGGTATGGTTGCCTCTGCCAGACACGGTTCTGCTGACCTTGCGGGATGACCCCCGTCCGGAGATCCTCACCCTGCGTCAGGTGTTCACCGAGGTTTACGGGGAGAGGATAAAAGCATTACTTCCATAGAACAGATGGAAAATGTACACAGTGCAATGGAAATAGACCTTCAAGAAATTCATGCATCCACAAAGATTTTGAGTGCGATCTTGAAAATGCAGCTAAGAATCGAAGGATTTTTATCGTACACATCTTTCTGTAAAATGACCTCAGACGAAGCAAAACACACCTCGGGAGGAAAACTCTATGTCTGATACACGAAAGCTATTGGGTTGAAAATAAGGCTGAAGCCCCAATTGCTCCAGCCAATGTCAGAGTTTCTTAATTGTCCATTAAAAATACGTTAGTACGTTTTACACGGTGATAATTCAAAAAACAAAGGAGAGGTGTTTTACTATGATCTACAAAAAGCAATACGGTCAACCGTTTGATACCGAAAGTGTAGTGGGTTCTTTTCTGCCCATGATGGAAACGATACCCTATCTGACCAAGGAGCCGGATGGTTTCTCCTATGCCATGGAGCCGCAGGATGTTCTGTATGGTCTTGGCGAGAACGTCCGTGGTATCAACAAGCGCGGGTGGGTGTACGAAAGCAAATGCTCCGATGACGGCAACCATACCGAGGGCAAATCCTCGCTGTACGGTGCTTATAATTTTATGATCGTGTCCGGCAAGGATACATTTGGCTTTTTTATCGACTACCCGGGCAAGGTCACCTTTGACTGCGGCTACACCGACATGGATACCTTACGCATCACGGTGGCCGAGGAAAATTACGATTTCTACATCATTGAGGGCGAGAGCCTGACCGATATTGTGCACCAGTTCCGCCAGTTGGTGGGGCGCAGTTATATTCCGCCCAAATGGGCTTTTGGCAACGCCCAGAGCCGCTGGAGCTACATGAACGAGGACGAGGTCCGCGAGGTGGTGGCAAATTACCGTGCCAATCATATGCCGCTGGACGCTGTGGTTCTGGATATTGATTACATGGAGCGTTACAAGGACTTTACGGTGGATGCGCAGCGT
>ENA-ORCM01002614-ORCM01002614.1-human-gut-metagenome-genome-assembly--contig:-NODE-2614-length-12739-cov-3.596825_pt1 | contig 12739 bp, 13 predicted proteins | sample MGYA00242906_ERZ507928 | MGnify/ENA primary metagenome ERZ507928 (study PRJEB26167, sample SAMN06115497) | human gut metagenome | host: Homo sapiens | place: China:Shanxi | collected 2015-05-07...
TTCAAGAGCCGAGTTAACACGGTCCCAAGAGCGAGTAGCACGAGCCTTCTTGTGCGACAAAACCAATTGTCCTTTTTTATCTTCCTGATTCTCGATATAAACCTCTACTTTATCTCCTATTTTCAAATCGGGATTGTAGCGGAATTCGCTCATCGGAATGATACCGTCCGATTTGTAACCGATGTTTACGACCACTTCACGTTTGTTCAATGCGATTACCGTACCTTCGATTACTTCTTTGTCTTTTACCGTATTCAAAGACTGGTCATAAGTATTTACCAATTCATCATGGCTCTTATCACCATACACTTCGCCTTTTTCAAAGGCATCCCAGTCAAAATTTTCTACCGGGCTGTTTTTTAGTTCTTCACTCATGTTAATTAAATAATTGATTTTTTGATTAATAAGTTAGACATTATATGGTCTTGTTAAAATCGGTGCGAAGATACAAAATCTTTTCCTCTCTGCAAATTATTTCAGGAATATAATCTCCTAACACCCTTTGACATAAACATATATTCATCTTTACAAAAAATTCCGCCATACAATAAACAGAGTATAATTTTGTTTTATTTAAAGAGAATATATACCCACCCATGAACAGACAAAAGATAACATGGTTGCAAATACTCCAAGGTTGGAGTATGTTATTGGTCGTAATAGGACATGTTACCTTAACCGGTATTTTCGAGAATCCTCAAACTCCGGTGAGCGCGACGATAGAGCGTGTCATATACAGTTTTCACATGCCTCTTTTCATGTTTATCTCCGGTTTCCTTTTTTATTTCACAAAAATCAGCCGAGACTTAGCCTATAAAGAAGTTGTGCTCGATAAGCTCAAACGGTTGGGCCTCCCCTATTTGTTCTTCACCTTTTTCACCTTCGCCGTCAAGTTTATATTCTCATCATTCATGAAACGCCCGGTAGAATTGTCTTTACGGCAATTTACCGACAGTTTTCTATATCCCGGCTCCAACCCGTTGAGCGAAATGTGGTTCGTCGCCACACTCTTTATCATCATGCTATCTTATCCTTTGCTGAAATATATGATAACGGGGTATTTCAAAATCGCGGTATTAATTATCGGAAGTGTCGTACTCAACTTATTTTTCCCTCCCGATATATTCTTGCTTTGCCTTTCCAACGTGGCATATATGTTCCTTTTTTTCTGCTTAGGCATACTTTTCTGCAAATTCGATATACAACGTTTTTTGAGTCATTCCGGGAGTCTCCTACTTTCGCTCCTTCTTTTCATCGCACTGAACCTGATTCCCGACTGCCCGATTTTACTGTTAAACCTCACCGGAATAATCTTTTCCGTCTCATTGTGTCTGAACTTAACCCCGATAGTATCGGGACTATTCTCCTCCTTCCGAGACTATACGTTTCAAATTTTTCTATTAGGAATTTTTCCACAAATAGCCATCAGAATACTCTACTCCAAGATACCACAAAACGAATTGTCCTATTGGAGTCTCTATATCATTAGTATTCTATTAGGGATTTACCTGCCTGTTTTCATAGCAAAAATCGTAGAGAAGATTCCCAACAAACTTATCCGCCGTTGTTTCGGACTCTGATTCTATCGTTTTTTCGCAAAAAAATCTTTCATCAAAGCGATACACTCCCCGGCCAAAACACCACACTCGACCTCTGTTTTAGGATGCAATACCTGAGGAGCGAAACGCCGGTAACCTCGTTTCTCATCGCCGGCTCCAAATACGACCCGAGCGAGCTGAGCCCACCCTATCGCACCGGCACACATCACACACGGCTCCAATGTCACATACAGGGTACAGTCGGTCAAATACTTACCGCCGAGCGAAGCCGCAGCCGAAGTAATCGCTTGCATTTCGGCATGAGCCGTCACATCGCCCAGACATTCGGTCAAATTATGTGCCCGAGCCACAACCCTATCTTTACAAACGATGACAGCTCCCACCGGTATCTCATCGGCATCGAATGCCTCTTTTGCCTCCTGCAAGGCCATTCTCATAAACCGTTCGTCCTTTGCTCTATCGACCATATCTTCTCATAAGCCTTGTGGGAAACACTATCATTTCTCATACAATCCTGACAATATTCCCCACATAGTAGCTCTTGTCCTTTTTCTTAATTCTTCAAATAATATACCACCGAGGTCACGACCCGCACATGCTTCAAATAAGGAGTATTGGCATCCCTATCCTCGATAGAGAATTGTCCTTGATATGCCGATGATATTTTGCCCAATTTACTATCGGAGTCTTTGGCGAATTTTTCGGCGGCAACTCTCGCATTTTGAGTGGCTTCGGCAATCATTTCGGGTTTTAGTTCATTCAACTTGGTAAACAAGAACTGGGTGTTATACTGATAATCCCCGGAAACGATAGCCACCCCCTTTTCCAACAAAGAGGCTTGTTTCACGATCAACTCTCGTACTTTCTCTACTTGATTCGAAGATACCGTTATTACCGAAGTAACATTATAGCGATACGGGACACTTTGGTTTCCATACCGTTCGGCCTGCATATCTACGATTCCGGGAGCCGCGATAGAAATTTCGGCGTCGGATATCCCGTTAGTTTTCAGAAAATTTATCACGATTGTATTCTTGGTATTGATCGTACGATAAATCGTGCCCAAATCATTCCCCAACTCCTTATATACCAAAGGCCAAATAACTTTATCGGCCGGGACCTCACGCTCCGACAAACCCTTTACCGAGACCGTACGCACAGCCTCCTTCGAACGAACGATACCTTGTTCGATTCGTTGCCCCAATAAAAACAAGCCTACTGCTATGATAATAGCCGGCACAATCCATTTGTTTTTCATAATCTTCCGTATTGTATTTCAGACAAAGAAAATGCATGCCAGACTCAAAATCAAATTTTATTTGCAATTTTACCGAGGACATAGACTATTTTCGCATTTATTGTCTGTAACTGTTTCAAAGATAATTATTCGCCATATCCATCAGACTTTTTCTCACTCCGATTTCTTTTTTCATCGAATCTTCGTATATTCGCTTTTCCAAATTCGTACTTATGGCGCAACACAACCAATTGGGAAAAACAGGAGAGGAACGAGCCGCAGAATATTTGATTTCCAAAGGATACATTATCCGAGACATAAATTGGCGGAGTGGAAAAATGGAATTGGATATTGTAGCCTATCGTGACAAAACGTTGGTTGTCGTAGAAGTCAAAACACGAAAAAACAACGAATTTCTACGCCCGGAAGAAGCCGTTACACTCCGCAAGATAAAAAATATAATCCAAGCTACGGATGCCTATATTCGTATGTTCGATATACCTTTCGACATACGATTCGACATCATTACCTTAGTCGGGGAAAATGAAGACTTCCAAATAGAACATATAGAAGATGCCTTTCTTCCTCCATTAAACTGTCGATAAACATGAACGTAGAATCTTTGCGTGAATTCTGTCTGTCACTACCGCAGGTAACCGAATGTTTCCCATTCGATGAATGGGTGTTGGTTTTCAAAATCGAAGGTAAAATGTTTCTCTTCTGTGATTTGTCGGCCGAAGAGAAACGAATTTCGCTCAAATGCGATCCCGAACTTGCCATAGAATTACGGGAACGATATCCCGAAATAGAACCGGGATACCACACGAATAAACGATTGTGGAATTCTATTTGGCTAAGGCCTTCCATCGACGATAAAGTCATTTGCGATTGTATCGTCCATGCTTATAGCGAAGTGCTAAAAAAATTACCCAGAATCAAACGCGAACCTTTATCGGAACTACTCGAAGTATGGAAACAAAAGAAATAAAATTCCAAAAAACTCACTTAAAGGAGATCGGCTCGACCAATACATATCTCCAAGAATCAGACAAAGACAGACTTCTCCCGGAAGGAACCATCGTTTACTGCGACATACAACGATCCGGGCGCGGCCAGCGTGGAAATTCATGGGAATCTGAGCCCTTCAAAAATTTAACATTCAGTCTTTTACTCAGACCAGAACATATCCCTGCCAACCGGCAATTTTTACTTTCTGAAATCGTATCGCTGGCAACTGTCGATGTTCTGAACCGATACGCCACTGGATTCTCTATCAAATGGCCGAACGATATCTATTGGCACGACAAAAAAATTGCCGGTATTCTCATCGAAAATGTACTGAGCGGGAGTACATTCTCACGGGCTATTATCGGAATGGGACTGAACATCAATCAGAAAAATTTTTACAGCGATGCCCCCAACCCAGTTTCATTATATCAAATAACAGGTCGCACCTACAAGATAGAAAAAATATTAGACGAATTCACAGAGGCCTTCGGAAAGCGATATACAGACACATTTACAAACTCCTCCGACCGTATCCATAAAGAATATATAGCGGCACTCTACCGAAACGACGGGGTATATCCGTTTTATAGCGACGGCAATATTTTCCACGCCTCTATTGCCGATGTCGAACTCGACGGTCATCTGCTTCTATCGACGGAATCGGGAGAGAAAAAACGCTTCGCTTTCAAAGAGGTTTCATTCTTGCTTTAAACGTTTCAAGAACGGACGAATAACCCCGCTGCTTTGAGGCAACTCATCGGAAAGTCCCGACAGCATGGAAAGTTGTTCCGAAAGATATTTATTGCTACGAACCCGTGCAGCAATCGTAAAATATTTTTTAGCACAAGCTATATCGTCGTCGATCACTTGCCTTTTTTCCTCTTTATATACGGAAGCAGAGATAGAAAGACCGTTCGAATCTTCAAGATACTGTTGATCTATCGATTTCAGTTTTTCCTGTCCCTTTATAGCATAATAGCTTCCCAAAAACAAGTTTGCATCAAAATTAAGAGAGTCTATATCCAAAATAGTTTTCTGAACCTCGACCGCTGCGGTATCGTTTCCAAGCAACAACAAAGCATCGGCTTTGGCTTTCAAATAATTAATTTGCCCGGGCATCACCGACAACAATTCGTCGGCAACGGCAAGTATTTTTTCAGCATCATGCCGAAACACATAATACCCCAATAAATAATTATTCGTCACCCGAGTAAACCACGGCTGTTGTTCTTTCACCAACAAAAGTACCTGTTCATAAATGCCCGACTGTCCGATAGATCGAGACAACACGTCTATGCCGGTAAACAACGAGTCCAAAGATAGTCCTTGCATTTCCGAACGAACCACATATTGCATAATAGACGAAGAATCGTTCATCATGGCCGATGCGACAACCGCATCCACATACGTTTTCACCCTACCGGGACGGCGTTCCAACAATACGTCATACATAGCAACAGCCTCTTGCCACTCCCTATTGACAAAGTGATCATCCGCTTTTCTCAACACAGTACGATAAGGCATCTCGGCAAAAACCGAAAAAGCGATACTACAAAAAAGGAAAAATCCTATTATCCGTCTTATATACATACATTTAATTGTCACCCATTATGAACAGACAAAAATAGCGAAAGGTGAGTGCAGAGACAAACGGAAATTTTATTTCCAATTTGACTATGCCGAACCGCATCCTATTTTCGTACTTACAAAGATAACAAATCAACTCTGTAATATAGGCAATACTGCCGACAAAAATAAAACAGATTCCCCGCGAAACTTGCAGCAATCCGGTAAATAGTCCCGATGAATTAATTAAACATAAACTTTGAACGAGCTTCATTCTAAAAATAAAATAAATTAATATTATATTTATAAATAATAACTTTATACATAGCATTATTCCCATATCTTTGTAACAGTAATTAAAACAGTCCATTAAGATAAAAAGGCTCGCCTTCCTGTACTGTTATTTTCAATCCGAGCCGAAAAATTCCATCATGAAAAAACTTTACTCAAAACTATTGACGTTAGTCACTATCGGTTTTTACAGCCTATCTGTCTGGGCACAAGATGCTCCTGTCATTCAGAATTACAGCGATTATACCGGAGACTCATTCGTAGCCAACTGGGACAAAGTATCGGGAGCAGACAAGTATTTCCTCAATGTCTACACGAATGGGACCAACGTCCAAAACGTAAATGAAACCTTTGGCAACATCAACCACTCCAATGGGAAAATAGACCTGCAATCGCCCAATTACCCGAATGGCTGGGAGATAAACGTGAGTGAAAACGGCAGTACCGATATGGTCGTCTACGAAGGTGTAAATAAAATTATCCTCGATGCGACAGACGACTACATAAGCACCGAACAAATTATCGGAACCGGCGTGGGGAAATATATCGTTAACGCCAACCTCATCAATGCAGAAAATATCACCCAAGAAAATTCAAGCTTATTCAAGATTGAAATATTCGACAAAGCGGGTATACTTCTTAGCACCGGAACAATCGAAACTTTACTTTTTGCCCAAATAACCGAATTCAATATTTTCGACGGCTTCGGATACACACAAGCAAACATCGGGCGCATAAAAATATCTATCGAAAAAGGTGACGGAAAAATTGGAGACCTCATGATAAACTCTATCTCTTACTCTTGTACCGAGCCTTCGTATATTCTGAAAGATCAAGCAACGGCCGAAAATTCTTATCCTGTAACCAACCTCGACCCGGAAAAGGAATATTACTACTACGTCGCTGCTTCGGTGGAAGGAAAAACGACAGACGCATCGAACATCATCAGAGTAAATGGATTCCTCACTCCCAAAGCCTTAGACGCAACCGGCACATCGGAAAACTCGTTCACGGCAAATTGGGAAAAACTGCCCAAAGCAAAAGGATACATCGTGCAAGCGTACCAATATCACACCGCAACACAAGACAGTGAGAAGAAAATACTCGACGATTCTTTCGAAAAATCGACAGAGGGTACTATGGACGATCCGATCTCTGTTACCGACCCGGACTTATACACCGCAGTTCCGGGTTGGAGCGGGAAAAACATACTGGCAGCCAACGGTATGCTCGGAGCCGACAACGGAAGATTTCCCGTAAGCCTCTCTTATTTATGGACTCCCACAATGAACCTGTCATCGAATAACGGTAAATACAAAATCCACATCAAAGCCCATGGGACAGCCGGAGATTATCTGTCGATTTATCGAATAGGCTATATGATAGACAGCAACGGAGACGGAGAACCCGATGCCCTTAACATACATAAAGTAACAGCTTTCGACGAAAACGGATACACCGAAGAAACTTGGGAAATGGAAGACGGTGCTGAAAACATGCAACTCTCCATCGAAGAAAACAAACTAAAAAGATTTTTCATCGACGAAATCACCATCATACAAGAAAGCAAGGCCGGAGAGGTTACGAGAATACCTCTCGTTCCGGTAACCATTTCGGACGGTTCTCAAACTTCTTATACTTTCACAGATCTCGAAACGAATGGAAACTACGGCTACGAAGTGACCGGTATGCGTTACAACGACTATGAGAATATTCCGAAACGTCTAACCTTATTACCGTGCAGTTGATACATTCGGGAATAGAAAGTAGCACAACTCAAAACGTAAAAGTAATCGCTTCTGAAAACTCAATCAACATAGTTCTATCGGAAAGGGCACTCATACAAATATTTACTGCCAACGGACAACTTGTAAAAACCATAAATGGAACCTCGGGAGAAAATATCGTTTCTATCCCTGCTGCCAATATTTATATCGTAAAAGTCGGAAGCAAGATATTTAAAGTCATCGCCCGATAAATCATCGGAAATAGGAAATCACCTACACAATCGAGACCGACAAGGTAGACTTACTTTGCCGGTCTCGACTTTTCTCATAATCACCAATCGGATATTATTTTCTCTTCAAAGGCTACGTGAACCATAAAAATTGATTATTTTTGCATAAATGCGACTGTTTAATTAAAAGAACGAATCTGATTATGAATAACCAATACAAAAGGATTCTCCTGAAACTGAGCGGTGAATCGCTCATGGGCGAAAAGCAATATGGCATCGATGAAAAAAGAATAGCCGAATATGCCACACAGATTAAAGAAATCGCCGACATGGGCATAGAAATAGGTATCGTCATCGGCGGCGGAAACATATTTCGCGGATTGAGCGGAACTTCCAAAGGGGTAGACCGTGTAAAAGGAGACCAAATGGGCATGCTCGCGACTGTAATCAACAGTTTGGCATTAAGCTCCGCATTGGAAAAAATCGGACAAAAAGCCCAAGTCTTCACGGCAATCAATATGTTCCCCATCGGCGAATATTATAGTAAATGGAGAGCTATCGAGGCCATGCAAAACGGAACCGTAGCCATTATATCGGGAGGGACGGGAAACCCATTCTTCACGACCGATACAGGCTCGGCCCTAAGAGGTATCGAAATAGAAGCCGAAGTCATGCTGAAAGGGACACGTGTCGATGGTATTTACACGGCCGATCCAGAAAAAGATCCTACCGCAAAGAAATTCGACAAAATCAGCTACGACGAAATCTATACCCGTGGATTAAAGGTCATGGACCTCACGGCGACCACCCTCTGCAAAGAAAACCATCTGCCCATTATCGTATTCGATATGGATACGGTCGGAAACCTGAAAAAAGTATTGTCAGGAGAGAACATAGGGACTCTGGTATATTAAACCCGGTCTTATATGGCTATTCTTAAAAAAAAGAGTACATTTGTTCACGAAACTAATTATACAGAAAAATTTCAACCTTATTCATTATGGACGACGTAAAGACATACTTGAACTCTGCCGAAGAAAAAATGGCTATGGCCATCGAATTCTTAGATGAAGCATTAGCTCACATTCGGGCAGGTAAAGCCAACCCCCGAATTCTCGACGGCATACGGGTCGATTATTACGGAAGTTTGGCCCCGCTTTCCAATGTAGCTAATATTTCTGTCCCCGATGCACGTACCATCGTTATTACCCCCTGGGAAAAATCCATGTTCAAAGTGATCGAGAAAGCCATTTTGGATTCAGAATTAGGCATCACTCCCGAAAATAACGGCGAAATCATCAGACTATCAATTCCCCCGTTAACCGAGGAGAGACGTAAAGCACTCGTCAAACAGTCGAAACAAGAAGCCGAAAATGCCAAAGTGAGCGTGCGCAATGCGCGCCGGGATGCCATCGACGGGCTGAAAAAGGCTCAAAAAGAGGGAATGCCCGAAGATGTCGCCAAAGACGGAGAAACCTCGGCACAAAAACTTCACGACAAATACATGAAGAAAATCGACGATATGTTTGCCGAAAAAGAGAAAGAGATACTCACCGTATAAAACAAAAAATAAAATATATTCAAAAGGGCTTTCATTATCGGAAGGCCCTTTCTTTTTTCTCGATTCAAAAGTTTCTGCTGTTTCTAAGGTTCAGTAGGAACTCCGTGGGGTAAGCATGAATTTTAATGATAAATCTCTCGTCGGCACACACATTCCGGTCTCCTCGGCGAAAAATTGGAAAAGATAGCATAGGAGTTTTTGATTGTAAGGCTTAACCCCTCCGTCACTACGTGACACCTCCCCTATATTTTGCGCTGCAAAACGCCCCGTAAGGTTACGGGACACGGCAGGGGAGGAGGGAAAATACCCACAAAGCATCGGAGTGGATAAAAGCTGTTCAAAAGGAACCTTTCAACACTATCCCTCTGCTCATCGCAGATGAGATAGGGGGAGTGCCCGTAGGGCTACGGGACACGGCAGGGGGAGAGAGCCAAAATGCAGTTCAAAAAAACAAATGCATTCGTTGTTATCCGACTCTCGTCCTTCATTATATTTGTAGAATATCGGAGGCGGTTCGGCATAGTCAAGCCGAAAATGTAATTTTCGTTTGTCTCTGCTCTCACCTTTTGCTATCTTTGTTCATTAAATTTCATTGCATGGAAGGTCTTGTCACAAAAAATACGGGAAGCTGGTATATCGTCCGCACAGAAAACGGAGATTCGATACGCTGTAAAATCAAAGGTAATTTCAGGTTAAAAGGAATACGTAGCACCAATCCCGTATCAGTGGGCGACCTTGTGGATATAGAGTTAAATCCCGACCAAACGGCTTTTATCACTCGCATACACGAACGAAAAAACTATATTATCCGCCGATCGTCCAACTTGTCGAAAGAGTCCCATATCATCGCAGCCAACATAGACCATGCCTTACTGATCGTAACGGTCAACACGCCTCCGACCTCGACCACTTTTATCGACCGTTTTCTTGCCACAGCCGAGGCGTATCGCATACCTGTATGCATCGTTATCAATAAGAGCGATACATTTACCGAAGAAGACCGGGAATATGCCGAAGCACTTCGTTACCTTTACACCTCTATCGGGTATGACTGCCATTGTGTATCAGCGATTACCGGTGAAGGATTCGATTTCATAGACTCATTTATCGCAAACAAAATTACCCTGTTATCGGGGCACTCGGGCGTAGGAAAATCCACGATTATCGACCGTATTCTACCGAATGCTCATGTAAAAATCGGAGCCGTATCCACTTCTCACCACAAAGGCATGCACACGACCACTTTTTCAGAGATGTACCCTTTGCCACAAGGTGGATACATTATCGACACTCCGGGTATAAAGGGCTTCGGAACTATCGATTTCAATCCCAACGAAGTGGCTCATTTCTTTCCCGAGATTTTTGAAATTTCCCAAAACTGCCGGTTTAACAATTGCACCCATCGACACGAACCCGGTTGTGCGGTATTAAAGGCGTTGGAGAACCACCAAATAAGCGAATCGAGGTATACAAGCTATTTGAGCATTATCGAAGATAGTTCGGAAGGAAAATATCGGGAAGCATTTTAAAAAAGATTGAAGCGAATCGGCGCAATGAGATACAAAGGCATTGGAATTTTATTTTTCATGATGGCAAATATCCTATCGACAAATGCGGAGGGAAAAGACTTGCTTGTACCATCGAAGACCGACACCGTTACCATCGATACGCTTTCGACAAAAAACAGGATTTCATTACCCCTACCCAACACACTCGTCAACAAACAAATCGACCGTCTCGTCGAATATGCCAGAAAATACATCGGGACACCTTACAGGCGAGGAAGCAAAGGCCCCAACCGATTTGACTGTTCGGGTTTCACGCAGTATATTTTCAACCATTTCTCCTATTCCCTCAATGCAAGTTCCGCTTCTCAATATTTACAAGGAATCTCTGTTAAAGACGAAGAAATCTGCCGGGGAGATTTGGTATTTTTCAAAGGTAGAAATTCCCGGCGGTCGAATGTAGGACATGTAGGCTTGGTTACGGAAGTATATCCCGACGGACGATTCAAATTTATTCACGCATCCACATCACAAGGGATACGGGAAGATTGGAACTTCTCTCCCTATTATGCTCAACGATATGTCGGAGCCCGACGCATTTATTTCGTTCAAATCGACAAACGACTGATTTTAGATGCCATTCTCGAATTGGAAGACATCGATGACAACACTCCTTTTACCGAAACGGAAAAGAGCATTACGCCGCAGGAATTTTCAACTTTTGTCCGGGCTGAATAGCATTTCCTTTCAAATTGTTCGCCCGTTTAATATCTTCGGCCGAAACCCCTTTATATTTTTGAGAAATCGTCCATAGGTTCTCGCCTTTACGAACCGTATGATATTGACCTTTTGCTGACGAAGCCGTAGACGAAACCCCGCTTTTACTTGTCGTTGTCTTGCTGCAAACCGCCAAACGTTGCCCGATACGCAAATATGAATTTTTTCGCAAATTATTCCAAGAGCGCAAGTTACTTACCGACACTCCATATTTTTGAGCTATCCCGGAAAGAGTCTCTCCTTTACGAACCTTATGATATACCGTTGTTCCGGGAGCCAACCCTGCCGGCTCAACGGCAAGCCGTCGTGCATACAGCTCCTGATTATGCGCAAAAATAGCATCCTGCGCCTCGATAAAAGCATAGACCTGTTGCGATGGCAAAATGAGCGCATAAGGCCGGATATTACCCGGTATGATATCGCGATGATATTGAGGATTCAAACTTCGAATCTCCTCGATCGGAATCTGTAATACATCGGATATCTGCTGCAAATGGACTCGACGTGTCACTTGTACGGTATCCGTTAACAAAGGGCGCCGGGTAAGTACCGGACAGATATTGTGGTCGCCATAATAATTCATCACATAATTGACTGCGATAAAAGCCGGGACATAGCCTCTCGTTTCACGAGGCAAATAGGGATAAATCTCCCAATAATCGGTTTTACCTCCCGAACGGCGAATAGCTTTGCTTACATTCCCCGGGCCACAGTTATACGATGCGATAGCCAGTGCCCAATCGTGATAAATACTATATAAATCTTTCAAGTAACGGGCCGCCATCGCCGAAGATTTAATAGGATCCCGCCGTTCATCTACGAGGCTGTTCACCTCCAATCCCATACTCTTTCCTGTCTTGACCATAAACTGCCACAAACCGGCCGCTCCTACCCGAGAAGTAGCATCGGGGCGCAAAGCAGACTCGATAATCGGCAGATATTTCAATTCCAAAGGCAAACCTTCCCGTTCAAGAGCTTCCTCGAAAATGGGCATATAATATGTACTCAATCCCAAAAGATTCTCAACAAGCGCTCTCCTTTTCTGTACATACATGTCTATATAACGGCGAACGACACTGTTATAAGGCATCTCGATAACAGTCGGAAGTTGTGATAATTTACGGATATAAACCGAATCGGGATAATCCACATTAACGCTATTCACCAAACAGGAATCATCTACAACAGCATATTGCTGAATGTACTAGTAGGTAAAAAGATTATTCAAATCGGCCTCCATACTTTCGGGATACACGCTAGCATTATATATAGTATCCG
>ENA-ORCM01002616-ORCM01002616.1-human-gut-metagenome-genome-assembly--contig:-NODE-2616-length-12728-cov-4.123073_pt1 | contig 12728 bp, 12 predicted proteins | sample MGYA00242906_ERZ507928 | MGnify/ENA primary metagenome ERZ507928 (study PRJEB26167, sample SAMN06115497) | human gut metagenome | host: Homo sapiens | place: China:Shanxi | collected 2015-05-07...
ATTTGCTTCGCAAATGTGGGCTACTCGCCCACACCTCGGCAGCATTTTTGAAAAACTGCTGCACCGAAAAACTTTTTGGTTGCCTGCGGCTCGTATCTTACAACCCACCTCGAAAAAATCTTCCAAGAAACATTCCACAAACTGCAATTCCTTTCAACACCGCAACCAAACCCCACTTTCCACAATTCCCTGTTTTTCTCCGGTTGACAAATTTCCGGAAATCGCCTATAATAAAAAGCGTACCCATCGAACAATTGTATGCAAGGAGGTTCAGCAATGCTGCCCACTTTATACGGTAAAAAATCGCTTCAAACTACCTTGTCCCGTATGGCAAGCGGCGAACGGCTTGCACAAAGTTTTTTATTTTATGGAGATGCCGGATTAGGACGAAAAACCGTCGCACATTGGTTTTCCGCTCTGCTGCTCTGCGAACATCCCGAAAACGGACAGCCCTGCGGACACTGTAAATCCTGCCACAACCTGCAAAAAGACTGCCACCCAGATTTGATATTAGTTCCGCACAGCGGAAAACTGGGCGGTTTTTCTGTAGAAACAGTACGACAGATTTGCAGCAGCGTTTCCATCCCGCCAAACAACGGCAGCCGTAAGGTCTATTTATTTTTGGACTGCGACCAGATGGATGACCGTGCACAAAATCTCCTGCTGAAGCAGCTGGAAGAACCGCCAGCATATGCGTTTTTTTTATTTACAGCATCGGCAAAGGATACGCTGCTTTCTACGATTCGCTCCCGCATTCTCTCTTTCGGACTGATTCTATGTCAGCCGTCAGAAGTGCAGGAAGCAGCCACGGCTCTTGGCATTCCGGATGCAGATTTCCAGCGATTCCCCGGCAACATCGGGCAAACGCTTGCCTATGCCACAGATTCCAATCTACAAACTGCTGTTGCCCGTATCGAAGATAGCATTCAAGCCTTGCAGCAGCACAATGAATATGCATTCCTAAAAGCAGTCGCCACCATTGGAAAAGACCGCCCACAAGCACGATTTTTCCTCCAGCAACTGCGACTCTATGTTCGGGATGTTTTAGTGCTGCACAATGACCCATCTGCTGCAACGTGCAGCTGTGCACCGCAGCTGGCAAAGCAAGCGGCTCGGCAAACTGCCCAGCGGCAAGGACTGCTGCAATTTGAAACCATCCGCAAAGCAGAGCAGGCATTGCAGGCAAACGGTACTGTTCCGTTGCTGCTGGCGACTCTGTGCGGAACGTGGATGCAGATTAGCTGACCTTATTTTTTTTATTTTTACCGACCTGAGAAAGGATTTTATATGATTGAAATCATCGGTGTCCGTTTCAAAGCAAACGGAAAAGTATATTATTTCTCCCCCGGCGACCACCAGTTTCAAACAGGTGACCTTGTGGTCGTGGAAACGTCCAAAGGGACGGAATGCGGAGAAGTCACCATCCCCAACAAAACCATTCAGCAAGCTGCGGTTGTGCAGCCGCTGAAACAGATTCTGCGACCTGTCAACAAGGAAGACCGTAAAACACTGGAACAAAATCGCAAAAAAGAAATTCGTGCATTCCACATCTGCGAAGAAAAAATTGCAATGCGGAAACTCGAAATGAAACTGATTGAAGTAGAATGTGCGTTTGATAACAGCAAACTGCTGTTCTATTTTACCGCTGAAAATCGTGTGGATTTCCGGGATTTGGTCAAGGATTTGGCTGCAATTTTCCGGACACGCATTGAACTGCGTCAAATCGGCGTGCGGGACAAGGCAAAAATTCTCGGCGGTATTGGCATTTGCGGACGGGAATTTTGCTGCAAGGGCTTTTTGTGCGAATTCCAGCCGGTTTCCATTAAAATGGCAAAGGAACAGGGACTTTCCCTCAACCCAGCAAAAATTTCAGGCTGCTGCGGCAGATTGATGTGCTGCCTGAAACATGAACAGAACGTCTATGAAGAACTGCTCAAGATTACGCCGAAACTGAATGCAATGGTTGTTTTGCCGGATGGAAAAGTGGGAAAAGTTGTGGAATCCAACACCCTCACGGGCGACTTAAAAGTACAAGTGCCAGACAACGACGTGCCTGTAAAATGCAACCGCAGCGAGGTCAAGCTTGCCAAAAAGAATCATCCTCGTTCGGAAGAATCCAAGGCAACCAAATCCAAAGAGGAGTAATGCCCCATGCAAACCCCACCCAAACCCAACTATCAACGGGAGTTGGAACAGACGCTCTCCACCATTCCAGCCGGAACAAAACCACACTTGTTCCTGCACGCCTGCTGTGCACCGTGCAGCAGCTATGTACTGGAATATCTGAGCCGTTATTTTACGATTACCATCTATTTTTATAACCCCAACATCATGCCGGAAGCGGAATTTTCCCACCGGCTCGCCGAACTGCGGCGGCTCTTGCAGGAAATGCCATTGGAAGGAACGGTTTCTGTCGTTGCCGGAACATGGGAACCAGAACGGTTTCTGGCTCTGGCAAAAGGTCATGAACACGAACCAGAACGGGGCGAACGCTGTCAACGCTGCATTCGCCTGCGGTTAGAACAGACCATGCAGGCAGCAAAAGATGCCCATGCGGATTTTGTCACCACCACGCTTTCCATCAGTCCGCACAAAGATGCAAGTTTCATCAATCAGTGCGGTGCAGAACTGGCAAAGCAGTTTGATGTCCCGTGGTTATATGCAGATTTCAAGAAAAAGGGCGGTTATCAGCGTTCGATTGTGCTGTCCCACCAATATGACTTGTATCGGCAGGATTTCTGCGGCTGTGTATTCTCCGCCGCAAACCGCCATGCAGCATCTCATTAAGCACCAAAAGTATAAAAAAAGTGCGGCTTTTGCCGCCTTTTTCCATGTCACCCCTGTTTCCCGGAGATTCTCAAAAAATTTGCTTGCAATTGCACGGGAAACATAGTATAATAAGAAAGAACAGGAATATTTGTATCGCTTTGGAGGAATTAACGTATGCCAAAATATGTATTTGTTACCGGCGGTGTCGTTTCCGGTCTGGGAAAGGGCATCACTGCTGCTTCACTCGGTCGTCTGCTGAAAGCACGAGGATACCGGGTAACCATTCAAAAGTTTGACCCGTATATCAACGTAGACCCCGGCACGATGAGCCCGTATCAGCACGGTGAAGTCTTCGTTACCGATGACGGTGCAGAAACCGACCTCGACCTCGGACACTACGAACGCTTCATTGATGAAAATCTTTCCATCAACAGCAATGTTACCACCGGTAAAATTTACTGGACAGTACTGAACAAGGAACGCCGTGGCGACTATCTGGGCGGTACGGTACAGGTGATTCCACACATCACCAACGAAATCAAAGAACGCATTTATCGGGTCGGCAAAAGTTCTGACACAGACGTTGTCATCACCGAAATCGGCGGTACGGTCGGCGACATCGAAAGCACGCCATTCTTGGAAGCCATCCGGCAGTTTGTTGCCGAAGTTGGCAGACAGAACGCCATGTACATTCATGTTACCCTCGTTCCGTATATTTCCGGCTCGAACGAACTGAAGTCCAAGCCAACACAGCACTCCGTAAAGGAACTGCTCTCCATCGGCATTCAGCCAAACGTCATCGTTTGCAGAACCGAACAGGAAATTCCAAAGGAAATGGCAAAGAAAATCAGCTTGTTCTGCAATGTTCGGGAAGAAGACATTATTCAGAACATGACTGCTCCGTCCCTGTATGATGTTCCAATGATGCTGGAACAAGAAGGTCTGGCAGCCTGTGTTTGTCATCACCTCGGTCTGGAAAACCGCACACCGGATTTGACCGAATGGATTCAGATGACCGAACGCCAGAAGCAAGCAACCGAACAGGTTACGATTGGTCTGGTCGGCAAGTATGTTGCCCTGCCGGATGCATATCTGTCCGTTGCAGAAGCTCTGCGGCACGGCGGTATTCCGAATGATGTCAAGGTGGAAATCCTCTGGATTGACTCCGAAAAGATCACCGGTGCAACTGTTGCAGAAACCTTGAAGGACTGCGATGGTATCATCGTTCCGGGCGGTTTCGGTGACCGTGGTATCGAAGGAATGATTACCGCAATTGAATATGCAAGAGAAAATCAAATTCCGATGTTTGGTATCTGTCTGGGTATGCAGATGGCAGTTGTAGAATTTGCACGGCACTGTGCTGGTCTGCCGGATGCAAACTCTTCCGAGTTTCTGCCGGAAGGCACACAGAATGTCATCGACATCATGGAAGACCAGAAGGATATTACCAACCTCGGTGGTACGATGCGGCTGGGTCTGTATCCGTGTAAGCTGACCGATGGTGCAAAGGTTCGCTCGATTTATGGCGAAGAACTGATTTATGAACGTCATCGTCACCGGTTTGAACTGAACAATGCATTCCGCCGTCAACTCACAGAAAGCGGCTTGCAGCTGGCTGGTATTTCTCCAGATGGCAAGCTGGTGGAAATCGTAGAACTGCCGAGCCATCCGTGGTTCATCGGCGTACAGTTCCATCCGGAATTCAAGTCCCGTCCGAACAAGCCGCACAAGCTGTTTACCTCGTTTATCGCAGCAGCTTTGCAGCAGAAGCGGAAGACAGAAGCTGAATGATAATTTCGCAAAGGCGGCAATTTCTTTTTGCAGCAGCGGCAAAATAAATATGCAGCAATTCCCTGCAAAAAATCAAAAACCGTCCGATTTTCGGGCGGTTTTTGCGTAGAAACAGAAAGGAGGCAAGATACAAATGTATCGTTTGCTGGTAGTCGATGATGAAGCAAATATCCGGAACGTCGTTCGGGAATATGCGGAGTTTGAAGAATATGAAGTGACAGAGGCAGAAAATGGCATGGAAGCCGTTGCCCTCTGTCGGGAACAGGACTTTGACCTGATTATTATGGATGTTATGATGCCAAGACTGGACGGCTTTTCCGCCTGCAAGGAAATCAAGAAGCGGAAAAACATTCCTGTCATTATGCTTTCCGCCCGTGGAGAAGAATATGACAAGCTGTTTGGCTTTGAACTGGGCATTGATGACTATGTTGTCAAGCCATTCTCTCCGAAAGAACTGATGGCAAGAGTCAAAGCTGTTCTGAATCGGCATCACGCCACCGCAGAGCAGGTTTCTGACCAGCGGCTGAAATTTGAAGGACTGGAAATCGACCTTGCTGGTCGAGAAGTCTATGTGGACGGACAGCGGGCAACCATGACACCAAAAGAATACGACCTGCTGTTCTATCTGGTAAAGAATAAGGGATTGGCACTTTCGAGAGATAAACTGCTCGAAGCGGTTTGGGGATATGATTTCTTTGGAGATGACCGCACTGTCGATACACACATTAAAATGCTGCGTGGCAGTCTTGGGGTATATCGAAAATTCATCGTGACCTTGAGAGGAATGGGATATAAGTTTGATCCGGATGCCTAATCTCCAGATGGAACGGAATTTGACCATCCGTGTAAAAATCTGGCTATTTTTTATGATGTTTGTCTGCATTGTCTTCATCTTGATGTGGATTTTGCAGGTGGTCTTTTTAGAACGCTTTTATGAGGCGTTTAAAATTGCAGATATTGCGAAATCTGCAAAAATTCTCACGCAATCCTGCCGACTGGACAACTTTTCCGACATTGCCGAAGACCAGGCAATGCAGAACGAGATGTGCATTTCCATCCTGAACACAGACGGCGAAGAAACGTATCAGCACTGCGTTTCTGCACAGAAGTGCCTGCTCCACAACGACCAGGACGTTTATTTCTTCTTGATGGACTTGAAACGCAGCGAAAACGGTTATATCTGCCGTTCTATCTACAACGAACAGCTGCAAACCCAGACGGTTGTTTATGGCAACTGGATTCTGGACAGCGATACGAATGAAGTCGTTGGCTATCTGCTATTAAATTCCCGCTTAGTGCCAGTACAGTCTACGGTTTCTATTTTACAGCGGCAAACGATGATTATTACCATTGCCATGGCGTTTTTCGGTTGCGTTTTGTCGTTCTTAGCAGCAACCCATATCGGCGTTCCCATCACTCGCCTGACTCGTTCCGCAAAGCGGCTGGCACATGGCGACTATGAAACAAAATTCGAGGGCGGCGGCTGTGCAGAAGTTGACGAACTGGCGGAGGCATTGACCTATGCCGAACATGAACTCTCTCGCACAGACGAAATGCAGCGAGATTTGATTGCAAATGTATCCCACGATATGCGAACACCGCTCACCATGATGAAAGCGTATGCAGAAATGATTCGGGATTTGTCCGGCAACAATCCGGAGAAACGAGCCAAACATTTGCAAGTGATCATTGAGGAAACCGACCGGCTTTCCCTGCTGGTCAACGATATGTTAGACTTGTCCAAGCTGGAAAGCGGCACGAAAAAGCTGGAATTTACCACATTTGATATTTCTCAGCGACTGACGGAAATTGCAAACCGCTATCAGGGCATTTCCGAACAGATGGGGTATCATCTCCATTTCACGCCAGATGCTCCCCGTATGGTCTGCTGCGATGCCGGAGCAATTGAACGGGTTATCTGCAACCTCATCAACAACGCCATCAACTACACGTCCAAGGAGGACAAACAAGTCTTTCTGCGGCAAATCAATCAACCGGATTGTGTCCGGATTGAAGTGCGAGATACGGGCGATGGCATTGAGGAAGATAAAATCAAGCTGATTTTCGACAAATATTACCGCTCTGAAAATCACAAACGGGAAGTGGTTGGAACAGGGTTAGGGCTGTCAATCGTTAAAGCCATTTTAAAGCTGCACAACTATGATTACGGTGTCAACAGCAAGTTGGGAGAAGGGTCTACGTTCTGGTTCGCCATCCGAACCGACCAACAACCTGCCCCAGAAGCAACGCCTGCGATTGAACCAACAGAAGCCAAAAAAGGAGTCGACCATGCCAAATCTGAATAATGTTCCCACGCTTCCGCCATACTTACTGGAACGGCTCTCCGCCTGCTATTCGCAGGAGCAGACCGACCGCATTTGTGCAGGTTATGCGGCACAGCGTGCTGTGTCGTTTCGAGTCAACACGCTGAAAGCAACCGTTCCGGCAGTGCTGGAACAGCTGCAAACCGCTGGCATTGCCACTACTCCGGTTGCATGGAGTGAAACTGCCTTTTTCTGTATGGATTCCACCACAGAAGCACAGATGCAAGCCTTGTCCTGCTATGAAAACGGGGAAATCTACCTGCAAAGTCTTTCCTCGATGCTGCCGCCGATTGTGTTGCAGCCGCAGCCCAAACAGGAAATTTTAGACATGACGGCTGCTCCCGGCGGAAAAACCACCCAGATGGCAGCCATGACCCAGAATCAAGCCAATATCATGGCGTGTGAACTGCATGCCATTCGGGCAGAAAAACTCAAGTACAACGTGGAAAAGCAGGGTGCAAAGCGGGTGACGGTTTCCATAACGGATGCACGCCGCCTCAGCCCATACTTTTCTTTTGACCGGATTTTGCTGGATGCTCCATGCAGCGGCAGCGGAACGCTCTCCCTGCACACCGAAGCAGGTCTGCAAAATTTCTCTCCGGCTTTGGTGCAAAAAACAGTCAAGGCACAGCGTGCCCTGCTGAAAAAAGCAATATCTCTGCTGAAGAAAAATCAAGAGATGGTCTATTCCACCTGCTCCATCTTGCCGGAAGAAAACGAAGAACAGGTTGCAGCGATTTTAAAGACCGGACAAGTGGAACTGCTGCCCATTGCATTTCCTGGCATGGAAACGCTGCCACTGCTGCCAAGTCGATTTGCAGAAACGCTGTGTGTCTGCCCAGATGCCCAATATGAAGGCTTTTTCGTTGCAAAGCTGCGGAAAAAAGCCAACGGATAATTGCAAAGAAAGAGGGATTTGCGATGGAAAACAAAGACCGCATGTTTACAGGTGACTTATACCTGCCCAATGATGCCGCCATCACAGAGGAACAGAATGCTTGTCTGGAACTGCTCTATACATTCAACCAGACTCGCCCCTCTGAGCAAGAAAAGCGAAATCAGCTTTTAAAGCAGATGTTCGCAGAAATCGGCGAAAATTGTTATATTGAACCGCCGTTTCATGCAAATTTCGGTGGAAAGCATGTGCACTTCGGGAAAAATGTCTATGCCAATTTCAACCTAACAATGGTCGATGACGGACATATTTATGTTGGTGATTATACGATGTTTGCACCGGGTGTCATTGTTGCAACGGCTGGACATCCGATTCTTCCGGAACTCCGAGAAACTGTTTATCAATATAATATGCCTGTTCACATCGGGAAAAATTGCTGGATTGGAGCAGGTGCAATTATTTTGCCGGGTGTTACCATTGGCGACCAAGTCGTTGTTGGTGCAGGCAGTGTTGTCACGAAAGACTTGCCGTCCAACGTGGTAGCAGTTGGAAATCCCTGCCAAGTGGTTCGAGAAGTCAGCGAACATGACCGCATTTACTATTTCAAGAACCGGAAAATTGACTGGGACACTCTGCCACAAGAATAAAACACAAAAAGACAGCATACAGAGAGCCTTTTCCCTGTATGCCGTCTTTTCTCTTGTTTTAACGGTACCCATGCAATTTCCACACCCGTTGCATTTTTCACCGGTGCAAATTCCTTTTCCCGTTCTACTTCATACAGCAGGCAGTTTTCCTGCATATGTACCATATCCAGCACCAAAGTTTCCAGCTTATAGCCGTTCGGCTGTTCTGGCTTGACGGTTGCTGTGCCGTCCGCTGTCAGGCAAGCAACCTTCTTGAATGCCCGATGCAGCGGCAAGCTGCAATCCAACGTCTTACAGAGCTGATCCACTCGGAACAGATAATTCAGGATAACACCATACCGATAAGTCAATGTGCCATCCGCTTCCCGCAAGTTCCGCATATCATCGGTCATTTCAAAATATTCTACGATTGACGGCTTTCCATCTTCCAGACACAGCACACCAACCTTTTCATCTGGGCTTGCCTTTGCAACAACTTTGCTGCCAGATGTGCAGTTTGCTGCAATCGTTGCCCCGATAAAGCAAGGGTCTGCCATTCTCTGCAAAACATTGTCCACAGCGAACACGTTCAGCCATTCAATGTTCTGTTCTTTCAGCACATTCAGCAGACCTGCATGCTGCATGGATGAGAACCAGCCGCCGTTCCCATTCGGGGAAACTGCAATTCTGCTCTTCGTTTCCAGCAGGATTTTTCCATCCTTGTCCACAACCGGAGCCATTTCCTGCACGAAGAAATGCACAGAAGATTCCGGATAGCCGAAATACAGCTTTTCTGCTAAAAATGCTCTGGTTTCTGCATCATTGGTTTCGCTGGTCATGATAAACAGCGGGACAGGAACACCTGCCTGTTCCGTCACATCCATCAGATTCCGGAACAGACATTCAAAAATCGTCAGGTCGTTGTTGATACCAATCCGGAACACACCTTTTGGACCATTACAGCCCAGCCGGCTGCCCTGACCGCCTGCCAACAAAACAGCCCCTACACTGCCCTTGCGGATGGCATCCAGACCAATTTTCCGGTAGGTATCCTGCTTTTCCGCAATCTCCGAAATCGTACAAGCTCCCAACGGTTCAATCTTACCTTTTGGTGCTTCTTCGTGTGCAGCCCGTTCCAGAACGGAAAAATCCATCTCTGAAATCTGTTGCAGCAACGCTGCCTGTTCTGCTGCTGAAAGTGTGTCATAGTAACGAAGCAGATGGGTCTGTCCATACTGTTTCAGTCGATTGTAAGCCTCTTGATATTGCATCATCGTATAATCCTTTCTTACTGTATTTGATATTCCATATTTTTACAATTTTCACAATTTCCGTAAAATTTGTAGTAGCTTTAGTATAACACAAACCATTCAAAAAAGCAAGTTATAATTTTTCTCTCTGAAAAATATTCTCCAGCCTGCATACAAACAGAAAGCAGACATGGAAAAAGAGCGTATCGAAAGCAATCGGTACGCTCTTTTTCACGCAGATTTTATTTGAAAGGAGTAGTAAAATGTCAGTACTTTGTATCCTCAGATATCGTTTCATAAACAGCAAACGCCCCGGGGTGGAGGCGTTCACTGCTATGATATAGGGATTATTGGGGATGATACTTTTGCACCGGGGTAAATGCAAAAGCACTTTAGAGGATGTTACATGCTCTCTTTCAGAGCATGGTTATAGTATAGAGGAAGATTGTGTACATCCTGTGAAATGAAGCTGAAAAGCACCTGAAAAGAATTTTTTCGTTTCGCCACAAATCAGCCTGAGATATGAAAAAATTATGAATGCATATGATGAATTAGCTTTGGCGGAAGCATTGCCAGCATCAACGGCTTTCCGATATACGGCAACCCTTTCGGCATCAGGTTCAACATATGAAACCCTCTCCAGCGAACAATTGCCTCATCCAACCGTTCCCGCACCGGAATCCGGCGAGTTTTACTATCGAAATAATATTGGTATAAACATTCCTGTAAATTTGCCCCCTGCAAGCCGGCTGCATAGAGCTGCATAAATAACATATAGTCCTCATAGCGAGCGATTTTCTCCATTACCGGATAACCGCTGACTTTTTCAAAACACCGCCGCCGAAATAGAATCGAACCATGTATAAACGGCGAATTAAACAAAAAATCCTGCTTTCGAGGGCGTTCCGGTCGTTTCCAGCAGCCGGAAACACCGCCATCCGGCATATACAAATCACAATTAGAGCCAACGAAATCCACATCCGCATGTGATTCCAGATAGGCAATTTGTTTTTCAAAACGGTCGGGTTTTGAAATATCATCATCATCCTGCCGTGCAAGATATGCCCCATTCGCCACGGATAAACAGCGGTTCAACGTCCGAGCCAAACCCAAATTGCGATCATTTTGCAGCAATCGAATCCGGCTATCCCGAGCAGCAAGGTTCTGCATCCAGAGCAAAGCTGCATTGGTCGAGCCATCATCACACAAAATCAATTCCCAATTGGGATAAGTCTGTTCTACAATCGAACGTACAGAACGCTCCAACATTGAGCGTTCCTTACAATTATAAACGCCCATCAATACGGAAATGAGCGGCTTTTTTTCTTCTGTCAATGTCCTCTCCTCCTGTTGACTGCGTGCCGAATCCAATCCCAGCAGGCAAAATTCCAGTGATACCACCGTTTTCTGCGGATTTGACTGCACGCCAATGAACCATACACCCAGAATGGTTCTGCCTGTACCGATTCCACATGGTGAAAATGCTGTAGCACATGCTGCGACAACAGCCCCTGTTTCAACGCTACTTCCTGTCCAGCAGATGCCAGCGGAAACGCATACATTTCACCCATATCATCGCAGAACTGAAACTGCCCGAATGCCTGTGCTTCTTCTGCTGTTGGGCGGAACAAGAGCCGCTGCAACAGCGATTCTGTTACATCTGCGAGCGGCAACGCTGCAAAATCGGAAAACGAAACCTGCGGCAAAACCCGTTTTGTAAATGCCAGACAAATTCGCTCCTGCTGTTCTGCAAGAGCTGCATTTGCCTGGTCAACTGCTCCCATCGGCTTACAAATAGGAACTGCCTTGCCATCTTCTTGGATTGTATAGCCCATCGTTGTCCCATGCGGTGCAGCACACATACACTCATAGACATTATTATTAAAGCGAATGACTTTTTTTAAAGGAGTCAGCGGGTCAAAATACCATGCCTCCCACGTTCCCTGTTTCGGCTCAGTATACAACCCGAAATAATAGCCTTTCAGGTTGGGCAATGGTTTCCCTGCTCCCTCCAACAGTGTCATCAAACAATTCTGCATTGAGCCATTCCAACCGCTGTCTACAATGCCCAGCCGGACATCTCGCAACAAGCCTGCCTGCTCCAGATAAACCATAGCAGCAGTTTCGGCTGCCTGTGATTTTTCCTGTACAAAATTCCGGTAAACGCTGCTTTTCCGCAACTGTTCTGCAAACGCCGTAAACGCCTGCACAGAAAGTGCCTTGTCACAATCTTCTACCGGAATGGCACAGTCTGCATAAACCTGTTGCTGTTCTTCCGCAGAAAGTGCCAGTCGTTCCAATACATGACGAGGCGTTAAATTTGCCCCCCGTACCAACAGCAAATCATAGGCAGCTTCTCCCATGCGGTGATAGGCTGGCATCCGCAGTGCCATTCGAGAAACATAGAGATATTGACAATGGATTGGCAACGCATACTGTTCACAGAACCGCTTTGCGATTTCATAGAGAATGTGTCCATCTCGTGCCAGAAAATACAGCGTGTCCACTTGGTCGTGGATCGCCTGCTGCAAACACCACCAGACATAACTATATAAAACCGGAGCGGTTACAGCTCCGGTCAAATCTGAAAATAAATCTCCTGTTTGCAATGCCGTTGCTGCCGCTGCAAACGGCGGAACTGCCTGCAACTTCTTGAAATAATCTGCATCCATTTTCACACCTCCAATTCTCTAGTTAAATTGCTCTCATTGCTTCCTCATTATTATACCACGTTCTTTTCCAGAACGTCAAGGTTCTGTGAAATTCTTAAAGAAAATGACGAAAACTGCTGGATTTCTTCATCCAAAATATAGGGAAAGCATCCAACGATTTATGGAAAATCTGCCACCCGACTTTCAGGCACTTTACGAACACCTTTCACGCAATTTCCATAAAGTTATGCGAAAATAGGAGCATAGAAACAAAGACAGCCTCTTCTCAAAAGAAAGGAAGATTTCATATGAGTAGCAGAGAACAAAACCGAGCCTGGGCGATGACCATGGCAGTTGCTGCCGTTCTCGCCTATACCACTGGCTGTACAGACAATAACAGATTATTGACGCTGTAAGACCTA
>ENA-ORCM01002623-ORCM01002623.1-human-gut-metagenome-genome-assembly--contig:-NODE-2623-length-12708-cov-12.867231_pt1 | contig 12708 bp, 12 predicted proteins | sample MGYA00242906_ERZ507928 | MGnify/ENA primary metagenome ERZ507928 (study PRJEB26167, sample SAMN06115497) | human gut metagenome | host: Homo sapiens | place: China:Shanxi | collected 2015-05-07...
GCGGCTGCACCGGAAAATCCTGACGCTGGGCATTCCGCTCCTCCTCGTACAGCTTCTCATGGTCATCAACCTGTTCGTCAATGGATTTTTCCACGCCATTCACAGCTTCTTCGCCTTCTGCTGCCAGAGAGGGATCATTTTCTTCCTCAATCATTTCCAGCAGGGTCTGGGCTTCCTCGTACTGGGTGGAAAGTTTGCCGAAGCGCTCCAGCTTATTTTTCACTTCGCCCATCTCGCCGATGACTTTCTGGCTTTTTTCCTGGTCATCATAAAAACCGGGCATCGTCATCTGGTGTTCCAGCTCTGCCAGGCGCTTTTCGCTCGCTTCAATGGAAAGGGCATCGCGCAGGTCGTTTACCGCAGTTTCCAGCCCGCCGAGCTTAAATTTCAATTCGTCAATGGTGATCATATTTGCTACCCCTTGGTCAATCATTAAAAATAAAGATACGCATAAATCAAGATGTTATCAGTATAACGCAAATCTTATTTCTTGTAAAGAGGTATAATATACACGGCATGATCTGCACGTTACAGGCGTGCAGATTAAAATCGGCTTCTACTTTTTTGATACACACCAGCTATCGGCAGGCCAAAATCTGCAAATATTCTGCAAAAATCCGCTTTCTGCCCGCTTATTCACGAAAAGTTCTTTGCTTTCCATGGACATATGGTGTATAATATGGCTAAATTATTTCGTTTGCGCCTTTTTGGCCGCAGCGGAACAAGATGGATGGGCAGGATAACACTCCCCGCCCTGAAAATTCGGAGGACCACACATGGCTGATTACAAGGGCAATACCTGCCCCGTATGCAAACAAAAATTCAAAGAAGCTGATGATATCGTTGTCTGCCCGGACTGCGGCACACCGTACCACCGCGAATGCTGGAAAAAGGTCGGTGTCTGCGTGCATCAAGCAGACCACGCCGCCGGGTTTGAATGGACCCCGGACAACGTGATTTCCGACCGGCCGGATGATATCGTCTGCCCCAACTGCGGCACCCATAACCCGCTGGGCGCAAAATACTGCAACCACTGCGGCGTTTCGCTGCCGGACCATCCGGATAACGTGCAGTACCAGCAGGATCACCCCGCCCCCGGCGGCAACGGCCCGGTGTACGCCAACGGCAGCTACCAGGCCGGCGGCGCCCCGCAGTATCGCCAGGCACCGCGCCAAGAACAGGCACCCGACCAGGACTTTTTCAGTGCAGGCAGCATGGGGCCGGATGGCTTTACCTGCAAGGAAGTCGGCCCCGATGACCCGATTGACGGCATCAAGGCGCGGGACTGGGCCAGCTATGTTGGGCCGTCCAGCATTTATTATATGATGCAGTTCTTCCGCATGCAGGAAACCCGGCGCAAAGCAGTCATCTCGTTCTCCGCCTTTTTCCTTGGGCCTTTCTATTTCTTCTACCGCAAAATGTGGAAGCAGGGTGTTCTTTTTGCGCTGCTGGATTTTATTGTGACGCTGCCCTCCCTGCTGTACCTGATGGCGGTATCCGGTGCGGAGTGGATGGTGGGTATGCCGTTTTTGCGGCTAATTCCCACGGCCATGCAGGTATGCTATGTGCTGAACTTTATCCAGATGGTTATTCGCGGCCTGTTTGCTGTGTACTGGTATAAAAAAGAAAGCGAACGACGCATTCACCGCGTTTATGACCGCTGCCCCGAAGGCCCGCAACGCAGCGATGCCCTGGCCGCAACCGGCGGCACCAGCTGGGCAGCCGTTTTTATCTACCTTGGTGTTTACATCGCAGCCGGGGTTCTGGGATCTTTCCTGATGGGACCGGACCTGAATGCCGTAATCCGGTTTTTGACGATGTAAAAATATGAAGAAGTAAGGATAACCGATATTTCAGGAGGAAAACGTATGAAAACAGCATTGGTCATTATGGCAGCCGGCATCGGCTCCCGCTTTGGCGGCGGCATCAAGCAGCTGGCCGCTGTCGGCCCCAACGGCGAGATCATCATGGATTACTCCATCCATGATGCCATCGAAGCCGGGTTTGACAAGATTGTCTTTATCATCCGCCACGACATTGAGGAGGCTTTCAAGGAAGCCATCGGCAACCGCATTGAAAAGACCTGTGCCGACCTGGGCATTGAGATTGCCTATGCTTTCCAGGAGAAGGACGCCATCCCCGCCGGGTACGAAGTTCCCGCTGAGCGCAGCAAGCCCTGGGGCACCGGCCAGGCAGTTCTTGCCTGCAAGAATGTCATCAAGGAGCCGTTCGCCGTTATCAATGCTGACGACTACTATGGCAAGGAAGCTTTTGTCCAGATTCACAACTTCCTGCAGGGCTACACCCCGGACAAACCGAACGCCCTGTCCATGGCCGGCTTTGTTTTGAAGAACACCCTGAGCGACAACGGCGCTGTGACCCGCGGTGTCTGCCAGATGAACGCCGAAGGCTACCTGACCGATGTTGTGGAGACTTCCGGCATTGAAAAGACCGCTGACGGCGCTGCCGTTGAGGGCAAGGCCATTGACCCGGAGAGCCTGGTTTCGATGAATTTCTGGGGCCTGACACCGGAGTTCGTGAATGTGCTGGAGGACGGTTTTGTGGAGTTCTTTGAGAAGAGCGTTCCCGCCAACCCGCTGAAGGCCGAGTACCTGCTGCCCATCTATATTGGCGAGCTGCTGGAAAAGAATGCCGTGACCGTTCAGGTGCTGCCCACCCATGACAAGTGGTTCGGCGTTACCTATAAAGAGGACAAGCAGACCGTGATTGATAGCTTTGCCAAGCTGGTGGCCGATGGCGTTTACCAGAAAAATCTGTTCAGCGACCTGAAGCACTGAGCCCGCCCGTTGCAAACCGAATGAAATACATCAAAGGGGTGAATCCCGGAGCCAGAGAATGTGCGAACCGCACAGAAATCTTTCCGCGGGTTCACCCCTTTTGATTGAAAACTGCAAAAGCATGGGATTTTGCACCATGGAAAGTGAGGGTAAAATGCGGTATCGTAAATGTAGGAGGGATGTACAGATGCCGAAACAAAACATCGAAGCCGTGAACATTTCCGCAATGACTGCCGAACAGCGTGATGCCGCACTTGCCCTGGATGTGGAGCGCCTGCTGCGCTTTGGCCGCAAACACAAGCTCATCAAGGAGCTGGATGCCATTGTAGCCCACAACACCCTGCTGGATTTGCTGGGTCTGGCCCAGCCCAGCGAGGAAAAGGTGCCCAAAGAGGATTTTGACACCCCCGCTGCCCTGCTGGACGAGATGGTGGAGCTTGCCGCCGCCAAGGGCCTGTTTGACGGCAGTGTGCCGCAGTACCGCATCAACTTTGAAACCCGCATGATGGGTGCCCTGATGCCGCGTGAAAGCGAAGTCTGCCGCAAGTTCCGCAAACTGTATGCCAAGGGCGGCCCCAAAGCTGCCACGGACTGGTTCTATGATCTGTGCGTTGTGTCCAACTACATCCGCACGGCGCAAATTGCCAAGAACATCCAGTGGAACACGGCCACCCCTTACGGTGAGCTGGAAATTACCATCAACCTGACCAAACCGGAAAAAGACCCCAAAGTGATTGCCATGGAGCGGCTGCAGCCCGCTGCCAGCTATCCCAAGTGCATGCTGTGCAAGGAGAATATCGGCTATGCGGGGCGCATCAACTTCCCTGCCCGCCAGACCCATCGCATTGTGCCCATAAACCTGGCCGGTGAAACGTTCTATCTGCAATACAGCCCCTATGCCTATTTCCATGAGCACTGCATCATGCTGAACGACAGCCACAAGCCCATGGAGATGGACCGCCATACCCTGGCTGAAATTTTTGACTTTGTGGCACAGTTCCCCCATTACACCTGCGGTTCCAACGCTGACCTGCCTATTGTAGGCGGCAGCATCCTGAGCCACAGCCATTTCCAGGGCGGGCGCTATGTCTTCCCCATGCAGAAAGCGCATATCGCCGTACCGCTGCGCAACGCGCGCTACACCGGCGTGAAAGCCGGTATCGTCAACTGGCCGGTTTCCACCGTGCGCCTGGTGGGCCGCAGTTCCCAGGAAGTGCAGAGTGCCGCGGACGACATCCTGCGCACCTGGCGTGATTACAGCGATACCAGCGTAGATATCATCGCCCACACCGGCGATACCCCGCACAACACCGTCACCCCCATTCTGCACTATGATGAGAATGACGGCTACATTCTGGACCTGGCGCTGCGCAACAACCGCACCACCGAACAGTATCCGGACGGCATCTTACACCCGCACAAGGAATACCACAACATCAAAAAAGAGAATATCGGCCTGATTGAGGTAATGGGCCTGGCCATTCTGCCCGCCCGCCTGAAAGATCAGAGCGCCGCCATTGCCGATATCCTGACCGGTTCCGCCCCCAACACCAGCCGCGAAGCTGGCAGCCCGCTGGCTGTACACGCTGACTGGATCGATGGTCTGATCAAAAAGTACGGCACCGGCCTGAAGCGTGAAAAAGCCGAGGCTGTTCTGCGGGATGAGATCGGTATTGTGTTCAGCCATGTGCTTGAAAACGCCGGTGTCTTCAAGCAGGATGCCGCCGGGCAGGCAGCTTTCCTGAAATTTATGGAAAGCGTTGGTTACCGTAAGGCATAAAATGCGCGTTCCCGCCAAAAGCGGCAAAATATTTTTGATATCCTGCAAAATACACCTTGACAAAAGGCGATTCTGCTTGATATAATAAGTTGCTGTGTCAAGCAAGACACACATCCTTGCCCTTGCGTAAAGGCAAGGGCCTAAAGTCCAAAAGGAGGTGCACAGAAAATGGCTAAGTATGAAACCATGTTGGTTACCAGTTCTGCTCTGGATGAGGAGGCTTCCGCTGCCCTGATCGGCAAGTTCAAGTCCCTGATCGAAGCAAACGGTACGATCGATTCTGTCGATGATTGGGGCAAGCGCCGTCTCGCCTACCCCATCGAAGACGAAACCGAGGGCGTTTATACCGTGATCAAGTTCACCAGCGAGCCGGATTTCCCCGCAGAGCTGGATCGTAACTACCGTATCACCGAAGGCGTTCTCCGCAGCATTATCGTTGCCGAGGAAGCCTGATTGAGCGCCACGCACCCTGGTGTGCGTGTTGGGAAGGAGTAACTGAATTATGCTGAATGTGGTTGTTCTTATGGGCCGCCTTGTTGCGGACCCGCAGCTGCGCCAGACGACGACCGGCAAAAACGTGGCTTCGTTCCGCGTTGCCTGTGACCGTGGGCGCCGCGATGCCAATGGCCAGAACCAGGCCGACTTCTTTGATGTTGTCGCCTGGGACCGCTCCGCTGAGTTTGTCTGCCGTTATTTCCAGAAAGGTTCCATGATTGCCATTGATGGCCGTCTGCAGAGCCGTAACTATCAGGATAAGAGCGGCAACAACCGCACTGCGATCGAGATCGTGGCCAGTAACATTAATTTTGTTACTCCCAAATCCCAGAATCCCGCTGCTGGTATGGGCGCGCCGATGGCGTCCGCTCCGATTCCTGCAGCACCGGCTGATTATTCCCGTCCCGCAGCGCAGCCCGCTGCTCCCGCCTATTCGGCTGGCAGCAACGATGACTTTGCACTGATTGAGGACGAGGGCGATTTGCCGTTCTGAATCGATTATACCAATTTTACAAGGAGGTAACCGGATCATGGCTATGGATCGTTCTTCTCGTCCGATGCATCGCGGCCGCAAAAAGGTTTGCAGCTTCTGCGTTGATCGCATCGACCGCATTGATTACAAGGATCTGCCCCGCCTGCGCAAATACGTCAGCGAGCGTTCCAAAATCATTCCCCGCCGCGTCACCGGCACTTGCGCTTTCCATCAGCGCGAGCTGACCGTTGCTATCAAGCGTGCTCGCCATATGGCTCTTATGCCGTACGTCAGCGATTGATTTTAACGGCTGCTGAATAAGCACAGCAATCCCCCGCCGCTCAGGCTGCAAGGCCTGCGGCGAGGGATTTTTGTTTGGTTGATTTTTTATAAATAATAATGAATAGAGAATCATGTTGGTGCGCCGCCCGCGGCGGCGCGAATAAAAGCGGCCCCGGCACAACAGGTTGTCTTTCCTGTAATGCCGGGGCCTTAGATTTATTTTTCTGCCGTTGCTATCACGGTGCTGCTGTTGCAGCAGGGTCTGTGCTGTCCGCCCAGTTAGGCTGTTCGGAGGGTGTGGGCGATGAATCCACCGCAAACGCATCGTTGCGTGCCCCGGCGATATATACCGTCCCGACCGTCTCATCTGCATCAAACTTGGTGCCTTTGCTCACATCGCATTTTACAACGCAGTTCTCTGCGTACTGGCCATCGTTTTCAATGATCTGCATGCTATAGTTGATGCCGGATTCATCCAGCTTTTTGCTGGCGTTGTTCTGCGTCCAGCCGATGATGTCCGGCATTTCCACCAGCATGGGGCCTTTGCTGACTACTAACTGGATGGTGGGTGCCTGTTCCGTGACCAGCGTTCCGGCCACCGGCTCCTGCCTGATGACGCAGCCCTCCGGTACAGTGGAGCTGAAATCCTCCGTCATGGCAATGCGGTAATGGGTATACAGCGTGTTATTTTTGATATCGGTCTTATAGTTCTTTCCCACAAGGTCCGGGTAAACTTCCACATCACTGTTGGTCGTGCTGGAAGCCGATGTGCCGGTGGATGCCGCACCGGAAACTGCCGGTTTTGTATCGCTCCCCTTGCCGCCTTTCAGCAGACTCCACAGCAACAGCACCACCAACACAAAGATGACCACCATGGAAGCCGCCAGAATCTTTTTGGTGGATACCTGGTTTTCGCCTTTTTCAAACATGGCGTTCGCCACGGTGGGATCAGTCAAGGCGCTCATCAGCTCCGGTACCGTCTGCATCCGCTTGGCGGGGTCCAGCCGCATGGCGCAGGTCAGTACCTGAGAAAAATAGGTCGGCACACCAGATTCCAGGCTGTGGGCGTTCTCCATACTGTCCCGTACCTTGCGCTGCGGGGCTGCCACCGGCACCTGGCCCGTTACCAGTCGGTAAGTGACCGCCGCCAGAGCGTACACATCGGTGTACCGTCCAGAGAATTCCGCCGCTGAATACTGTTCCGGTGCCGCATAGCCGGGGTAAAGCTGGCTTTTCAGCTCGCTGCCTGCCGTGCGCAGGGCCAGCGTGCCATACCCGGTCAGCCGGGCGGCACCGTCAATAGGCAGCAGGATGTTATCCGGGCAGATGCCGCGGTGGATCAGCCCGGCCTTGTGAAGCAGGGCCACCCCCTCCATCACGGGCTGCAGCAAGGTTCGGGCCTCCACGGGGGTCAGGGTGCGGGCGCGCAGTTTGAGGTAATGGGTCAGGGTCATGCCCTTCTCGGTTTCCTCCACCGCGTATACGGTGTTGTTTTCTTCCATCACATCCAGAATCTGCGAAAGTCCGGTTGCCGGGGTGATGCGGTGCAGGTCATCGTACAAATCTTTGAAATCCATCCGGCTGGTTTTGAAGAGCACTTCCCGGCCCTCTTTGGGCATCAGGTCGCCATCTGGGCTGCGGCCATTGCACAGCGTTACCGGGAAATACTCTTTGATCAGCACAAACCGACGTTCATCATTATCCACACCGCGGTAGCACAGGCCGTCGCCGTCGGCGCTCTGGTATTCACCCACGGTGTAATGCCCGCCCAGTTGGGTGCCAAGGGGCAGCGCACCTTCGGGGTTATGGTTTTCCAGGGACTTGCCGCAGTTGGGGCAGCTGCCATGGTAGCCGCTGCGCACGGGTTCCAGGCAGTGCGGGCAAAGGGGAAGTTGGCTCATAACATGGCTCCTTTGTGTAAAAAGAAGGCGCGTAAAAACCGAAACATCCGGCTTTTGCGCGCCTCCTTAAACATTCAAGCTCAAACCTTGGCTGCCAATCAGCGGTCCAGGTCTTCTTCATTCTCCAGGGTAGTCCATGCGTTCTGGACGTCGTCGTCGTCGTCCAGTGCGTCCAGCAGCTTGCCCATGTTGACCAGCTGATCCGGATCGGTCAGGGCGGTGGTGGTGGAAGGAACCTGTGCCACATCGGCAGAAATGAACTTATAGCCCTTTTCTTCCAGTGCGTTGCACACAGCGGTGAAGTTATCGGGATCAGTGGTGACCTGTGCAGCCTCTTCGCCTGCATCAAAGTCCTCGGCACCGGCATCCAGAGCATCCATCATGGCCTCGTCGGCGTCCTTATCCTCCAGAGAGATGTCGATGACACCCTTCTGGTTGAACAGGAAGGCCACGCAGCCCATAGCGCCCAGATTGCCGCCGTTCTTATCGAAGTAGTGGCGCAGGTCGGCAGCGGTACGGTTGCGGTTGTCGGTCAGGGTCTCCACCATGACTGCCACGCCGCCGGGGCCGTAGCCCTCGTAGGTGATAGCCTCGAACTCGGTCTTGTCGCCGCCCTCGGCCTTCTTGATGATACGCTGGATGTTATCGTTGGGCACGCTCATGCGCTTTGCCTTGGCGATCAGGTCTGCCAGCTTGCTGTTGGAAGCCGGGTTGGGGCCACCGTCACGGACGGCAACGCTGATCTCGCGGCCGATCTTGGTAAAGACCTTGGCGCGGGCGCCGTCAGTCTTTTCCTTCTTGCGCTTAATGTTGTTCCATTTGCTATGTCCAGACATGGGAAAGAGCCTCCTAAATTTATCGGTATCTCCGCCTGCGGGCAGACGGGCTGTGGTCGCCCGCTTGTGGCAGCACACAAAATCTAACTCTATTATTTTATCACAATCCACCGGCACGTTCAAGCCTGAAAAGCCCGATTTTCGCCCGGATGCGTGTAAATCTGCGGTTTACAGCAGCCGCAGCGCCTTGGGGTAGTGGTTTTTCACCCGCCCGCCGGACACCTTGCCGCCGCCCAGCGGCCAGCCGTCCACGGTCACGCAGCACCAGCCGTCCGCTGCTGTGCGGGCTTCCACTTCGCGGCCGGAGAGGTACTCGGTGCAGCGGCAGTCGGCAAGGGTCAGCTGCTCGCAGTTCGTGCACAGGCTGCCAAAGGCCGTAAACAGATGATGCTCCGGCACAAAGCGTCCTTTCTGCACACTGCCTACGAACACCCCCGCCCGCAGCACATGGAGCCCCGTCTGCGGAAAGGCAACCGGCAGCAACACACCGCCGCCGTGCACCACAGCCGGGCGCTGCGCCAGCGCGGGGAAATACTGCCGGGCAAACTCCTGCCATGCGGCAAGGCTTTGCGCCGGGGTGGCCTCCCCTGCCCCGGTATCCCGGGTGCGGCGGCTCGTGCCCTGCACGGCGTCCCGGCAGGCGCGACTGTCTGCGCGGCGGGCGCTGCGGGCATCTGCGGCCTTGGCAGGCTTCGCCTTGCCCTTGCCCTTTTTGCCCGCCTCGGCAGCGGCGGCAAGCCAGAGCTGCTCCTCCGGGGTATATTCTCCCTCCGGCGGCAGGGTGCGGGGCGTGCCGGCCTTGACCAGCCTGGCCATAAAATGCCCCTCACCGCCCTGACAGGGCCAGATGCGGCGCACCTTGCTCACATCCAGCGGTAAACCGCCGGTGCGGTTTTCCTCACCTGCGCTGCCAAAGGTGTAGTCCACGTTGCCCAGCACATCAGCCAGTGCAAACTCCGGGTGGCGCCGCAAAAACGCTGCCACCTGTCCTTCGTCCTCCTCCGGCGCAAAGGTGCAGGTAGAGTACACCAGCTGCCCGCCGGGAGCCAGTGCCGCTGCGGCACAGTCCAGAATCTGCGCGCCCAGCTCTGCGCACTGCTTTACCAGTGCCTCGCAGTGCTGCTGCAGCGCTACCGGCTCCTTGCGGAACATTCCCTCGCCGGAGCAGGGCGCGTCCACCAGCACCCGGTCGAAAAACTCCGGCAGCGCCTCGGCAATGCGGGCGGGGGTCTCATTGAGCACTACGGCGTTGGAAACGCCCATGCGCTCAAGGTTGCTTTTTAAAATTTCGGCACGCGCAGCCACATACTCGTTGCTCACCAGCACACCGCGCCCCTGCAATGCCGCCGCCAGCTGGCTGCTTTTGCCGCCGGGTGCGGCGCACAGATCCAGCACCCGTATCCCCGGCTGTACCCCCAGCAGCGGCGCTGCCGAAGAAGCCGAGGGCTCCTGCGAATAGAACACCCCCGCATGATGGTACGGATGCCGTCCGGGCTTAAAGTCCGGCTGATGCACCACAAAAGCCGCCTTGCAGAAGGGCGAGGGTTCCAGCGGAAAATCTGCCCTCTGCGCAAACTGCTCCGGCGTGGTGCGCAGCGCCGACACGGTGACCCCGCGCTCTGCCGTCTGCTGCGGGGCGGCATACAGCTGCTCGTACCGCTGGCCCAGCAGGGCACGTTCCCGCTGCTCAAAATATTCCGTAGGCATATTCTTTTCCTCCCATGGGATGTATAAAGCCGCCGGCTGCGGCCACACTATGGACTGTGAGGGCGGCCCCGCCCCCACAGCAACGACCGAAAGGAGCATTCACACCATGGAAAACCGCAGTGAGAACCGCAGTACCAATTGCAAGAACCAGACCTCTAACCGTACCAGCAGCAAGACCACCAACAGCGCCACCAACGAGCACAAGCACCCCAACCAGTACACCAAGGGTGCCGATGACGAGAGCGCCAAGAACTCCACCAACAGCCGTTCCAGCAACGCAAAAAACAGCCGCTGATGGCGTAAGCAGCATCTGACGGACCACAGATGCCAACAAGCAAAGCCCGCTGCCCTCCACCACTGGTTTCCAGTGCGGAAAGCAGCGGGCTTTCGCATTCTTATTTCTGGTCAGGGTCAAACTGCTGCCACAGCACCTCGAACAGCTGGTGCACGCGCTCCAGCTGTCCGTTCAGGTACAGCCAGCCCAACAGGCACTCGAAGCCGGTGGAGGCACGGTATTCCTCCGGGGAGGCGTGCTTGGCAACGCTGGCCTTGCTGGCATTGCGCCCGCGCTTGAACACGGCCAGCTCGTCCTCAGTGAACAGCGGCTCCAGCAGCTGCTCCTCTCTGAACTGCGCCTTGGCAGAGACATACTTGACCTTTTCGGCGTTCAGCTTTCCGGCAGAAAGGCGGTGGTGCTCCACCAGACGCTGACGCACCAGCAGCTCCAGCACGCTGTCCCCTACAAAGGCCAGCGCAAGCGGGCTGAGCTCCCGCGGGTCGATTTTTTCTGATTCGTTCATGCTGCTTTATCCTTAGAAGATATAGTCGAACTGATACTCGCCGATGAGGATGGTATCGTTCTCTTCCACGCCCTTCTGCACCAGCGCGTCCAGAATGCCGCTCTCGCCCAGCTGACGCTGGAAGAACTGCAGGCTCTCGTAGTCGTCCACGTTGCTGCCGGCCAGAATATACTCCAGCCACGGGGCATCCACGCTCCACACATGGGCTTCCATGCGCTGGATGGTGAAGTCGCGGCCGTTCTTCTTGGGCTCCGGCTTTTTGTACTCGGGGGTGAACACCGGCACCTGCGGGATATTCTTGAGGCGGTTGTACACGAGCCCCGGCAGCTGCTTTACGCCCTGCATGGTGGCGGCAGAGATGGGTACGAAGGTCAGGCCTTTGCCCTCCACATACTGGCGGAAGGTCTCGATCTGCTCCTCGGTGGCAAGGTCACACTTGTTGCCAACCACGATCTGCGGGCGCTCGGCCAGCACGGGGCTGAACTTTGCCAGTTCCTCGTTGATCTTTTCAAAGTCCTCAATGGGGTCGCGGCACTCGCTGCCGGAAACGTCAACGACGTGCAGCAGCAGACGGCAGCGCTCCACATGGCGCAGGAAATCGTGGCCCAGACCAATGCCCTCGCTGGCACCCTCGATCAGGCCGGGGATGTCGGCGCAGACAAAGCTTGCGCCCTCGCCCACCGACACAACGCCCAGCGTGGGCACAAGGGTGGTAAAGTGGTAGTTGGCGATCTTGGGCTTTGCCGCACTGATGGTGGAGATGAGGGTGGACTTACCCACGTTGGGGAAGCCGATCAGACCCACGTCTGCGATCAGCTTCAGTTCCAGCGTCACCTGAAGATCCTCGCCGGGCATACCGGGCTTTGCAAACTTGGGGATCTGGCGGGTGGGGGTGGCAAAGTGTGCGTTGCCGTAGCCGCCGCGACCGCCCTTAGCAATGGTGACCGGGGTGTGGTCGGACAGGTCTGCGATAACAAGGCCGCTCTCTGCATCCTTGATCACAGTGCCCAGCGGCACCTTGATGACCAGATTTTCGGCATTTTTGCCGTGGCACAGGCTTGCGCCGCCCTTGCCGCCCTCCGGGGCCACATACTTGCGCTTATAGCGGAAGTCCATTAGGGTGGACAGATGGTCGTCCGCCACAAAGATGATGTCGCCGCCCCGGCCGCCGTCGCCGCCGTCCGGGCCGCCTGCGGCCACGAATTTTTCGCGGTGGAAGCTCACCGCACCATCGCCGCCCTTGCCCGCATGGAGCCATATCGTGGCGATGTCGATAAAGTTAGTCTGTGCTGCCATACAGCCCCTCCTTAGCTTTATAGGCCTTTGCGTTTCAGCGCCCTCATCCGGCACTTCGTGCCACCTTCCCCCGACCGGGGGAAGGCTTGCAAACAGCGCTACACGAACGCATAGCCTTATTTCATCAAAAAGAGCCGGGCCACGAGGGTCCGGCTCTACGATTGCAGTTATTCAGAAAGAAGTTACTGCTTAACGCTGCACTTCTTGCCGCTCTTGCCCACGCGCTCGAAACGGACGGTGCCGTCCACCAGAGCAAACAGGGTATCATCGCTGCCCTTGCCAACGTTCTCACCCGGCATGATGTGGGTGCCACGCTGACGAACCAGGATGTTGCCGGCCAG
>ENA-ORCM01002637-ORCM01002637.1-human-gut-metagenome-genome-assembly--contig:-NODE-2637-length-12633-cov-8.357359_pt1 | contig 12633 bp, 11 predicted proteins | sample MGYA00242906_ERZ507928 | MGnify/ENA primary metagenome ERZ507928 (study PRJEB26167, sample SAMN06115497) | human gut metagenome | host: Homo sapiens | place: China:Shanxi | collected 2015-05-07...
GAAAAATGCATAAGGCAGAATGTTTTTCTGTTGGCAAAAACGTTCTGAAACTACAAAAAAGGAGAAAAGCGAATGTGACATAACAAAGAAATGCTGCTCCACTCATTGCTGCAACTGCTCCACCGATGGCACTTGTAATATGGTCATATCCCGGTGCGATATCTGTTACGATCGGTCCCAGTACATAGAACGGTGCGCCCATGCAGATACTCTGCTGTACTTTCATATTTGCAGCTACCTGATCAAGCGGCACGTGACCCGGACCTTCTACCATAACCTGTACGTTGTGATCCCATGCTCTCTTGGTCAGCTCTCCAAGTCTTACCAGCTCCTCGATCTGACATACGTCGGTGGCATCTGCCAGACAACCCGGTCTGCAGGCATCGCCCAGAGAAATGGTCACATCGTATTCCTCGCAGATATCAAGGATTTCATCGTAGTATTCGTAAAACGGATTTTCCTCTCCGGTCATGCTCATCCATGCAAATACCAGACTTCCGCCACGGCTTACGATATTCATTTTACGTTTGTGTTTTTTGATCTGTTCGATGGTTTTTCTGGTAATTCCACAGTGAAGTGTGACAAAGTCTACACCGTCTTCAGCGTGGAGACGGATGACATCAATGAAATCATGAGCAGTCAGTTCAGAGAGATCACGCTGGTAGTGGATCACGCTGTCGTACACCGGAACGGTTCCGATCATGGCAGGACATTCGTGTGTAAGTTTCTGACGGAATGGCTGTGTGTTGCCGTGACTGGAAAGGTCCATGATTGCTTCTGCACCGAGATCAACGGCTTTCATGACTTTCTGCATTTCGATATCGTAATCCTTGCAGTCCCTGGAGACACCGAGGTTTACGTTGATCTTTGTGCGGAGCATGCTGCCGACACCTTCCGGATTCAGGCAGGTGTGGTGTTTGTTGGCACAGATCGCAACTTTGCCTTCTGCGACCAGTTCCATCAATTTCTCAACCGGCATATGTTCTTTTTCTGCAACGGTTTTGATCTGCGGAGTTACAATCCCTTTGCGGGCAGCATCCATCTGTGTTGTGTAAGTTGTCATATAATATTTTCTCCTTTTATGTAAATGATAAGTGTTTGCATTGAGAGACGATAAATCCTGTGGTGGATTATCGTTAATTGATTCGTCCGAGCGTGTGATCAAGGGGACCGGAACCATGACCGAGGTTCATCTGCGATTTCAGAGCATCAGTGAGATACTGTTTGGAACGACTCACAGAAGCTTCGAGAGAAAAACCTCTGGCGAGGTTCGAGGCAATTGCGCTTGAAAGTGTGCAGCCGGTACCGTGAGTGTTTGGATTATCGACGCGTTCACCATGTATCCAGGTACTATGTCCGTTCGCATAAAGAAGATCGTTGGCATCATTAATACAGTGTCCGCCTTTCAGAAGGACGGAAACATGGAATGTTCCATAAAGTGCACGCGCTGCGTTTTCCATAGAAGCGGCATCTGTGATCTGCATTCCGGTGAGGGCTTCTGCCTCTGGAATATTTGGGGTGATGACCTCGGCGAGTGGAAAAAGCTCTTTCTGGAGAGTTTCTTCTGCGTCTTTGTTCATCAGGCGATGACCACTGGTAGATACCATGACGGGATCCAGAACGATGTGGCGGGCCTGATACTGACGCAGCTTGGAAGCTACGTGTCGCATGATTTCAGAAGAAGAGAGCATTCCGATTTTGACGGCATCCGGAAAAATATCAGTAAAAATGCAATCGAGCTGATTATCGAGAAATTCAGACGATGTTTCCTGAATGCCGTAAACACCGGTCGTATTCTGTGCAGTCAGGGCGGTGATCGCGCTCATTGCATAAACACCGTTCATAATCATTGTCTTGATGTCGGCCTGGATACCTGCACCACCGCTGCAGTCACTGCCGGCAATTGTTAATACAGTTTTCATAATGTTTTTGTCCTTATCATGTTTAGATATATTCAAAAGCTATATCGTTTTCAGCTGTTCGAGCAAACGTCTGACAGCGGAAGTTTTGTCTGCTGGTTTGAAAAGTCCGCTGATGACAGCTGCTCCGGCAATTCCGCTTCCGGCAAGGTATGGAAGATTGTCACTGTTTACACCGCCGATCGCCACGACAGGAATCTTTACGGCCTGACAGATCGCTTTCAGGGTTTCGATGGGAAGCTGTGATACATTGGTTTTGGTCGTACTTCCAAAGATGGCACCGCATCCGAGATAATCAGCTCCGGCAGCTTCGGCGGCAAGAGCTTCTTCAACATTATGGGCACTCCCGCCAATAATGAAATCTTTTCCAAGAAGATTTCGTGCTTTCTGGATGCCCATATCGGAAAGACCAACGTGAACACCGGAAGCACCGGATTTCTTTGCAAGATCCGGGCGGTCATTGATGATCAGAGGAACCTGATAACGATCACATAAATCTTTCAGAAGAGATGCTTCTGTCAGGATTTCTTCATCGGACATATGCTTTTCACGAAGCTGTACACAGGTAACGCCTGCTTTCAGAAGCTCCTCTGTGACAGAGAACAGTGTTTCACCTGGTTTCAGCCAGCTCCGGTCAGTGACAGCATATAAATTTAATTGTCTGGCATTGATTTTCATAGATTTGTCTCCGTGTCAAAAATTTTTTCATGAAAGCCAAAACTGCAATGACCGCGATCCATGCAAACAGGCTGCATAGCGGTGTGTCTAAAACTGAATGCTCAGCGTATGGTCTGCCCCAGTATAACACTGTAAATGCAGCCGCTAAAATTACGGCACACACTGCAAGCAGCAGCCAGCATTTTTCCAGACGATCCATCACTTCATCATGGGACAAAACAAAATATCCCACAAAAAATCCAGCCCCATAGATACCGAAACGGTATACCACAACCACTGGTGTGTTCAAAATCTGAGCTGCGCCCCAGATCACAATTGCAAACAGCACAAGAAATGGAATGTCCGCTTTCTCTCCCAGCTTCCATAATCTGTCTTTTTCCTCTCTGCGAACCCATACGAGCAATACCGAAAAAATCCATAACATCTGGATATACCATAGCGGTCCTATGCCGCTGACTGCCATGATGATAAATAAAACCGGTTTTGGAACTGCTGCCATCTGCTCTAATCCACCGCCGATCAGCAGATTGTAGTATCCTAAAATCCACCAGAACACCAAAAGCCCAAGGGTGGATGGAACCAATAATTTTCCCGTCCTTTTTTTTATAAATTCTTTTTCTGAGCGATGTTCCAGCTCATACCTTGCGCTCATTCCTGATATTACAAACAACAACAGCATAAACCATGGGTATACGATATACTGAAATGCATCCTGATACTGCACATCCGAAAATGGTCCGATCACTCCAAATGTTTCAATTCCATTGAACATATAAATAACATGATACAAAACCACAAGCACAACTGTGATCCATCTGATATTGTCTATGTATAACTTTCTCATATTTTTACCACCTTTGCAATTATTTTTAACATTATTATAAATTGCAGAAAATGGAAAATCCACCAGGTATCCTTAACAATACCGGATGGATTTCGTTAAAAATGAGGGCAGTTTTTTATCTTATAATTTTTTCATCATCCAGTCCGCAGACGCATAATGTCCATCCGCATATTTCATGTTATCTGGAAATGTGCCATATTTCTGGAATCCCAGTTTTTCATACAATGTAATTGCATTTTGATTATCCGAGATCACTTCAAGCTCCGCCTGTTCAAATCCAATCTCTTTTGCTGCTTTCAGCACTGTTTCCATCATGATTTTTCCAATACCATATCCGCAGAATTCCTGATATAAAGCAATTGCCACTTCGCATCTGTGCCGATATCTCTTATAGTTTCCAACCGGATTGAATGAACAGTTTCCGATATGTTTTCCATCCAACGTTGCAATTAACATTAAGGATCTGTCCGAATTCAGACAATTATTGATAAACGCTGTCTCCTGCTCCTGTGTCATGACAACTTCTTCCGGTTCCCGGATCAGATATGGTGTTTCCGCTGTGGTGACTTTTAAGTACGTGATTAAATCTTCTGCATCTTCCGGCGTTGCATTTCTCAGTACAATCGTCCGATTACTTTTATCCTTGATTTCAACCGGTTCAAATTTCATGTCCAAACCACCTTTCCAAAGTTTCCTTTGCACCATTATGATACCAACGATCATAAGATGCAAATCTTTCCCCCAAAATTTTCACTAATTATAATTTTATTATTTTACTCTACAAAAAAGTTGAAGTAAACAGCCAATTTTTCTTGCTTCCAATATAATTTCTGTGTTACAATGACTAAAAGCATATTTTACAAAATCTTCATGACATTTTTGTCATCTATATTCTAAGAACGACAGATTAACCCAAAATAATCTGCGTACTTCATTCGTATCTATGCTTTTTGTTACCCATCAACAATTGAAAAGCAGGAGACGAAATGAACTTGGAATCATAAACAGTTGTTATTCTCCTGCAAGCAAAGAACCGTTTTAAACATAGGCTGTTCTGCCACATATCAGAAGGAATCAATTTTGGCAAAATGTAAAAGAAACCGTAACAGAGCAAAGCGAAACTTCACCGTTAAAACACCGACAGCAAACAGGAACTATAAGGACACCGTTTTTCGTATGTTATTTTCTGACCGGAAGAATCTGCTCTCACTTTACAATGCGGTCAATCAAAGTGATTATAAAAACCCGGAAGAGTTGGAAATTGTGACATTAGGAAATGCTATTTATATGGGAATGAAAAATGATCTGGCATTTATTTTAGACATGAATCTCTATCTTTATGAACATCAGTCTACAGTAAATCCCAATATTCCTCTTCGGGACTTGTTTTATATTGCAGCGGAATACCAGAAACTCATCGACCGGAAATCGTTATATTCATCTGCAATTCAAAAGATTCCGACTCCCGGCTTTTTTGTTTTTTATAATGGAATAGAGCCGTTAGAGGACTGTTGCATCAGCCGGCTGTCAGATGCTTTTTTACATACCGGAGCAGAACCGGCATTGGAACTGATTGTGACAACATTAAATATCAATGAAGGACATAATTGCGAATTAATGCAGCATTGCCGAAAATTAAAGGAGTATGCGCAGTATGTAGCGAAAGTCAGAAAGTATGCAGAGCAGCTTCCGTTGGAGGATGCTGTGGAACGAGCGGTTACAGAATGCATCCGGGAGAATATACTTGCTGATTTCCTGAAAAAGAATCGTGCGGAGGTAGTTGCGATGAGTATTTTCGAATATGATAAAGTGGAAGAAGAAAAGAAACTTCGCAAAGCGGAGTTTGAGGCAGGGGTGGAACAAGGTGAAAAGCAGGCATCTGTTAAAGCAGCAACCCGGATGCTCCAGATGGGTAGCTTTTCTTTGGAGCAGATAGCAGAAATTTCAGGATTATCTGTGGATGAAATCAAAGGATTAACAGAATAAATTTATTTAAAAATTAATGATAATATTTTTCAAGAGGATAACCGGAACTTGGTTATCCTTATTTTTGTGCTATAATCCCGATTAGACACGACTAACTTGCGTGAAAGAAGGAGAACATGGAAATATGAAAAAGGAAACAAAGAAAACAATTGTTGAGTTTAAGGACGTAGTCCGTACTTATGGGGAAGGAGAAGCACTGCAATATGCAGTCAATCATGTGAACTTTACGATTAACGAGGGAGAATTTGTGGTGATTTTAGGACAGTCAGGAGCAGGAAAATCGACGGTACTAAATATGTTAGGGGGAATGGACCAGCCAACAGAGGGACAGGTTATCATTGATGGAGAAACTGTCTCAGAGATGAATGATAAACAGTTATCGGATTTCCGGGCAGATAAAATAGGATTTATTTTTCAGTTTTACAATCTGCTGCCAAGTCTTACAGCATATGAAAATGTAGCATTGACCAGAAGTATAGTAAAAGATGCAGAAGATCCGGGAAAAATGTTAGAGGCAGTTGGCCTTGCTGATCATAAGAATAAATTTCCAGCGCAGCTATCCGGTGGAGAGCAGCAGCGTGTCTCCATTGCAAGGGCATTATCCAAAAAACCACGGATTATTCTTGGAGATGAACCTACCGGAGCACTGGATTCAGAAACGGGAGTGATTGTATTGCAGCTGTTGCAGAAATGCAGCAGGGAAAATCAGGATACAGTCATTCTGGTAACTCACAACGCAGATATTGCAAAATGTGCAGATAAAGTCATTCATATGAAAAACGGAAAAATACGTGAAATTGCGGAAAATGAACACCCACTGGATGTAGAGGAGGTGGAGTGGTAATGCTATTTCGCAAAATGCTGCGTGACTACAAGGCCAATTTTGGAGCCTTCTTTTCGGTTTTTCTGCTTGCAGCACTGGCAATGGCACTGTTCTGTACATTTGAAGGCCATGTTTTGTCACAGAAAGTTGCAAGAGAGAATTATCACAAAGAATGTAATCTTTCCGATATCTGGATGTATGGAGAAGGCTTTTCCGATGATGAGCTTGATACCGTAGGAAACCTTGATTTTGTAAAAGATGCACAGCTTCGTATGTCCGTGACCGGAAGTGCACCGGATTGTGATGGCGCGCAGGTGGATATTTATTTAGAACGTGAAAACCTTGTAGATACACCATATTATATTTCGGGAGAACCTTTTGAACCGACAGATACAAATGGTGTCTGGCTTGCCAATGCATTCGCAAAACTCCGGAACATTAAAGTCGGAGATGATTTTACCATTGAATACAACGGAATTACATTTACCAGAAAGGTAAAGGGCCTGATAGAGAGCGCAGAGTATGAATTCCGTGAGGCAGATGGCGATGCGGATATGTATCTTGAAAATATTGCCATTGCATATATGTCCTATGATGCATTTCCAATCCGCGATTACATCAATCATATGATTGATACTGGAAAAATCACCTGGAAGGATGTTAAGAAAAATACCACTGCTTTAGATGAAAAAGTAGAGCAGTTAAAAGAGGCAGGACTTACAGAAGATGACATTACCCAGGAAATGTTAGGTCAGATGATAGATAAAGTCAGCGATGAAAAGCTTGCCAAAATAATGCCGTATACCCAGATGATTATTGTAACCACCGATGGCGGCGGGCTTGCTCATGAAGAGGTTTTGACAGAAAGCATCGACCATGAATATTCAGCCATTGTAGACAGAAAATCCATTCCGGGACTGGCAAGATTAGACAGTGAATTAGAACAACATCAGTCATTTTCCTATTTATTTGTCATTATATTTGTGGGAATCGCAATCTTAGTAATTGCAACATCCATGGGAAGAATGGTAGAACAGCAGCGTACCCAGATAGGAACCATGAATGCCCTTGGTTTGAAACGGCATAAAATCATGCTGCATTATATCAGTTTCAGTCTTGTTGTTTCGGTAGTTGGAGTCGTTCTTGGACTGTTGGCAGGAACTTTGTGGGGAAGCCCGGCAGTCATTAGTATGTTTGCAAACTGGTATATCGTGCCGGGTCTGCATTCGGTATTCCATCCGATGTATTTTATCATTGCAGCAGGCATTGTGGCAGTATGTGTGCTTGCATCCTATATGAGCTGCCGGAAACTGCTTCGTATTAAACCGGCAGAAGCATTACGGCCGGCAGCACCGAAGAAAGGAAAGAACTGTATTTTTGAAAAATTGCCATTCTGGGAAAAACTTTCTTTTACCAGCCAGTATAATCTCAGGGATATTTCCAGGGCAAAACTGCGCAGCTTTATGTGTGTGATCGGAACAGCAGTAGGCATGCTGCTTATGGTATATGCGGTTGGCTGTAATGAGCTGCTGGGAAGCATGGTGGAAATCAATTTTAACCGTGTGAGTGCAGGAGAGTATCAGATTAAATTCTCTGAGGATGCTAAGACGGAAGATGTCGATGCCATGGCGGAGAAACTGGATGGCGAAGCAGTGATGGTAAACCAGATAGAGGTGGCAAAGAAGAAAAATGCTCCATCAGAAGAAAAGAAGAAAGAGACCATCACAGTATTAGAAGGAAAGAATCTCTATAATATACTGGATTTAAATAATCAGGTGGAAAATCTGACGCCGGGAACCGTTGGAATCAGCCGCAAGCTGGCGGAAGAGCTTCGTGTGGAAAAAGGAGATACCATTTACTGGCATCTTTATAGTAAGAATACCTGGTATGAAGCAGAAGTCGGAATAATTTACCGAAGCCTTGAATCCCAGGGAATCGCATATCTGAGAGAAGACTATGAGAAAACAGGGGCAGAATATACACCGGGATTTCTGATGACAAATGAAAGAGCGGCAGAAGAAAAAGCTGACCTTAGTTATGTAACCGGGGTGAACAGTAAAAGTGAGATGCAGGCGGCGTATGAAAACAGCATGTCGGTAATCAATATGATGGTTGTTATGATGGCGGTATTTTCAATACTTATGATAGTTGTGGTATTGTATAATTCCGGAGTCCTTTCCTTTCATGAAAGAGTAAAAGAATTTGCAACATTAAAGGTACTGGGTTTACGATCTTCTAAAATAAGAAAAATACTGAGCATACAGAATCTGTGGCTGAGCATCATCGGAATCCTTATTGGAGCACCGCTTGGAAATGTGTCATTAAATGCAATGATAAATACCAATGGAGAGAATTTCGATTATAATCTGTCACTGGCACCGGTGGATTATATCATAGCCGGTATTCTGGTTATGATAATTTCGATGCTGGTAAGCTTTATGTTCTCAAAACGAATCCGCAGTCTCAATATGGTAGAAACCTTAAAAGGTGTAGAGTAAGCGGAGAATAAGTGGATGAATAGACCTTTTCTTTTCAGAACCCTTGTGGTATTCTGAGAGAAAAGGTCTTTGTATATGGAAAGAACCTATGAAAAAGATACAGGAGAGAGAAAAATGCCAGTTTTTGACTTTAGTAATGCACCGGGCGGGAAGAAGACAGAGTCCGTATGCACTTATACAACTTTTCAGTCCAATGAGAAAGAGAAGACAGCGGATGAGCCGATACTTGTTCTTGACAATCAGAGCCGTCAGTGGAAACATCATTCCGGAGGAGTGTTTGCAAACCAGAGCCAGCAGACTGCTTTTGAATTTAAAGAGGAAAGCGAGACTTACAGCGCAGATATTTTAAAAGTAGATGCACGTTTCGTCAGCCTGATTAAATGGCTGGGAGAAAATCATATCAGTGTGCGCCTTTCCGGAGAAAACCGGGAAGACGGGTATGCTGTATACAAGATTCGGGAGACAACCTTTGGTGCAGGAACCAAATTGTCTGCAGAGGATGGATTTTTACAGTTTATGATAGAGAGACTTCTTGCCAGCAGTGCACCGACAGAGGAAATGGACGAGGAAGAGGAGGATGAAAATGGAGATGATATGAAGCTGACCAGCTTACAGAGCATTTCCGATTTTATGACCTGCGCCGGCAGAACCATGCCGGATAATATCCGTCTCTGGGCGAGAAGAAACCTTGCAGTAGCACGCTCCCATGAGGTATCACCGGAGGAACGCCGTCATGCCCAGAGAGCATTGTCAATTATGATGAATATCCAGTGGAAGAGCAATTATTTTGAGGCAATTGATCCGGTAGAAGCAAGGAAGATTCTGGATGAAGAGTTATATGGCATGGAGAAAGTAAAACAGCGTATCATGGAAACCATCATTCAGATTAACAGAACCCATACCCTGCCGGCATATGGACTGCTTCTGGTGGGACCGGCAGGAACCGGAAAATCCCAGATAGCCTATGCGGTAGCAAGAATCTTAAAGCTGCCCTGGACAACACTGGATATGAGTTCCATCAATGACCCGGAGCAGCTGACCGGAAGCTCCCGCATTTACGCCAATGCAAAGCCGGGAATTATCATGGAAGCATTTTCCATGGCAGGAGAATCCAATCTGGTATTTATTATCAATGAGTTGGATAAAGCAGCATCCGGCAAGGGAAATGGAAACCCGGCAGATGTGTTGTTAACCTTGTTGGATAACCTTGGATTTACCGACAACTATATGGAATGTATGGTTCCGACCGTGGGAGTTTATCCGATTGCTACTGCTAACAATAAAGCCGATATCAGTGCACCGATTTTATCCCGTTTTGCAGTAATTGATATCCCGGATTATACATCAGAAGAAAAGAAGATTATCTTCTCCCGGTTTGCACTGCCGAAGGTATTAAAACGAATCGGCCTGCATCAGGGAGAGTGTGTTGTAACAGAGGATGGACTGGATGCAATCGTAGAGCAGTTTAAACATACTTCCGGTATCCGTGATTTAGAACAGGCAGCGGAACATTTAGCAGCCAATGCCCTTTATCAGATCGAAGTAGACCATGTGCCATCCGTAACCTTTGATGCTGAAAATGTGAAGAAGCTGTTTGTGTAAAAGTGATTGGTAAGGAGAATAAGGATGAGCGGATATTTAATCAAAGATACAACAAAAGAAGAACGTGAGGCAATTGTTGCAGAATCCTTGGGAAATATTTCTGCAACCTGCGATGGATGCAGTGCCGGAATCGTGGAAATGTATCAGGCATACATTGATGGAGAGAAGGAACTCTGGGAGATTAATATGGAATTCAATGCCCGGTATGTAACCGGCATGGAAGGACCGGAACGCCGGGGATGCCCGATGGAATAAAGGCGGTTTACATAATATAAAGGAGAAGGAAAAATGAGCAAAGAAAAAACAGAATACAGATTTAGCGTGCATGCGGCACCGGCAGTGATTAACCAGGTGATTCAGAATTATCTGGCAGCCAACCAGTATGTACAGATGCCAAAGCCAAATGCCAATTATTATTTCTTTAATGACCCGTGGATGAAGGGAAAACGTTCTATAGAATATTACATTCATGGAACAGAGGTGATTGTGCTGGCATATATGGGAACTTTTGAGAAACCAAGAGGGCTGGAAGGCTTTGTAGGTGCCATTCCAAAGAAATCTTTCCGGGATGATTTAGAACCGCTGTTTGTAGAACTGCATCGCATTGATATGATGGGTATGGCACCACAGCAGGGAATGCCAATGCAGCAGGGAATGCCAATGCAGCAGGGAGCACCGATGCAGCAGGGCATGCCACCACAGCAGGGGTATATCCCGCCACAGAACAGTGCCAATCAGTTTGTGGAGAAATCCAGAAAGACAAGGGAGAACTGGACGATTGCAGGTTTTGTAATCAGCTTGGTGGGACTGCTGTTATCCTTCTTTGGTATTACATACGGAGCAATTATAATTGTGCTGGAATTCTGGTGTGGATTCCAGGGCTTACAGACGAAGAAAAAAGGACTTGCAATTGCAACCATTGTGCTGGCGGGAATTAGTGTACTGCTTTTAATTCTGTCAATCGTGTATACTGCAAGCCATCCGGTGAGAAGTTACAGATACTATTAAAAGGAAACGTAAAATAAAAGAAGAGAGGTGACGGAGATGAAAATAGCTGTATTACACGGAGCAATTATTAATGCCGGCGATTTTTTGATAAAGAACCGGGCAATTTCATTACTGAAATATTTTTATCCAGACAGTGAAATCGTGGAATATTATCGAAATCAGAGTCTGGAAGAAAAACTTCCAGAAATAAATGCCTGCGATATTTTAGTGTTTGCCGGTGGACCTGGATATTGTAATGGATTTTATCCAAGGATGGCACCAGTTACAGATGATTTAAATAAAATTAAAATCCCAGTTATGCTCCTTGGCATGGGATGGTGGGAACACAATTCAGATGTGGTCAGCCAGTATAGTTATCAATTTGAAGAACCTATGAGGGCACTGTTTCAGAAAGCAATGGAAAAAGGCCTGAAGATGGGATGCAGGGATATTGCAACCGTGAATGTATTGCGCAACAATGGTTACGATAATATAGCGATGACAGGTTGTCCGGCATGGTATGATTTGGAACATATTGGAATTACAAGATATACCGGAAAAGGGCTGACATCCAGTAGAAAAATCTGTATTTCGGATTGCGGAAACATGGAGAATTGGGGTCTGGCAGTAGAATTGACCCAGTTTGTAAGAAGATTCTTTGGAAACTGTGAAATATATTTTGTCTGCCATAGAGGCTTCCCGGATGCAAGGCTTGGAATAGAACCAATTATGAAGGAACTGAATGTGCATTTTATGGATATATCAGGCAGTGATGAAGGATTTAAAGTATATGATGACTGCGATTTACATATCGGATTTCGTGTACATGCTCATATCTATAACCTTTCCAGAAGAAACCTCTCCATATTACTGGAAGAAGATGCAAGAGGAAGCAGTCTTAATGCAACATTGGGACTGCCTGAGATTAAGACAAAGTATCTTCAGGTAGAAAATGGAGCATTACAGTACCATATCAATGACAAGATAATTTACCAGGTGGAGGATGCGCTTCTTAATCTTGCAGAGAATCATTATTGCAGCTTGGAAAATGCATATCGCATGATGAATCAGTATTTTGAAAATATGAAACGTCACATTTTATCCATTAAGGATATTATATAAGAATGAAAATAAAAGAGATAACCCCGGTGTCAGTGATGCCGGGGCTATTTTACGCAAGAAGCTGCTGCAGGCAGGCACTACAGACCGGTAACAGGAGGAAAAACCAATTCCAAACCTAAACGGTGGAACAATAACAGACAATGATGGTAAGGGTTATATACCTGAACCATATAA
>ENA-ORCM01002644-ORCM01002644.1-human-gut-metagenome-genome-assembly--contig:-NODE-2644-length-12619-cov-4.508212_pt1 | contig 12619 bp, 6 predicted proteins | sample MGYA00242906_ERZ507928 | MGnify/ENA primary metagenome ERZ507928 (study PRJEB26167, sample SAMN06115497) | human gut metagenome | host: Homo sapiens | place: China:Shanxi | collected 2015-05-07...
ATGGAAAACATTGCAAATTTAAGCAGCAAGCAGGGTGGTGAGAACGAGAAGTTAATTTTTAAAGTAATGAAGCGTGGTGAAAAGCTGAAGGTCGCTGAAGCAAAAGAAGAAGCGGATTTAGTTGATTTTGGTATGCGTTATGATCTGACTGTTCCGTTAGTTCGTTTTTATTCGAATAATGCAAATGATCTTCCATCTCCGTTTAAGGCGATTCAGATGGGAAATGTCTGGAGAGCTGACCGCCCGCAGCGTGGACGTTATCGTCAGTTTATGCAGTGTGACATCGATATTATCGGAGAGCCGACGAACCTTGCAGAGATTGAGCTGATCTTAGCAACGACTACAACGATCGGAAAACTCGGATTTAAGAATTTCGAGATCCGCATCAATGAGCGCCGGATCTTAAAGGCGATGGCAGCATACAGTGGATTTGCAGAGGAAGATTTCGATACTGTATTTATCATCTTAGATAAGATGGACAAGATCGGACTTGACGGTGTGGCAGAGGAACTTGAAAAAGAGGGCTATGCAAAAGAGTCGATCGAGAAATATCTTGCACTTTTTAAAGGTGTTGAGGAAGCAGAAAACGGCATCAAATACCTTGCAAAGACTTTGGAGGGATATTTAGATCCTGAGGTGGAGCGTAATCTTTTAGAGATCATCGATACCGTGGAGGGTGCAAAGGCGGCTTCCTTTAAAATGGTATTTGACCCGACTTTGGTTCGTGGTATGAGCTACTATACCGGAACCATTTTTGAGATCTCCATGCCGGAGCTTGGCGCAGCCTGTGGCGGCGGTGGACGTTATGATAAGATGGTTGGCAAATTTACCGGACAGGATGTGCCGGCATGTGGATTTTCCATCGGTTTTGAGCGTATCATCCTTCTTCTGATGGAGAGCGGATTTACGGTTCCGACACAGCGTCCGAAAGTTGCATACCTGATTGAAAAGGGATGCCCTGCAGAAAAACTCGGCGAGATCATCGGAAAGGCACAGGAAGAACGTGCGGCAGGCAAACAGGTGCTGGTTGTCCGCATGAACAAGAATAAAAAATTCCAGAAGGAAAAATTAGACGCCGAGGGATATAAAGAAATCATTGAGTTTTTCAATAAATAAAGTTCATTGACAGAGTGAATGATCTCTTTGAGATCATTGAGTTTTTTAATAAGTAAAAAGGAAAGAGGATTGCAGTAATGGCAGAATCAATGAAAGGCTTACACAGAAGCTATAGATGTACCGAGGTTTCAAATCAGAATATCGGTGAGACCGTAACCGTCATGGGATGGGTACAGAAGAGAAGAAATTTAGGAAGTCTGATCTTTATCGACTTAAGAGACCGTTCGGGTATCTTACAGCTCGTATTTAACGAAGAGAGCGTCGGCAAAGAGGGATATGAGAAGGCAGAGCGTTTAAGAAGTGAGTATGTGATCGCGGTAACCGGAAAAGTTGAAAAACGTTCCGCAGCAGTGAATGAGTCTTTAAAGACTGGTGATATCGAAGTGATCGCAACCGATATCCGCATCTTATCCGAGGCAGAGACACCTCCATTCCAGATCGAGGAGAACAGCCAGACCAAAGATGAAGTCCGTTTAAAATACCGTTATTTAGACCTGCGCAGACCGGATATCCAGAAGAACCTGATGCTCCGCAGCAAAGTTGCATATCTGATGCGTGACTTTATGGCAAAAGAGGGATTCCTTGAGATTGAGACTCCGATGTTATGTAAATCAACACCGGAAGGTGCAAGGGATTACCTGGTACCGAGCCGTGTCCATCCGGGACATTTTTATGCACTGCCGCAGTCACCGCAGCTTTACAAACAGCTTTTAATGTGTTCCGGTTACGACCGTTATTTCCAGATCGCAAGATGTTTCCGTGATGAGGATCTTCGTGCAGACCGTCAGCCGGAATTTACACAGGCAGATATGGAACTTGCATTTGTGGATGTGGAAGATGTATTAGATGTCAACGAGAGACTGCTTAAATATATTTTCAAGGAAGCAATCGGTGTGGATGTGACACTTCCACTGCCAAGAATGCCATGGCAGGAAGCAATGGATCGTTTCGGTTCCGATAAGCCGGATACACGTTTTGGCATGGAACTCTGTGACGTATCCAAAGTTGTAGAGGGCTGCGGATTCTCCGTATTCACAGGAGCACTCGAAAATGGTGGTTCCGTCCGTGGTATCAACGCAAAAGGACAGGCCGGCATGCCGCGTAAAAAGATCGACAAACTGGTGGAATTTGCAAAAGGCTACGGTGCAAAAGGACTTGCTTACCTTGCAGTGAATGAGGATGGCAATTACAAATCTTCCTTTGCAAAATTCATGACAGAGGACGAGTTAAAGGCACTTGTTTCTGCAATGCAGGGAGAGCCGGGAGACTTATTATTATTTGCAGCAGACAAAAACAAGATCGTATGGAATGTACTTGGAGCGCTTCGTCTTGAACTTGCGAAAGAATTAGATCTGCTTGATCCAAACCAGTACAACTTTTTATGGGTAACAGAGTTCCCGCTGTTAGAGTGGTCTGACGAGGAAAACCGTTTTATGGCAATGCACCATCCGTTTACCATGCCGATGGAAGAGGACTGGGACAAGATCGATTCTGATCCGGGCAGTGTGCGTGCAAAGGCATATGACATCGTATTAAACGGTACAGAGCTTGGCGGTGGTTCCGTCCGTATCCATCAGGATGACATTCAGGAGAAGATGTTTGAGGTGCTTGGATTTACCAAAGAACGCGCACATGAGCAGTTCGGATTCCTGTTAGATGCATTCAAATACGGTGTTCCGCCACACGCAGGATTGGCTTATGGACTTGACCGTCTGGTTATGCATATGGTACACGCAGATTCCATCCGTGATGTCATTGCATTCCCGAAAGTAAAAGATGCATCCTGTCTGATGACACAGGCACCTGGAATCGTGGATAAAAAACAGTTGGAAGAACTGGGACTTGAAGTTGAGGAAGTGTCAGAAGAATAAGTAAAAATCTGGCAGGGCGTCGCATGGCGCCCTGTTTTTGCTTACTTATTGGAAAATATATTATGGGGGAAAATATGGGAGAGGAAGTTAAGAAAAATGAGTCATGGGATGCCAGATGGCTCACCATACCGGAGTTTGCCGATGCCTTGCCCGTTAATCTCTTTCACAAAGAACAGGTCCAGCCAGCTTTTGAAGGAGAAAAAACGGCAGAATTTCAGAATGTCCATGTGTTTGTGCGCGGGCATTTTACTTTAGAGCGTGCGCAGAAGATTTTCTGCAGGGTCACAGCCGATGATCATTATAAGGCATATCTGGATGGAAAATTTATGGGGGAAGGGCCTGCAGCGGCATATCATACAAAGTATTATTACAATGTTCTGGAACTGGGGACATTTGCTGCCGGGGAGCATGTGCTGGCACTCCATCTGTATTATCAGGGACTTGTGAACCGTGTGTGGAACAGCGGGGATCTGCGTTTTGCCTTTGCGGCGGAGCTGTGGGATGAAAAGGGAAAGGAGATACCGGTTTCTTTTTGCTTTTTGAAAACGGATTGTTATGAGGGAGAGACAGTCGGATACGAGACACAGTTTTTGGAAAATTTTGACATCCGGAAATACCCGTATGGGTGGAAAAATACCGGGTTTGATGCGGACGGCTGGGAGAAACCCGTTCCGGCGGTGTGGGCAGATTATACGCTAACGAAGCAGCCAACGGAGATGCTCTCTTACATGGAATATCAGTTGGGGACTATAAAGCTGCACGCTGGTAATGAGCATCCACTAGAACCGACAAAGCTGCACTCTGATGCCGTACAGCCATTGGAACCGGCAAAGCTAGAGCACAAGTGTGCAGATCATAACGGTCACATACATCAGATCACACCGTCCGTGATAAGACAAGATCCCGATGGTTCGATGCTTCTGGATGCGGGCGAGGAGATCACAGGCATGATCCTGCTCACTGCGGAGGGGAAAGACGGCGATCAGGTGAAGTTGTTTTACGGGGAGGAACTGGACGGGAAGGGCAGTGTGCGCTATGACATGCGGTGCAACTGCTGTTACAGAGAAATCTGGACGCTGGCGGATGGCAGATGTGAGTTTGATCCGTATGATTACAAGGGATTCCGGTATGTTAAGATCGTGCCGGACGGGGGCGTTAAACTGTCGGATATCCGTTTTCTGGTAAGGCATTATCCGATGGATGAATCACTTTGTGAGTTAAAGACAGAGGAGAAAACATTAGAAAATATTTTTCAAATCTGCAAAAATGCAGTGCGTCTTGGAACACAGGAGAATTATGTGGACTGCCCGACGAGGGAAAAAGGTCAGTACTTAGGGGATGCGGTCGTGACGGCGCACGCGCAGGTACTTTTGACCGGAAAGACGGATATGCTGTTAAAATGCATCGATCAGTTTGCACAGACAGCGAGGGTCTGTCCGGGACTGCTTGCGGTTGCGCCGGGCGGCCTGATGCAGGAGATTGCAGATTTTTCACTGTTGTATTCGCAGCTCCTTTTGCTGTATTATCGTTTTACCGGGGAGAAAGAGACGGTGGACCGTTATTATGGAATCGCAGATGGGATTTTAAAACATTTTTCGCAGTATGCGAGGGAGGACGGTCTGTTAGAGCAGGTCGCTGACAAATGGAATCTTGTGGACTGGCCGGAAAATCTGCGGGATGGATATGATTTTCCACTGACGAGACCTGTGGTGGCGCCAGGCTGCCATAATGTGATCAATGCACTCTACATCGGGGCGATGGAGACACAGAATACGCTGGCAGAGATCTGTGGCAGGGAAATGCCGTATCAGACGAAAGAAATTAAAAAAGCATACCGGAACGCTTTTTACCGGGAAAAGACAGGACTTTTAGCGGACAGCGAGACGAGCAGCCACGCGGCACTGCATTCGAATGTTTATGCGATGTACTTTCATTTACTGCCAGAAGCGGACGAAGAGAAAATACTGACGTTTATGAAACAGAAGGGATTTTCCTGCGGCGTGATGCTGAGCTATTTTGTGCTGCGTGTGTTCGCAGAACGCGGACAGTACGATATGGTGTATGAGCTGCTGGTCAATGAGGGCGAACACGGATGGGTCAATATGCTGCGCGAGGGCGCAACGACCTGTTTTGAGGCCTGGGGGAAAGACCAGAAATGGAATACCAGCCTGTGTCACCCCTGGGCATCTGCACCAATCCCGATTTTGATTGAAGAGATCGCGGGTGTACATATAGACGCGGCAGAGAAGGGTGGATATTACTGGACACCGCACATCCCAAAGGAAATCAGAGAGTTCCGCCTCTGTGTGCCGGTGAAAGGGAAAAAAATCATTGTCGAAAAGAAAATGGGGGAAGAATATGCAGTTATCAGAGAAGACAAAGAATAATTTAAAAGGCGTTATGCCGATTACAAAAGAGGAGCGCGAGGATGCGCTGGCATCTGCCTGCATGCAGGTAAAGCGTGTTCTGCCGGAATTTACGACAAAATTTCAGAATGCATACAGTGAAAATGGATTTTACCGTCCAATCGACAACGTGGAGTGGACGACGGGATTCTGGACGGGGGAGATCTGGCTTGCCTATGAATATGGCGGGGGGGACGTTCTGTTAAAGGCGGCAGAGATCCAGATGCAGGATTTCCTGCACCGGATCGAGCAGAAGATCTGTGTGGATCATCATGATATGGGATTTTTGTATACACCATCCTGTGTCGCAGGTTATAAGCTGACCGGTTCCGGGACGGGAAAAAGAGCGGCGCTCCTTGCGGCAGACCAGTTAAAGAGCCGTTTTCAGGAAAAGGGAGAATTTATCCAGGCGTGGGGCGCTATGGGAGAGCCGGAAAATTACAGGCTGATCATAGACTGTCTGCTCAACGTACCGCTGCTTTACTGGGCGTCACAGGAAACGGGAGATGAGAGTTACCGTCAGATCGCTGACCGGCATGTACATACCACACTTGAAAATGTGATCCGCCCGGACTTTTCGACCTGGCATACATTTTTCTTTGATCCGGTAACTGGAAATCCGGATCACGGGGCAACCTGTCAGGGCTACCGGGACGGTTCTGCCTGGGCGAGAGGCCAGGCGTGGGGAATTTACGGAACGGCACTCGCATACCGCTATACAAAAAGAGAGGAATACAAATATATTTTCCGTGGTGTCAGTAAATATTATATAGAGCATCTGCCGAAAGATCTCGTACCGTACTGGGATCTGGAGTTTTCGGATGGTGATGCACAGCCGAGGGATTCTTCCTCCGCCTCCATTGCAGCGTGCGGAATGCTTGAGATGGCAAAATACTTATATGATGAGGAGGCGGCATTTTACCGGGATCTTGCGGAAAAATTTATTGGTTCTGTATACCGGAACTATGCGGTAAAAGATTTTGAAAAATCCAACGGGATCGTACTGCACAGCACATATTCGAACCGTTCGCCGTATAATACCTGCAATCCGTGCGGTGTGGATGAGTGCAATAGCTGGGGCGATTATTTTTACATGGAGGCGCTGACGAGGCTGCAGAAAGACTGGCAGATCTACTGGTAAAGGGGAAGAGATGGAATTTTACAGGATAAATGCGCAGATGCTCCCGAAAGTAAATTTTGTGGATGAGACAGAGATAAGACCGCCTTATGTCCACCGGAAACGCAGGGCGGGAGAACAGATCTTATATTTTATCCGGCACGGGGAGATGCATCTGCTTGAGGACGGAAAGCCTCTGATCTTAAAGCCGGGGGATGTCTGTCTGCTGGATAAGGATCGCACGCATGAGGGAACAAAGGCGACGACCTGCAATTATTATTATGTACATTTCATGCATGGGGAGATGGAACTGGTCGATGCAAAAGAAGAGGAAGTCGCCAGGCAGCAGTTTGAATGCCGGAGAAAGGCGATGGCAAAGGAGCCGTGTGAGCCTTATGGAAGTTATGATGAGAGTGAGATCTGGCTGCCGAAATACTGGCATATCAAAAAAGTCACCGACCAGATCCACATTGATGAGCTGATCAAGCAGGCGATCGCGGAGGATTACAGCACGTTTGAGAATCATAAGATCCTCTGTGCCTGCCGGATACAGGAGGCGTTGATCGAGATCGCGCGCTGTTTTGCGACAGCGGAACGCGAAAGGACTGCAGGCGGGTTCCCGGAAAGCTATTATAAAGTCCAGAAAATACAGGAATGGCTGAATGCGTCTTATGCGGCAGACATTTCGGGGGAGCGGTTAGAGGAGGAGTTTGACGGCAATTTTGATTACATGAACCGCATCTTTAAGCGCGTGACCGGACAGACCATTTTCCAGTATCTGACGGCAGTCCGCATGGAACATGCCAAGCGTCTGATCGCGCAGACGACGATGCATACCGGGGTGATCGGCCAGGAGGTCGGCTACCCGGATGAATATTATTTCAGCAAAGTGTTTAAGCGCAATGTCGGGATGTCACCGCGCGCCTACGCAGATTCTCTGTCAAAAAATAAATCATGAAAAGTCGCTAAAAGACAAAAAGTGTCACTATTCTCCATTGTATCATACCTCTGTTTTTTACTATGATGTGTTTAAAAGAAAACATAGACCGTAGTAAAAATGGAGGTATTTTTTATGATTATGAATAAAACAGAACTGTTATTAAGTGAGGGATGGAAGTTTCATTTTGGAGAATGTGAGGAGGCATGGTATCAGGAATATGACGATCGTGCATTTGAGCGTGTCATGCTGCCGCATGACTGGGCAGTGGATTATCCTTTTTCAAAACAATATTCCAGCGGCACCGGATATCTCACGGGCGGGATCGGCTGGTACCGGCTGCATTTTTATCTGCCAGAGGAATATCAGGGGAAATCGATCCGTCTGGTATTTGACAGTGTGTATAAAAACAGCCAGGTGTGGGTCAACAGTTATTATCAGGGAAAACACCCGTATGGTTACACCGGATTTTCCTATGATATCTCTGGGATCGCACATTTTGGGGAGCAGGAAAATGTGGTCAGTGTGAAAGTGACGCACACGGACATTGCGGATTCGAGATGGTACACGGGAAGCGGGATCACGCGGAAAGTCACTCTTGTGGTGGAAGAACAGGTGCATCCGGCAGAATATGGCGTGACGTTTGTGACAGAGAAACTTGTGGCCGATGGTAGAGGACTTACAGCAGTGCAGGATGCCGGGGGAGATATTTCGAAGGAAAAGAACCAAAGCACAGAGGATAACGCCGACATGCACAGGGAGGCAGGGGAAGATATCCACGAGGAAAAGAACTGGGGCAACGAGGAGGGGGGAGAAAATCAGGCAACAGTCCTGATCCGCCACGAGATATGCAACCAGACGAAGGAGCAGAAAACATGTGTGGTCTGCACAAAACTGTTTGATCCGCAGGGAACACCTGTGGCAGAGTGGAAAGAACAGGTACAGATCCCGGCAGGAAATACGGTATCCTGCAGCATGCATGGCACCATCCGTGATCCGAAGTGCTGGTCGCCGGAGCACCCGGATCTCTATGGGATGGAAACCTGGTATGAGACAACGGATGAGGATGGAAAAAAAATATCTTATCTTGCAGACACACAGAAGGTCGGGATCCGTGTGGCAGAATTTGACGCGGACCGGGGATTTTTCCTAAACGGTGTGCCGATGAAGATCAAAGGCGTCTGTGTGCATCATGATGCCGGCTGTCTCGGTGCTGCGGTGACAAAGGAGATCTGGCACAGACGGTTTGCAAAATTAAAGGAATGTGGCTGTAATGCGATCCGGTGCAGCCACAACCCGCATATGCCGGAACTGTATGAGCTGTGCGATACGATGGGATTTCTTGTGATGGATGAGGCGTTTGACGAGTGGGAAAATGCGAAAAATAAATGGTCTACGGGACACAATGTCTATCCGCCAAAACATCAGGGCTATTTTGAAGATTTCCCGGAATGGCACGAAAAGGATCTGCGTGCCATGGTAAGGCGTGACCGCAATCATCCGTCCATCATTTTGTGGAGCATCGGAAATGAGATCGACTATCCGAACGATCCGTACTGTCATCCGAGTTTTCTGGAGATGACCGGAAATAACGACGCGAATAAACCGGCGGCAGAACGGCAGTATGATCCGGCAAAACCGGACATGCGAAGACTGCTTCCGATCGCCGAAGAACTTTCCAGTATTGTAAAGAGTGAAGATAAGAGCCGTCCGGTCACCATGGCGCTTGCCTACCCGGAGCTGTCTGCAAAACTTGGTATATTAGAGCATCTGGATGTGGCAGGCTACAACTATAAGGAGCAGTATTACGAAGCCGACCACAGAGATTTCCCACAGATCCCGTTTTTAGGGAGTGAAAACGGACACAGCTATGAGGCGTGGGATGCGGTAAAATCAAACGATTATATCAGCGGACAGTTTTTGTGGACGGGGATCGATTATTTAGGGGAGGCACATGGCTGGCCAATTCATGGATCGGGAGCCGGGATTTTGGACTGCGCCGGATTTGAAAAAGCAAGATATTTCCGCAGGAAATCGTTGTGGTGTGAAGAACCGCAGCTTTATCTTGCCACAAGACTGTGGAGTGAGGAGTCTGCCGAGTGGATCCCGTGCCAGGAAAACTGGAATTATAAAGCCGGAGAAAAAGTCATCGTAATGTGTTACTCAAATCTGCCGGAGACAGCTGTTTTTATCAATGGAAAAGAGGCTGGCAGACAGATCGGCTACAACGACGACGGTGCATATCGTTTTGAGGTACTCTGGGAGGCAGGGATCCTTGAGGCAAGCGGTTATGATGAAAACGGAAATATCATAGAACAGGAGAGACTGCTTACCACGCAGAACGTTGCTGGCATCAAGGCAGAGGTCTATCAGCCGGAGGAGATTCCTTTCCAAGAGACACAGAAAAACGGATATCTCTATCAGATCGCGCTCACACTTGTGGATCAAAACGGACAGAAGGTTGTCTGGGATGATAAAAAACTGCGTGTGGCTGTGAGCGGGGCAGGTATGTTGGCAGGGATCGAGAACGGGGATCTGTCGGATGTGACTCCATATGCGGAAAATGCGAGAAAGACAAAGGACGGAAAGCTCATGATCTATGTGAGAAGAATAAACAGGGGAAAGATCCGTGTAGAAATTTCAGAGACAGACAGCATAGCACAAAAGAACTGCATAGCAGAAAAAGGAGGAATGCATCTTGAAGTGGAAATGGATTGATGCAGACTGCACCAGTGTTACCACGGCAGAGGGAACGCTGACGCTGAAGGGACTGTTTATCCCGTTGTTTATTGAACAGCTTTTGATGAATATGACCGGTACGGTCAATACGCTGATGCTTGGGCACTATGCGGATGATGCGGTCGCGGCAGTCGGTGCGGCAAACCAGGTGATCGGATTTTTGTACACGTTTTATGCGGTATTCAGCGGCGGCGCATCGGTCGTCATCAGCCACAGACTGGGGGCGGGAGATGAAAAAAGGGCGTCGGATGCAGCGTTTACCTCCATCGTGTGCGGAGGTGCAATCAGCCTGATCTTAGGAACGATACTGGCATTTTTTGCAGGTGCAGTCATGCGTCCGATGCAGTTGGAAACATCGGTGTATGAGATGGCGGTGGTATATTTTCGCATCTGTATCGGCTTTTCCGTACTGCAGGGCATTATTTCTGCTATCTCCGCGGTACTGCGCAGTTATGGGAAACCGAAACTTGCAGTGACGGTATCTTTGTTTATGAATATCGTGAATGCAGTGTTAAATTACGTTGTGATTTTCCAGCCGGTGAAAATTGTGCCGGAGGGCGTGGAAGGTATCGCAATGGCAAACGTGGCAAGCCATGGGACGGCGCTTTTACTTGGCGTCTGGTTTCTGTTCCATTGCGGACTGCATCTTGATTTTGCATCGAAAAATTTAAAGACATTATCCTGCGTGGGTGGAATCTTAAAGATCGGACTGCCGGGAGGGATCAGTTCCCTGTCGTATTCCTTTTCACAGATCGTGTCAACATCGATCTTAGCAGTGCTTGGAACAGCGGCGCTCACCGCAAAGATCTATGTTTCATCCATCGTGTTTTATGTCTATGTGACCGGAATGTCACTCGGGCTTTCCACCGCGATCCTGATGGGATGGATGACGGGTGCAAAGGAGTATGAAAAGGCATACCGGCTGAACCAGCAGGTGTTAAAAATCGCGGTCAGCTTAAATATCGTGCTTTCGGTTCTGATCTTTCTCTGCCATAGACCGTTGATGCATTTATTTACGCAGAGTGAGGAGATCATCGGGATGACGGGAGTGATCTTTTTTATCGATATTTTTGTGGAGATCGGGCGCGCATTTAACCATGTTGAGGACAATTCACTCCGGGGAGCGGGGGATGTGTTCTTCCCGATGGTCATCGCCGTGATCTCCTGCTGGGGCGTCAGCATTTTGTTTGCATATCTGCTTGGGATACGCCTTGGGATGGGACTGGCAGGATGCTGGATCGCGTTCATGCTCGATGAGATGTTCCGCGGAAGTATCTTTTTTATCCGTTTCCGCTCACGAAAATGGACGAAAAAAAGAATCTGACCCTATATTGACAAACCTGCAAAATCCCGATAAAATTAACTTGAAAACGTTTTCAAATATGACTTTTAAGGGGGATGGCCGATGGGCAGTGAGTTAAATATTTATAAAATTGCACAGGAAGCGGGAGTTTCACCGGCAACAGTGTCGAGAGTCATGACAAAAAATGCGAGGGTGAGCGAGGAAAAGAGAGCGCGTGTGGAAGCAGTGATCCGCAAATATGATTACAGGCCAAACGCGCTTGCGCAGGGACTGATCAAGACGAAAACGAACGTCATCGGTGTGCTTGCTGCAGATCTGGTCAATCCTTATTATTCATCCATGGTGGAAAACTGTGAGAAGGAGATCATTGCGCGCGGGTATGTGCCAATGATCTGCGGAACATTAAGCAATCCGGATCTTGAGGTGGAATATATTCAGAAAATGTTTGACATGCGTATGGATGCGATCATCATTATCGGGGGAAAATCAGACAGCCTTGTCACGGAGCCGGAATACGCAGATCTGATCAACCGTGTCGCTGAATCCATCCCGGTCATCACAACAGGAAAGGTGGAGGGCGGTGAGTGCTGCCAGGTCACGATCGACGAGGCGGAGGGCATGAACCAGAGCATGGAATGTCTGATCGGTTTAGGACATAGAAGGATCGCACTGATCGGCGGAGTCGAGGAGATGAAATCCACCTATGATAAACGCATCCGCTACCGCAGTCTGCTGCGAAAGAACGGTCTGACCTACCGTGAGCGCTATGTGATCAATTCTGATTATTCGATCGAGGGCGGTTATCAGGGATTTGAGGCACTCTTTCAGGGAAATAAGACACTTCCCACGGCGGTGATCGCGATCAACGACTACAGTGCAGTGGGTGTGATGCGTTCCATCAAAGAGCATGGACTTAGGATCCCGGAGGATATTTCCCTCATCAGTTTTGATAATACGTTTATCGTAGATACCGTCATACCAAGGCTGAGCAGTATTTCCTATGATTATGAAGCATTTGGAAAGCTTTTGGTTGACACCGCATTAGATAAGATTGGCGGAAATAATCTGTGCTGCTCACGATAAAATCGGCGCATGTTCGTTGTGAAATATATTTTTCCGTATCAAAGCCAC
>ENA-ORCM01002652-ORCM01002652.1-human-gut-metagenome-genome-assembly--contig:-NODE-2652-length-12582-cov-3.083886_pt1 | contig 12582 bp, 18 predicted proteins | sample MGYA00242906_ERZ507928 | MGnify/ENA primary metagenome ERZ507928 (study PRJEB26167, sample SAMN06115497) | human gut metagenome | host: Homo sapiens | place: China:Shanxi | collected 2015-05-07...
GATCATCGGCACCGAGCGTCATGAGTCCCGCCGTATCGACAATCAGCTCCGTGGTCGTTCCCACAGCGGATAGCCCGGTCAAGAGCCATAATAGTAGCGACTGCTCCGTCAATCTTTTCGGTGGATTTTTCCTTGTCCGCCTTGATGTTTCCGGCAGGGTCGGTGCGAATGTAGATATTGTCCATATTCCACCGCAGAACCGGGTGACCGCCGTGGGCTATTTTCTGTTCAAGCACCAGTTTCATCAGCTCCTTTGTCGGTGGGGACATATCCTTGAAACCCTGTCCGAAAGGCACGACAGTGAAGCCCATTCCCTCAAGGTTCTGCACCATCTGCACTGCTCCCCATCGGTCGAAAGCTATCTCTCGGATATTGAATCGCTCTCCGAGCCGTTCAATGAACTGTTCGATGAAGCCGTAGTGAACCACATTGCCCTCGGTGGTCTGGAGGCAACCCTGACGCTCCCACACATCGTAGGGAACATGGTCGCGGTTCACGCGCAGGGTCAGATTATCCTCGGGAATCCAGAAGTACGGCAGAATGATGTACTTATCCTCCTCGTCAAGCGGTGGGCAACACGATGTTGCGAAGCCGTCCCCCAAGCGCGGCACGGATGCCGCGCCACCAAGGGACGGCGGAAATACAAGCACGAACGCAGTAATATCCGTGGTTGACGAAAGGTCAAGCCCGCCATAGCAGACACGCCCCTCCAGTTCGTCCTCGTACACGGCAAAGGCGCACTTATCCCATTTCTCCATCGGCATCCAACGAACCGCCTGCTTTACCCACTGGTTCAAGCGAAGCTGTCGGAAAGCGTTCTCCTCGCCGGGGTTTTGCTTTGCCGACTCGCAGGCGGCTTTGACCTTGTCGATTCCGACCGTTATGTCAAGGCTCGGATTTGCTTTCTTCCACACTTTCGGGTCTGTCCAGTCATCGGATTCATCAGCGCCATAAATTACAGGATAAAAAGTAGGGTCGATTTTCCGACCCTCGATTATATCCTTGGCTTTCTGGTGAGTTTCGTAGCAAATGCTGTGGGTGTCAGTTCCTGCGGTAGTGATTAGAAAATACAGCGGCTGCATTCTCGCGTCACCGGAGCCTTTGGTCATTACATCAAACAGCTTGCGGTTCGGCTGTGTGTGCAGCTCGTCAAACACAACTCCGTGGATATTGAAGCCGTGTTTTGAATAGGCTTCGGCAGACAGCACTTGATAGAACGAGTTGGTTGGTGTGTATATGAGTCGTTTCTGCGATGCTAAAATCTTCACTCGCTTAGAAAGCGCAGGACACATTCGCACCATATCCGCTGCGACATCAAACACGATAGCCGCCTGCTGTCTGTCAGCGGCGCAGCCGTAAACCTCCGCGCGTTCCTCTCCATCGCCGCAGGTGAGGAGCAGCGCAACGGCGGCGGCAAGCTCGGATTTGCCCTGCTTTTTCGGTATCTCAATGTACGCCGTGTTGAACTGCCGGTAACCGTTCGGTTTCAGCGTTCCGAACAGGTCGCGAATTATCTGCTCCTGCCAGTCTATAAGCTCGAATGGCTTTCCCGCCCATGTGCCTTTGGTATGGCAGAGGTTTTCTATGAAAGCCACGGCATAATCTGCAGCAGATTTGTCGTATACCGAGGTCTTCTGCTTGAACTTTGTCGGCTTGTACTTTTTCAGCTTTCTTATATTATCGCCCCCAGAACGAGGAAAACCGCCCGCAGGCGGCTTTCGCAAGTGTTTAGTTGTATTCGTGTATCAGTATCGCAAGCGCCTTTTCGGCTTCGGTGGTCTGGGGTTCAACATCCTCGCCCCGGTCGTAGTTGTAAACGACCCTGCCGTCCTGCTTTAACATCAGCTTGGAAATTCTGCCGCCGCTGATTCCATATTCCTCGCTTGGCTCTTCGTAATGCTTTATCCAGTAGTTTACAGAAACCATTCTGCCGTTGCTGTCCTTAACTCCAATCGTACCCTGTGTCCACATATTCTCGTCCTCCGTATTTGTGTATTTGCCTTTCGGTGACTGTATATTAACTCTAAAGCCGCATTATATCAAGCGGTTTTCGGATAATAATGTACACAAATATCAGCGGTCAGAATTGTGTGTATTCTGATGAATAATGCCGAGAATTTTCTCCTGCTCGTCAGCGGAAACCCCTATGTTTTCTAATGCTTCCCGTGTGCCACAATCCGGGCAGATATATGTGTTGGGGTACTTTCTCGAAAGAGCGGGAACCCCGCCGTACCGCGCCCCACAGAGCGGACAGGTGCGAAGATTTGAATTGTTGTTTGCTTTCATATTTGCCCCTTTCTGCTGTTCTCCAATGCGGCGAGAAGAATGCTCTCGTCAAAACCGAAGTTGCTGTAACCCTCAAGGCAAGTCCGAACATACGAACCGCTCGGCAGACCTAGCGGTCGCTCTTCGTGCATGATGTACACGAAAGCCGTTCTGCCCACTATCTTGCCCGAGAAGTACCTTACAGGCAGTTCGATTTCGGTCTTGTAGTAGAAAGTCGGGAAACCCTCGTACACATCAAGCCTTTTCTCATCGGCAGGTTCGACTGCCCAGACTGCGACAGGAACTTCCGCTCCCCATTTCGGCTCAATCGTGAGGTAAGCACCCGTTTTACCGCCCTTGAAAAGCAGTTCATAGTTCTTAATCACCGCAGTCCCCACGGGTTTTGACGTAGGACACCGCAGCGCCATTTGCCGAATGTTCAAGTTGCTGCCGTAGGCTAAATAATAAAGTTTCATAGTGTTTTCCTTTCCGAAAGGTTCAGTTTCAGAAATCACCTTTCTACCACCAAAAGCCGCATGCTGTGGGGGAGTTGGGGGGCAGGAAGCTAACTCCTGCTTACTGCGGCCTGCCGTTGCGGAAAGCCGTGTCACCCTCGAGCCGCTTGGTGTAAAGCTCCCTTGCGGTCTTGAATTCATCGCCGATGAACCCGAGCCTTAAAAGCCATGTTCTCATTGCGTACTTGGGATTTTCGGTCTGCTGAGGATTTGCGCTTGCAGTCTTGACTTGCTTGGCAAGCTGGCTGAGCGCAAGGCAAAGCTGAATGTAGCTTTTCAGCTGACCTGCGTGAAGTCCGTTCTGCTTGTCGCCCGAGGGCGCGTCAAACTGGAAAAGTCTGAATTCAATCGTGCCCTTTGTAAAGGTTGCGTGGAGGTTCAGCATATGGTATCTGCTTTCATTGTAGTGCGCCGACCTGCCGTAATCTGCGTTCTGACTGCCGTACCAGGTGTCCGCAAGCGCCGCCATGGTTTTGGGCTTCTTGCGGTTGAGTTCCACCAGGAAATCCTTGCTGACCGTGCGGCAGTAGCGGTTCATGCGGTTTCTGTCGAGGTTCAAGGCGCTTGCAAGCAGGCTTTCATGGCTTGCCATTATGTTTGCGAGGTTTCGCAAGGTTTGCGCCGTGTGGCCTTTTGCGCCAATGTGAATGTGTACTCCGCAGCCCCTTGTCGCGTCGCTCTTTGCGCCCGCTTTCCGAAGTCTGCGGATAAGTTCCTGCAGGGTTTCCATGTCTGCGTAGGTAAGTATCGGGGTTACCATTTCGCACTTTTCGCTGTCCGATCCGTGAATGCTCACGTCCTTCTGAAACTTCCACTCTCGACCCTCGCCGTCCCATGCGGAGTAGGTATCGTAACCGTTGCGGCCTGCGGTGTGCTCGTGTCTGCCTGTTCCGAAGAACTCGGCGGCAAGCTGCGCAGCTTTCGTTCTTGTAATGTTATTCATTTCAACCTCGACCCCTATGGTCTGGTTCATCATTTCCTTGATCTGCTTGGTGGTTTTTTCGTTCATTGTGGTGTCCTCCGTTTGTGTATTTCCCTTTCGGTGTACACATATTAACTCTAAAAGCAGTATATAGCAAGCGGTTTTACCACAATATATTGAACGAAATACACACGCAGAAATTGTGTATATCAGCCACGGATTTTCTGAACTTCATCAACGCCGAGGACAGCATTCAGCCCCGAGCCGTTATCCCAGCGGACAAGCAGATTTCCTGCGTCATCGACCCCTCGAACCGTGCCGCGAGTACCTATCGGCGGCGCTTGAAAATCGTCCATTGATATTAGCTCAACTCGGCAGCCGACTGGGTACTCTCGGCGGTACTGCTCAATCTGCTCCTTACTCGGAAACTTCATTTGCAGCACCTCCATTTCTGAAAGCCGATGAGCCTGTGAGGTTTCTCAGCAGTATCTTCCGCTCGGTCTTGTACTCCGAACCGATAAATCCCAGTCGCAGGAGAAAGCAGCGGAATGCGTACTTGTCGTTGTCTGTTTCCTTTTCCTTGGCCGTTACTCGCTTTGCATTGGCGGCAAGTTCGCAGAGCGCCGAAATGAAATGCGTGTACGCTTTGCACTCGTCAGTGCCGCACTCGGCGAACCACGGGAATTTCACCGTGCTGTCCGTGACCTCAATCGGCAGTTTATCCACCGCTAATGCTTTGCGGATAAGTCTGCCTTTTGCTTTGAGCAGCTTGGTAAGGTTATCCACCGCAGTACCCTCAAGCGGAACTTCCACTGTAAGCCCCACAGGTTCGCCGTGTTCGGCGCTGTCGGCGGCTGCGGGTACTTTCTCGCTTGCCGTTTCCGCTGGCTCTGTGTCGGCAACCTCGGCGATAAATCCACGCTCCGCAAGGAATTCAAGCAGTCCCTCGATTTCCTCACTGTCGGCTCTGTCATCAAATTCAAGGTTGCCCTCGCGGGTCACCGTGAAATAGTCGATTTGGTATGCGTAGGTCGGTGTCCTCATGTAAACTGCGTCCGCTCCCGTGAACTCGCTGATGGCTTTCACAAGCGGTTTTCTGTCCTGCGCGTTGTAGTAAATTGTCATTGTATGTACCTCCATTTCCTTTCGGTACTACACATTTTACTCGAATAGGGGGATAAGTCAACGGGTTTTAACAGAAAGCCGCACATTCTGCGTTATGCACAATGTACGGCTCAACTATTAGTCCATAATGTAAACTCTGACTTCCACGCCGAGTTTTCGGCAGTTGTCAATGACAAATTTCGTACCTCGTGATTTTCCATCCCAGAACGCAAGCACGATATCCGAATACTCAATTATCGTGATATTCCGTTTCAGCGGAGCGCTCCTGCCGAACCTTGTGTATTCCGGCAGGAACTCCGTCAGCTTTATTCCGTGCGCCAAAGCATACTCCCTTGCGGAAGTATCCACTTCTTTAGCGCCGCCGGACACGATTTCCGTGGTATTTTCGGGAAGATATCTGCCTAAATCACTCACGCTCAGCCCTCTTGAACCAATTACAGCTACTTTCATGTTGCCCTCCTTATAAACGCATTATGAACGCACTTTGAACTCACTCCATACATTATAGCACATTATGATGTTAAAATAAACACATATCGGATACAAACAGGAGGAGTTTTATGGCTATCAAGAGTTTATCCATCAGAATTGACGATGAAATGCTCGACAAACTGCATTACGTTGCCGATTATGAGGCTCGTTCCGCAAATGGGCAAATCATCGTTCTGATTCGTGAGTGCATAGAAAAGTTTGAAGAAAAGCACGGAAAAATCGTGCTTGGCGATGAGCCGGGCAACGCTAATTCGAGCAAGAACTGAACCATGCAATCCCCGAAAGCACGAAGAAAACACACGGCAGAGCAACACCATTTCCCCACAGCTTGTACTCGGAAGAGTCGCTGTGGGGATTTTTCAGCCATGCACGGATCTGCTTGTCGGACTTCGGCTTGACTACGCTGTCGGTTATTCTCCTGTGTGTTTCAAACACATCTTTCCAGAACCGTAGTTCTTCCTCTGTCGGCTCGTCCGTTCCGAGATCTGCGCACCACCAGTCGGGAAATCCCTGTAGCCGTGCGCACTCGGTCGGAGTAAGCCTGCGGACTATGTACTCGGGTGAATTCACGGTAGGCGGGTCTTTGTAGTCGCTTGCCACAAGCGTATTTGCGAGATTCTCCTCAGCTTCGGTATGATAGGAATTCTTGCTTGTGCTGTACACAAGCGTTTCAGAACCCCCTCCGTACATTCCACCTGCGGCTCGAAGCGCTCCGCATTTATCGTTTTCGCTGTACTTCGTGTAGCTGTCCTGCGAAAATGCGACAGCATGGCGGTCGGTGGTATTCAACGTGAATGAAACATCCTCATTCACTCCGCTGCCTTGCGGACCGTTCTTATCGGCTCTGCCTATCATTGAACCCTGAACAGCTACGACTGCCACACCGCCTTGGTTTGAGTCGGGAGAATTACCGCCCGTGTCTATTGTTCGTGATGTATCCGTTTCATAGCAGTTGTGGCGCGCGTTTTTCGTGCCGTCAGATGTGAAACGAACATCAAAACAGCGAGTATCTTCCACGACAAACGGCTGATTATTCCCGCCTGTCCCGTAGGTTGAAGAAACCGTTGGAGCAACGCCGTGCAATTCGGTGTAGCGAGTGTCCTGCGAGTGATTTTCATAAACAGTTGCAGGAACAGTCCCTGCGCGGAGTGTAGGTGAAGTTTCATCTTCGTAGCCAATACCTCTCGCTTTTGCCGAGTGTTCCGTGCAGAACCCTGCTGCGGACTCCATCACGCACGGTGGATGATGAGCTTCGGCTCGGAGTGTGCAAGTTACTTCCTCCGTCACGTCCATTCTGTTGCCACCTTGGTCGTTCAAGCAGACTGCGCCTGCCGTTCCAGAGCCGCTTTCAGTAGCGGAGGCAGTTCTTTGCCACGCTTTGAAGCCCTCTGCAGAATACCCCGACAAGCCTTCGGACTCAAACAGTATTTTTCCGGCACATTCGCTATCAAAATCTGCGACAAGGAAGATGCGTTTTCTTCTCTGGGGGACTCCCCAGTATTGTGCGTCAAGCACTCGCCAGGCAATGGAGAAACCGTCTGCCAGTATCTCTCCTGCGTTTGTCCATTTCTCACATCTAGAAACAGAAATGCTTTCGTCCTTGACCTGCAACAGGCTTTCGAGGACGCACCGGAAGTCCTCGCCCTTGTTGGAACTGAACGCTCCGGGGACGTTTTCCCAGACCGCAAATCTCGGATATCTTCCATCAGTCGCACACCTCATTTCTTTTATAATTCTGACCGCCTCATAGAACAGGCTCGACCGCGAACCGTCAAGACCGCTGCGTTTTCCGGCAATGCTCATGTCCTGGCACGGACTGCCAAACGTGATTATATTCACTGGCGGGAGTTCCGCACCGTTCAGCGAGGACACATCTCCGTAGTGTTTCATCTGCGGCAGCCTTTTCGTTGTTATCCGAACAGCGAACGGCTCGATTTCCGAAGCCCACAGCGGAGTAATGCCCGCAAGTATTCCTCCGAGCGGGAAACCGCCGCTGCCGTCAAAAAGGCTGCCGAGCGTGAGTTCATTCTTCATCGGTGACCTCCAGTTCGGAATAAGCAATCGTCTTTCCTTCACGAACCACAGACACATTCTCCGCAGAACCGACCTGCTCAATATACCGCTTCACGATAACATCGCAGAACTTTTCATCAAGCTCAATGGTGTGGCAAATACGGTTCGTCTGCTCACAGGCAATGAGCGTACTGCCCGAGCCGCCGAACGGGTCGAGAACTATACAGTTGCTCATGCTTGAATTCTTTATCGGATAGGCTATAAGCGGAATCGGCTTCATTGTCGGGTGGTCGCCGTTCTTCTTCGGTTTGTCGAACTCCCATATTGTCGTCTGCTTGCGGTCGGAGTACCACTGGTGCTTGCCGTTCTTCTTCCAACCGAAAAGGCACGGCTCATGCTGCCACTGATACGGCGAGCGACCGAGAACAAGCGACTGCTTCTTCCAAATACACGTTCCGGAAAGGTAAAATCCCGCGTCAGCAAACGCCCTGCGGAAGTTAAGTCCCTCTGTATCTGCGTGGAAAACATAGATGCTTGCGTCATTTGCCATAGCTTTCTCCATGCAGGTGAAAGCGTCAAACAGGAACTGATAGAACTTCTCACTTTCGAGATTGTCGTTCTTGATTTTCCCCGCTGAACCCTCATAATTCACATTGTACGGCGGGTCGGTAACCACAAGATTTGCCTGTTTGCCGTCCATAAGGAACTCGTAACTTTCTGGTTTTGTGCTGTCACCGCAGACAAGTCTGTGATTTCCGAGCAGCCAGAGGTCGCCCGCTTTTGTTGTGCAAGGTTTTTCCAAGTCACCATCAACATCGAAATCATCGTCCTTGGTATCGGAATCCTCGTCAAAGAATGCAGCGAGTTCCTTTTCATCAAAGCCCGTCAGACCGAGATCAAAATCATCCGCCTGCAATGCTTCGATTTCAACTTTCAGCATTTCCTCGTCCCAGCCTGCATCGAGAGCCATTCGGTTATCCGCAATTATGTACGCTTTCTTCTGTGCAGGAGTAAGATAATCCACAAACACGCAAGGCACTTCGGAGATATTCTCGGCTTTCGCAGCAAGTCTTCTGCCGTGACCTGCAATGACATTAAAATCCCTGTCGATAATAACGGGATTGATAAAGCCGAACTCACGAAGCGAGGAACGAAGCTTGTTCAGCTGTTCCGGCGAGTGCGTCCGAGCATTGTTGACGTACGGTATCAGCTTGTCTATCGGGACAAGCTGCATTTCACTGGTCGTGTTCATCTGACGTTCCTCCTTTTCAGAACCTTGTGCAGACCCTTTCGGGCGTCCATGACGTTTCCCTTTATTGCTTGACCTTTAATTGTTCGGTATTGCTGTACGGTAAGGTTCGGGCGGTTATTTTTCAGTTCCTTGAAAAATTCGATTGTTTCTTTAGGCATGATGTTATCCTTTCCTTGAACGAAGAAGTCGCTCCATTGTGTCATTTAAGTCATCACCGACAGGCTCGGTGCAGTTCTCCTTGACTATTCCGTAAATTTCATACCAGATGAGATTTGCATTCTTCTGAAACTGCTGCGACATCTGCACGAACGGCGAAGCAATAACGCCACCCGTGGTCGGGTGCTTGCCGAGCAAGCCGTAAGTGCTGATTGCTTCCTCGCACTGAATGTATCTTGCGTATGCCTGCGCATAGGCTTCGATGAGCCGCTTGTTTACAAGGTTCTCGCAATTACGCTGTTTAAGCCACAGCCATGTTTCTCGGTATATATCGTCAGCGCCGAGCGGAACTCCGTTCTTCTGCCGAGCCGACAGATAGTCGCTTGGCTTCGGCATATCCGAGCCGTTCAGCACAGCTCCCTCCGGCAGGTCGACTGCTTCAAGTTCCGCAGTGTCAAGCGTGGGTACATCGTTGCTTATGATTTTCACCGGAAGTCCTTTCTGCTTTTTCTCTGCAGCAGGAGCGGGTTTATCTCCGGCACGCACCCGTCTGCCGCCTCTGTTTGTGCCGTCCTTAGCCATGATTTTCACCTCCGCAGGACAAGAAAAAAGGACGGTTCACACCGTCCGAAAATATTTCATGGTTTAATACCCCGTTTGAACCCTGGTTTTTGCACACGAAGCCCCGGGCCGCTGTCCGCAAATTTATGTTTTAGAGATTTTGACCGCCCCTACCGGTCCCCAAGGTTGTGATGTAATTTCGTGTGACAGGACTGACACAGCGACATCAGATTGCTGAACTCGTTTGTGCCGCCGCGTGACAAGGGAACTATGTGGTGGACTTCCTCCACGGGAGTAAGCCGACCCTCTTTCAGACACATCTCGCACAGCGGGTGAGCCGCAGCATACCGCTTGCGTATCTGCCGCCACGCTCTGCCGTACTTCTTGTTGCTGTCTGCGGGGCGGACGAACTTGTTGTAGCGGCGGTTCATAAGACTTGCGTGTTCCTCGCAGTACTGTCCGTCACATCTGTTCGGACATCCGGGGTAAGAACACGGTCTCTGCGGTCGTCTGGGCATGGGGTTCATCTCTTTTCTTTTTTGCTGATTATATCATACCACAAAGGGGCTACTGTAAAACAGTTGATTTTACTGTAAAGTTTCAGGAACAACAATCTCTCGCATTGCTTTATGGTGAATTTTGTAGATGTTATCTATGCCGTAACCCATCTGCACAGCAATCTGCTCCCATGTTTTGAAACACAGATACCGCAGTTCAAGTAACGTCTGATATTCAAGATTTGAAACGCCACGAATAACTCCGGCAATCTCTTTTTTGAGGTCAACCAGGCTGTCAATGTCTGCGTTTATCTCGCTTTCCATATCCACGATTTTGATTATAACATCTTCCATACGGTGGATATTTCTTGTGGAGTTTACGGGCATATCGCTGAAAACAGTTGTCGCTTTCTGCGCAAGCAGATTCAACGAAGCTATCTGCTCCATCTTGCTGTTGATACGCTGATCTATTCTGTATGCCTGTCCGAGATATTCCTTTGCAGTCATGCCGTAACCTCCTCTTTGAGCTTTTTCAGAAGCAGTTCACCGTTCAAGTCTGAGAGTATTGAAAACCAGTTTGAACGGAAGAATTTCTCAATACTCCTTTTGTCATGCTGCGCCGATTTGTCGTCCGGTGTATATCTAAGACGCTCCACAGCATCTCGGTAATCCTTGACCGCCTGAACGATTATGGCATTTGCCAGTTCCTTGTATGGGTTCATTTATGTACCTCCGCTTTCACTGCGGTGATAAGCGCCGCCTGCGTTGTGTCCTTGGTTTTCAGAGCCTTCATAATCTGCTCGTCAATCGTGCCTTTTGAGATTATGTGCTGAATTACAACCGTGTCGGCAGTCTGTCCCTGCCGCCAGAGTCTTGCGTTAGTCTGCTGATACAATTCAAGGCTCCATGTAAGCCCGAACCACACCAGCGCCGAACCGCCGCTCTGTAAGTTCAATCCGTGTCCCGCAGAAGCGGGGTGGACAAGAGCCACGGGGATTTTACCGCTGTTCCAGTCGGAAATATCCGCGCTTGACTTTATCTCTCGGATTTCAAAGCGTTTTCGGATACGCTCCAAATCGTGCTTGAACCAGTAAGCCACAAGCAGCGGTCTGCCGTTCATGCTTTCGATTATATCCTCCAAAGCGTCCAGCTTTCGGTCGTGTATGTGAACCGTTTCTCCGTCATCTGAGTAAACCGCTCCGTTTGCCATCTGCGACAGCTTATTTGAGAGCGAAGCGGCGTTTGCGGCGGTGATTTCTCCACTGTCCTCCGGCAAAACGAGGTCTTTTTTCAATCGTTCGTATTTCTCACGTTCCTTGTCGGAAAGCTGAACCGTGTATTCTGTGCATAGAAGTTCAGGCATTATGAGATGGTCAGTAGCTTTCATCGAAATGGTGATGTTGGAGATTTTGTCGTAAATCCGCTGTTCCGCATCGGGTAAAGGTTTGTAGCTGTATACAACCATTCCGTTTCGCTTGTCCGGCTGAAAATACGCGTTTCTGTACTGCCCGATAAGCCTGCCGAGCCGTTCTCCCATATCCAACAGCTTGAACTCCGCGAACAAGTCCATCAAGCCGTTACTAGCGGGAGTTCCCGTAAGTCCGACTATCCGTTTCAGCTTCGGTCTGACTTTCATAAAAGCCTTGAACCGTTTCGACTGGTGGTTCTTGAATGAACTCAACTCATCAATGACCGCCATATCGAAATCAAATGTCAGACCGCTCTCCTCGACAAGCCACTGTATATTCTCACGGTTAATTATGTAGATGTCAGCGGAGGTATGAAGCGCATTCAGACGCTCCCGCTCCGTGCCGACCACTACGCTGTAACGCAGATTTTTCAAATGCTCCCACTTTTCGATTTCAGCGCTCCAAGTATCTCGAGCCACTCGCAGCGGAGCAACCACAAGTACCTTGTGAACCTCGAAACTGTCGAAAAGCAAGTAGTTTATTGCCGTCAGAGTTATGCTTGTCTTGCCAAGTCCCATGTCGAGAAGAAGCGCCGCAATCGGGTGGGTGATTATGAACTCGGCGGCATACCGCTGATAATCATGTGGACTGTATTTCATCAAGTATCGCTCCTATCTGTTCCATGCGGTCAATGATGTACACACGGAAGCCAAGTCTCATCAATGCTTTGTGCCTTGCGATTTGCAGGGGACGTGGCTTTTTGCCGTGAGCTTTCAGTTCGGCGAATGCGATTTTACCACCCGGAAGAATTATCAGTCTGTCCGGCATTCCATCAAAATTTGGTGACACGAATTTCAGACACATACCGCCGATTTTTCTGACCGCCTGCACCAGCTTCTGTTCTATCTGTTTCTCACGCATTTTTTGCTCCTTGTTCTTCAATGGTGCAGGTCGGTGAACCTCATTTCATAAAACTCTCTATGAGGTAATTTTTGTTAATAAAACTGCCCTAAAGGGGATTTTATACTAAGACCTTCACCGACCTGCACCTTTATGGTTTTCAATCTGCTATAAAGTCAGATTTCAAGCGGATTCCGTAGACCATAATGCCTGTTTTGGATTTTCGCTTTTCAAACCCTGCGGTATCAAGCCCGGTATAGAAATCCGTGGTGCTTCTTGTGTATTCTCCGGTTCTGGCGCAGTATGCACGGTACTCCTGGTAAAGCTCGCCGGACTTCTGCGTATATGATGGGTCAACCTCGCAGCAGTCCTCAATGAACATGGAAAGCCAGTCGTTATTTTCCCGATAGTGAGATATTGCTTCACTTACGCACTGCGGAATAGACAGCTTGAAGTGGCATTCGATTACCTTTCT